>Ga0190267_10000050_pt1 | contig 22137 bp, 22 predicted proteins | sample Popmic239T_FD_140332 | JGI IMG/M metagenome (GOLD analysis project Ga0190267, IMG submission 140332) | Populus adjacent soil microbial communities from riparian zone of Oak Creek, Arizona, USA - 239 T | ecosystem: Environmental > Terrestrial > Soil > Riparian zone | place: USA: Arizona... | reverse complement strand
GTACGCGAATCCGGTACCTATGTCCTCCAGACTCGCAGCCAGACCGCAGCCAGACCGCAGCCAGACCGCAGCCAGACCGCAGCCAGACCCGCAGCCCCCGCCGCCGCAGCCGCCGCCGCAACCACGCAGCCACGACCCGCCATCGTCGTTGCTGTTACACCGTCTCCTCATACTGGGGGCATGGCTGCCACTTCCCCCTCGGGCGCCCTCCCGAACGCGCCCCTCGTGTCATCCCTCGTTCGGGGGGCGAACGCATGCTCGGTGGATAACCCCCCTCGTCGTGCACCGGTTATCCCCTGTTCTCAGACGAGATCCCCAGGTCGTCCTCTGGCACCTCACAGCCATCACCCTGTTGTGTGGGAGGCCTGATGCTCCAGGCCATTCCCACGCCGCCCAGCCCCGCGCCCCAACCGTCCAACGCCCCGCACGGAGGCCGGGTCCCGCCCCACAACCTGGAGGCCGAGGAGTCGCTGCTCGGCGCCATGCTGCTGTCCAAAGACGCCATCGCCGACGCCACCCAGATCTGCGGCTCGGACGACTTCTACAAGCCCGCCCACGGCCACATCTTCGAGGCCATCACCAGCCTCTACGCCAGGGGCGAGCCTGCCGACACCACCACCGTCCACGACGAGCTGATCCGCATGGGCGTGGCCGAGCAGGTCGGCGGCACCGCCACCCTGATCAGCCTCAAGACCAGCACGCCCGCCACCAGCAACGCGGCCCGCTACGCCCGCATCGTCGAAGAGCACGCCCTCCTGCGCCGGCTCATCGGCGTGGCGGGCGAGATCGCCGAGCTGGGCTACAACGTCCCCGACGACGTGGCCGACGCGGTGGACCAGGCCGAGGCCCTCGTCTTCGACGTCGCCCAGCGCCGGGTCACCGACACCCTCCAGCCGATCCGGGACCTGCTCAGCCAGAGCCTCGACCGCCTCGAAGCCCTCTTCGAGCGGGGCGAGTCGATCACCGGCCTGCCCACCGGCTACCACGACCTCGACGAGCGCCTGGCCGGCCTGCAGCCCAGCAACCTGCTCATCGTCGGCGCCCGCCCCGGCGCAGGCAAGACCAGCTTCGCCCTGGGTATGGCCGCCCACGCCGCCATGGAGGCCCGCCAGCCGGTCCTGTTCTTCAGCCTGGAGATGAGCCACCTCGAAGTGACCCAGCGCCTGCTCTGCGCCGAGGCCAGGGTCGACGCCACCCGCATGCGCAACGGCCGCCTGCTCGAGTCGGACTGGCCCAAGATCAGCCACGCCATCGGCCGGCTCGGCGAGGCCCCGATCTACATCGACGACAACCCCAACACCACGGTCATGGAGATCCGGGCCAAGGCCCGCCGGCTCAAGTCCAAGCTGGGCGGTCTTGGCCTGATCGTCGTCGACTACCTCCAGCTCATGAGCGGCCGGTCCAACGCCGAGAACCGCCAGGTCGAGGTGTCGGAGATGAGCCACGGCCTCAAGATCCTCGCCCGCGAGCTCGAGTGCCCGGTCGTCGCCCTCAGCCAGCTCAGCCGCAACCTGGAGACGAGGGCCGACAAGCGACCGATCCTCGCCGACCTGCGCGAGTCGGGCTCGATCGAGCAGGACGCCGACGTCGTGATGTTCCTGTACCGAGACGAGCTCTACAACCCCGACTCGCCCGACCGCGGCACCGCCGAGGTCATCGTGGCCAAGCACCGCTCCGGCCCCACCGGCGTCACCCAGCTCGCCTTCCTCGACCACTACACCCGCTTCGCCAACATGGCCCGGGTCTAACCGCCCTTCACCGAACTTTGAACGCTGACGCGCGTATGCCGCGCGTCAGCGTTCAAAGAATGCCGAGGAACCCGGCGGGCTACAGGCCCCGCTCGCGCAGCCAGTCCACGACCAGCCCGACCGCCTCGCGCCGCCGCCCCTCCAGGTAGTGGGGCGCGCCCGCCAGCTCCACATACGTCACGTCCTCGGCGCCCGACGCCGCCGCGTACCCGCGCGCCTGCGACAGCCGGATCTCGGTGTCGGCGGTCGGGTGCACGATCAACGTCGGCACCCGCACCGACGGCAGCGACGCGGCCAGCGAGGCAGGCGACGACAGCCCTGACCACGTCGACAGCCAGCCCCGCGCCGTCATCACCCTGGCCACGCCGCCGTAGCCGTAGTTGGCGTCGAGCGGGTCGGGGAAGGCGAAGATCGACCCCAGCGGCCGGTCGTCCGGCTCGATCGACGGATCCAAATGCGCCGGGTCGGCCAGCGTCCGGTAGATCGTGAGGTACGACGCGTGCACCGCCCGCCGACGCACCCGGTTCCACTCGGCCGACCCCCGCTCCAGCGCACGCGCCGAGGCCCCCGCCGCCGCCCGCTCGGCCAGCAGCGCCGACGCCGCCGCGTCCAGCCGGGCCACCCGCTCGCGCTGCGCGGCCCGATACCGCTCCACGAACGACGCCGAGTACGACGACGGCGACGGCCACGGCCGCCATCCGTTGTCCGGCGAGTACATGTCCAAGGCCGGGTCGACCGAGAACGGGTCCGACTCGTCGAGCACCGACGGGTCGATCGCCTGCATGAGGAACACGCCCTCGCCCGGATGGGCGGCCAACAGCACGAACGCATCCGCCGACACCAGCCCCAGCGCCATGGCGTGGGCCATCAGCGCCCCCCCGCCCGAGTTGCCCAGCACCACGACCGACGACGCGCCCCCCACCGAGCGCACCCAGTCCACGCCGACGGCCACGTCGACGGCGGCCTTGTCGTGCAGGCAGTCCGTGTCGTTGTTGACGTAGCGGGTGTTGTAGCCGAGCACCGCGTACCCGGCCTCGGCCAGCAGCGGCGCCGCGTAGTGCACGGTGAAGTCGCCACGAGGGTGGGTCAGCACGACGGCGGTCGACCAGCGGCCCGACGGCGGCGTCCACCACCCGCCCCGCACCACCGCCCCGTCCGGCGCCACCGCCGACACCAAGTCAGGCGACCCGGCCCCGCCATCGGCCGGGTCGGGCCAGTAGCCGAGCAGCGGGCGCGCCACTACGACGAGGCAGGCACGACGGGCCGGAAGAAGCGCACGTCGGGCACCGCCGACAACGGCGGCGTCTCGGCCGACAACAGCGCCTCGGCCTCGGCCGCGTCCGCCGCGTCCAGCTCCCGCGTGTTGCAGCAGAACTCCACGAGGATCCCGTTCGGGTCGGTGAGGTAGATCGACACGCAGAACCCGTGGTCGACCTCCACGACGGTGTGCCCGTTGGCCCGCCACCGCTCCCGGTGCTCCTCCAAGGCCTCCAGCGACGGGGCCGCGAACGCCACGTGGTTGACCCAGGCGGGCAGGCCCATGCCGGTGGAGATGGCGGTCGGGAAGTCGGCGGGGATCGACGGGTCGTGGAGGTCCCAGAACGCCATCAGCTCGCCGTCGCCGGTGTCGTAGAAGACGTGGCGCGCCCAGCCGCCCGGCGTGTCGGTGGGCGCGGCCACGACCTTGGCCAGTCGGAACCCCATCACCTCGGTGTAGAAGGCGTGCGTGGCGGCGAGATCACGCGTGGCGAAGGCCACGTGGTTGAAAGCCATGCCACAGGTTGACAGCAACGGGGACCGGGTGGAAGGGGACCGGCCTGACGTTGCCGCCGAGCCAGAGGTTGGAGGGGAACCGGCCCCCGTTGCTGCCCAGAAGTGACACCGGCTGGGGATCGGATATCACTCTCCGTGGTCATCGGCTCGGCCACCGAAAACCTTGACCACGAATTACCGTCGAGCCCCATGGCCCGTCCACACCTGTCGTTGGTGGTGGTGTGCTCGGGCTGGGGGACCATCCCGCTGATCGTCCGCCACGTCGAGTTGCCGGCCCAGGCGCTCGTGTTCAGCCGCATCTCGATCGCCGCCATCGGCCTGGCCGTGGCCGTCCGCCTCACCCCCGGACAGCGGCTGCTGTCGTACCGCCCCGGCCAGGTCGCGCTGACGGCGGCGACCCTCGCCGTGCACTGGACCGCGCTCTTCGCCGCCTACAAGCGGGCGCCGGCCGCCACGGTCAGCCTGATCGTGTTCCTGGCCCCGGTGGGGATCGCGGCGCTGGCCCCGAGCACCCTCGGGGAGCGCCACAGCAGGCGCACGCTCACCGCCCTCGCCATCGGCGCCTCCGGCATGGCCCTGGTCGTGGCCCCAGCGATCAGCGGCGAGACCCAGACCACCGGGCTGCTGTTCGCCCTCGTCGCCGCGGTCACGTTCGTGGCCCTCGTCCTGCTCTCCAAGCCGTTGTCCGAGGCGTACGGCGGGCTGCGCATCACGTTCATGGAGATGGCGGGGGCGACCGTCCTGCTGGTCCCGTTCGCCGCCACCGTCGACTGGGGCCGGCCGCAAGCCGAGTGGTGGTGGCTGGTCGTGCTCGGCCTGGTGCACACCGCCGTCGGCACGGCCGTCTACCTGCACGCCCTCGGCCGCATCCCGGCGACCCACGTCGGCATCCTCGGCTACCTCGAGCCCGCCGCCGTGGTGCTGCTCAGTTGGCTGGTCCTCGACGAGACCCCCGGCCTGGCCACCTTGGCAGGCGGGGTGCTGATCGTCTTGGCTGGATGGCTGACCGTGACCGAGCCCGCGCAGCCAACACAGCCCAAGGAGGCCCCCGCCGATGTTCCTCGGTGACGACCTGCTGCCTTATCTGGTGCTGGCCCTCGGCGCGGCCATGGTCGTCGGCAACGGCCTGGCCCTGATCCGCCCGCCCGAGCGGCCCAAGGAGGGCGAGCTCGACCGGGCCCCGGCGGGCCGCAGCCTGGTGATGATCGCCATCGGCGCGGTCGCCTCGATCTGGGCCCTGGCCTCGCTCATTGCGGGCTAGCGCCCGGTGGAGCCGAAGCCGCCGGTGTTGCGCGTCGCCTCGGGCAGCTCCTCCACCACCTCGATCGACGCCGCCGCCACCGCCATGATGACGAGCTGCGCGATCCGGTCTCCCCGCTCGACGGTGTACGGCGTGGCCGGGTCGAGGTTCACGAGGATCACCCGCAGCTCGTCCCGGTACCCGCTGTCGATCAGCCCCGGCGTGTTCAGCAGCGTCACCCCGTGCTTGAACGCCAATCCGCTGCGGGGCTGCACGAACCCGGCGTAGCCGTCCGGAATCGCCACCGCCACGCCGGTCGGCACCATCGCCCGGCCCCCGCCCGGCGCCAACTCCACCCCGATCCGGGCGCACAGGTCGAGCCCGGCGTCGCCGGGGTGGGCGTACCGGGGCAGCGGCAGGTCGGGGTCGAGATGCCGCACCAAGAGCCTCATGGGGGCGGCAGCGTAGGGCCGACTACGTTCTCGCCCGTGCGGTTCCGCCTGGTCCCCGTGGACGACAAGTTCTTCGGCCTGTTCAACGACTCCGCCAGCAACGTCAAAGAGTGCGCCGGCCGCCTCCGCGACCTGCTCGCCGAGCCGGGCAACCCCGAAGGCCTGACCCGAGTCATCGAGTGCGAGCGCAAGGGTGACACGCTCACCGCCGCGATCCTGCACCGGCTCGACACCAGCTTCGTCACCCCGTTCGACCGTGAGGACATCCACGCGCTGGCCGAGGAGCTCGACGACGTCGTCGACGACATCCACCAGGTCGCCGCCCTCATGCAGATCGTGTCGAACGAACAGCCGCTGCCCGAGCTGATCGAGCAGGCCGACGTGCTGGTGAAGATGGCCGACGTCACCGTCGACCTCATCGACCGGCTCGAGTCCATGAAGGAGGCCAAGCCGCTCCTCGACGCCATCGACAAGCTGGAGAGCGAAGGCGACGTGGTCTACCGCCGCACGCTCGAGCGCCTGTTCTCCGGCGAGTTCGACGCCCTCGACGTCATCAAGTGGAAGGACATCGTGACGGCGATGGAGGCGGCCCTCAACACGCTGGAGGACATCTCCGACGTGGTCGAGTCGATCATCCTCAAGCACGCCTGACGCCGGCTATGGCCATGGAGGACATCGGCGTCGCCATCGTCATCGCGCTGGCGCTCGGCTTCGACTACACCAACGGTTTCCACGACGCGGCCAACTCGATCGCGACCGTCGTGTCCACCCGCGTGCTGTCGCCGCGCTGGGCCGTCATCTGGGCCGCCTTCTTCAACTTCGTGGCCTTCCTCGTGTTCGAGACCCACGTGGCCAACACCATCGCCAAGGACGTGGTCGTGCAGGAGGTGCTCACGATCGGCGTGGTGTTCGGCGGCCTGATCGGCGCCATCGGCTGGAACCTGATCACGTTCTACCTGGGCCTGCCGACCAGCTCGTCGCACGCGCTCGTCGGCGGCATGGCGGGGGCGGCCGTGGTGCGCTTCGGCGGGCACGTGCTGGTCTCCGACGGCCTGCGCAAGATCGGCATGTTCATCCTGCTGTCGCCCTTGATCGGCCTCGCCCTCGGGCTCACCATCTCGGTCGTGATCCAGTGGCTTTTCCACCGGTACCGCCGGGTCGAGCGGCTCAACACGATGTTCCGGCGCGGCCAGCTCCTGTCGGCCGCGGCGTTCTCGCTCGGCCACGGCGGCAACGACGCCCAAAAGACGATGGGGATCATCCTTGCCGTGCTCATCGCGTCGAACCACGTGGCGCCCGACGCCGACGTGCCGCTGTGGGTCGTACTGTCGGCCCACACCGCCATCGGCCTCGGCACGCTGGCGGGCGGCTGGCGCATCGTGAAGACGATGGGGTCGCGCATCACCCGCTTGCAGCCGGTGGGTGGCATGGCGGCCGAGACCGGCGCGGCCAGCATGCTGTTCTTCGCCTCGGCCAGCGGCATCCCGGTGTCGACCACCCACACCATCACCGGCGCCATCGTCGGCGTGGGTGCGGCCCGCCGGCTGAGCGCGGTGCGCTGGGGCGTGGCGGGCAAAGTCGTGTGGGCGTGGATCCTGACCATCCCCGGCGCCGGCCTGGTGGCCGCGGCGGCGTCGCTGATCGTGGACATGGTGGCCTGATGGGCAGCGTGGCCTGATGGACCGACGAGCGGTCTTTTTCCTCTGTGCTTCGGCGGCCTGTCTGTTGATGGTGCCGGTCGGGCTGGCCGAGTACCGGGACATCGCCATCGGCACTGCCATCGCATACGCGGTGTTCGCGCTGCTGTCGTTCCTCGACTTCCGGAGTCGCAGCCGCTGATCCTCGTCGACCTCGCGGGCGTGGGCGTCAGCCGCCCGAACCGGCCGCTGTTCGCGGATCTCAGCGTGACGGTGTCGGCCGGCGACCGCCTCGGCGTGGTCGGCCTGAACGGCACCGGCAAGTCCACGCTGCTGCGGGTCATGGCGGGCCTGCTCGAACCGGAGTCCGGCCTGGTCCGACGGGGCCGGGACGTGCGGGTGTCGATGCTGCCGCAGCGGCCGTCGCTGCCGCCGGGGACGGTGCGGGCCGCAGTGGGCGAGGGGTGGGAGGCGGCTGCGGTCTTGGAGCACCTCGGCATGGGGCCGATGGCCGACGCCCCCGTCGACACCCTCTCGGGCGGGCAGGCCAAGCGGGTGGCGCTGGCCCGGTGCCTGGTCGAGGAGTCCGACCTGCTGATCCTCGACGAGCCGACCAACCACCTCGACATCGAGGCGATCACCTGGCTGGAGGCTCGCCTGGCCCGCCACCGCGGCGGCCTGGTGCTGGTGACCCACGACCGCTACGTGCTGGACCGGGTGACCACGCGGGTGCTCGAACTCGACCGGGGCACCGGCTACGTGCACGACGGCGGCTACGCCGGCTATCTCGAAGGCAAGACCCGCAGGGAGGAGAGCGCGGCGGCGTCCGAGTCGACCCGGCGCAACCTGGCTCGACGGGAGCTGGCCTGGCTGCGGCGGGGCGCGCCGGCGCGGACCCGCAAGCCCAGGGCGCGGATCGAGGCGGCCGAGGCGCTGTTGTCGGGCGGTCCGCAGGCCGCGGCCCGCTCCGGCGAGTTGGACCTGCATTTCGGCACGCCCCGGCTCGGCGACAAGGTCGTCGAGCTGCACGGCGTCGGCCACCGCTGGGGCGACGGGCCGCTGCTGTTCTCCGGCTTGGACATGCTGCTCGACCCTCGGGAGCGGCTCGGCATCGTCGGCCCCAACGGCTCGGGCAAGTCGACGCTGCTGGACGTGATCGCAGGCCGGCTGGCGCCGACGGAAGGGCGGGTCGAGCACGGGCCGACCGTGCGGCTCGGCTACTACGACCAGTTGGGCACGTCGCTGGACGAGGCGGCGCCGGTCTACACGCTGGTGACCGACGGCCGGTTGCTGGAGCGGTTCTGGTTCGACGCCGACGCCCAGCGCGCCCCGGTCGGGCTGTTGTCGGGCGGCGAGCGGCGGCGGCTGCAGTTGGTGCTGACGCTGGCCGAGCGGCCGAACGTGCTGCTGCTCGACGAGCCGACCAACGACTTGGACCTCGACACGCTGCGGGCCTTGGAGGACTTCTTGGAGGACTGGCCCGGCGCGCTGGTCGTCGTCAGCCACGACCGTGCCTTCCTCGCCCGCACCGTCGACCGCTCCGTGACCCTCGCCCCCCCACCGAAGCCCGCCCCCCCACCGAACTCGTCGCGCTCAGTTGCGAAAACCGCAACTGAGCGCGACGAGAAGGCGAAGAAGGGGCGGTCGGCGTCGACGGTGGCGAGGCTGTTGCGCAATGCGGAGCGGGACGTGGCCAAGCTGACCGAGCGGCGTGACGAGCTGTCGGCCGCGCTGGCCACGGCCGGGGCCGACCACGAGGCGCTGGCCGAGATCGGCACCCAATTGGCCCTGGTTCAGGCCGAATTGGACGCCGCCGAGGAGCGGTGGCTGTCACTGGCCGAAGAGGCCGAGCAGTAACCTCAGAAGTTCCCCCATGGCGCCTTCGGTTCGACTTCGTCCCTGGCAGCACGCGGCGTTGGAGCGGTTCTCCGACGCGGCCGCCTCCGACTTCCTCGCCGTCGCCACCCCCGGCGCAGGGAAGACGACGTTCGCCCTCACCGCGCTGCGCGTCGCCTTGGCCGAGCGGCCGATGCCGGTCGTGGTGGTGGCGCCGACCGCCCACCTGAAGACCCAGTGGGCCAAGGCGGCGGCCCGCTTCTCGCTCCACCTCGACCCGCAGTGGACGCCCGCCGTGGGCCGGCTGCCCGCCGACATGCACGGGATCGTGACGACGTACCAGCAGGTGTCGGTGTCGGCCGCGTCGCTGTCGCATCTGGCCCGCGGCGCCTTCGTCGTGCTCGACGAGGTGCACCACGCGGGTGAGGACCGGGCGTGGGGGACGGCGCTGTCGACCGCGTTCGCCGACTCCGCCCGCCGCCTGGCCTTGTCGGGCACGCCCTTCCGCTCGGACACCCAGGCCATCCCGTTCGTGCGCTACGAGGGCGACGAAGCGGTCCCCGACTACGAGTACGGCTACGGCGACGCCTTGGCCGACCGGCGGGTGGTGCGGCCGGTGTACTTCCCGCGGACCGGCGGCGACATGGAGTGGGCGGCGCCGGACGGCTCGGTGTACGCGGCGTCGTTCGAGGACCCGCTGGCCCAGTCGTTGGCGAACCAGCGGCTGCGGACCGCGCTGTCGTTGCAGGGCGAGTGGCTGCCGACGGTGCTGCGCTCGGCGGTGGCCCGCTTGGACGAGGTGCGCCAGTCGCATCCGGCCGCGGGCGGGCTGGTGATCGCCACCGACCAGGACCACGCCAGGGGGATCGCCGAGCTGCTGCGGTCGCGGTTCCGTCGCTCGGCGGTGGTGGTGACCTCGGACGACCCGCTGGCGTCGTCTCGCATCGGGGCGTTCTCCGAGGGGACGACCGAGTGGCTGGTCGCGGTGCGCATGGTGTCGGAGGGCGTGGACATCCCTCGGCTGCGGGTCGGCGTGTACGCCACCACCACGACGACCGACCTGTTCTTCCGCCAGGCGGTCGGGCGGCTGGTGCGGTGGGTGCCCGGCGTGCGGGACCAGCGGGCCTGGCTGTTCATCCCCGACGACCCCCGGCTGCGGGCCAGGGCGTTCCAGATCGCCGAGCAGCGGCGCCACTCGCTGCGCCGGGAGGAGCCGCGGGAGGTCGAGCAGGCCGAGCGCGAGGAGGAGGCGGTCGACCCCGAGGCGCAGCTCTCGCTGTTCGCGGCGCTGTCGGCCGTGGCCACCGGCGACCCCGAGGCGGAGGAGGACTGGGAGGCCTGGGACGACGCCGTCGCGGCCGAGGACGACCCCGCCATCGAGCTGATGCTGGCCCCGCCGCCGCCGGTGTCGGGCGGGGGTGCAGGCGCGGGGCTCGGGCTCGACGGGTCCGGGTTGACGAGGCGGGAGCACAAAGAGGCGCTGCGCCTGGCCAACGCCGAGATCGCCCGCGAGCTGGCCAAGTACGCCGGGTGGGAGCACGCCAGGGTCAATGGGGAGTTGAACCGGCGTGCGGGGGTGACCCGGATCAACGAGGCGACGGTGGAGCAGTTGCAGAAGCGGCTGGCCGCGGCCGAGAAGTGGCTGGTCGAGCTCGGGGTGAAGAAGACCGGCTGAGCGGGCTGAGCCGACCGCGCCGCCGAGCGGCAACAATGCGCGGATGGAACCTGTGGTCGCTGTCCGCGGAGAGGCCGTGCTGGAAGTGGAGCCCGAGGTCGCCACGCTGCGGGTGACGATCGCGGCTCGGGACAAGGAGAGGGAGCGGGCCGTCGAGTCGCTGGAGCGGCGGGCCGACGCGCTCTCGGCGCTGGTGGCGCGCTTCGGCGATGCGGTCGAGCGGGTGGAGACGGCGTCGGTGCACGTGTCGCCGCAGTTCAAGGACAACCGGTACAACGAGAAGATCGTGGGCTACGTGGCCTCGATGTCGTCGTCGGTGGTCGTGGCCGAGTTCGGCGTGCTGGGCGAGCTGGTGTCGGAGCTCTCGGCCCAGGAGCTGCTGGAGGTAGGCGGGCCGTGGTGGTCGCTGCGGACCGACAGCGACGTCTACCGCCAGGCCAGGGTGGCCGCCGCGCTCGACGCCGTGCAGCGGGCGCGGGAGTACGCCGGTGCGCTGGGGGCGTCGCTGCACGGGCTGGTGGAGCTGGCCGACTCGGGGCTGCTGTCGGAGATGTCGAGCGGGCACGAGCCGCCGATGATGCCGATGGCGGCCATGGCGCCCGCGCCCGGTGCGGCACCGGCCGGGCGGCTGCAGTCGGGGCCGCCGGCCATCGACTTCTCGCCCGCCCGTCAGGTCGTGCGGGCGCGGGTCGAGGCCCGGTTCACGATGACTGCGCCGGACCTGTCGGGGTCGGGGTCGGCGTCGGGGTCGGCGTCGGGGTCGGCGTCAGCAGCACCGACCGTGCCACCTGCCTGAGGTCGCCGGTGTCGGTGTAGACCTGGCGCTGGCGGTCGGCCCCGTTGCCGTCGACGAGCACCCGCTCGACCAGGCTGGTGACCTCGTCCCACTCGTCGTGGTCTTCGAGGTCGGGCCGCAGGTGGGTGAGCAGCGTCCCGACCACTTCCTTGGCCGGTCGTGACGTGCGGCCGATCACGTCGACCAGGTCGTGGCTCAGCCCGTAGCGCGCCGCCCGCCAACTGGCCGCGATGAGCAGCTCGTGCGGGGCCGGCTCGGGTGTGGTGTCGGCGTCGTTGTCCGTTTCGTCGTCGGCGAGGGCGGTGCGAACCAGCGACCGGCACAGGCCCGCCAGCATCACGGCCTCGTCGACCGTGGCGCAGACGTCGGCCACCCGGAATTCGAGGGTGGGAAACTTGGTGGACGGGCGGATGTCCCAGTAGAGAAAACTGGCGTCGGGGACCGCCTCGGTCTGCATGAGCAGGTCGACGAGCTTGTCGTAGGCGGCGGCCGAGCCCAGGTGCGGCGGCGGCCCGGTCGTGGGCCAGCGGCGGAACACGGCCCAGCGGTAGGAGGCGTAGCCGGTGTCGACGGCCATCCAGAACGGCGAGTTGGCGGTCAGTGCCCGCAGCACCGCCAGCCACGGCCGCACGCCGTCCATGGCCCGGATGGCGGCGTTGGTGTCGGGGACGGCGACGTGCACGTGGCAGCCGCAGACGAGCTGCTCGCGGGCAAGCTGCTGGTAGTCCTCTTCCAGCCGCTCGTAGCGGACGCCCGGCGTGATGACCTGGCCGAGCCATTCGCTGAACGGGTGGGTGCCGCTCGCCGCCACCCCCGTCTCGTGCTCACTCGCCGCCTCGGCGACGGCCCGGCGCAGGTCGGTGAGCTGGCGGCGGACGTCGTCGAGGGTCGTGCACACGTCGGTGCTGACCTCGAGCTGGGACAGGTTGATCTCGCCCGTCACCCGCTCGCCCAGCCGCGCCTGCGCCGCGGGCAGGACCTTCTCCGAACGGGGCCGCAGCGCGAACGTGGTCGCGTCGAGCAGGTGGTACTCCTCCTCGACCCCAACCGTGCACCCGCTCGCCATCAGGTTGGGGGTACCCCTTCACCGAACTTTGAACGCCTGCCCGCGCTCTGCGTCTGGGAAGCTAGTGGGGAGCACATCGGTGGAGGGACTGTCGGTGCGGCTCGTCGCCCCGACTCTCAGCGGCAGAGCCTTTCCCGAAGATGAGCGATTGCAGCCTGATGGCTGTCGTGGTCTGGGTGTCTGAACGAGGCTGGCCCGAAGACGAGTGTCCCGGCACAACAGGTGCCACGGGCGTGTCCGAGGGAGAAGCGCGCCGAAAGGTGGTCCAGTGTCGGTAGAAGCTGATCGTCCGAGCACCGCTTCGACAGCTGCGTACATGCAATAGACGCCCTGGGCGCGCCGCGACGGACGCCCTCGATGATCGCAGGCAACGGGTTTCTGTGCTTGCCCCGTGAGAAGGAAAATACGATTGTCTCGGGGGCTACCTTCGCCGCGAGGGTCTCAGCGAACTCGCGAAGGCGCTCCTCTGACCTCGTGCCCGCGAGACCACCGTGGTGAGGAAAGACCAGAACGGGAGCGGTCAGGTCGGCTCCGCTAGACGTGAGGTCCTCGAGTCCAGCGACGTCAAGGTCTCCGGTGAGCAACGCGAGTGGATGACCGTCCGCCAAAACGCGAAGGACAGCCGAAAGTGTGTTGCTGTCGAGGATCCGCCCATCAGCCGCCTCGCCACCCGTGCCGCTTAGGGCGAGGTCCCCCGGGGGGTGAAGTACCTCGATTCGTACGTCTCCGAAGACCAGATCCGGAGTGGTCTCAGTCGTAAGTTCCGTTCGGATGCGGGTCCCGTGTGTCGCTCGTGCTCGCTTGGCAGCAACGAGAAAGTCATACCAAAAAGCCGACCGCCTCTGGGCGTCTGGGTTGCAGCGGACCTCGTCAACGGCAATGTCTGAGAGAAGAAGTGCAATAAGGCCACCTAGATGGTCGGCATCACTGTGCGACGCAATGGCGAGTCGGACCCGATCAACGCCTTCTGAGCGAAGGGTCTCGACGATCGTCGGCCCGAGCGGGGCATCGACTACAAGACATAGCGCACCGTCGTGGATAACGGAGGTGTTGCCGTGCCCCACATCGACCACGAGCATCTCCGTCACTGGAGCTCTTCTTCGGACGGGACCTCACCTGCGTCTTCGAAGTCCTCGAAGTAGAGATCAGCCTCAGTTTCAGCGGCGGTGTTGACCTTGGCGAGGAAGCGTCGCCCGACGAGCAAACTAGGGTCCTCGACAATGACGCCCGTCGTAAGTGATGACAATGGGATCCGGACGTAGAGCCTTGGGTTCCACTGCGGTACAACGACATCCAGTACCGTCCCGTCAGGGCCAACCGACACACGCTGCACGCGAACCAAGGCTGGCCAAGGAACCCGTTCTCGATGCGGACTATCGCTTAGCTCATCGACACACATGGTCAACGCGCGATGAAGTGAATCGCCATCCACTTCAGCGCGTGGGACGAACCCCGGAATCCGGCGCCGATGGACACGGATTGAGGCGTCCGAGTCCATAAGGAAGGCGGTAACCAGCACCGTCGGCAAGCGGGCACTAAAGCATCGAGCTGCCAACTCTGCACCGTCGAACTGCGCGAAGTTCCCCCAACGTAACTGATGATCGCAAACGAGACCGTCCGCGACGCTACGGAGACGTATCACTGTCGCGTCAATGTCACTGGGTACCGAATCGATGATGACGGGTTCAAAGCCCGCCTCCTCGACTGCCCAGACGAGGAGCTCTCGGTCGTCGGGGTTGTCGTCAACCACTGCCACCTTGTGGACGCCCTGAATGGTCATGCAGGCTCCATCAGCGGGAAGGTCACCGTGAACTGGGCTCCACCGAGAGGGCCGGCCGTCTCGCTTACCGAGATCGTCCCGCCAAGGTCGGTAATCGAGTCCCGGACGATCGTGAGGCCCAATCCGGTTCCGTCTTCCCGTGTCGTGCGACCGGGAAGCCAGATTTCATCGAGATCGATCTCTGCGATACCTGGTCCGGAGTCAGAAACGGTGAGTTCCACATACTCAGCACTGACTTGTGAACAGTCGATGGCGATTGTGCGAAGGTTCCCGGTTGGTGGACTCTGCATCAGGGCCGTGATCGAGTTAATAACCAAGTTCATGAGTATGGCCTCGACAGCAGCGGGCGGGCCGTAGAGCGGAAACGCTTGGTCGCTGCGCTTGTAAGCAAGGCTGATATGTGCTTCCTCGAAGAATGGTGCCAAGACATCCGCCACTTCGTCGATCACATCAGACAGGTCGAAGGCAGAAGCGCGTCTGTTATTTCGGCGCAGGAGATGCAAAGGTAGGCGCGCCCACCGTCCGAGCATGCGCGCAGCGCGAATGACGGCATCGATCTGGTCACCGACGGCGGCATCAAAGTCATCTCCGAAGCGCCTTCGGCCGCGGGAGCGGATGAGCTTGCTTGCCTGCTCAATCCGACCCGCTGGCTTTACCGACTCGTGCGCGAACGCAGCAGTTGTAGTTCCCACCGTGCCCAACGTGCGATAGAGGATCACGTCCTCTCGTAGTGACTCCAATTGTGTGCGAAGTGCGCTCTGGTAGCGTCGGAATGCAGCCGCTGCTTCCGTGCTGCCGCTCACGGCGAGGGTCTCGGCCACGGTTTCCGCGTCGGTCTCGGTGGATCGAGACTCCCGCTCGGCCCGGTGCTTCGCTGCTTCACGCCGGCGTTCTGCGTCACGGAGCCGTTCTGTTGCCACCCAGTCGAGGACGTCTATTGCGAACGCTCGGAGTTCCGTGAAGGCCTCGTTCTGCACAAAGCCGGTCCGATCGGTCTTCTGGACTAGCGATTCATCGTCCGCGACCACTACCCGCCCGATGGAGTTGTTGGTGGACGGGCGCGCTTCGGGACTCCGAACGCGACGGAGGTTCATGTCAAGCCAATCGACCCCTGCATCTCCATAGGGCGGGACTCGGAGCTCGTGTTGATAGACGTGCACGCCGCCCACCTCTGCAAGCCACTCCCGCACCTCCGAGACACCTGCCGATCGCGTGCTGAAAGCCTCCCCAGAGAGGTTGAATGCCCAAAGGTCAAACGTGGCGGATGGCGCGTTGTACGGGCCGGTCCGCTTCGGGCGAGCTCGCTGCACGAGGCGGCCATGGTCCGCACTTCGAAGCACGGTCCCACGCCAGTCCAGAATCTCTGCCCTCGCGAAGCCCTTCTTGTCTAACTCAGCGTGAACTCGGTACTCGACATCGTCGAAGTATGCCGATCGCACCAGCTTCTCAAGCTCGCTGAAGGATGGTGCAGATAACGAGGGCCGAAAGCCGGTCGCGGACTCGAACGGATCAGACAGCAAAAGGAGCGCCCGCGCCAACCGATGAACGTCGGTTCTCCGCAATCGCACTCGCAGGTTCAGCAACTCGACCGTGGTGCCAGGCGGGTCGGTCGTTGCCGTGCTTTCAATCTTGAGCGGGACCTGTTCGACTATCGGGGAGGCGTCGAAGATGTTCCAGTCGAGTACGAGGGAGTACTCGCGGCCGGGTCGCGTTCGTGGCCGGGTCCGCAGGACTGCGGTCGTCCCTAGACGCAGTGCTGCGAGTCGGCCGAGGCCTTTGTCGCCAGCAGGCGTTCGGCCGAGTCTTGTCTGCTGCTTTCTGTTCTTGGAGGATCGGCCAAGAACCAGCCACCCGTTGGCAATCTCCGCCTTGGTCATGCCGTTGCCGTTGTCGATGACGGTGATCGAGCCACCCATGTCGTCGACGTTGTTCAGTTGCACAAGGCACGTCGTCGCATCGGCGTCGTAGGCGTTTCGGACGAGTTCGATGATGCCTTGGTCTGGATGCGGCACGAGTTCCTCGCCGAGCCGGCGAAGAATCTCGGGAGCGAACGCGAGTCGCTCAGCCACGCGCGCTCCTGGCGCCGAGTTCACGGAATGCGGTGGTTGTCAGATGCCTGCCACGGAGGCGTTGATCCAGCCACTGGGAGACCTCGTTGCTCGTTAGCTCCGTCGCTAGTGCCCTGCACGTCGTTATCAAACCGTCGTCCGGCACCAAGACGATGAGATGGTTCTCAACCGCCATAGGTGAGTTCCCTCGGACGACCGTGGGGCGAGCGCGAGGGATGTCGCCAGGTCGGGACGTACGTCGCACGGCCACGAATGGGGGCATCACGCCTGATCCGGTGTAGCGCACGCGTTCCGGTGGTTCAGGGGACTCGCCGTTTCGTGGGAGGTTCTGGGCATGGAGGAAGGGCATCGACGTGCCTTCCTCCACGTGCCTGTGCGGCACGATCGGCCCAACGGAGACCGTAAAGGTCGCGAGTAGGTCGCGGACCTTGCCGAGGGGGGGCGCCGCCTCCCACCAACCGGTGAACGTTGCTGCGCGGTGGGTCCTGGTGGCTCGGAGTAGGAAAACGTCGATGTCGATGTCGCTCGCGAACTGGCCAGTCGACCTAACAGCTTCGATCTTCGCGAGAGAGTTCATCTCTTCCCTCCAGCGCCTCATAGTGGGGCCGGTGCGTAGAACGTCCGGCAGAATCGCCACAAGGTGTTGTCCTGGCTTGAGGGCTTCAATGGCGGCGTGAGCGAACGTCGCAGCGTGACTGACGGAGCCGGTCGCCCAACTGCAGCCGCTCGCGACGCGTTCGCGTCCGAAGGGGGGGTTCATGACCACCCACGGGGGCAGGTCATCAGACTTCAGCCCGGCAACGCCGTCGCCGACGCAGACATTGGGGAACGCTTCCTCGATGCTCGTTGTGCAGTGCCCGAGGCGGGTGGAGCGTTGCGCCGCTGCCAAGACGAGGCGCGCCCGGGTGAGTCGAACGAACTCCTCGTGGACATCCCAGCCGCGAAGGGCGGATTGCCAGAGTGCGAGCGTCGAACTGAGGTCTGGCCCCGACGGCAATGTGTCCGTCCATGCGAGAAGCAAGTCGCCCGCTCCGCATGCTGGATCGATCGCGGCTCGTACGGCCCTCTTTGACGGCAAGAGCTCCCTGAAGGGCCCATCGCGCATCTCGCTACCTGTGAAGAAAGCGCCTGCCTGTCGGCGACTCTCCAGGTCTACGGTCGTGGCAAGGGTCCGGTTCGGACCACCGTCGAGAGCCGCCAGTACGTCGGCGCTCGGCCTGTCCCCTGCAAGCACAGACGCGGCCATCTGCTCAACTGATCTGACGTAGGGGAGGTAGCTGGCCAGACGGACGCGTCGGGCCTCTGACTTAGCAGACGGTGCGCGCGCGGCCATGGGCAGAGCGTAGAAGGGCGAGTCGGTACCGTCGCGGCCCTTCGTGCTGCAACGGTGCACGCCGCACGACGAAGCCCAAGGCGGCTACGCCGTCGAGCTGAGGTCCTTTGATCGTCGCGCGGAGGACGCTCGCTAGACCTTCTGATGCTGAATCAATGTTGGATGGAGCGATCATGGCGCTCGGTCCTCGGCTCCGTCCGTCGGCTGACCAGGACCTGAAACCTAGAGCGGGTGACGGGAATCGAACCCGCGTTCTCAGCTTGGGAAGCTGATGTTCTGCCTCTGAACTACACCCGCGTGAAGCAGTCACGATAGCGAGAACGGGGGCCGCAACGCTGCGGCCCCCGTTCTCTGTCGCGGCCCCCCCGGACCCGAGCTGCTGCACCGTCTCGCCTTAGTTCGCCGCCGTTCCCAGTTGGCAGGTGGCGGCGGTGAGGGCGTTGGCGCTGACCGATGCCGTGATCGTGGTGGTCTTGTTGACGTTCTTGTCGGCGGTGTAGGTGAAGGTGCCGGAGCGGGCCGGGTTGGCGTTGGCCGCCACGGTGACCGAGCTGCTCCCCAGCGAGCCGTTGTTGTTGGCGCTGGAGCTCAGGTTGATGTTCCGGCTGGTTGCGCCCTGGACAGTGGGGTTCGACCACTGGTCGAGGATGTCGACGGCGGACGTCCAGGTGCTGTTGGTCGCCATGGTGGTGCCGGGGCAGGCCACCGAGAAGGCGAGCTTGGCCTGGGCACCGGCGACCACCGTCACCGAGGCACTGCCTGAGCGGGCCGGCGAGGCATCGGTCGCAGTGAGCGTGAAGGTCTCGGCCTTGTAGGCGGTGATCGAGGTCGTGCCGACCCCAGCCGTGAAGACCACGCTGGCGGACTCGGTCGGCTTCTGTCCGGTCAGGGCGGTGTTCGGCCCCGTGAAGGCGATCGTTCGAGTGCCGGAGTAGGCGGTGTCGACCACGCCGTTGGTGATCGCCGTCAGTGAGACGGTGAACGCCGCGCCTGCCGTGCGGTTCCCGGCCTGGGGGACCACCGTGAAGCTGCGGGCGGTGGTCAGCGTGACGACCGTGGTGCCGCTCTTGGTGCCCTCGGCGCCGACCCAGCTGGCGTGCTTCGCAGCCGTCGTGAACTGGTAGCTGCCCGCCGCGGTCTCGGTGTAGGTGCACGACACGACGTGGTTGGTGATGGTCTGCGAGGCACAGGCGATCTCGGTGCCCGCCCCGCCGGCAGCCGGGTAGCGGCGCACGGTGTAGGCGGTGAGGTCGGACCCGGCCAGCGTGGCGGCGGTCCAGGTCAGGGTCACGCTGCCGCTCGACGTCGCCGGTGCGGTCGGCGTGGGCCCTGCGGGCATCGACAGCGCCTTGCTGGTGCCGGTGCCGGACGCGGCGTTGGCCAGCCAGCCTGCGAATGCGGTGCCCCACGAGACGCCGATCACGGTCGCGATGACGGCGGCGAAGGCGAGGACGCGGCGGATCACGACTGCACCGCCGTTCCCGAGTATGCGAGCGAGAACGTTGCGCCCGAGCACCGGTTGTCGGCGTCGGCGCCCATCGAGATCGGCAGGTTCAGCGTGGCCGTCCCCTTCTTGGCCACGATCACGCCGCCACCCGCCGGTGCGGTGTAGTTGGTCGTCGTCACCGACGAGGTGGGGCAGCCCGGCTTGTTCGTGGACTGCACGGTGACCACCGCAGTGATCACCTTGATCTCCTGCTGCAGAGGATTCTCGAAGCGCAGGGTCAGCGTCTGCTGGGCGCCGGGATACAGGTCGACGACGCTGCCGCTGATGGTGAAGCGCTTGGCCGGTGCCGACCCGGCCTGCGGCGCCTGGGGGGCGGGGATGGTCTGGCCTCGGGAGACCAGTTCGCCGGTGAACGTCTCAGGCGAGAACTTCGGGCCGTGCGATGTGCTCAACGTGACGGCCAAGACGAACGCACCGGCAATGGCGGTGGTTCCTCCTGCTGCCTGGAGCATCGAACGTCGGATGAACACGGTCCTTCTCTTCTCGGGCGGGGGGGGGGGTACGTGCGGGGGGAGGGTGCGGCGGCTGGGAAACGCCAGCAACCGGAGGGCCGAAGCCCCCCGGTCGCTGCCGTGCTGGGCTGCTTAGACGGTGCTGGCGGCGGCGATGCTCACCGGGACCGTGAAGGTCTGGCCGGAGCAGTCGGTCACCGAGGCGTTGCTCATGGCGACAGCGCCGGTCAGCGTGATCACGGTGCCTGCGCTCTTGGCGGGGACGACCCACTCGCCGGTCTGGTTGGTGAAGGTCACGCCGTGCGAGGCGTTGCACGCGCTGTCGGCGCTGGTGATGGTGCCGTTGCCGTTGATGGCGGTGACCTTGACGGCGTAGTCGTTCGGGTTCACGACGCTGACCTTGAGGTCGCTGGTCGCACCCGGGTACAGGCCGGCGACGGGGGTCGCCGAAACGGTGCTGACCGCCTGTGCCGTCTTGGCCTGGGCATAGCCCGAGCCGGTGCCGTCGGCGGTCCAGGCCGCGAAGGCGATGCCTCCAGCGACGCTGACCCCCAGAACCGTGCCGAACGCTGCGAACTTCTTGCTGGTCTTCATTGCCCTTGGTCTCCTCAGAAATCGGGATTGTCAGTGAGTTGAAACCGGGCGTCGGTTTCGCCACTCGCTCCCCGCAGGACTGAGGCGACCAAATGCGCCCTGCGGATCTTCACTTCGCCCTGGCCAGCGACTCGCTGACCACAAGGGAGACGGTACGGAGTTCAGGGGACCCCGCCATCCTCAGAATTAAGGAAACCTTGGCCGTCTCCTGGGACTTTGGACCCGTCGGATTCGGGACCCTGTCCCCATAGGTCGTTGCCGCGTCATCCGGCACGCTCAGAGGAGTCCAAGAGGCATGGCGCGCGAAGGGCGGATCCAGCCGGTGAACGACGACGAAGGGAACCGGCCCCGCAAGCACCGGCTCGCGCTGGTGGTGGCGCCGACCCTGTTCGCCGACGCGCTGGCATCGGTGCTGGCTGCCGACGACGTGGACGAGGTCATCGACCTCACCGACCTCACCGAGGCCGCCGCCGGCGTCGACCCCCTCACGCACGGCCGCTTCGACACCGCCGTGATCTCGCCGGGCGCCGTCGCCCCCGACGCCGACGTCGTGATCGTGCTCCCGCCCTCGGGCTGCGGCGAGGTCGTCATCAACCGCCGGGGCGCGGCTGACCCGGAGCGGGTGGACGTGCCGTCAGTCGCCGCGCTGTTCGACCTGCTCGACGTCTACGACCCCGCCGACCAACGCCGCCGCCGCCCGTAACCCGGCGTCACCGGTTTTGGGCACCGTTTCGGCGATATATGGCCGAAAACGTGCCCAAAAGCGGGAAGGCGGGCCGCCGGAGCACAGGCGGGGCGGGGGCGAGAGAGGCGGGGGCGGGGGCGGGGCGGGCGGCTGGGTTACTCGGCGACGCCGGAGTCGTCGGCGCCGTGCTCGTCGGGCTGGTGCATGTCCGGCGCGTCCCCGGTGGGCGCCGCCGCCGCCACGCCGACCGGCGCAGACCCGCCACGGCCCTCGAGCGCGTCGAGCAGGTGCATGGAGATGTCCTGCACGACGATGTCGTCCCGGCCGTTCTCCTTCACGCCGTCGTCCAGCATGATGTAACAGAACGGGCACGCCGTCGCGACCCTGGTGGCGCCGGTGGCGATGGCCTGCTGCGAGCGCTCGGTGTTGACCTTCTTGCCGGTCGACTCCTCCATCCACATCCGCGCTCCGCCCGCGCCGCAGCACATGCCGCGAGACCCGGACTGGCCCATCTCCACGATGTCGATGCCCTTGAGCGAGCCGAGCACCTTGCGCGGGGCCATGTACACGTTGTTGTGCCGACCCAGGTAGCACGAGTCGTGGTACGTGACCCGCTCGTCGAGCCTGGCGTCGCGCATGTCGAGCTTCCCGCTCTCGATGAGGTACTCCAGGAACTGCGAGTGGTGCACGACCTCGTAGTTGCCGCCCAACTGCGGGTACTCGTTGCCGAGGGTGTTGAAGCAGTGCGGGCACTGCGTGATGATCTTCTTCACGCCGATCGAGTTCATCGTCTCGATGTTCTGCATGGCGAGCATCTGGAAGATGTACTCGTTGCCCGACCGCCGGGCCGGGTCGCCGGTGCAGGCCTCAGATGGTCCCAAAATCGCGAAGTCGATCCCCGCCCGCTGCAGCAGCTTGGCGGTGGCGACGGTCACCTTTTTGTTCTTGTCGTCGAACGACCCCGCGCACCCCACCCAGTACAGGTACTCGTGCTCCAGCGGCGAGGACCCGTCGACGACCTCGACCTCCTCGGGCAGCGCCTTCACCCAGTCGGCCCGCTCGCCCTGGCTCATGCCCCACGGGTTGCCGGAGTTCTCCATCGAGCGGTATGCGTTGCCCAGCTCGGTGGGGAAGTTCGACTCCATCAGCGACAGGTAGCGCCGCATGTCGAGGATCTTGTCGAGGATCTCGATGTTGACCGGGCAGATCTCGTCGCACGCCTTGCACGAGGTGCAGGCCCAGATCTCCTCGGCCGAGATGCGCTCGAACACGTTGTCGGCGGTCACGGTCAGCTCGGGCTCGTGGCCCACCACCGGCGACACCGGCCCGTGCGGCGCCGACTCGGACATGACCTGGCCGACCTTCAGCACGATCTCGCGCGGGTCGAGCGGCTTGCCGGTCGCGTGGGCCGGGCACACCGAGGTGCAGCGTCCGCAGATGGTGCATGCATCGGTGTCGAAGAGCTGCTTCCAGGTGAAGTCCTCGACCGTCGAG
>Ga0190267_10000049_pt1 | contig 22206 bp, 19 predicted proteins | sample Popmic239T_FD_140332 | JGI IMG/M metagenome (GOLD analysis project Ga0190267, IMG submission 140332) | Populus adjacent soil microbial communities from riparian zone of Oak Creek, Arizona, USA - 239 T | ecosystem: Environmental > Terrestrial > Soil > Riparian zone | place: USA: Arizona... | reverse complement strand
TCGGACCCCGACTGGGGTGGGCACTGGCCGCTGCTGGCGATGGCCGTGATGGGCACGTCGACGCTGATCTCGTACCAGCGGGCCAAGGCTGAGGCGTTGGGGTACGCGGCCAAGGGCGGGCTGATGGAGCGGGCCGAGCGGATCGTGGCCCTGTGCTTGGGGCTGGCGTTCCCGGTCCTGCTGGTGCCGGTGCTGTGGCTGATGCTCACGCTGACCTCGGTCACCGCCGTGCAGCGGTTCGTGAAGGTCTGGCGACAGGCCGACGCGCCGCCGCCGCGGCGGTCCGCTCGCGGGCCTCGCACCCGCGGCGAGCGCGAAGAGGCACGGTGGCGCACGGCGTGGCAGGCCCGGTTGGAGCGACGGGCCCCTCGGCCTCGCCATCGGTCTGAGAGCGCCTGGCGGCGCCGGGCCGGCACTCGCCGGCCGTAGCGGCCTTGCTGGGGCGGGCGCGCCGACTGGCGCCGTACTGGGGGTACCGGACCGCGGCGGCTGCGGCGCGGGTACTGCCGCAGTCGGTGGCCGAGGTGTCGGGCGACGCGCTGGTGGCGCTGGCCACGCCCGCGCTGTGGTCCCGCCGGAAGATGATCGAGCGGCACCTGCGGCGGGCGTCGGGCGGGTCGCTGACGGGCGCCGCATTGCAGCGCGAGGTGCGGCGGTCGTTCCAGTCGTACGTGAAGTACTGGGTGGAGTCGTTCCGCCTGGCCGACATGTCGCCGGCCGAGTTGGACGCCCGCATGTCGTACTCGGGGCTGGAGCACTTGGACGGGGCGTTGGCGGAGGGGAACGGGGCGATCCTCGTGCTGCCGCATCTCGGCGGCTGGGACTTCGGCGGGGCATGGATGGCGTCGCGGGGCTACAAGGCCACGGTCGTGGTCGAGCCGCTGGAGCCGCCTGAGCTGTTCGAGTGGTTCGCCGACATGCGCCGGTCGATGGGGCTGGAAGTCGTGCCGCTAGGACCGGAGGCGGGGACCGCGATCCTGCGCCGGCTCAAAGAGGGCGGCATCGTGGTGCTTGTCTCAGACCGCGACCTCCTCGGAACTGGCGTGACGGTTGCGTTCTTCGGCGAGGAGACGACCCTGCCCGCCGGCCCCGCCACGCTGGCCCTGCGGACGGGTGCCGCGCTGTTGCCGGTCTCGGTCTACTTCGACGGGCGGCGCAACCACCTCGGCGTCGTGCGGCCGCCGATCCCGGTCGAGCGGACGGGCCGGTTCCGCGACGACGTGCAGCGGGTCACGCAGGCGCTGGCCCGGGAGATGGAGTCGCTGATCCGCGAGGCGCCGTCGCAGTGGCACCTCTTCCAGCCCAACTGGCCCAGCGACCAGCGGCCGTCGTAGCAAGCGTGTCGGACGTCGGCCGTACGGGAGGCGCTGATCAGAAGTTCAAGACAACATTGAACAGGCTGTTGTTCGTAATCAGCATCCACTTCGCACCCAGAGGCACGGACACGGTCCACTGGCTCGACACCAGGCCGCTCCCCTGAGTCGACCCGACTGACTGGCAGCTTGCGTTGTAGAAGTTGGCGATCAGCCCGCCACCGGTGTGCTCGGCGAGCGTCTTGTCGGCGGACCACTGGATCTTCATGGTCGTGTTGGCGCGAGAAGCGATGTTGACGACCAAGGAGTCCACCCCGTTGAGGGCGCTGGAAGCATACGTCTGGCTGCATTTCGTCGGCGCGGGCGCAAACGGTCCGGCGAACACGTCCGAGAGGGCCGCGAAGTAGGCGCCGGGGAGGGCAATGCGATACGTGGCGGCCTGCGCTGGGTGCGGTGCCACCAGAAGGCCGACAACGACAGCAGACAGCACGAGCAGGTTGCGCTTCTTCATGGGCCTCGTGTCCTTTCGAGGAGGAGCGGCAGTCGGCAGATCACATCTCGCTCACCCGACCACGGGTGTCTTTCGCCGCCATCTGCACCGTTCCTGCCGCGCCCCGAAAGAAGAATAAAAGTTCAGAAATGTGAAAAAACAAAGAAAATAACAGCCTTCTGGAATATGGACTTTCACATGATCGTGCGGTTGGCTTCGTGCGGGCGGGCGTGAGGCCCCCCATGCAAAGGAGGAGGCAATAGTGGGAGGAAGCACATGAAACGATTAGGGAGGCTGGGCGTGGCCATTGCCATTGCCCTGACCGCCATGATGGTGAGCACCACGACGGCATCCGCGCAGAATCCGGGTGACGTGGTGATCACCGGTGGCGGCAGCATCAGCCCAGGCCTGAGCCTCACTGCAACGAACCAGAGTGTGACGTTCAGTGGGACCGCGACTGGCGTCATCGTCGCTGGCGGCGGCGTGTTCGCTGGTTCGGCGAACTGCGGACCCTTCACCGGGAACAGTGTTGTCGCCGAAACGGTCCTCTTGGGCCAAGGCAAGGTAGCCGGAGTGTGCGTCGGCGTCGACCTTCTCGGTCGCTCGGTGACCGCCGACTGCACAATCGAATACAGGCGAGTTGGTCCGACAGTGATCATCACCGGGACCTGCTCGGTCACCGTGACGCCTCCTGGCGTCACAGTGACGGTGACGGTTGTTGGCGAGTTCGTGTTCATCGCCACCACCGTGAACCCGGTCACGTCGTACCAACTCGTTGGCAACGTGACCTTGGTGTAAATCTCGCTCTTGCTGGGCCGACTAGCGGCGACCTGGCGTGACCGAGTTTGTACGAAGCAGGAAATGCGTCGCAGCGGGGCGCATGCAGTCGGGGCCGAACAGCGGTCGGCCCCGACTTTCGTTTGTTGGTGGTCTCACCTGAGGAATTCGCATACGTACTGTGAAGACGACGATCCGAGCACCCCGCCGCCCGGCGCTTCTCCGGCTAGCCGCGGCATGCGCACTGGCGTTTGTGGCAGTCAACCCTCTTTCTGACCTGGCTGCGCAGGAGGAGCCAGCGGTCGCCGTGGACGTCTTCAGGGCCACGTCGAGTCCTCCGGGGACCACTCCGGGCGACTTCACTGGGAGTGCACAGCTTTACGCCGACAGCCCAAACCGGATCCTGTACGCGATAAGCGGCGCCCATCGGTGGTTGGCTGCCTTTGATCTCGACGACTACAGCCCGCTCGGTACGGGGGCCGCCGTGTCGGGCGTTCTCACCGCGGTCCATGTCGACCCGGGCACTCGCTCCATTATGGTCGGCCTCCGCGATCCCAGTTCGCAACTGTCGCGAGTCGACGTGTTCGTGCCTGCGCCCGCAGGCCTCAGCAAAGCGGTCTCCATCATCATTCCCTCAGTGGTCGAGGGAGAGAGCACTGTCGGAACGCAGATCATCGGGCTGGCTCGGGCTCCGAAGAGCGCCGTGGCGTGGGCCCTTCTGGACCGGCCGAGCTTGGCGGCCAACGCACAGGGCGGTGGTGTGTTTGTGGCGGAGTTCTCTCTCGTAACCAGCACCGTCCATTGGGTCTATCGGTCGGAGAGGTGCGCGGCCAGCATCCACGCCCACCCGCAGATCCCGGCTGCTCTCGGCTTTGTAGATGGCGGATTGTTGTTCGGCTGCGGCAATCCCGTCGCAGCAGACGTCGGCCGCCCGCCCGTACCCCGGGGAGTCGGCCGCCTCGCCCTGAAGGCGGCACCGGAGGCTGGAACGACTCCGAAGCCGGGAGCCTTCGAGCTGTTCGAGCACGCCGGGGATTTCAGCCGCGGAGACTCGCATTTCGATCCCGTCGCCGGACGGCTGATGCTTTCGGCGTATGCGCCGGTTACGGGTGGCACGACGGTGTATGCCTTTGATGGCCGGGCTCGTGCCTTTGTCGGTGGCGTCTCGGCCGGTCGCGTGGAGGTCACGCAGAGCGGCATCGATCCGGTCCGCGGCCGTGCCTACCTGCTCAGCGGGGCGAGCACTGCCGGCCTGGTTCTGGCCGATTTGCGCCCCACACCGGTCTCACAAGGCGCCAACGTTCCCGCGTTGCATGCCCGCAGCGGCCAGGCACCCACGTCGTCTCACATCGCTGTCGACGCGGCACGACGTCGGATCTTCCTGAAGTACTCGGGATCGCAGGAGTTCGTCGTCGTCGAGGACCGGCTTCCGTCCTATGTCCCGCTGGCCGGCAGCGATCCCGATGCGAACACGATCGACGTCGACGAGGCGCCGGGCAAGACCGACAGGGACTACTCCGGCAGTGCGCAGGCGTTCGGGTCGTGGAGCAGGCAGATCGGAGGCCTCCAAGCGCTCCTCGTCAACATTTTGGCGGATCCTGGCACGTACCCGGTTTCGGCGGGAACCCGCGAACACCGCGGCGCCTACTTGAGCCGGTTGACGCTGGCCAACGACGAGGCCTCGGCGTCGGCGACCACGGCGGACGTCGACCGGGCCAACTCGAAGTCCGACATTGGCAGGACGAAGCCGCCAGATGAGTTGGACCCCGAGGCGGAACCGGTGGCGGAATGGCCGTTCGAGGACGCCCGGTGCATCGACTTCGGGAACAGCCCCTCGACGGACGAGGACGACACCGGAAGGGCCATCGTCGAATGCGACGCGGCGGAACAGCGGGCTGATGCGCAGGCAGCCAGCGTGGGCACTGACGTCTCTGGGTCGTTGATCGGAGACAGCTCCGTGGAGGCGGAGACGCGCCTTGACGCTGAAAAGGGCATGTTCACCAAGGTCATCGCGAACAGCAGCGGGATCTCGCTGGCCGGTGGCCGGCTCAAGATCGGCGAGGTCGAGCACGAGGCGCAGGCCTGGGCTCGCGGGGCGCCAGGAACTACGGGCACCAAGTGGCGGCGCGATGTGAGAAGCGTCGTCTTGGACGGTGCGCTGATCTGCGAGAAGGAGTGTGATTCGGCGGCGGTCGCGAGCGCGGTGAACGAACGACTGGGCGATCTGCTGGAGATCCAGTTCCCCGAACCGTCCGAGACGCGCACGCCGGGTGGATACCAGGCGAGTGTGCAGGCGCAGTACTTCGACCACCTAGAGGACGTCGCGTTCAACGAACAGCCCGAAGACCGGGTCGAGGTACCTGGTGTCCGGATTCTTCTGAAGCAGGATGGTGTCAAGCCCGGCCGCACGCTCATCGACTTGGCGGGCGTCGAGGCCGAGGCCCGCTATGGCATATCGCTCTTGGGCGGTGGCGCCGTCGAGGGCGGGGGGACGGGAGATCGCGATCTCGATCCGCTGCAACGCCTGGGCGAGCCGAGTGGGCCAGTCGTCGGAGTCCCTGACACGACCGGTCGCCCTGACGCGGCCTCGCCAAGGGGCCGACGCGGTCGTCCTGGCGGCGGAGGGCAAGGGACGAACCCAGGGGAACTGCTGTTGAACGGGATCGGAAGGTTCGTCGACATCCTCCCGATCTGGCTCACGTTGCTTATACCCATCTATCTGTCCGCCCGCCGGTGGCTCCTGTTGCAGCGTTCGGCATTTCACTCTGGGGGTAGGTCGTGAGACGTTCGGATCCGGCCATCGGCAGTGCGCTGCTGACCATGGCGGTCATCGTCATGGGCGGCATGTTGTTGTCGCTCGTCACGGTGGTCCCGTCCGGGAACGCCACCGTCGCAGGCGACTCCCGCGTTGCGAACGACACGGATGCGCAGGATCTCGAAGAACTCGACGAGTTCTCCGCCGGTGAAGACGACATCGCGGGATCCGTCGATGGTCAGTCTGGAACCCCGGGTCCAGGCGCCGGCGGTGGTGGGGAGCTGCCCCCTGAGGCGAAGGCCTCGTGTGCGGCCGGTCGGAATGACGGCGCAACCGATGTTGGAGTCACGGCCAACGAGGTGAAGCTGGCGGCCACGGTGGTGGCGGACGGCCCCGGCGCCAGCTTCCTGAGCCCGGTCCGAACCGGCATGGTCGCCGTGGTCAACCGAGCCAACGCCAAGCCGGAGGGCATCTGCGGGCGCCGGATCAGGCTGATCCTGCGCAACGACTCCTGGGATGCAAGTCGAGGTCAGCAGTTCATCAAGAACTTCGTCGAAAGCGAGAACGTCTTCGCGCTGGCCGTCGTGCCGTCGTCAGAAGGGCTGCGGGCGGCGGATTCCTACATCCGGACGAAGAAGGTCCCGGTTATAGGAAGCGATGGGATGCTGATCCACCAGTACCGCAACCCGTGGATCTGGCCGGTGGCGACTTCGACGATCTCGACGATGCACATCATGGCGAAAAACGCGCACGATCGTGGGGCTCGCGAGTTCGGCATCGTCTTCGACGCGAAGTACCACTTCGGCGTCGAGGGCGCGTTCGCATTCAACGAGGCGGTCAAGCGGCTCACCGGGAATGCCATTCCCGGGTACGACCCCAACAAGAAGTGCCTCCAGCGGTTCTGCGGGATCCAGCCCCAGAAGCCGAGCTATGCCTCGGACGCGTCGACGTTCAACAACGCGTGCTTCCACCAGGGCAGCTCGACGTGCGACTTCATCGCATACTTGCTCGAGCCCGACACGGCGGTGAGCTTCTTCCATGAAGGACGGCCCGCAGACCCGAAGATCGGGCTCGGCGGCGGACAGCCGCTGTTCACCAAGTCGTTCGCCGAGAACTGTCAGCGGCTGTGTAACGGCATGTGGGTCTGGACCGGCTACAACCCGCCGATCGAAGCCCTCGCGGCGACGTCCGCAGTCGCGAGCTTCGTCGCTGACATCCGAAAGGAATCTGGGTCCGCCGACGTGACCAACCAGTTCCTCGAAGGCGGCTACCTCGGCATGAGCCTCGTGGTGGCGGCGATCGAGAAGACGGGCCCGAGGCTCACCCGGGACGGCATCAGGAAGGTGTTGGACAACCTCACCTTCGACATCGGACTGTCATCACCGCTGACCTGGCGTCCAGACAACCACTTCGCCAACACGGCGGCGCAGGCGTTCGAGATCCAGTACCAGCAGAGCTTCACGGGCTGGCGACAGAAGACCGGCTTCATCGTCGATCCGTGGGTCGGGCAGGACATCCCGGCAGGCGAATAGCAGATGATGAACTTCCTCGTCTATCTCCTGCTGTCGCTGCCCCTGATCGGCGCCTACGCCATGCTGGCCGTCGGCATCGTGGTCGTATTCCGAGCCTCAAAGGTCCTCAACCTGGCCCATGGCGCGATGGCAATGCTCCCGGCGTACGCAACCTATGAGGCCTCGCGTCGGGGCCTCCCTCTCCCGGTGGGAATCCTCCTCGGCGTTCTTGTCGGTGGACTGCTGGGTGCGCTGACGGAGCGGCTGTTCGTGCGCCCGCTGGCCCGACAGGGTCCGACCGCACAGACGGTCGGGACTGTGGCCGTCTACGGGCTCGTCGTCGCTTTGGCCGCCCAGGTATGGGGCTCTGGATCCCGCAACTCGGTGTCGGTCTTTCCCCATGGCGGGATCGACATCGGCAATGCCACGTTGCGTTGGGGCCAAATCGGCCTGTTCGCCGTCGCCATCGCCACGACTGGCGCCCTCTACGCGCTGTTCCGCTACACCAGCATCGGACTGGCGATGAGGGGCGCGGCCGAGAACCCGCGCGCGGCCGGGCTCATGGGCATCAACCCCGACCGCATGGCCCGCCTGGCTTGGATGCTGGGCGGGGCCGTGGCGGGGCTCGCAGGCATTCTCTTGGCCGCGGTGACGAATCTCCATCCGTACACGCTGTCACTGCAGATGCTTCCCGCCTTTGTGGCCGCGCTGATCGGCGGCTTCGGGAGCCTGCCGGGGGCATTGACGGGAGCGGCCATCGTTGGCGTGGCCCAAGGCATCGTCCCTGCGTTCAGCACGATCCCCGGCGTGCGGGCCCTGTCGTCACAGGTCGGCATGCCGCAACTGGTGCTGACGGTCCTGGCATTGGCGGCCATGTACTTCAGGGGCGGACGGTTCGCGGTGGGCGACGTCCGTGCGCTGTCGGGCGACTCGGACGCGAAGCCCGTCCACACGGCCTACGACCCGAGCGTCCTTCCGACCGTGGCGGGCGGTAAGCGGATCGTGCGGTACGCCATCCTGCTCCTCCTCGTGTTCTGGCCGTTCCTCGGCGTGCCGACGTTCCTGCGCCCGCTCGACACGTTCTCGCTCTTGGGGGACGCCATCCTCGCCGGGCAGTACTTCATTGCGGCGTCGTCGATCGTGTTGCTGACCGGCTGGGTCGGGCAGATCTCGCTGTCGCAAGCGGCGTTCGTCGGAATCAGTGCCTTCGGGTCGGCCATCCTCAGCCGGCGACTCGGGCTCGGGTTCCCATTCAGCCTGTTCGTCGGCGCCGGGATATCGGCCTGCGCTTCCGCCCTGCTCGGCGTCATTGCGCTCCGGGTGCGCGGCCTCTACCTCGCCGTCGCGACGCTGATCTTCGGCTGGATGGCGGACGAGTACTTGTTCGTTGTCCCATGGTTCGCAGGGAGGGGTGGGAGTTCATCCGCGGAGACCAGCCCCGTGGGGCTTCGCGGCGCCTTTCCGTTCTTCGACTTCGCCGAGCGGAAGACGTTCTACTTCGTGATGCTCGCAGTCGCGAGCGCAGTCCTGTTTGGCCTGCTCAACATCCGCGACTCCAAGACGGGGCGGGCGTTCTTCGCGGTGCGAGGATCGGAGATGGCAGCGGCGTCGCTCGGCATCGACGTCGTCCGCTACAAGCTGGTGGCCTTCGCCGCCGCCGGGTTCGTAGCAGGCGTGGCGGGGAACCTCCTGCTGACCCATCAGGTCACCGTGGTCCCAGAGCAGTTCTCCCTCCAGACGTCGCTGTTCTTCCTTTCGGTTGCCGTCGTCGGGGGCTTGCGCAGCCTGGGGGGTGCAGTGGCGGCGTCGGTGTTGTTCGCGGCCTTGGCGGAGGTGTTCTTCAGGGTGCCCTCGGTGGGCGACTACCTCCAAGTGGTCTCTGCGTCGTTGCTCGCGTTCGTGCTGCTGGTCTACCCGGGGGGAATGGCGGCGCTGCCCAAGGCGATGCGGCGCGGGTGGGCACGCATCGACGCGGCGCTCTCGAATGGCCGAATCACTCCCGTCCGGGATCGGGTGGCCCAGTGGTGGAGGCGCATTGACCAAGGTGCCAAGACGACCGAGGACGTGCTCGCCCTTCGCTTGACGGCCTTCCGCAATACGTTGCGCAGCGCCGGGCGGCGACCGTTCGGCAAGCGGTCGCCTGCATTGGCGACCGCTGACGGTTACGCCGAGCGGTTGACCGGGTTCGTCGTGCCGTTGGAGGAGACGCACCTCGTCTCGCCACGAGCGAGGCTCGCCTCGGACGAGCACGACGGCGGGGCGCCCTCGGTCGAGCCTGAGAACTCCCACCCGTCAAGTCCACAGGACGACTCCTCGTCCAGGTTGTCGACGGTGGATTTCGAACTGCGGTCGTCGTTCAGACCGGTCGGCGACGTGATCGAGGCAGCACACGTGACCGTCAAGTTCGGTGGGCTGACCGCAGTGAACGACGCGACGCTGCGCGTCAAGGCAGGCCAGATCGTCGGCCTGATCGGCCCGAACGGCGCAGGCAAGACCACGCTCTTCAATGCGATCTCAGGTCTGAACACGCCGACGTCCGGCACTGTGCGCCTGTTCGGTGAGGACGTCACGGATCTTCCGGTGCATCAACGGGCCGCCCGCGGGCTCGGCCGGACGTTTCAAGTGATCCAACTCTTTCCCGAGCTCACGGTGTTCGAGAACTTCCTTGTCGCGACGCACCTTCACAACCCGTCCACCCTGCTGTCGAACCTTGTCATCACGTCGAGATCTGTGCGGGCCGAATTGGCCGCTGAGGAGACCTGTCGCCGCGTCGTGAGGTTCCTCGGTCTCGAGGACATCGCTGACCGACCTGTCGCCGGGCTTCCTTTTGGCACGCTTCGAATGATCGAAATCGGCAGGGCGCTCGTGACCGGGGCCCCGACCCTGATGCTGGACGAGCCTGCATCGGGTCTCGACAACAACGAGACCGACCGGCTGGCCGAGCTTCTGCTCTCGGTTCGGGATGAGTTGCACCTGTCGATCCTGCTCATCGAGCACGACGTGCGGATGGTGACCCGCATGTCCGACTACGTCTACGTCATCAATCGCGGGGTCATGTTGGCCGAGGGCAAACCGGCGGACATTCAACGCGACCCTGCTGTCGTCGCTGCGTACCTGGGCGAGCCGGTGCGGGAGGCCGTTCGCTCGTGACCCTGCTCGAAGCACAAGACCTTGCTGTGTTCTACGGGCCCGTGCAGGCGCTCCGCGGGGTCAGCCTGCGGGTCGACGAGGGCGAGATGGTCGCTTTGATCGGTGCAAACGGGGCCGGGAAGACGACGACCTTGCGAACCCTGTCCGGGATGCTGGTTCCTCGATCCGGCTCAATCACGCTCAACGGCAAGGAGATCAGCGGGCTCGCCTCGTACGAGGTGATGGCGCGCGGGTTGGCCCACGTCCCTGAGGGCAGGGAGCTGTTCTCGGGTCTGTCGGTTGAGGAGAACCTCCGGTTGGGGTGGTACTCCAAGCGGCGAGCCCGCGACTTCGACCGACGCGTCGATGTCGTGATGGAGCACTTCACGATCCTTCGGGAACGAGCTTCCCAGCCAGCGGGGACCCTGTCGGGCGGCGAGCAGCAGATGCTTGTCGTCGCGCGAGCGTTGATGTCAGAGCCGACGATCCTGTTGGTGGACGAGCTCTCCTTGGGCTTGGCGCCAAAGATTGTCAGCCAACTCTTCGAGATCCTGCGAACGGTCAATGAGACGGGTACCGCCGTGGTGCTGGTCGAGCAGTTCGTCCACATGGCGCTCGCCCACACCCATCGCGCCTATGTCCTTCAGAAGGGCGAGGTCGTGGCGGAGGGGGCCAGCCGTGAGCTGTTGCACGACGAGTCCCTCATCGCGTCATACCTGGGCGAAGCAGACGCCCTCGCCTGAATGGCGGAGGGTCAGCCGCGGTAGCGGAACGCGCCATGCGACACCTCGAAGCTCCCGAGGCGATCGACTTCGGCGCCTTTGAGCGCCAGCGTGATCGTCACGTCGCTGATGTCTGCAATCCCGTTCCAGTTCGACAGGCAGACCCCGGCGATCTGAAGAACCCCTCCAACCCTCGCGTACCCCGACGCCACAAGCGGGCAAGTGATGCGAATGGGCCCTGGGCCGCTGACGACGGGGACCGCCGTTTGGGGATGGCCGAGGCATTCGCCGGCCGACGTCCCGAGTCCCAAGGCCAGCGACTCCGGTACGGCGGGGTGGGTCGCCATCTCGAAGACGCACTCCCACTGGACGACGTCGGCCAGTACCAAGTGCCACGCCGCGCCGACTGCTTCGAACGAGACGGTCGCCGTGTGCCATCCGAGGCTGTTAGTCGTGGCGTCGGGCGTGATCGAGCCAGCGCCGCCCGTCACGACGCCGCCGCCGAGAATGTGGAGGAGCCCGCTCGCCGGGCGCAGGCCCCCCAGCAGAGCAAGGACCACCACGCTGAACACGACAGCGGTGCGTCGCATCATCCGCTGTACCGGAACGCCCCGGAGACCACGTCGAATGCGCGGGCACTCGTCGCGTCTCCAGCCGGCTTCAGGACAACGGTGAGGGTCACGTCGCTGAAGAAACCGATGCCTCCCCACACCGCATAACACAGGCCGCCGAACTGCAGCATCGGGCCGACGCGGGCGTACCCCAACACCAGGACCGGACAGGTAATCGAAACGAGGTCCGGGTCGGTAAAGGGCGTGCCTACGCATCCGCCAGAGACCGTTCCTGCTCCGAACGCGTACGTCTCTGGGGCCACGCTGGTCAACGTAAATTCGCAATCCCAGTAGATCGCGTCGACTTTGACGAGGTGCCACGCCGCCCCGACACCCTCCAGTCGGACGACGGTCGTCTGCGGAGCCACGTCCGTCACGCCCAGGCCCGGGGACAGCATGACGGACCCGCTGGTGAACACGCCGCCTCCAGCGACGTCGGCGGTCGCCGATGCTGGTTGCTCGGCGCCAGCCACGAGCACGAGCGCGCAAAGGAGCCCTGCCACCGGACGCCTCCACCTCGTGCGACTCATAACGCCCCCAGTCGAACTGCTTGCAGTACGGACGAATCCCCGATTGATCGCGCCTTGGCACTCGCGGGGTGGGCGGTTAGGCCACCTACCGGCCAGGCCGGTACCGTGGACCGGTGCGCGTGGCCCAGATGTGCCCGTACAGCCTCACGGTCCCCGGCGGCGTGCAGGGGCAGGTGCTGGCGCTGGCCCGGTCGCTGCGGGCGCTCGGCCACGAGGTGCGGGTGCTTGCGCCGTGCGACGGTCCGCCGCCGGACGCGGGCGTCACGCCGCTCGGCAACAGCATCCCGTTCGCCACGAACGGCAGCGTCGCCCCGCTGGCCCCCGACCTGCCCTGCGCGCTGCGCACCATCCGAGCACTGCGGGACGAGGACTTCGACGTCGTCCACCTGCAAGAGCCGTTCTGCCCCGGCCCGACCCTGACGACGCTGCTGTTCAGCGACCGGCCGATGGTCGGCACGTTCCACCGGTCGGGGGCGAGCCGCACGTACTCGGCGCTCAAGCCTGTCGCGCAGCGGGTGGGCCGGCGGCTCGACGCCATGGTCGCGGTGTCGAAGGACGCGCTGGCGACGGCACGTCCGGCGGTGGGGGACGCGGCCGAGGTCGAGCTGCTGTTCAACGCCATCGAGGTCGAGCGCTTCGCCAAGGCGCCGCCGCATCCGGCCGACGGGCCGACCGTGTTCTTCCTCGGCCGCCATGAGGAGCGCAAGGGGCTCGGGGTGCTGTTGGAGGCGTTGGCCTGGCTGCCGCGGGACGTGACCGTGTGGGTGGCGGGGGAGGGGCCGCAGACGGCCGAGTTGCAGGCTGCCTATGGGGGCGATGCGCGCATCCAGTGGCTGGGGCGGATCAACGACGAGGAGGTCGCCTCGCGCCTGCGGGGGGCCGACGTGTTCTGCGCGCCGAGCCTGCACGGCGAGAGCTTCGGGGTGGTGCTGTTGGAGGCGATGGCGAGCCATACCGCGATCGTGGCCAGTGACCTGCCCGGCTACCGCAACGTGGCCACGCCCGAGGTCGACGCGCTGATGACGCCGCCGGGCGACGCCGTTGCGTTGGGCTCTGCCATCAACCGGGTGCTGGGGGACCAGTCGCTGGCCGCCGACCTGGTCGCCGCCGGCGAGCACCGCGCCAACGAGTTCTCCATGGACCGCCTCGCCGAGCTCTACCTGGCCTTGTACGAGCGGGTCGGCTGACGAACTTTGAACGCTCAGCCCGCCGTAGGCGGGGCAGGCGTTCAAAGTTCGGAAACTCGGCGGCCTTCCGTCTGGGTGCCATTGAGACCCGTAGTGGTTGCGAACGGCACCCAAACAGGTGCGACCGTGCCGCGGAACGTGGTCGCGGGGGACGATCGCCCGCGCTCTGGAGGACATAGCGACCCGTATGCGGTACCTATGTCCTCCAGAGTCCAGGCGGGGTGCCGGGACGGTGCGGGCGAACGTTGAACGCTCAGCCCGCCGTAGGCGGGGCAGGCGTTCAAAGTTCGGGAAACTCGGTCCGGCGCGCGGGACCTACGGCTTGGCGCAGAGTTCGATCATCAGGCGCGGGGGGTTGGCCAGCTTGCGGACGCGGAAGCCGACCTTGGTGTCCACGCCGATAGCCCAGTTCAACACGCCCTCGAAGTCGCCTGACTGCACCAGCTCCCGGACCACCGTCGTGCCGCCGGGCCGGATGCGCTTGGGACCGGTGTACGACGGCCCCGACTCCTCGACCGCGTCGCCGTCGTCGTCGAAGTGCCACGACGTGGCGTTGTCCATCCGCACGTACAGCGCATAGCGCCCCTGCAGCGGCACCTCGTCGCCCGAGCCGTCCTGGGTCACCGGCTTGTTCCCGTACTCCACCCGGAACCCAGGCGCCGCCCCCCGGAACTCGAACACCACCCGGTCGAACCCCGGCTGGTGGGCGGCCCGCACGGCGACCAGCTCGGCCCGCGGCATGACCGTGTCGGCCGCCTGCGGGTTGGTGTTGGCCGGACAGGGGTCCGCCCCAGGCGCGGTCGTCGTGGTCGTCGCCTCGTCGGCGGGCGGCTCCGACGTGGCCGTGGAAGACGTCGAGGACCCCGAGCCCGACCCCACCGTGGTCGAGGTCGACGGGGCCGTCGTCGGCGACGCGCTCCCGCCGTCGTCGCCCGCACATCCGCCGGCCACCAACCCGAGGACGACCACCAACCCCACCAGCCACGAGCGACGCATGCCCCGAACATACGCCCCCCGACGCGGCGCCCCCGGACGCGACGAGGGGCCCCGCCGAAGCAGGGCCCCTCGTCTCACTTCACCGTCTGCTTAGAACCGGCGACGCACCCACACCGGAACCGGCATCCGGAACCAGCGACCCAGGCCGAGGCCCATGGCCAGGAGGAGGAAGCCGACCGCAGCCAGGCGCACCGAGTTGTTGCCGGTGGCAGCCAGCGGCGGATCGGTGTCGTCGACCGGCGGGGCGACCGAGCGGAACTCGGACACGCCCATCACCTGGGCCAGGTTGACCGTCGCACCGCCCTGGAGCGCAGTCACGCCCTCGCCCAGGGTGGCCTCAAGGTCGTCCATCGCATCGCTCAGCGCAGCCAGCTCGCCCTCGTACCCCTCGATCAGGGCGGCGGCCGAAGAGCCCGCCACCGTGGTCTGGGCCTTGATGGCGGCGACCAGGTCGGCCAAGTCGGCCGGCGGCGTGATCGTCGCGGTCAGGCCGGTGATGCCGGCCGTCGCCGTCACGTAGCCGTTGACCGTCTCGACCGACGGGCCGGTCGGCTGCAGCACCTTGACGTCAACCAGGTCCTCCAGCGAGACGGGCAGTTCCGCCACGCTGCCGACGGTGTCGAGCACGCCGCCGATCGCCGAGTTGACCTCATCGACCTTGGCGTTGATCGCCGAGGCGACCTCCAGCACGTCGATCTCCGGCACCAGCGTCAGGTTGCCGACGGTGATGGCGCCGATCTTGCCGGTCAGCGTGGCCGAGGAGTTCTCCACCGTGTCGGCGGCCTTGGTCGTGACGCCGACGTCAACGCCGTCCAGCTTCAGCAGCGACGTCGAGTCCAGTGCGCTCAGGGCGGTGTTGAGGACGTCGACCAGCGCGGCCTGGAGGGCGTCTACCAAGGCGTTGGCTTGATCGATAGCCGTGGCCTCGCCGTCGATGGCGTCGATCACCGTGTCCGGGATCAGGCCCTCAAGGCCGAGGTCGGCGATGATGTCGCCCGCCGAGCCGTCGATGCCGGTCTCGGAGGCGATGAGGCCGGCCAGCGTGACCAGCTCGGCCTGGATGTCGTCCACCAGGTCGTTCAGGGTGGTGGCCGGATCGACGTTGGGAAGCGTGACCCCAAGCGACTCAAGCAGCGCGCTCAACTCGGCCGGCGTGAGGTCGGCCAGATTGATGTCGAGGCCGGACAGCAGGGCGCCGAGGTCGAGCACGGTGATGGCGTCGACGTTGACCGCACGGGTGCTGGTCGACTCGGTCGCCGTCGAGGAGCTGGCCAGGGTGTTGCCGACCGCCTGGGCGTCGAGCAGGGCGCCCGCCACCTTGGTGTTGGTCAGCGAGCCGGTGACTGACGACTTGGCCGACGAGGCGTCGACCGCAGAGGTCAGCTTGGCCAGGTTGAGGTTGCCCGAGATGATGTCGCCGAGGCCGGGCAGGACCGAGATGCCGGGGTTGGCGAGGTCGAGCGAGGACTGCGTGACCTCGGCCTGGCCGCCGGGCTGGCGGGACTCGAGCGCCGAGAGGGTGAGGTCCAGCGGCTGCGACGTCGTGGGGTCGTCGACGATCGCGGACGTCGCCCGCAGGGCGGTGAGCTTGCTGAACGCCTCGGGGGCGGCAGCGGTCTTGGAGTCGATGGTCGACTGGGCGTCGTCGCCGATCAGCCGGACGTCGAGCAGGGAGCCGTTGGTCCCAAGCGATACGCCGACCACAGTCGTGCTGGCCCTGGAGGTGCCGACGCCGGTGGCTGCGGCGCCTGCCGAGCCGATGGACGTGGCCGCCCCAAGAACGAGGAGAGACGTGGCCGCGGCGGCCACCTTGACGAATCGCATGCGCGCCCCCATGTAGGTGGAAAAGGAGTCTTCGGCCCACTTTCGACGTTTGGGCCGAGCATGACCATGGCTCGATAGGACCATTTCGGCCCCTTGGGGTGACTAGTCACGTGTGTCGCGCGGCCCCGGCCGGCCGCGGGTCTTCGGTTAAGGTGGCCTGCGATGACCGCCCCTGTCGTGATCGTGGCGATCGTCGTTCTGGTGGCCCTCTACGTCGTTGTCACGTACAACGCCTTCATCCGCCTGCGGAACCGGGTGGACAACGCGTGGGCGCAGATCGACGTGCAGCTACAGCGCCGCTACGACCTGATCCCGAACCTCATCGAGACCGTGAAGGGGTACGCCACCCATGAGCGGGACGTGTTCGAGCGGGTGACCCAGGCCCGCAACGCCGCCGTCAACGCGACCGGCGTCGCCGCCCAGGCCCAAGCCGAGACCCAGGTCACCGGCGCCCTCCGCAGCCTCCTCGCAGTGGCCGAGGCCTATCCGGACCTCCAGGCCAACGAGAACTTCCTCGCCCTGCAAGAGGAGCTGTCCGGCACCGAGGGCCGCATCGCCTACGCCCGGCAGTTCTACAACGACTCGGTCCAGTCCTGGAACACCAAGCTCCAGGCCTTCCCGAGCAACATCGTGGCCGGCGTGTTCAGGTTCCAGCCCCGCGACTACTTCGAGGCCGACGACTCTTCTCGCGGCCCCGTCGCCGTGCAGTTCTAAGCCTTCACGTGTTCGACCAGATCACCGCCAACAAGCGCCGTTCGCTGGCCCTCATCGCCATCTTCGTCCTGCTCATCGTGGCGATCGGATGGGCCTTCGACCTGCTGATCGGCTACGGCGCGGTCGGCATCATCGCGGCGATGGCCTTCGCCGGCATCAGCGCGTTCGGCGCGTACTGGAAGTCCGACGCGATCGCGCTGGCGATGAGCCACGCCAAGCCCGCCGACCCCGTTCAGTACGCCCGCCTGCACAACATCGTCGAGGGCCTCTGCATCGCGGCGGGCCTGCCCAAGCCGCGGGTGTACGTGGTGGAGGACGCCGCGCCCAACGCCTTCGCCACCGGCCGGGACCCGAAGCACGCCGCCATCGCGGTGACGACGGGGCTGCTCGACAAGATGAACCGGATCGAGCTCGAAGGGATCATCGCCCACGAGCTCAGCCACGTGAAGAACTACGACATCCTCGTCTCGACCCTCGCCGTCACGCTGGTCGGCGTCATCGTGCTGATCGCCGACTGGGCCCTGCGGTTCATCTTCTGGGGCGGTCGCCGCTCGGCCGACACCGATACCAAGGCGGGCTACGGCGCCGCCGCCGGGTTCGCCGTGCTCGGCATGGTGCTGCTGGTCGTCTCGCCGATCGTCGCCAAGCTCATGCAGTTCGCGGTGAGCCGCCGCCGCGAGGCGTTGGCCGACATCACCGGCGTCTCGCTGACCCGCTATCCGCCCGGGCTGATCTCGGCGTTGGAGAAGCTGCGCGACGACGCCACCGTCGTGCACTCCGGATCCCGCGCCACGGCCCACCTCTGGATCGAGTCGCCGGTCGCCCGGGTCTCGGACGAGGGCAGGCTGGCGTGGCTGGGCCGGCTGTTTAACACCCACCCGCCGCTCGACGAGCGCATCCAGGCGCTGAGGGAGCTGTAAGGGCGATGCCGCGCATGGGCCGTTCGCTTGTCGCGCTCGTCGTCGCGGTCGCGGTGCTGACCGCGGGAGCGGCCGGGTGCAGCAAGAAGAAGAAGGACAAGCCCCAGGGCTCGGCCGACACCACGGCAGCGTCGACCACGACGACCGTCGACACCGGGCCCAAGGTGCCGTCGCCGCTGACCGGGCTGCCGATGCCGGAGGCGCTGGCGAAGCGGGGGCTGCTGATCGTCAAGATCGACAACTCGCCGCAGGCCCGGCCGCAACTCGGCCTGGCCGAGGCCGACGTCGTGTTCGAGCACTTGGTCGAAGGCGGCCAGACCCGGTTCGCCGCGCTCTACCACTCGACCGACGCTGCCGAGGTGGGGCCGGTCCGCTCGGCGCGGTCGACCGACATGAACCTGGCCACGTCGTTCAACCGCCCGCTGTTCGCCTACTCCGGCGCCAACGCCGCGTTCCAGGTGCTGCTGCGGCGGGCGGTGTTCGTGGACGTGGGGCTGAAGGCGCTGCCGGACGCGTACACGCGCAGGCCCGACCGCAGGCCGACGTCGGACCTGTTCACGTCGACTGGCGCGCTGTACGCCGGCGCCCGGTTCCCCGGCAGCGCACCCGTCGCGCTGTGGGCGTTCCGGGCCGCGGGCGCACCGGCCGTCGCGGGGCCGCCTGCGTCGGAGGCATCCATCGACTTCGCCGGCCCGGCCGCTACCAAGGTGCGATGGCTTTGGGACGCGGGGGCGGGCGGGTGGCGGCGCGAGCAGGACGGCTCGGCGCACGTGGACGGAACGGGCAAGGAGGTCCGTGCGTCGAACGTGATCGTGCACTTCGTGAACTACAAGGACAGTCTGATCCGGGACCGGACGTCAGCACCGGTGCCGGAAGCGCAGTTGGTCGGCGAGGGCAGCGCTTGGATCCTCGTGGACGGAAAGGTGATCAGGGGGCGTTGGAACAAGTCGTCGTTGACGCAGGCCACGGTGTACGTGGACGAGTCGGGCAAGCCGGTCGAGCTTCGGCCGGGTCGGACATGGGTCGAGCTGGCGCCGCCGGGCAGCGCGTCGCTCGTCGGGTGAGCCGGCCCCGTCGTCGTGTCGCCCTCGCCGTCGGCCTCTTGCTGGGGCTGACCGCGGCGTGCTCGGACGGGGGCGGGGCGTCGGCGCCGACGACCACGACCGAGCCCGAGGTCACCACCACGACCGCGCCGCCGCCCGCCATCCTCACGGGCGCGCCGATTCCGGACGACCGGAACCTGAAGCGGCCTGCGCTGTCGGTGAAGATCGACAACGCTCCCCAGGCCAGGCCGCAGTCCGGGATCGACTTGGCCGACGTGGTGTACGAAGAGGTTGTCGAGGGCGGCGTCGTGCGGTTCATGGCGGTGTTCCAGTCGCGAGATGCCGAGTCGGTCGGGCCGGTGCGCTCGGTGCGGCCGGTCGACGTGGAGCTGGTGACGCCGCTCGAAGGGCTGTTCGCCTACTCGGGCGGGGCGCCGCAGTTCGAGCGGATGATCAAGAAGGCGCCGGTGCGGCTGGTGGGCGCCGACCAGGTGGGCGACCTGTACGAGCGGCGCAAGGGCAAGAAGGCGCCGCACAACCTCTATACATCGACCGCCGAGCTGTGGGAGAAGGCCAAAGACTCCGACGACCCGCCGCCGCCGCTGTTCACCTACGGCGTGCCGAGCGGCCGGGCGGCATCGCATGCGACCGTGGTGATGGGCCCGCTGACGACGGCGGCCTGGGACTGGGACCCGGCCTTCAAGCTGTGGCTGCGCACGACCAACGGGACCAAGCACGTCGTGGAGGAGGGGCCGCAGCTCGCCTTCGCCAATGTGATCGTGCAGTACGTGCGGTACTCGAACACGTCGTCGAAGGACGCGGCCGGGTTCGCGGTCCCGACCGCCGACGTGCTCGGCAGCGGCGACGCCCTGGTGCTGGCGGGCGGCACGCAGGTCCGGGCCACCTGGTCGAAAAAGACGGTCGACGACGTCACGACTTTCAACGACGCCACCGGCGTGCCCATCCAGTTGGCCCCCGGAGCGACGTGGGTCATGCTCGCCCCCGTCAACGCCTCCACCGACGTGCGCTAACGAACTTTGAACGCTCAGCCCGCCAGAGGCGGGGCGGCTCAACCGGTCATTGCAACAGGAGCTCGTTGAGCCTCTCGGCGGGAGTCTGCCACCCCAGCGTCTGGCGGGGGCGGCTGTTGAGGCTGTCGGCCGCGGCGTCGAGGTCGGCGGCGGTGTAGCGCCGGAGGCTCTCGCCCTTGGGGAAGTACTGGCGCAGCAGGCCGTTGGTGTTCTCGTTGGTGCCGCGCTGCCAGGGCGAGTGCGGGTCGCAGAAGTACACCGGCACGCCCGTCTCGACGGTGAAGCGCGCGTGCTGGGCCATCTCGGCGCCCTGGTCCCAGGTGACGGACCGCCGCAGCGCCTCCGGCAGCCCGAGGACCTTGGCCGCCATGGCGTCGCGCACCTCCTCCGCCCCGCGGCCGCGCGGCAGGTGGAGCAGCACCACGAAGCGCGTCGAGCGCTCGACGAGCGCGCCGATGGCGGAGCGGTTGCCGGCCCGACATCCTTCTCAGCCCGACGAGGTGTTGCAGTGACCCTTTGAGACCACCCGGGCCAGCCGTTCAAAGTTCGGGAACGGCGACGGCCGGCGCCTCGCACACGTCTGGGTGCCGCCCGCAACCGCGACGGTTGCCGATGGCACCCAGACGTGGGGCTCACGCCGGTCTGGGTGCCGGCTTGTCGGGCAACCCGCCTGAACGGCACCCAGACGTGGCGGCAGGCCGTTCTTTGAACGCTGACCGACGCATAGCGCGGGCAGGCGTTCAAAGTTCGGAAACCCTGCCGGGTAGCTCGGGCCGGGGCCGTAGACTCCTCTCCCATGACTGAGCGGACGACCGGGACCGAGCGCGTCAAGCGGGGGCTTGCCGAGATGCTGCGGGGCGGCGTGATCATGGACGTGGTCAACGCCGAGCAGGCCAAGATCGCCGAGGACGCTGGCGCGGTCTCGGTGATGGCGCTGGAACGGGTGCCCGCCGACATCCGACGCGACGGCGGCGTGGCCCGCATGAGCGACCCGAGCCTGATCGAGGGCATCAAGGAGGCCGTGACCATCCCGGTGATGGCCAAGGCCCGCATCGGCCACTTCGCCGAGGCGCAGGTGCTCGAGGCCCTGGGCGTCGACTACATCGATGAGAGCGAGGTCCTCACCCCCGCCGACGAGGCCCATCACATCGACAAGTGGGCCTTCACCGTCCCCTTGGTCTGCGGCGCCACCAACCTGGGCGAGGCCCTGCGCCGGATCAGCGAGGGCGCGGCCATGATCCGCAGCAAGGGCGAGGCGGGGACCGGCAACATTGTCGAAGCCGTCCGCCACCTGCGCAGCATCCTCGGCGACATCCGCAAGATCGGCCAGGCCGACTCGGCCGAGGTCTACGGCTGGGCCAAGCAGCTCCAGGCCCCCGTCGGCCTGGTGCAGGAGATCGCCGAGACCGGCAAGCTGCCCGTGCCGCTGTTCTGCGCCGGCGGCATCGCCACGCCGGCCGACGCCAGCCTCGTCATGCAGCTTGGGGCGGAGGCGGTCTTCGTCGGCTCGGGCATCTTCAAGTCGGAGGACCCGGCCAAGACGGCCCGGGCGATCGTTGAGGCCACCACCCACTTCCGCGACCCGTCGATCATCGCCAAGGTCAGCCGCAACCTGGGCGACCCGATGAAGGGCATCACCGACCCCGAGGTCAAGCTGGCTGAGCGGGGCTGGTGACGAAGGTCGGCGTCCTCGCCCTCCAGGGCGACGTCCGTGAGCACGCGGCGGCGTTGTCGGACCTGGGGGCAACAGTGGTGGAGGTGCGCACCCCCGAGGACCTGGGCGGGCTCGACGCCATCGTCCTGCCCGGTGGCGAGTCGACCACGATGTCGCTGCTGCTCCAGTCCAGCGGCCTGTTCGACCCCGTGCGCGAGCGGCTCGACGACGGCATGCCCGCGTTCGGCACCTGCGCCGGGATGATCCTGCTGGCCGCCGACGTGCTCGACGGCAGGCCCGACCAGCGCAGCTTCGGCGTGCTCGACATCGCCGTGCGCCGCAACGCCTTCGGCCGCCAGGTCGACTCGTTCGAGACCCGGCTCGACGTGGCCGGCGTCAGCGGCGGCCCGGTCGACGCGGTGTTCATCCGGGCGCCGTTCGTGGAGTCCGTGGGCGACGGCGTCGAGGTGCTGGCGTCGGTCGACGGGCACCCTGTCCTCGTCCGCCAAGGCAGCCGCATGGCGTCGGCGTTCCACCCGGAGCTGTCCGACGACTTGCGCGTGCACCAGGTGTTCCTGGGAGGCTTGTAGCCATGTCCGGTCATTCCAAATGGGCCACGATCAAGCACAAGAAGGGCGCGCAGGACAAGGCGCGCGGGAAGCTCTTCGCCAAGCTGATCCGCCAAGTCGAGGTGGCGGCTCGCGAAGGCGGCGGCGATCCCGAGTCGAACCCCACGCTGCGGGCCATGTTCCAGAAGGCCCGCGACAACTCGGTGCCGCTCGACACCATCGACCGGGCGATCAAGCGGGGCACCGGCGAGTTGGAGGGCGTGCGGTACGAGGCCATGAACTACGAGGGCTATGCGCCGAACGGTGTGGCCGTGCTGGTCGAGGTCCTGACCGACAACCGAAACCGCGCCGGCTCGGAGATCCGCTCCCTGTTCACCCGGGGTGGCGGGTCGCTGGCCGAGCCGGGAGCCGTGTCCTGGCAGTTCGAGCG
>Ga0190267_10000048_pt1 | contig 22297 bp, 18 predicted proteins | sample Popmic239T_FD_140332 | JGI IMG/M metagenome (GOLD analysis project Ga0190267, IMG submission 140332) | Populus adjacent soil microbial communities from riparian zone of Oak Creek, Arizona, USA - 239 T | ecosystem: Environmental > Terrestrial > Soil > Riparian zone | place: USA: Arizona... | reverse complement strand
TCGTCCTGAGCCAGGATCAAACTCTCCATGAGTTGAACAGCTCTTGTGAACGAACACGGTTGTGTTCATTCGGATTTTTCACGTTTCTTGTCCCGTTACCAACGACGGACGCGAAGGACGTGCTGCCTTCGGCTTACTCCGCCACGGGGCGTTCGTCTTAGCACTCCCAAAGACCCGAGTTGTCAAACTACATTCGCGAGCCGTTGACTCGCTTCTCAATTCGCATCCGGCCAGTTTCACCCGGCCGCCGCGTCAGTCCTTCAATCTATCACCCCCGACTCGCTTCGTCAAGGGGCGGCGGTCAGGAGGTTTTCAGCTTTCCGTTCCGCCTCGTTTCCTGCAACGCCTTCAATCTACACTGCTTAGGCGTCTCGGTCAAGGGGCGGAATTCCAAACTTCTTCCTTCCGCCTCCCCCGCCGCCGGTTCAGGCGACAGCCCTACAAGCTATCAGCCTTCAACAGCCCCGTCAACCCCTGGACGGCCCGCCTTGTGGCGCCAGGAGATCGCTCCGGCTGTCCCAAGGGGCGACAATCATAAACGGGTGTTCCCCGTCCGTCAACCCTTTCGTGGCCCGCCGCCGCTCGCCGACTTCCGTCGTGGCGGGGGCAGTCCGTAGAGAAGGGCAAAAGCGGACCCCCGCGATCGTCTCGCGGGGGTCCGCTGTCCTGCTGAGGGGTGAGCGACGGGGATCGAACCCGCGACCTCCGGAACCACAATCCGGCGCTCTGACCGACTGAGCTACGCTCACCGTGTGTTTTCAACCGAACCTGCCCGACAGGCCACAAATGTGTGAAAGGATCGGCGATCGCGCAAGTGCCCGCCCCGAATTCCCGCCGCGGCCTTCGCATCGGGAAAAGGAGCGGGCACGGCGGCTCACCGCGATCGTCGAGGTGGCGGATGGTTCACTAGATCGCGCATCGGTGGTGCGATCAACCTGCTCCTGTCCGCCGCGGAGACCAGTCGCCGATCCGCATCCTCCCCCAAAAAACGCGGATGGCCCCCTGCCGCGCTTCCATCCCCCTGCCGTTCCCGACATCCCGCGCCGGCTCGCGCCTCATCGACCGGTTCACGCCCAGCGGCGGCCGCGCCACCGTCAGCGCCGGGGCGACCCAGCAGGCACCGCTCACGCGGTCCGACGGGCGACCCGGCTCTGCGCAGGCCGCGCGCGCCGTGCCTGCCTGGCGGGCGCGCCGGCGCCGTTCAGGCCGCGCACACCCTCGATCACGTACCGCTCCACCTCGTCCAGGTCCATGGGCCAGCGAGGCCCGCGGCGCCGCTCGAACACCTTGGTGCCGGCCGTGGACGAGGCGTAGAACGCGGTGTTGCGCAGCAGCACCCGCTCGAGGGCGGACGCCGTCGCTTCGTCGAACTCACGGAACGGGCGAAAGGTGACGCTGGTGAGCTCCAGGTGCTTCAGGATCAGCTCCGTCAGGCCCTGCACGCGCACGTTCTGGCCCGCGGTGCAGTGGTGGACGCCCTCCCGCGCACCCTCGCGGTACAGCGAAAAGATGTCGTGGCAGACACAATCCACCGGCACCACGTTCATCTCAGCCTCGGTGCTCCCGTACAGCGAAAGCGCCGCGTCCGTGCGCCGCAGCTGCCGCTTCAGCCGGTGCAGCTCACGGATGAAGCCGTACAGCCCGGTGCGGCTGCCGCCCGTCCCGCGCGTGGCGGAAGGGCCCACGACGATCGACGGCCGCACGATGACCAGCGAGATCCCGCGCTCCCGGCAGAGCTCCGTGATCAGGTGCTCGGCCTGGCACTTGGTTTCTTCGTAGTAGTTGTTGAAGCGGGCGTTCCGGTGCAGCGCCTCCGGCACCGGCCCCTCGTGCACGCCCACCGCGAACGCGGTGGAGACGTAGTAGAAGACGCCGCACCCCAGCGCGGCCGCCACGTCCACCGCGTGCCGCAGCCCGCCGATGTTGTGCTCGTGGATGACCCGCCGGTCCTTTTCCTGGTACTGCAGCGACGACGCGAAGTGAAAGAAGGTCGCGTCCGCCCGCCCCGCCTGGTCCGCGAAGAACGCCTCCTCCAGGCCGAACGCCGGCAGCGTGATGTCGGAGGGGATGGCCGTCAGCGCGTCCAGCCCCCACAGGCGGCGGTCCGGGTAGCTGGCGTCCACCGCGCGCAGCGTCTCGTGCAGGCGCAGCGCGCACGCCTGGGGGCTGCCCCCGCGGACGAAGCACTGGACGTCGAAGGGCCCGTTCAGCAGGTGATTGCGGATGAAGTGGCTGCCCAGAAAGCCGGTTCCACCCGTCACGTAGACTGTCTTCATCACACCATTCGCGAGGGGCGATTCACGGCTCTCATCGTTGCCTGTCCAAGTTGCGTGCCCGCGGCGCCGCTCCCGGACACCGGAAACAGAAAAGCCCTCACCGCACGTCTGGTGAGGGCTCAACTTCAGCGTACGCGCCAGGCTGGACTCGAACCAGCGACCTACGGCTTAGAAGGCCGTTGCTCTATCCAGCTGAGCTACTGGCGCCTGTCCTGCTCCTGCCCAGTCGGGGCGCCCGGATTCGAACCGAGGACCTCCTGCTCCCAAAGCAGGCGCGCTACCGGGCTGCGCCACACCCCGTTTGAGTAGAAAAACCTAGGCAACTTCCCCCTTTTCGTCAACCCCCGCGAGCGCCTGCAGCAGCGAGCGCACGGCGCGGCCGCGGTGGCTGAGCCGGTTCTTGCGCTCCGGCGGCAGCTCGCCGAAGGTCCGGCCCTCGTCCGGCAGGTGGAAGAGCGGGTCGTAGCCGAACCCGCCGCCGCCGCGCGGCGCGCGGAGGATCACGCCGTCGCAGGCGCCGGTGCGCACGGTCTCCCGCCCGTCCGGCCACGCGGCCGCGGCGGCGCAGACGTAGCGTGCGGTGCGGCGCGCGTCGGGGACGTGGGCCAGCAGCGCGAGCAGGTGGCGGTTGTTGGCGCCGTCCTGCCGCTCGCCCCGCGCCTCGTCCACCGGGGCGAAGCGGCGGGAGCGGACGCCGGGGGCGCCACCGAGCGCGTCCACACAGAGGCCGGAGTCGTCCGCCAGCGCCAGCTCGCCGGTCTTCCGCGCGAAGTAATGCGCCTTGGCCAGGGCGTTCTCCTCGAAGGTCTCGAACGCCTCGACGTCGTCTTCCTCCGGCGACTCGGGGATGCCCAGGTCGTCCAGGCCCACGACCTCCCATCCGTCGGCCGCGGCCAGGATCTCCCGGATCTCCCGCACCTTGCCCGCGTTGCGGGTGGCGACCACCAGGCGCGTCATCCCCCGACGGCGGCGCGCTGGCGGGCGTTCAGCTCGCGGATGGCGCCGGACGAGAGGGCGACGAGCGCGGAGAGCTGCTCGGGGGTGAAGTCGCCGTGCTCGCCCGTGCCCTGCACCTCGATCAGTCCCCCGCCCTCGCGCGCCACCACGTTCAGGTCCACCTCCGCGCGCACGTCCTCGGCGTAGTCCAGGTCCAGCACCACGGCGCCGTCCACGATGCCGCCGCTGATGGCCGCGACGAAGTGGCGAAAGGGGGTGGCGGACAGGCCCGCCTTGCGCTGCAGCCAGGCGCAGGCGTCGTACAGCGCCACGGCGCCGCCGGTGATGGAGGCGGTGCGCGTGCCCCCGTCCGCCTGCAGCACGTCGCAGTCGATGGTCACCTGCCACTCGCCCATCGCCGCCATGTCCACGCAGGCGCGCAGCGAGCGGCCGATGAGGCGCTGGATCTCCTGCGTCCGCCCGCCCACCTCCTTGCGCTCGCGGCGGTTGCGGGTGTTGGTGGCGCGCGGCAGCATGCCGTACTCCGCCGTCACCCATCCCTCGCCGCGCCCCCTGCGCCACGGCGGCACCCCCTGCTCCACCGACGCCGTGCAGAGCACCTTGGTGCGCCCGGCGGTGATCAGGCACGAGCCCTCGGCGTACAGTGCCACGCCGCGCTCCAGCGTCACCGGGCGCAGCTCACCCGATGCGCGGCCGTCGGCGCGGACGGAATTCTCAGCCATCCTCCCCACCCTTCCTGGTTCGTTCGATGATGGACGTGGTCGAGCGGCCGGGGACGAGGGGGATGATCTCCACCCGCCCGCCGGCGGCGATGACCTCCGCGGCGCCGGCCACCGTCTCCACCGTGTAGTCGCCGCCCTTCACCAGCACGTCGGGGACGAGGGCGGCGATCAGCTCCCGCGGCGTGTCCTCGTCGAACAGCGTCACCGCGTCCACGCAGGCGAGGCCGGCGAGGACGAAGGCGCGGTCCTCTTCGCCGTTGATCGGCCGGTCCGCGCCCTTGCCCAGCCGGCGCGCGGAGGCGTCGGTGTTCAGGCCGACGACCAGCGCGTCACCCAGGGCGCGGGCGGCGTACAGGTACTCCACGTGGCCGCGGTGCAGTAGGTCGAACACGCCGTTGGTGAAGACGACGCGCGAACGCCCCGGCGGCCCGAAGCGCGCCAGCACCTCGTCGCGCGGGAGGACCTTGTCGGCGGGGTGGACGGGCTGCCTCACGGGGCGGCGGGCTCCGGGGCCAGCGCGGCGCGGATGCCGGCCAGGATCTCCCCCGCCCCCCTGGCCAGCAGCGCATCCGCCGCGCGGCGCCCGAGATCCTCCGCGTCCGTGATCGATCCGGATTCCCGCACGCGGAGGATGCGCCGGCCGTCGAGGTCCGCCACCAGCCCGTGCAGGACGAGGCGATCCCCATCCACCGAGCCGAGCGCGCCGATCGGCACCTGGCAGCCGCCCTCCAGCGCGCGCAGCAGGGCGCGCTCCGCGGCGGTGCAGGCGGCGGACTCAGGATCGTGCAGCACGGTGAGCCGGTCGATGACGTCGCGCCGGTCCGCCGTGGTGACCACGGCCAGGGCCCCCTGCCCCACCGCCGGCAGCCACCCCGGCGCGTCCAGGTACTGGCCGATGCGCTCCGCCCAGCCCAGCCGGAGGACGCCCGCGGCGGCCAGGATGATGGCGTCGTAGGCGCCGGCATCCAGCTTGGCCAGGCGGGTGTTCAGGTTGCCGCGCAGGTCGGCGATGTCCAGGTCCGGCCGCAGCCCCTGCAGCTGGGCGCGGCGGCGCAGCGAGCTGGTGCCCACCTTCGCGCCGGACTTGAGGTAGTAGAGCCCCCCGCGGCGCCCCGGCGGCAGGATCACCACGTCGCGCGGGTCCTCGCGCGTGGTCACCGCCGCCAGCGCGAGCCCGTCCGGCAGCCGCGTGGGGACGTCCTTGAGCGAGTGGACGGCCAGGTCCGCCGCGCCGGACAGGAGCGCGGCATCCAGCTCCTTGGTGAAGAGCCCCTTGTCGCCGATCCTGGCCAGCGGGACGTCCTGGATGCGGTCGCCGGTGGTCTTGATGACGTCGATCTCCACCTGGAGGGCGGGATCGGCGGCGGTCAGGGCGGACTGCACGGCGCGGGACTGCCAGAGCGCCAGCTCGCTTCCCCGCGATGCGATGCGCAGGGTGGGACGGGTCACCACTGCGACTGCGCCCCCTCGATGAGCTTCTGCACCACCTGCTCCAGCGCCTTGCGGCGGCCGTCGTCCACGTCCTCGCGGCCCGGCTCGAAGTTGCCGATGGCGGTGATGCCGTTGCCCTTCCACAGCACCTGGTCGTTGCGCACGTCGTAGATCTCGGCGTCGAAGCTGATCTGCACGCGCGCCTCCAGCCGCGAGATGCGGCCGGTGGGGTCCGGCTGCGGGTCGAAGTTGGTGGTCTGCTCCTCGGCGGAGCGGATGGTGCCGCGCACGTACGCGTCCGCCGTCTGCTCGCTGGCCAGGCGCACGCCCAGGCTTCCCGGCAGCCGGTCCTGCATCTCGCGCAGCAGGTCCGACGTCAGGGTCTGGTACGGCGTCTCGTTCTCGAACGGCTGGATGTACACGCGGCGCACGTGGCTGGGCAGCCCGCCGCCCACGAAGCTGTACATGCAGCCCCCCAGCAGCGAAAGCAGCAGCAGCGCGCCCGCGGCGCTACGTCCCCGCCGGGCGCCAGGTATCATCAGAAAACGGCTCGACATCGGTGGACGACTCGATGGTCAGGTTGAGCGTGCGATAGGCGGCCCAGTCGCGGTACTGCGCCCGGACCAGCCCGGCCTGGTTCCAGGTCAGGTCGATGGATTCCGCCACGCCGCCGCCGCTGCGGCGGCGCACGGACTGCAGGCGGTCGCCCGCGCTGCGGTACTCCAGCACGTCCGCGCCCAGCTGGTAGCGCAGCGTGGTCTCCTCCCCCCGCGTGGCGGCCTCCAGCAGCGCCGCCTCCGCCGGCGGGGCGACGACGCCCACGGCGCCCCACAGCAGCGCGGGGGACGGCAGCTCGAAGCGCTCCAGCAGCGCGGGGGGAACGCGCGGCTCGCCGTCCACCAGGGCGGCGGCCAGGTACGTCTCGCCCCGCGGGCCAAACAGGTCCAGCCGAAAGCGGCGCGGCGCCTCGTAGCGGGCCACGCCGCGGCCGGTGAACCGCGCCCCGGCCTCGTCCAGCATCCAGCCGAAGTTCACCTGCCGCGGCGAGGCGGGCGACGTGGCGCGCCGCAGCGCCTCCGCCGTGCGCCGCATCTCCTCCGCGGACGGCCCCGGCGTCTCCGCGGCGCCTGTCCCCGGCGCGGGGGACGGCGACGGCGTCTGCACCGCGGCCGGGGGCGCGCAGGCGGCCAGCGCCAGCGCGAGGGTCATCCATCCAGACACCTTCAACGGACCTCCCGAATGCGGATGATGCGGTCGCCCGGCAGGATGCGGTCCGCCACCTCCATCCCCCGCACCACCTGCCCGAAGACCGTGTAGGTGCCGTCCAGGTGCGGCTGGGGGGAGTGGGTGACGAACCACTGGCTTCCGCCCGTGTCGGGGCCGGAAAGCGCCATGCCCAGCGTGCCGCGCAGGTACAGGTGGCGATTGATCTCGTCGCGGATGCTGTACCCCGGACCCCCGGAAGTGTCCCCCCGCGGGTCGCCGCCCTGGATGACGAAGTTGGGCACCACCCGCGGCCACTCCTGCCCGTCGAAGAACCCGCGCGCGGCCAGCCCCAGGAAGCTGCGGACGGTCAGCGGCGCGTCGTCGGCGAACAGTTCCAGCTCGATCTCGCCGCGGCTGGTCTCGATGACGGCGTGCGGCCGGGGCCGGGCGCGCGTCTCCCGGACGATGCGCGCGTACTCCTCCGCCGTCACCCCCGTCTCGACCGGCAGCGGCTCGCCCCAGGCGCCGGCCACGCTGTCGCCGAACGCCGTGCGGACGCGCTGGCGCACCAGGTAGTCCGCGGAGCGGGGAAAGCGGGCGAAGAACCGCGCCGCCGCGCCCGGGTTCTTCTTCGCGACGGCGGCGATGGCGTCCACGGCGGCCAGCGCGGCGTCGTTGATGCTGTCCGTTTGCGCGCGCTGGTACGCGTCCAGGAGCAGGGGAAGGGTGGCGGTGTCCGCCAGCCGCGCCATCCCGGTGAGCGCGTTGGTGCGGGCCACGGCGTCCGCGTGGTCCAGGGCCGGCAGCAGCAGCCCGCTGATGGACTGCACCGCGCTGTCGCCGGCCAGGGTGAGCGCCTCGTCCAGCGCGGCGGCGGCCACGCGCCCGTCCCGGTCCGGCGCGTAGGTAAAGAGGCGGCCGGTGCCCCCGGCCTGCCCCAGCGCGCGGGCGGCGGAAGCGCGCATCCGCCACTCCGTCTCCGTCGACACCTCCTCCGCGACCTCGGTCGCCCGCCGCGGATCGACCTGCGCCAGGGCGGCCAGGGCGGTCTGGCGCAGAAAGACGGGGACGTCCCGGTCCAGCGCCTTCTGCCGCAGCACGTCCCCCGCGGACGCGGCGAAGGTCCCCAGCCGCTGCAGCGACTCCATCGCCGTGACCGACTCGTACGGCGGGCCCACGGAGGCCACCGTCGCCAGCGTCCCCACGGCCGTCTCCGTGCGATACGTCCCCAGCGAGCGCAGCGCGTTGATGCGCACGATCTCCGCCGGGTCGCGCGTCGCCAGGCGCAGGACCGCCTCCGCGGCGCGCTCGCGGCCCACGCCGGAGGAGTCCGCCATCGGCCCGGTGAGCCCGCGGGCCGCGAAGGAGCGCACCCACGGGTCCGCGTCGTCCGCGGCGCGGAAGAGGGCGGCGGTGGCGGCCGGCTCCGGGCGCCGGGCCAGCGCGTACGCCGCGCGCCAGCGCAGCTGCGGGTCCGCGTGGCGGATCCAGGGATCGATGGCGCTCACCGGCGCCGGCCGTCCCTGCCGCCAGATGGAGAGGAGCGCCGCGCCGGCCACCCGGTTGTTCCCCGGCCCCTCCGCACCCACCGTGGTCAACAGCAGCTCCAGCGCGGAGCGGGCGTCGGCGTGCCGGATCTTGCCCAGCGCGTACGCGACCTCGGCGAGCACCGTCGGCAAGCGGTCCGGGCGCGCGGCGGCCGCGTAGAGCGCCAGCTGCGGCACCGCCGTGCTGTCGGCGATCTGCCCCAGCGCGAAGGCCGCCATCGCCGCGACGGAGGTGTCCGGGTGCGTCAGCGCCGGCCCCAGCAGCGCGACGCCGCGGGGATCGCGCAGGTTGGCCAGCGCCATCGCCGCCCGCCGCGCGACAGCGGGGTCGCGGTGGGCCAGCGCGGCGCGCAGGTACGCCTCGTCGAATTCCCGACGGTCCGCCAGCCGCAGCAGCCCGGCCTCGGTGACGCGGACGGAGGCGGAGGGGCCGGACGCCGGCGTCGCGCCCGGTGCGCAAGCCGCGACGAACAGGGTCAGGGCGATCAGGCGGAAGAGCGTCTTCATGCCGGTTGCGGTTCGGTGCGGCGAAAGGCGGCGAGCACGTCCGCGGGCAGGGCGCGCGGGCGGCCGGAGCGGTCGATGGGCGTCAATCCCGTGCGCGCGGTCACCAGCCGGGTGGTGCTCCCGTCCGCCTCCACGCGCTCGATGAGGTAGGCGAACTCCACGGCGCGCGAGCGCACCTGCTGCAGCGTGGTGGTCACGCGCACCAGCTCATCGTAGCGGGCGGACGCGTGGTAGCGCAGCCCCACCTCGGTCACGGCAAGGAGGACGCCGTCCTTCTCCACCTCCGCGTACGGCTTGTACAGCCGGCGGATGAGGTCCGTGCGCCCGATCTCGCACCAGGCCAGGTAGTTGGCGTGGTGGATGATGCCCATCTGGTCGGTCTCCGCGTAGCGCGTGCGGAATTCGACGGAGCAGCGGGGCGGGCCCTGGGAGGCGTCGGACACGGACAAGCGCGAAAGTGCGAAAGTACGAAAGTACGGAAACCGCGGACGATTCTACCCGGCGGCGCGGGGGGAGTCAACGCGAGTAGTCAGCTTTGTGTTCGCAGGGAGCACAGGTTTATGTGAAGGCATTCCGCACCACATCCAGGATTGCACTCATTCCAGACCAGTCAAGCGTTCGAAGGAGAGTCGCGTCCTGACCCGTAGCTCTGAGTTTCTGAGCGAACTTTTCCTGCAGCGCGGCTTTCTCCATCAACTCGCCTTGGTACTGACCTACGGTTCTCTCAAAGCCGCGCCAGTGGACTGGGATGAACTCGTCGTTTGGCCCCCGTAGTACATCAGCGCCGAAGTATAGCTCAAGGCTTCCCGCAAGCTCGTTTACGTCCATCTTGGCTTCGCCAGCAGGCCCGACGGTTGGATACTCTTTCGCGTATTCCAGTGGTGGATAGTGAAGCGCGCGCATGTTTGGCGGAAGCTGCATGCGGTCAAGAGACCGCATCGCGACGCGAGCAGCCGTGTCGTTATCGAGAAGAGCTATGATCCGGTTCGCAATGCCTGCACCTGCGAATGCTTTAAGCGTTGTAACCACTGCGCCAGCACCGCCGGCTAGTTGAGCTCCGCTGAAATCCATGAAGGAGTAGTAGTCCGCCAGGTGAGGGTAGATCAACTGGAGCGTCCCTTCAAGCGCACGCCGGTCGGTAACCCCCTCCGTGAGCACGATGATTTTGGCGTTCGCGGGAAAATCGTTCAGCAGCCGTTCGCGCGCGTCAGCAGCGATTGCCTGCTCACGGTCGTGGTAACCGGCGCTGATCACGCCTGTGAGATCCTGCACGATCGGCGTATCGGGCTCGCACGCCTCTAGCGCCGCACGTAGAACATACCTGATATCAACTTGCGGAAATCCGAAGATATGATCGGAATCGTGTTCCAGCATGTACGTCAGCGCCTCGCTCACGTCTGAAACGTGTTCAGCCTCCCATGACGCGCTGACGTTCCACCAATACAACTTCCGAGCGATAATTTCATGGAATTCTGCAAGCCAAGCATCGAACGAGAGTGTTTCCAAGACTGAAATCTCATCGTTTTCGAACTCATCCGACTCTGCATTGGAATCGCGAATCTCAGCAATGCGCATACTAATGCCCTGCTCGAAAACCTCCTTCGCTGCAGCGAGTGTAAATCCCATCACCTCTAGCCGATCCCTGATCACCCATGCAGGCGCGAAATAACCGATTGAAGTGTTGGCATCTTCATCTTCTGCATCGCCGCCTTCATCAGCAGCGGATACGACATCGTTTAACTCCCCATTACTCTGGTGGGTGAACCGGTCGCGCTCAGTGAATACCGTCATGATCACCGGATCTGCGTACGAGCGACTAGAGTGGAAGTCGTATCCGTCAATTGTAAGTGCGGTGAGCGTTCCCACAGTCAATAATCCGGTGTGGAGATGCGTACGACGCGATCAGATCTGTGACTTTGCAGCGGCGTGCGATGCCGCGCAACCTCGTTAGTGTAAGAGAGGAGGTGGATGCGACATTTTCCTGCGTGACGACTCGCGCACTTCCGGCCGACTGCGCTTTAATTGGTCGCACAGATCGAGCGTACCCTCATCCCAGCAATCGACTTGTCGCAGATGCACACGTCGGGTAGCTTCCCCGCCCCATGGAGAGCAAGCCCGTCTACGTCGTCAGCGACATCCACCTGGGCGCCGTTCCCGCAAGGACAGAGCGCGCGTTTCGCTGCTTTCTGGACCGGGTGGCGGAGGACGCGTCGTTCCTGCTGATCAACGGCGACCTGTTCGACTTCTGGTTCGAGTACCGCCACGTGATCCTGGCGGAGCACTACCGCGTGCTGGCCAAGCTCAAGGACGTGGTGGAAGCCGGGGTGCGGGTCGCCTTCGTGGGCGGCAACCACGACGCGTGGGCCGGCCCCTTTCTGCGCGACGAGGTGGGGATTGCGCTGCACGAGGGGCCGCTGGAGATGACGCTGGGCGGACGCCGCACCCTGGTGGCGCACGGCGACGGCGTGGGGCGCGGCGACCTGAAGTATCGCGCGCTCAAGCGGATGATCCGCAACCCGCTGACGGTGGGCGCCTTTCGCACGCTGCACCCCGACCTGGGCCGGCGCATCGCCCTGCTGGCCAGCAGCACCGAGCACAAGGCGGATACAGGCGACGCCGCGGCGCGCGGGCGGGCGGCGTTCATCCAGGCCTGGGCGCTGGAGCGGATGCGTGAGGACCCCGGCATCCAGCTGGTGCTCACCGGACACGCGCACTTGGCGTCGATGCTGGAGGTGGAGCCCGGCCGGTTCTACGTGAACTCCGGCGACTGGCTGACGACGTACGACTACGTAGTGCTCCCCCCCGGCGGCGGCGCGCCAGAGCTGCGGCAGTGGGCGGCGGAGGGGTGACGAGGTGAACGGGTGAACGGGCCGCTTGGGCCGACGCCATGCCGCGCCGCCTCACCATGGGCTAAAGCCCACGGCTGGAAATGCCATAAGCCCCGCCTTGGGCTCGCGGAGCTCGCCCGGCGGGGCTTCACCTGCTCGGGTCGGCACACCCCGCGCCACGTGGCCGCCACCGGGTGCGGACGCGCAGGCGCCTGGGACGCCGCACACCGCCGGGCCGCCGAGTCCGCGCAGGCGGACTTCGTGCCGTCGTAGCCGCGGTGCCGCGGTTTCAACCGCCCGGGACGGGGCCGAGGGAGACGAGCCCGAGCCCGGGATGGGGGAGAGGAGCCCCGTCCAACGCAGCTCCATGCCTGTCCCCGAGCCCTGATCCATCGGCAACCCCAACCTCCCCCAGCAGTTTTGGGGGAGGTGGGCGAGGTTTACGAGCCCGGTGGGGGCGAGCGGACGCCAGCTCGATCCTGATCGACGAACCTCTCTCGATCCGCAAACACGACGAGGCCCCCGCCGACAGCTGGTCGGCGGGGGCCTCACGCATCCGGCAGACGCGGCGCGTGCTACGGAAGCTTGCGGGCGGGGAGCTGGCGGCCACCCTGGTGCAGCACCAGGCGGGTAACGGTGCCGGAGGCGTCGGACTCGAAGACGACGACGGCGTTCGCCTCCGCCACCGTGAAGCGCGTCTCGCTCTCGGCGACCATGGCGGTCTCCGGTTGGCCAGTTGGCTGCGCGCGGAGCACGTCGCCGTCGCGGCGCACGGTGACGATGAAGTCCGGCGCCAGCTCGTACCGGCCCACGTAGCGGTCCAGGACCTCCGCCGGCACCCGCACCGGCGTGGCCGCGGCCGCCTGCTCCACCACCTGCGCCGTGCGCACCGACAGGTCCTCGGGCCCGATGCGCGGCCGCAGCAGCATTCCCGTCACCGCCCCGTCCGCGCCGCGCACGAACCGGACGCGGGTGCCGGTGGGGAGAAGGAACTCGTCCTGCCCCACCGGCGTCATCTCCAGCCGCGTGGAACGCCCCCGCTGGCTGAACAGCGCGCCCCCCTCGCGGGTGACCACGCGGTTCTCCACCTCGCTCACGCGGTACACGCCCACGTACCCGTCCAGCGCCTCGGGCGCCACGGCGAACGCGGGCGGTGGGGCCGGCGTGCCCAGCAGCCGCTCGGCGATCTGGCGCGAGATGGCGTCGGGGTCGCGCTCCCCCTCGCGCTCGCGGTTGGACAGCACGATCACGTGCAGCCGCTCCGACGGAATCCACAGGCCGTTGCTGGAGAAGCCGTTGATGTCGCCGCCGTGCTCGATGCTGGGCCTGCCCACGGCCTGGCCCACGAACCAGCCATAGCCGTACCCGGCGCTGCGGCCGTCGCTCAGCCGGTACGGGGTAAAGGCCCGGCGCCACGTCTCCGGCTTCAGCAGCCGCCCCTCGGCCACCGCGCGCTGCCAGGTCAGCACGTCGTCCACGGTGGAGATCAGCGACCCGGCGGCGTACGGCTGCGTCATACTGAGGTAGTTGGCCGCGCGCAGCCCCTCGCCCGTGCGGTCGTAGCCCGACACGCGGCCGGGGATGATGTCGTTGGCCGTCTCGTAGAAGCTGCTGCGCATCCCCAGCGGCTGAAAGATGCGCGTGCGGATGAAGTCGGCGTACGTGAGCCCCGACACCTTGTCGATGATGGCGCCCAGCAGCGCGTACCCCGAGTTGTTGTAGTTCCACCGCTCGCCCGGCGCGAACTCCATGGGCTGGTCGCGGAACATGGCGATGAGCTGCTGCGTCGTCAGGTCGCGCCGCATGCCGGCCACGTACGCCGGCATCCCGGTGTAGCTCTGGATCCCCGACGTGTGCGTCAGCAGGTGCTCCACCGTGATGCGGCGGCCCTGCGTGGGGTAGTCGGGAAAGAAGCGGGTGATCTCGTCGTCCAGCGAGACCTTGCCCTCGTCCACCAGCATCAGCGTGGCGACGGCGGTGAACTGCTTGGTGATGGAGCCCAGCCGGAACACGTGCTCCGGCCGCAGCGGCACGCCCAGCTCCACGCTGGCGCTGCCGTACGCCTTGCGCATCAGCACCCGCCCGTCGCGCGCCACCAGCACCGCGGCGCCGGGCTCGTCGGCCGGGTACAGCGCCGTCAGCGCCGAGTCGATCCCCGCCAGCGCGGGATCGACCACGACCACGCGCGCCTCGGCGGTGGCCGGCGCGGCGGGCGCCGCGGTCTGCGCGTGGGCGACGGGCGCCGTGGCGGAGAGCAGAAAGGCCGGCAGCAGGATCAGCCGGCGCATCAGGGGAGACGCGATCATGGTTCGCGGACGTTCGGGTGTCGATGGCGCGGGGATGCGCCGGCCGGGATATGCGGGGCGCCGGAGCGCGGTTTCAGCGCCCGATCTCGTAAACAATGGGCGTCACACGGAATCCGCACAACGGTCCCGATCGCACCCGGCGGCAGGCCGCCATCCAGCAGGATGCGCACGAATGCGGCACGCCCCGACGCCGGACCTTCGCTTCGCCATTCCGATTGTTTACCTTGATGTGTCGTCGGATCCATTCTTCGCCCCTCCCCCTCCCGTCTCACGACTCGCCCTCCCTGACGATGTCCCTGACCACCTGCCGCCAGTGCGGCACCGCCGTGCCCGCTCACGCCCAGGTCTGCCCGAAGTGTGGGGCCAGCGTGGCCTCCGTGGACCTGGCCGCGTACCGGCCCGCGCGGCCCCGCCCGCCGGAGGCGCCGCAGCGCACCTTGTGGCTCACCATCGCCGGATGGGTGTTCATCGTGGCGGTGGGCGGGCTCTTCGCGTTCTTCATCTACCGTGGCTCCGTGGAGGCCGACCTGCGCAAGGCGGCGGAGGCGGAGGTCGCGCGGGAGATCGCGCACTCGCAGCGGGTGGACGCGTGGCTGCGCGACACCTCGTCCACCTCCCCGCCCCCCGACAGCGCCGGCCGGCCGGTGCCCGCCTCCCCCCGCGCGAAGCGGATGTGGGTGGTCAGCCGCATGATGGTGGACCGCGCGCTGTGGGAGCGGGAGCTCAGGAAGCGGCACGGCGTCAGGGGGGACGACGTCCTGAAGACGTGGGGAACGAGGCGCTACTGGACGAACGCGCGCGACTTTCCCGAGGCGGGGAGGTACCTGGAAGGCCGCGTCGCCATGATCGCGGAGAGGAAGAAGACCGCCGCCGCGTGGGTGGAGGAGCGCACAGCGGCGCTCGCGCGGGAGTCGGGCCTCCCCGCCGCGGAGATCCGCACGGTCTTTACGCCGGGCTTCGCGGCCGAGCCGGAAGAAGAGGCGCGGCTGATGGACGCGATGCTCGCCGTGTACCGCCACCTGGTGCGCGTGGACCCGCGGCTCCAGAGCGACGGTGAGAACGGGCAGCTCTGGGACCGCGAGGAGGACCTGGACCGTTTCGAGGAACTGCTGGAGAAGCAGAACGCCGCCGTCCGCGCCTCCAGGCTGGTACACGAGACAAAGCGCGCCCGGGAGATCGCCGCCTTCGCCGTGTGGGAGCAGTTCGTGAACGGCACGAGCGAGCTCCGTTCCTACCGTTGACTCCGGGTGATCTGATGCCGCATCCGGGAATCGAGTGCGTGACTTCCTGAGCCTGAGAGTGTGTGTTTGAGAATCCGACGCTGCGCACCCGGGCAGATGCACCAGGGCTGTCATTCCGAGGCCCGGCCCCGCCGTAGCGTGCTTTAACACCAGAGGTTGCAGGGCCGAGGAATCCACCGTCGGATTTGCTGGAGGGCAGACGCGTCAGCCCGCAGTGAACTCGCGGTTACGACGCGGCCGGACAGGGCCAGTGCCGGAGCGGTGCGGCGGAGCACCAGCAGCGGACAGCAGATTTCTCAGTCGGCGCCAAGGAACCTGCCATCAGCAGGTCCGGCGTGGCGCCTCCTTCGAAATGACAGACAGGGGCGAGTGCAGGAATCCTTAAACACCCTCTGAGGGAGGCGCCGCGAGGAGCTTGCTTCGACCGGGGAGCCGGCGCGCCGGCCGAAGGACCTCGCCGGCAGAACGACAGGGCGGGTCGCGTGCCCTGCATCCGGCCCCTGCGCGGCCGAGAGGAGGTCCTTCGGTCGCGCGCAGAGCGCAATCCAGACCACTGGATCTGCGTGGGCGCTCCCTGAATAGAAACTCTCCCCCTGCCACCGAACTGTCATTTCGAAGGAGCGCCGCCAGGAACCGTCTGCTGCGACGAGCCCGGCGCGCGACTGAGAAATCTACTTTCCGCTTCCTCGTGGCCTGTCGCGAGCCCCGGCAGTGGCCCTGTCTGGCGGCTGCGCGTCCGACCCTGTGGTGCGGGCTGCCGCGTCCGGCCTCGCGTGATCAGACGGTAGATTCCTCGGCCCTGCGGCCTGTGGTGCGAGAAGCAGGTGGCGGTGTGGGCGGGCCTCGGAATGACAGTCCCCTTTCATCCGCAGGGGTGCGCACCGCGCCCCATGACTCAGGAAGTCACACCACGCTTCTTTTTCCGGATTCGGTGTGAGGCCGATCCGTTCCCGCGTCAGCGGCCGGGCTTCTCGATGCGCATCACCCACACCGTCTCCACGTCGTCCTCGTCGCGCACCAGGCCCACCAGGCGGTTGCCGCGGATGGCGGGCGCCGGCGAGGGGACGATGCGGCCCGGGGGCGTCACGCGGCCCAGGAACTTGCCGGCGGGATCGAACACGTCCACCACGGTGCGGTCCGGGCCCAGGATGGGGATCACCCACAGGTGCCCATCCTCGCTGAAGAAGAAGGACTGGATGGCGGGGTAGGTCTCGGGGATGCGGCTCACGTCGATCTTGCCGCCGCGGTCGCGAAAGTCCTTGTAGCGCTCCAGCACCTGCGCGCGGTCCTCGGCCTGCACCTTGACCGGCGTGGCGGGCCGCTCCACCACCAGCGGCTGCCCGCCGTCGAAGGCGTGGCGCTCCAGGCGGTACTGCTGCGTGCGCGCGATCCACACGTTCCCCAGCGGGTCCACCCGCCACTCCTGCGACCCGGTGAACGGCACGTTGATCTGCATGATGCTGCGCGCCTGCCGCCCGCCGCGCCCGCCGCTGGTGTTCTGCACCTCGAAGACCTCTGCCTTGAACGCCGGCAAGGCGAAGGTGTCCTGCGGCTGCAGGTCGGCGCCGAAGCGCACGATCCGCTCGCTCTCGTCCATCCTCGAGCCGCCGACGTCGTACACGCGCCCCTGCGCGTCGATGCCGCCGGGCCAGGGGATCATCGTCATGTTGTTGCGGCGGGGGTGCGTGGTCACCAGCACCCCGGCCGTGTCGTAGACGGCAAAGCGGCTGTTTCCGCCGTCCATCACCCACAGGTTGCCGTCCGCGCCCCAGTCGATCCCCGCGATCATCCCGAACTCCCGGGGCCCGGCGCCCTTCTTTCCGACGGTGCGCACGTGCCGGCCCCGCGCGTCGAACACGCGCAGCTCCTGGTTCTGCCCGTCCGCCACCCACACGCGGTCCAGCGCGTCCACGGCCAGCCCCACCACGCTGCCGAACGCCGCCGCGCCCTCCGCCTCCGCCGAGCCGATGCGCGCCTCCTCCACCAGGCGCCACTCGCGCCCCTTCGCCCAGGCGCCGCCCTCCGCGCCGGCGGACGGTCCATCCGACCCGCATGCCGCGCTGAGAAGGAGCGCCGCGAGGGCCGTTGCCGTGGAGAACTGGATCGGTCGGGTCATGGACATCAAGCTGTGGGAGAGATGGGATGACGGACGCGGAGCACCGCGGCGGAGGTGCCGCGGTGCCCCGTACCGATTCAGTTGCGGACGATGACGGTGGTGCAGGTGGTGGCGGTGCAGGTCTTGGTGGTCACCTCCGACCCGCTGGGCGCGGGGGCCAGGATGACGAGCTCTGCCTTGATCTGCCCCTCCTGCGCCGTCGCGAGGCGCGGCGGAACGAGGCTGAGCCCGAGCACCGCGGCCACCGAAAGCAGCTTGGCGATCTTCATCTGGTGTGTCCTGTGGGTGGGGATTGGGATACGCCCGGGCCAATACGACCCGGGATGGGGCCCCGCATCAGAGGAAACGGCAGGAGAAAACTCCGTTCACTCCGTTGACTCCGTGTGAGGCTGATCTTTTTGCGCGATCGGGCAGATTCCTCCGCGCCTTCTGATGCGGATGAATGCGGATAGGTTGTCTGGGGCGGGAGATGACGACGTGCCACGTACCGCGCGGAGCGGCTCAGAGTTCCAGCCGCTGGACCTGGGCGGGCTCGCCCCACAGCCGCTGGACGATGGTCGCCGCGGCGGCGGGGTCGCCGGTGGTGAGGATGCGGATGGAGCCGGGGCCGCCGCTCTCCAGCGCGCCCGCGTCCGCCAGGATCTGACGCGTGCGCCGGGCGATGGCCTCGCCGCTGTCCAGCAGCCGCACCCCCGGCCCCAGCGCGTCGCGGATGGCGTCGCGGACGAAGACGTAGTGCGTGCATCCCAGGACCACCGTGTCCACGCCGGACTCGCGCAGCGGCGCCACGTACGCCTCCATCCGCTCCGCCAGCTCCGGCCCGGCCAGCAGCCCCTCCTCCACCAGGTCGGCCAGCCCGGGACAGGGGTCGCGCACCACCTGCACGCCGTCCGCGTAGTTGTCCACCAGGCGCTGAAAGCGGGCCGAGCGCAGCGTGCCGACGGTGGCCATCACCCCCACGCGCCCGTTGCGGCTCTCGCGCACCGCGGGCTTGAGCGCCGGCTCCAGCCCGATGACGGGGATGGTCAGCCGCTCGCGCAGCGCCTCGAGCGCCGCGCCGGAGGCGGTGTTGCAGGCGACGACGAGGACCTTGGCGCCCTGGTCCTGCATCCACTGGCCGATGGCGAGCGTGCGGGCGCGCACCTCTTCGTCGCCGCGGTCGCCGTAGGGGACGTACGCGGTGTCGGCCACGTACAGCAGGGGCTCGGCGGGGAGCGCGCGGCGGATCTCGCGCGCCACGCTCAGCCCGCCCACGCCGCTGTCGAAGACGCCGACGGGTGCCGTCACGGGCCCACGGGCACGGTGGCGCGCAGCTCGGTGCCGCCGGCGGGGCCCGGCGCGGCGTTCACGTGCACGTCGAAGTCCTGCAGGTGCGCGGCCACGAAGGCGTCCGCGCCGGAGAAGAAGAGCCAGAAGAGGGAGAGCGTGATCCAGTCCTCGCGCTGATTCTCGCGGTCGCGCACCAGCGGGTGCTTGGCGGTTGGGCCCAGCTCGCCGGTCTCGCGCGCGATGAGCTCGATGTCCTTGGCCTCCTGCAGCTTCTGGTGCGACTTGAGCACCATCCACAGGCTCCCCGCCTCCAGCAGAAAGTAGACGCCGCCGCGCCCCGTCGCCCCCAGCTCCGACTGCCCCCACCCCGGCAGCACCAGCGAGCGCAGGAACGCCCCCCGCGGCGAGATGCGCAGCAGGCTGTCCGGCACCGCCGCGACGGTGTCGCCGCGGATCTGGATCGGGGCGCGTACGGTGTCGCGCGGCACGGGCTCCTGCGCGGCGGCCGCGCGCGGTGCCAGGCACGCGGCGACGAGAGCGAGCGCGAGGAGAAGGCGGTTGATCCGCGAAAGCATCAGCAAAGCCGGACGGTTCGGCATCGGTTGGACGATGGATTCCATTGCGTGCAGCGGGATCGGTGCAAGGCCCGGTCCCGCGGCGCGTGGCGGAGAAACGTAGCGGGGAAGTACGAGAGAGAACAGAAGTGCGTGAGTGCGTTAGTGCGTTAGTGCGGAAGTCGCCCGACCCTACCCGCACTTTCGCACTTCCGCACTTCCGCACTAACGCACTCTTCCCTTCGCCGCACGGCAGACGGCGTCCAGCCCGCGCGCGTAGTGTCCGTCCGGCTGCAGGGGGCTCGTCCACGTCGGCCGCTGGGAGCGGTTGCTGGCCAGCCGCCGGCCTTCCAGGAAGGTGGCCCGGGCGATCAGCCGGGCGCGCCGGCCGGCGCAGTCGAAGTCCATCTCGTACTCCACGGTGTCCAGCGGGTCCTGCTCGACCCCGTCCAGCGTGGGCGTGATAGGCTGAAAGTACTCGATGCGGAACCGGCCCCGCAGCGCACCGGCCGCCCGGGGCCCATCGACGGTGGTGTCGACGGCGATGCGCATGAAGATGGTCGATTGCACGGTGGTGAACCCGGGCGGCTGCGGCTGCCGCCCCTCGCGGCGGCCGATCTCGTCGTACCAGCCGGGTCCTCGCCACGCCACCTGCACGATCGGCGCACCGGTGACGCGGGTGACCTCCACGCGCACCCACGAACGGCCCGCGTCCCAGAGCCTGAACGGCCGGGTGTCGTCGTTGTCCGCTTCGTCGGGAGCGCCCAGCGCCGCCTGCAGCGAATCCGCGAGCACCTGGTAGCGCCCGGCCACCTGCTCGCCACCCGCCGCGTCCAGCAGGGTGAAGCCGATCAGCCGCCCCTCGCGCATCTCCGCCTGCAGCCGTGCGCCGTCCGCGCGCGTGAACTGGTGGTCTCCGGCGTCCGACACGCCGCTGAACGTCCACCCCTGCGCCTGCAGCGGCGCGCGCACGCTCTCCGCCGGCACGTGCCAGCGAATGCCGTGAAACGCAAGCTGCTGCGCCGCGGGCTGCGGTTCTCCAAGGGAGGGCGACAGCAGGAGGAGGAACGGGATGATCATGGGACCACGGGAAGCGGGAGGGAAAACGCGGCCTGCTGATCTGCCGAGGCGTGCAGACTGCGCGAAGAGCTCAGTCATCGAGAGGCTGAGAGGGTGTTGCCGACCCGTGAAACGCAGGGCTGACTTCCTGAGGGAGCGCCACACGGAGCCTCAACCTGCACAACCGCCTGTGCGCGACCGAAGGACCTCGGCGGCCTCACGCAGGGCTGAGATTCGAGCCGGGAATCCAGCCCCCATGGTAGTGCTGGCGAGGTCCTTCGGTCGGCGCCAGGCTTCATCGTAGAAGCAGGTTGCGGCGCGGCGCCTTCCTCAGGAAGTCAACGCTTCGGGACGGTTGAGCATTGCGGAGCGGCGCCTTGCTCAGGATGACTGGTTGGGTCCGAGCTTCAGCACCACCGCGAAGAAAAATATGTTGCATGGCGCTCGCGTCCAAGCGCGTCGGCGCAGAGCGTGCGGACCGGGCATCCACGCGCCGTGTACCAGCGCGCACACCACAACCGGATCGACGAGCGAGATGCCTGCTTTGCGACGACTGACGGCCGCGCTGCTCCTGGCCGCGACGGCCGGGTGCGCCGGTGCGCCACGCACGGATTCCGCCCCAGCGCCCGCCACCGCCGAGGGACGGCTGGTGCTGATGGGGACCACCGACCTGCACGGCTGGGTGCTGCCTTACGACTACTATACGGGCCAGCGCACCGACAACGGCCTGGCCGCGCTGGTGCCCCTCATCGACAGCGTGCGCGCGGCGAACCCGGGGCGCACGGTGCTGGTGGAGTCCGGCGACCTGCTGCAGGGCAACCCGCTGGACTTCGTCTACCGCCGGCTGGTGGCGCGCGAGGAGCACCCGCTGGTGCACGCCATGAACCTGGTGGGCTACGACGCGGCGGCCATCGGCAACCACGAGTTCAACTACGGCATCGACCACCTGGAGAACGCGGCCGCCGGCGCGCGCTTCCCCTTCATCAGCGCCAACATCTTCCGTGCGGGGACGGACGAACGCGCCTATCAGCGATACCACATCATCGAACGGACCGTCGGCGGGCGCACGGTGCGGATCGGCATCACCGCCGTCACGCCGCCGGGGGTGCTGATCTGGGACCGCGACAACGTGCAGGGACGCCTGGACTTTCGCGACATCGTCGCCAGCGTGCGCCCCGTCGTGGCGGAGCTGCGCCAGCGGGGCGCGGACATCGTGATGATCGCCGCGCACAGCGGACTGGAGGGGAGCAGCTACGACACCGCGGCCACCGGCGTCCCCACGGAGAACGCGGCCGCCGCGATGGCGCGGGAGGTCCCCGGCATCGACGTGATCTTCATGGGCCACACGCACCGCGAGGTGGCGGACACCACCATCAACGGCGTGCTGGTGCAGCAGGCCAAGAACTGGGGCACCTCGCTCGCCGTTTCCGAGCTGGACCTGCGGTGGGATGCGGGGCGATGGACCGTCGCCGGCAAGCGCGGGCGCATCCTGCGCCCCGCGCCGGGGAGCACGTCGCCGCGGCTGGAGGCGGCGCTGGCGGAGGCGCACGAGCGCACGCGGGCGTACGTGGCGCAGGTGATCGGCACCTCGGCGGAGGTGTGGACGTCCGAGCTGGCGCGCACGCGCGACACGCCGATCCTGGACCTGATCAACGACGTGCAGATGCGCGCCACCGGCGCGGAGCTTTCCGCCGCATCGGCCTTCTCGCTCACGTCGCGCATCCCGCGGGGGCCGGTGACGGTGGCGGACGTGGCGGGGCTGTACATCTACGACAACACGCTCAAGGCGGTGCGCATCAGTGGCGCCCAGCTGCGCGCGTACCTGGAGAAGAGCGCGGAGTACTACCTTCCCTGCCCCGGCCAGGCGTGCGAGACGCTGACCAACCCGTCGGTGCCCGGCTACAACTACGACGTGGTGAGCGGGGTGGACTACACGCTGGACCTCACCCGCCCCATGGGCCGGCGGCTGACGCGGCTGGAGCGCAACGGGCGCGCGGTGGCGGACGCGGACAGCTTCACCATCGCGCTTAACAACTACCGGGCGAGCGGCAGCGGCGGGTTCAGCATGCTGATCGGGGCGCCGGTGGTGTACGACCGCGGCGAGGGGATCCGCGACCTGCTGATCGAGGAGATCCGCCGCCGCGGCACCCTGCGCCCCGCGGACGTGTTCCGCCAGAACTGGGAGATCGTCCCCGCCGCGCTGGCGGAGCGCGCCGCCCGTGAGCAGCGCCCCACCACCGCCCCCGGCGGCGAGGCGCACGGCGGCGCCACGCCGCAG
>Ga0190267_10000047_pt1 | contig 22501 bp, 19 predicted proteins | sample Popmic239T_FD_140332 | JGI IMG/M metagenome (GOLD analysis project Ga0190267, IMG submission 140332) | Populus adjacent soil microbial communities from riparian zone of Oak Creek, Arizona, USA - 239 T | ecosystem: Environmental > Terrestrial > Soil > Riparian zone | place: USA: Arizona... | reverse complement strand
GGCCACCGGCGACGCCGAGTTCGTCGACGAGTTGGCGGCGCGCCTCGAGCCCGACCCGGTCAGCGGGCAGGTTCCCTTCCTCCTGGTCGCGCCACGGGCCACCACGCCGGCGGCGGTGGTGGCCCGTGTGCAGACGCTGTTGCGGGCGAATCAGGCGAGCTGGAGCTCCGAGCCCAGATAGCGGCGCTTGCAGAGCGAGCGCTGGAGCTTGCCCGACGAGGTCTTGGGGAGGCTGCCCGGGGCCACCAGCACGACCTCACGCGGCGGCACACCGACGACCTGCCGGATGCGCTCGACCAGGGCGGTGCGCACGCTGACCGGGTCCGGCGCCTTGGTCTCGGCCACGACGACGACGCCCTCGCGACCCTTCTGGCTCTCGATGCCGAAGGCGATGACGTTGCCCGCCCGCACGCCGTCGACGTCCTCGGCCGCCCGCTCGACGTCTTCGGGGTACACGTTGCGGCCGCCCACGATGATCATGTCCTTGATGCGGCCGCACACGACCAGCTCGCCGTCGACCGTGTAGGCCAGGTCGCCGGTACGCAGCCACTCGCCGCGGAACATGGCGTCGGTGGCGTCGGGGTGCTTGTAGTAGCCGGGGGTCACCGACGTGCCGCGGAACTCAAGCTCGCCGACCTCGCGGTCTCGCAGCACGGCGCCCGTCTCGGGGTCGCACACCCGCATCTCCAATCCAGGGACCGGGCGGCCGAGCAGGGCGAAGGCCTTGCCGTTGGGCGCGTCGTCGGCAACCGGGGCGGCATACCGCTCGGACTCCAACATGGCCCGGTCGACGGTGTCGACGCGCAGGCCGGCCATCGGCTTGGGAAAGGTGCCCGCAATGGCGAGCTCGGCCATGCCGAAGGCGGGGAACAGGGCGCCGGGCCGGAACCCGTGCCGCTCGGACGCCTCCAAGAACGCGTGCATGGTCGTGGGGTTGACCGGCTCGGCGCCGTTCAGCGCGACCCGCCACGGCGACAGGTCGAGGTCCGGCATGCGGGTCAGGGCCCGCGCCGCCAGCGCATAGGAGAAGTTGGGGCCGGCCGTAGCCGTGCCGCCGAAGTCGCTCATCCACTGCATCCACCGGCCGGGGGAGGCGAGGAAGTCCTGCGGCGCGGCGAGCACCAGCTCGGTGCCCGAGATCATCGACAGCGTCAGCAGCCCGACCAACCCCATGTCGTGGTACAGCGGCAGCCACGAGACGAGGACGTCGGTGTCGGGATCGAGTGACGCCGCCGCCGCCACGCCGTCGAGGTTGGCCAGGATCGTGCGGTGCGGGAGCATGACGCCCTTGGGGTCGGCCGTGGACCCGCTGGTGAACTGGAGGATGGCCAGGTCGTCCTCGCCGATCTTGGGCGTCTGGTAGCCGGACGAGTCGGCGCGGCCGGCCACATCGCTGAGCAGCACCATCGGCGGGTCGCCGGCCTTGTGCTCGATGAACGGGGCGAGGTCCGGGTCGACCAGGCACATCGTGATGTCGGCACTGGCCATTCGGGCGCGGGTCTGCGCCGCGAACTCGTCGATGGAGCCGAGGCGCATGGGCAGCGGCAGGACGACAACCGCGGCGCCGGCCAGCCAACTGGCCTGGATGGCGGTGACGAGCGGTCGGGTCGTGGGGCCCAACAGGGCGACGTGGTCGCCGGGCGAGATGCCCCGCGCCTGCAGCGCAGCAGCCATCGCCCTGGCCTCGTCGTGGAACTGCATCCAGGGCACCCGGTCCTGCTCGTCGCCGGAGATGAAGGTGATGGCCTTGGCACGCGTGGAGGCGCGCTCGATTCGGGAGATGAGCGTGGTCACGCTCGTCCGACTCGTGCCGCCGCGGCCGGGTTACGCCATCGGCGAAGTGTTTACGAAGAACCCCTACTTCGTGTCGGTACCGTCACCCGGGGCACCCTCGTAGCCGCACAGCGCGGCAATGGCGACGGCCAAGTCGTCCATGTTCATGAGCTTGTCAGCGACGAAGTCGGCGCCTCGCAGGAAGGCCTCGTCCTCGATCGACTCGCTGGCGTTGCCGGTGTAGACGACCACCTTGGTGTCGGGGGCGGCCTCGACGATCGCAGGCAGCACCGTCATCCCCGAGATGCCGGGCAGGTTGATGTCAAGGATGACCGCGTCGGGCCGGTGGGTGCGGACCAGGGCCAGCGCCTCGCCGCCGCTGTGGGCCTCGGCCACGACGTCGAAACGGCCGTCCAGGTTCAGCCTTGTTTTCACGAGATCACGGATGAGCGGCTGGTCGTCGACAAGGACGACAGTCAGCTTGCGATCCGGCACACGGCCATTCTCGTCGGCCGCACGCAGAATCACCACTCATTGTGGCCTAAATGACCACGTTGACCAGTTTGGGTGGTCGAGCGATGACCTTCTTGGGCACGACCCCTTCGAGCTTGGGCGAGGCCAGGGCCAGCCGCTCCACCTCGTCTGCGGTTGCGTCCGGCGACACCTCGATGCGGTCCCGCACCTTGCCGTTGACCTGCACGATGAGGGTGACCGTCTGGGGCCTGGCCAGCTCCGGGTCGGCCTCGGGCCAGCGCTCTTTGTGGATGTCGGCGCCGTCGCCCTTGCGCCGCTCCCACAGCTCGGCCGCGATGTGCGGCGTCATCGGGGCGAGGAGCAGGAGCAGGGTGTCGACGGCGAAGTCGGTGGTGCCTTCTTTGGAGAGGAGGTTGGTGAACTCCATCAGGCTGGCGACCGCGGTGTTGTAGGACCAGCGCTCGTACTCGTCGGAGACCTTGGCGATCAGTTGGTGGGCGGCCCGGTCGACGGCATCCGGGTCGGCCGCGCCGGCGGGCGACAGCGCCATGCGCCAGACCCGCTTGAGGAACCGGTAGCAGCCCTCGATGCCGAAGGCCTCCCAGTCGACGTCGTCGGCGGGCGGGGTGACGAACAGGTGGGCGAGGCGCAGGGAGTCGGCGCCCTGTTTGTCGATGATCTCCTCGGGCGCGACCAGGTTCCCCTTCGACTTCGACATCTTGCTGCCGCCGAGGCGGATCATGCCCTGGGTGAACAGGCGCTGGAACGGCTCGCGCATGTCCTTGGGCGCCAGCCCGATGTCGGCCAGCGCCTTCATGAAGAAGCGGGCGTACATCAGGTGGAGGATGGCGTGCTCGATGCCGCCGATGTACTGGCCGACCGGCATCCACTTGGCCGCCGCCTCGGGCGCGAACGGGGCCTCGTCGTTCCACGGGTCGCAGAAGCGCAGGAAGTACCAGGACGAGTCGACGAAGGTGTCCATCGTGTCGGTCTCGCGGGTGGCGGGGCCGCCGCACGTCGGACAGGTGGTGTTGAGGAAGCCCTCGTGGAACTTGAGCGGCGACTCGCCGGTCGGGCGGAACTCGACATCGTCGGGGGCGACGACCGGGAGCTGGTCGTCGGGCACCGGGACCATGCCGTCGGTCTCGCAGTAGACGATCGGGAACGGGCAGCCCCAGAACCGCTGTCGCGACACCAGCCAGTCGCGCAGTCGGTAGTTGACCTTGCGCTCGCCGATGCCCTGAGCCTCGAGCCACTCGATGGCCTTGGCCTTCGCCTCGGCCGTGTCGACGATGCCGTTCAGCCACTCGCTGTTGATGCGGGGGCCGTCGCCGGTGTAGGGCTCGTCGGGCCAGTCGTCGGGCGGCTGGACGGTGCGGATGATCGGCAGGCCGTATGCCTTGGCGAAGTCCCAGTCGCGCTGGTCCTCGCCGGGCACCGCCATGATCGCCCCGGTGCCGTAGCCCATCAGGACGTAGTCGGCCAGGTAGACGGGGACGGGCTGGTTGTTGAACGGGTTGACGACGTGCGAGCCGGTGAAGACGCCGCGCTTTTCGAGGGCGCCCTCGGTGCTCTGGCGCTCGATGTCGGACGAGCGGCTGACCCGATCCTTGAACTCCTCGACCGCGTCCCGGTGCTCGGGCGTGGTCAGCTCGTCGACCAGCGGGTGCTCGGGCGCGAGGACGGCGTAGGTCATGCCGTAGCTGGTGTCGGGGCGGGTGGTGAAGACGCGCAGCTTGACGTCGTCGCGGCCTTCGACGGCCATCTCGAACTCGGCGCCCTCGGAGCGGCCGATCCAGTTGCGCTGCATGGTCTTGACCCGCTCGGGCCACTCCACCGCGTCGAGGTCGGCGAGCAGCTCGTCGGCGTAGTCGGTGATCTTGAAGAACCACTGCTCGAGGTCTCGCTTGGACACGACGTCGCCGCTGCGCTCGCACGTCCCGTCGGCCAGGACCTGCTCGTTGGCGAGGACGGTCTGGCAGCCGGGGCACCAGTTGACCGGGGCGTTGCGGCGGTAGGCCAGGCCCGCTTCGAGGAGGCGGAGGAAGATGAACTGCGTCCAGCGGATATAGCTCGGGTCGTGGCTGCGGACCTCGCGGCGCCAGTCGTAGACCGCCCCGATGCGCTTCACCGACGAGGTGAGCTGCGGGATCTTCTCCTCGGTGAAGATGCGGGGATGGACGCCGGTCTTGATGGCCGCGTTCTCGGCGGGCAGGCCGAAGCTGTCGAAGCCGAACGGGCTGAGCACGGCATAGCCCTGCATGGTGCGGTGGCGGACGAGCAGGTCGCCGAAGGTGTAGTTGCGCACGTGGCCCTGGTGGGCGGGGCCGCTCGGGTACGGGTACATGGACAGGACGTAGAAGGTGGGGCGGGGGTCGTCGTTGTCGACCTCGTACGCGCCGGTCTCGTCCCAACGCGCCTGCCACTTCTGCTCGACCGCTTGCGGGTCGTACGCCTCGTCCATAAGGAGGGAATGCTACGGGCGGGTGCGGGCGCCGGCCGAACCCGCCGGCGTCGGGCCGCCGCCGCCGAACTTTGAACGCTCAGCCCGCCTACGGCGGCGTGAGCGTTCAAAGTTTGCCGAGGAGGGCGGCTGCTATCGTGAACGTCCCTCGGGGCTGTAGCTCAGTTGGCAGAGCGCTTGCATGGCATGCAAGAGGTCGTGAGTTCGATTCTCATCAGCTCCACTCCCCGCGGCGGCTCTGGAGGACATAGCAACCCATTGGGTGTGGCTATGTCCTCCAGAGTCGCGTTGGGGGGCCGACCGGGCCGCACGCTTGTTGCAGGTGCCGTGCAGGAACCTGGGTGAAGGCCGAGAAACCATCCCCTGGAGGCGGGCTGCTGGGGCCGCGCCGCGAATCGCAAGGGGGAGCCATGGGAGTGTCGCCGCGGGCCATCGGCCGCGCCGCCGCCGCCGTCGTCACCGTCGCGCTGATCGGCTCGCTGAGCCCGGTCAAGGCGGAGCCGATCGACCTGTTCGCCGTGCAGAATCCGGGCCTCGACTGTGTGGGCGACCGCTTCAACCCGGTCCGCCCCGACGGGACCAAGGACCCCACCGCCGACCCGCTCCCCGGCACGCCCGAGTGGACCGCCCGTGACAACGAGCGCCTGGCGTGCGACACCCAGCGCGACGCCGACCGCCGGGCCCAGCCGGTGTACTCCTACGCCTCGTCGGCCCGCTACGGCGAGGACCCCTACCGCCAGCCCGTCCGGTTCGCGGGCAAGCGCTTCCGGTACGACTACTTCCCCGCCGGGACCCGCGCCGCCGACCCGGCCGCGGTCGGCGCCGACGCGGTGCCCGCCATGGAGGTCTACCGCCCCTGCAAGCCGGGCACCTGCGGCAACCTGCCCAGCGAGCTTGACCGCATCGACCCGCCGTACCCGGTCGTCGTCATCCACCACGGCTTCATCGCCCAGATGACCCACCACCGCTACAACGCGCAGGTCTTCGCCGAGGCCGGCTACCTGGCGATCGTCGTGAACGGCACCCATCCGGTGACGGGCGCGCCCAACGTCCAGCGCAACGTCAACGGCGGCATGGTCCTCGACTGGCTCAACTCCCCTGCCTCCGGCGAGATCGGCAGGGAGGCCGACTTGGACCGCGTGGGCTTCGCCGGCCACAGCCAGGGCTCGGCCGCGGCCCTCAGCTACCAGGGCGACCCCCGCGTCCACACGATCCTGGCCTGGGACGGCGGCGACTCGATCAGCGACAAGAACACCTCGCAGCCGATCATGTACCAGCGCACCGACGGGGCCTTCTCGGCGCCGCAGAACAGCGCCCGCAGCGACTATCCGGCGGGGCGCCACCGCGGCCTGCAGACCTACCTCACCCACAAAGAGCGCGGCCTCGACGTGATGCACCTGACGTTTCGGGCCACCAACCACATCGACTGGAACGGCTACGGCACCGGCAGCCTGGCCGGGAACCGCCTGGCCGAGCTGGTCATCAACTACTACAGCCTGGGCTGGCTCGACCGCCATCTCCAGGGCAAGCTCGTCGTGGACGAGAACGGCATCGTCAAGACGCAGGCCAACCGCACCGAGCTCGAGGAGCGGCGCTATCGCCAGGCTCGCGCCCAGGACGCGTTCAACCGGCTCACGGCCATGAAGTTCGACGACTCGGCCGACAAGCACAACATCTCGATGGGCCTGTACGACCCCGTCCAGCACGCCACGTCCGGCGACCCGCTGTTCGGCGGCAACGTCCCTTATCGCGTCAAGGGGCTGTACGTCACCGACCGCCTGGCCCAGGAGTTCCGGTCGTTCTGCTCGGTCACCGTGCCGAACTACATCGGCTCCGGTTCGGCGACGGCGGCAGAGGCCGACAGCGGCGCCGACGGCGACATGCGGTTCACCGGCTGTCCGGTCACCAAGCAGACGGCCGCCGGGTAACCGCCCACTGCGCATGACGGCCTGCGGCGGCAGGCCGGTGCGCGCCACCGCCACGACAACGAGGGGCGCCGAGCCAGCCGCGGGTCATGTCGCCGGTTCGGCGTCCGTCTCGTGCTCAGGGTCGAGGTCGGCGCGCAGCCCTTTGAGCAGCACGCCGGCGTCGATGCCGAGGGCCTTCGACAACCGGAGGATCGTCAACAGCGACACGTTGCGCTCGCCTCGCTCGACTTGGCCCAGATAGGTCCAGTGCACGCCGGCTTTGGCGGCGAGGACGCGAAGGGTCCAACCACGATCCTTGCGAACGGCCCGCAAACGCTGCCCGAACACGATGTTGGCGCGGGGGGTGGGCGTCTCCATGGACTGCATCCTATGAGTATCGTCCATGCAGCGCATAGATGCCCGCATTGAGCGTCTATTGACGCAAAAGCGCGCTGATTCGATCGGTTGCGCCCATCGTCATCACATGCCCCTCCACGCCGCCGCTCTGGCGCACTAGTCCGATATGGCCGGAGAAATGACCTGTTCGGGCCATTGTGCCGGGCTGCCATTGGCGTTACCCCGTGACATGGAAGGGAAGGGGACCGATGTCGATACTCCACTTGCCGTGGGCGCGCCGCCATGCATCGACGGATGAAGCCGTCGGGGGGGCGCCGCGGACTGCCTTCGTGCTCGGTGGCGGCGGGAACCTGGGCGCGATCCAAGTCGGCATGCTCAAAGCGGTCGTCGAGCACGGCATCGTCCCGGACGTGGTCATCGGCTGCTCGGTCGGCGCGCTGAACGCAGCCGCCGTGGCCGCGGACGCATCGCCGGCCGGCATGGAGCGTCTGGCCGACATCTGGCTGTCGATCCGTGAGGACGTGATCTGCCCCTCCGGCCGCCTGTCGGGCCTGCGCCTGCTCACGCACCGCGGCCAGTCCCTGCAGCCCAACGACGGCCTGCGCCGGCTGTTGGAGACCTGGCTGCCGCACGAGACGTTCGAGGAGTTCCCGCGGCCGTTCCACGTCGTGGCGACGAGCCTGACGACCGGCCACGACCGCTGGTTCTCGTCGGGGTCGGTGGTCGCGCCGATCCTGGCGTCGGCTGCGCTGCCCGCCATCTTCCCGCCGGTCGAGATCGACGGCGAGCTCCTGATCGACGGCGCCGTCGTGGACAACGTGCCCATATCTCGCGCGCTGACGCTCGGCGCATCTCGCATCGTCGTGTTCCACGTGGGCAACTTCGAACGGGCCCGGCCTGCACCCCGCAAGCCGCTCGACGTGCTGGTGCAGTCGTTCTCGATCGCACGGAACCACCGCTTCCTGCGTGAGGTGGCCGACCCGCCGGAGGGCGTGGAGCTGCTGGTGGTGCCGGGGGCAGACCCTGGCCGCCTGCGGTACGACGATTTCCGGCATTCGCGGCGGTTGGTGAACCTTGGGTACGCCACGACCGCCCAGTGGCTGGACCGCATGGAGGACGCGGTCGCCGTCGGGGGATGACACTTCTGGCCCGATCGGGCTAGAAAGCTGCTCAAGCACGGAGAGTGGTCGTCCGATGCTGCTTGCGTCGGGCCTCGACGGCGGTTCCGGAGCCGGTGCCGAGACACGACAGGGAAGCAGTGATCCACGCGGTCCACACCGACCCCAGCCAGGGGCACGGAGACGAATCGGGCGCCTAGACCGTGTGGGGAGTGAGTGGCGCGACCGACCCGCCCAGCATGAGGCACAGGCAGCTGCCTGAGCCCCCTCTACCGGACGGGAGCAATCAATTGTCCACTACGACCAGTCTTCGACGCGTCGTTACTTTCATCTGTGGAGTCGCCGTTGGCCTCTTCCTTCTGACCGGTGTCGCATCGGCAGAGCCCCAAAAGGACCGCACCGACAACACCTCCCCGCAGCCCGCGTCCAAGGCCGACTTCAGTGGCAATGGCGCCAACCGACATGGGTCGTACGACTCGACCCGTGACGGGTCGCCGTCGGGCAACGGCAACGGTGGAGGAAATGCAAAGGGGAAGCCCTGCGCGGGGTGCGTGGGCAAGGCCGACAACAAGAACCCGAAGGGGCAGGCCCCCGACGGTTCCGACCACAACGCCGGCTATGAGTGCGACCGCAACCACGGGATCGGGCGTACCAACCCGGCCCACACTGGTTGCAGGATGGGGTCGACCTCGGGTGCCGGCACGGTCTCTGGCGACACCTCTCCTCAGGTCGGGTCTACCGACTCCACCAAGCCCGCTGCTGACACCGTTGTTGCCGGGGTCAGCGTCGAGCGGGCTGCCTCTTCCGCTTCTGCGGGCTCGGCTGTGCTGGCTTCGGGTGCCACCCGTGGTCTCACGACCGACGTCGCGGTGGCGGGTGCTGTTTCGGCTGCGGGTGCGGGCCAGGGCATGGGCGCCCTGCCGCTCACCGGGGCCGGCGCCGGCGTCTTGACGCTGGCACTTGTGGCGGTCGCCCTTCTGGGCGTCGGCGCACTGCTGGTCCGGGTGCGTCAGACCGCTTAGCACGACGGCTCTGGAGGACATGGCGTACCGATTCGGTTCGCCCTGTCCTCCAAGCCGCGTTCAGGAGGTGGCTGCAGCCGGGGCGGCGGGGGCGTCTGGGGCGGCGTCGTCCCAGGCAACCTTCGGGGCGTCGGACCACAGGCGCTCGAGGTCGTAGTAGCGGCGCACCTCGTCGAGGAAGACGTGCACCACGAAGTCGCCGTAGTCCATGAGCACCCAGCGGGCGTCGGCCAGACCCTCGATCCGGAGCGGCGCGGCGCCGCCCGCCTCCTTCACCTGGCGCTCGACCTCCTCGGCGATCGTGCGCACCAGCCGGTCGTTGCCCGCGCTGGCGATCACGAACGCGTCGGTGATGGCGAGCACCGAGCCGACTTCGAGCACGACGACGTCGTCCGCCTTCTTGCTCGATGCCGCCTGAGCCGCCACCACAGCGAGGTCCAGCGTTCGGTTCCGGATGTCTTTGGTCAAGCCTTGAAGTCCCTTCCAACGATGATCGTGACGTCAACCACGTCGAGCGGGTTCCGGCTCAACACGACCCGGCCCGCCCCCATTGCCTTTTGTATCCGCTGTGCCACCGCCTCGTCTTCTCGGCGGTAGAACACGATCTGCGTCTCGGCGTAGTCCAGCCGGCCTGCGTTGCCGGTCAGCTTCACCTCCACGCCCTCGCCGGCCAGGCGCTCGGAGACCTTCTGGGCCAACCCGATCTGCCCCGTGCCGTTGAGGATCTGCAGCCGCGGCCGCGCTGCTGCGCCCGGCGTTTGGCCCGGGAACAGGGTACCGACAAGCGAGCGGACTTCGACCTTGTCGGCCTGGTAGAGCTCGATGCCGCCCGAGCCGGTGCCCAGCGACAGCACGGGCAGGACCCGGGTGACGACCTCGTCCCCCTCCCCCGCGACCAGTGCGGTGAGCGCCTTGTTGAGGGCGGGCGGCTCCTTGGGGATCGCGGCCCGGTTGGTCCGGAGCCGGGCCAGCCAGGCGTCCCAGAAGGCCTGGTGGCGGGCGAGGCGGGCCAGGTCGTTGCTCTGGGCCTTGGCGGCGAGGAACCGGGGGACGTCGACGGGCTCGATGCGGTGCAGGCCCGCTTCGTACAAGACGTTGACGAGGCCCTTCGGGTCGACTTCCTCGACCCGTTCAGGAACCCGGATGCTGAGCGGCCCGGCGGGCTGGACGAGGGCGGTGAGCCGGGCGTCGTCGAGCGCGAGGGACTCGCCGATGGTCACGCCGAGCAGGTTCTCGACGGTGCCGTCGAGCCGCTGCGGGCCTCCGAGGCCGAGCGACGCCCCCACCGGCTCGAGACCAAGGCCGACGACCTCGGTCATGGTGCCGGGTGGGATCAGCAGGAGCGCGCCGCCTTTGTTCTTGGCGCCGGGCACGAGCATGGTCAGCGAGACGGCGTTGCCTGCCCCGTCCTGCTGGGCGAGCAGGACCGGCGGGTGGACGGCGATGGCGGCGGGCTTCGCGTTGTCGGCCGCCGCGTCAGGGTCGACGCCGCCCGAGTCGGGCCAGAGCTGCACGACGAAGGCGATGAGGACGATGGCGGCGATGCCGAGCGCGGCGATGCGGAGGAAGCGGCGGTTGCGATCCTTGCGGCGCTGCGCGCGGTGGCGGCGGGCCGAGCTGCGACGGGTGACCTCGGGGAGTTGGATCGCGGCGGCGTCGATGCCCTCGTCGGCGGGGGCTTCGAACGTCGTCTCGTCCTGCAGGGTCATCTAGGCAAAGCGTACAGACCCCGTTCTCGGAGCAAGCGGACCGTCGCGGGCGGCACCAGGCCGTCGAGGGGGCGGCCTTGTCGGGCCCAGTCGCGCAGGGTGGTGCTGGAAAGGTCGAGCAGCGGCGCCTCGATGAAGACCGTCCGCCAGCCGGGTGGGGTCGTTGGTGTTGCGGGGTCCGCGGCGGCTGCGGGGGCTGCGGGGTGCCCGGGGCGGCGGGCGATCACGAGCGTCACCGCCTGGCGGACCTCGTCGACGCGCTCCCACGTGTGCAGGTCCTTGGCGACGTCGGTGCCGACGATGAGGAACAGCTCGGCGTCGGGGTGCTCGCGTCGGAGCTGGGCGACCGTGTCGGCGGTGTAGGTCGTGCCGCCGCGGTCGATCTCCATGCGGCTGGGCTCGAGGCCGTCTATGCCGTCGAGGGCGGCAGCCACCATGTCGAAGCGGTCCTCGGCGGGCGTGATCTTGCGGCCCGCCTTCTGCCAGGGGCGGTTGGCGACCGGGTACAGCACGGTGTCGAGGTCGAACTGGTGGCGCGCCGTCGCGCCCATGAAGACGTGGGCGACGTGGATCGGGTCGAACGTGCCGCCCAGGACGCCGATGCGCATGGTCGTTGCGGGCTCGGGCTCGGCTCGGGCGCGGGCTCGCTAGGTGCCGGCGAGCTTGGCGACGACCGGGGCCATCGCCTCGTAGGCATCGCCGGGCACGCACCAGTAGCTGAAGCCGTACTCCTCCCGGCGCTGTTGCAGCGTCTCGACGATCTCGTCGACCGAGCCGACAATGACGATCGGCACTCGCAGTGCCTCCGCGGGCTCGAGGCCGAACATCGGCGCCATCATCTCGGCGACCTGCTGGCGGTCCTGGTCGACGAAGGCGAAGCCGGTCCAGCACTGGAACTCGAGCTGGTCGAGGCGGTCGCCCGCGGCCTGCGTGACCCACTCGACGCGCTGGGCGAACTTCTCCGCCGTCGCCTCGGCCGCCGCCTCGGGGCCGACATAACCGGCGGTGAGGGTGGTGTTGAACCCGACGATGTCGGCCTGCTGGGCGGCGATCGTGAGCATGCGCTTGCCGCCGCCGCCGATCAGGACGGGCGGGTGGGGCTGCTGCACCGGCCGGGGCTCGCCCTTGGCGTTGGTGTAGCGGTAGTGCTTGCCCTCGAAGTTGGCCACGCCCTCGGTCCACATTTGCTTGATGACGGCGAGGCCTTCGACCATGCGCTCGATGCGGGTGCCGGGCGAGTCGTACGGGATGCCGTACTCCTCGTAGTCGCTCTTCATCCAGCCGGCGCCGATGCCGAACTCCATGCGGCCTTCGCTGAGGATGTCGAGCGTCGCCATCTCCTTGGCCAGCATGCCGGGGTGGCGGTAGTCGTTGTCGAAGACCAGCGCGCCGACCTTCAGGGTGGTGGTGGCGTCGGCGGCGGCGGTCAGGGCCGCGATCGGGCCCCACTGCTCGCCGAAGTGGTCGGGGATCCAGAAGGTCGAATAGCCGAGGTCCTCAACCTTGCGGGCCCGGTCCCGCCAGGCCTTGGCATCGGGGGCGTTCTGCGACTGGACGCCGAATCGGAAGGGCTTCGTCGGCAGGGCGGTCATGGACGGGCAGCCTATTGGGCGGACTCGTCAGGGTCGGCAGGGCGGCGTGCCGGGCAGGGCGGCGTGCCGGGCAGGGCGGCGTGCCGGGCAGGGCGGCGTGCGGCAGGACGCGTGCCGGCAGGGCGGCGTGCCGGCAGGGCGGTGTGCCGGCAGGGCGGTGTGCCGGCAGGGCGGTGTGCCGGGCAGGGCGGCGTGCCGGCAGGGCGGTGTGCGGCAGGACGCGTGCCGGCGGCCGTGGCAGCGGCCGTGGGTGCGGTCGTTCCATCGCCCGGGTCAGCGGCCGTGCGCCAGCGGTGCCTGGGGCCTAGCCGTCGGCGCGGCCGCGGGGGTGTGCCTGCGGGGCGTCTGCCTACGAGCGCATGCCTGCAGGCGAATCCAGCGAAGTGCGCGGTCGATGGGCCAGAGGCCGCCCCGGCCGGGGCGCTGCCGGACTGGCCAGAACCGGGTGCCAGCCCCGAGGCCGGATGCCTGCCGTGTCGCGGTGTCGTGTCGGCAGACACCCGGCCCTCGGGTTGGGGGGACTTCGTGCTCAGAGGTTGCCGCGGCGCTCCTGCTCGCGTTCGATGGCTTCGAACAAGGCCTTGAAGTTCCCGGCCCCGAAGCCCTTGGCACCCTCGCGCTGGATGACCTCGAAGAAAATCGTTGGCCGGTCGGTCACCATCTCGGTGAAGATCTGCAGCAGGTACCCGTCGTGGTCCCGGTCGATCAGGATGCCGAGCTCCTGCAACCGGTCCCACGGCAGATCGAGGTCGTGCAACCGGGATCGCACATCCTCGTAGTACGCGTCGGGGACCCGCAGGAACCGGACCCCTCTTGCTCGGAGCCCACTCACGGTCGACACGATGTCGTCCGTTCGCATCGCTATGTGCTGCACCCCGGGGCAGCCGTAGAAGTCCAGGTACTCCTGGATCTGGCTCTTGCGGAGGCCGTCGGCCGGCTCGTTGATTGGCAGGACGATCTTCGAGCCGTCCCAAACGACGGTCGACATGAGGGCCGAGTACTCGGTGGAGATCTGCTCGTCGTCGAAGTGGAGGAGCTGGTCGAAGCCGAGTGTGCGCCGGTAGAAGTCGACCCAGCCGTCGAGGTCGCCCTTGGCGACATTGGCGACACAGTGGTCGATCTTCCGGAGCTCGATCGGGTGCGCCGCGGGCAGCGGCGGCAGGTTCTCAGTGGTGTAACCAGGTGCAAAGGGGCCGCTGTACGCGGCGCGCTCGATGAACGAGTGCTGCGTATCTCCGTACGCAGCGATAGACGCGCGCACCAGCTTCCCGTGCTCGTCCTCCTCGATAGTCGGCGCCTGCAGGCCGACGGCGCCCCGGGCCAGTGCGGCGTCGTAGGCGGCCGACGCGTCGCTCACCCGGATCGCCACGTCTCGCACGCCGTCGCCGTGCGCCCGCACCGATTCGGCGATCGGCGATTTGGGTGACAGCCCGCCGGTGATGACGAATCGGATCTCGCCCTGCTCGACGACATACGAGGCCCGGTCCTTCACCCCCGTCTCAGGCCCGGCGTACGCGATCACCTCGAACCCAAAGGCCGCGCACAGGAACCCCGTGAACGCTCGGGCGTTCCCAACCCACCATTCGAGGTGGTCCCATCCCAAGAACAACTCGACCGGCGCCACCCCAGCCGCTCCGGCAAGTCTCGGGTCGACTGGCTCCGCGCCTTCACGCCCCTCGGAGCCCCCAGGGCCGTCCGAGCCCTCGGATCCGATGCGGTGGCCGATGATCGCCGTCATCGCCCCGCCCTCCGGGCCAAGCGGTCGGCTTCAAGGCCGTCCCAGAACGCCTTGACCCCGTCGAGCATCTCGCGGGCGCCTTGCAGGAAGCGCTCCTCGTCGAAGCCCTCCGTGTAGAACGCCTCCGCCAGCTCCTCCGCCGTGTGGGCGGCATGCTGGTCCTCGACCTTGTCGTGCCAGGTCCAGAAGCCGAGGTGGAGTTCCGGGCACTCCCGCTCCTTGAAGGCCGCCAGCCCAGCGATCAGCTCCTTCCAAAAGCCCGCGGCCGCCCAGTGCTCGACGGCGTAGGACGCCCCCTCCGCGATCGAGGAGTCCTCGGAGCCGTAGACCCGAAGGAGTTCGTCGCAGAAGAACAGCGTGGACGGCGTCCCGTGGCGGCGCTTGCCCAGGTCGGCGAATGCAAGCCCCAGCGGGCGGGCGAAGCGCAGCAGCCACTCGAAATGGGCGGCAGGGTGGCGGTAGCGACTGCCGTCGATCGTGCCTTCGGTCGCGATCCCGTCGTCGTCGGCGCGGCCATTGAAGACGACGCCGAGCTCGTTCATCAGGATCTCCTTGCCCGCTCGGTAGCTGTCGATGTCGGCCGCGTTGATCACCTTGCGGAGCTGGGCCTCGACGAAGAGATGGCTGAAAACGGAGAACTGGACGGTCAGGTGGCGGACCTCGTCTCGGTCCGCCACGCCGGTGGCAAACCATTTCGTGTAGCGGTTGTCCACCACGACGGGATGCGAGTTCACGACGTCGTCCACGCGGGCTTGGAACGCAGCGAGGTCCCGGGTCTCCATCAGCGTCATCGCCGTTCTCCTCAGTAGCTTGGACAAGCTGTCGCCCTGAGGATCCGATATTCGAACGAGAACGTCAATGGACAGCGAGCCAACTGTGCATGCTGCTATGCGATATGGCGATTATCCAGTACGATCTGTTCATGTTGCCTAGTGTCGTGGACGGGTTGGACCGCCGCCTCATCCGAGCGCTGGCCGATACGCCCAGGGCGGGCGTCATGGAGCTGGCCCGACAACTCGGCGTAGCTCGGGGAACCGTGCAAGCCCGATTGGACAAGCTGCAGCACCGCAAGGTGGTCACCGGGTTCGGGCCCGACGTGGACGTCCGGGGCCTCGGCTATCACGTTCTGGCGTTCACAACGCTGGAGATTGCCCAAGGGCGCCTCCAGGATGTCGTCGAGCACCTGCGGGACATCCCAGAAGTCCTCGAGGCCCACGCAACCACCGGCCAAGGGGACCTCCATTGCCGCGTGGTGGCCAAGAGCAATGACCATCTGCAAGACGTGATCAACCGCATCCTCGAAGTGCAGGGCATCGACCGGGCCACCACCGTCATCGCCCTCTCCGAACAGATCGGCTATCGGGTGATGCCGCTCGTGGAGGCGGGCGCCGACGTCGGCGAAATACAAGTGCGAGCCACCGAATCGCCGGAGTAAAACGTTGCCGCCAGCCTCGATGGTGTGCTACGTATAGTCGCTGTTCGACTTGTGCACTCGGCGTGGCCTCGGGAGCGTTGCGTTCCCCTTCGCAAGGCAGTCGCCGGCGCAAGGAGCGATCGTGGCGATAACGGAAAAGACAAGACACCGGCTGTACCAGCGCCTCGGGGAGGTGTTGGGCGAGGAACAGGCGACAACGCTGATGGAGCATCTCCCGCCAGTGGGTTGGGGCGGCGTCGCCACCAAGCACGACCTCCAACTGGTACGAAGCGACCTCGAACTGATGCGAAGCGAGCTCCGTGGCGAAATCAGCGAGTTGCGGATCGAGCTCCGTGGCGAGATCAGCGAGCTGCGGATCGAGCTTCACAAGAGCCTGCAGAAGATGATGGTGACGATGTTCGCCTCGATGGTCAGCTTCTCGGGCGTGCTCGTCGCCGCGTCGCATCTGGCCTAGCGGCCGCCAGCGGCACGAGCAATCAGCCCGGGCGGGAGCTCCCGTTCACCCCGTTCTTGGCACCGCCAGTTGCGCGAGGCGTAACTGGCGGTGCCGAGAACGGGGGCAAGGGCGGGTCTGCACTGAATCTCCACAACTTGCTGCGGGATTCGCGCACACGGCCGTTCGTATCCTGGCCCTGTGCCGGTCAGAAGCATCGTGGTCGTCGAGGACGAGGTCCCTATCGCGTCAGCGATCGCCGCCCGCCTTCGCAGCGAGGGCTTCGAGGTTGAGATCGCGTCCGACGGCCCGTCCGGCGTGGAGCTGTGCGAGAAGGTGCGTCCGGACCTCGTGGTGCTCGACCTCATGCTCCCCGGCCTCGACGGGCTTGAGGTCTGCCGCCGCATCCAGAAGGACCGGCCGGTCCCAGTGGTGATGCTCACCGCTCGCGACTCCGAGACCGACGTTTTAGTTGGCCTTGCCGTCGGGGCCGACGACTACCTGACCAAGCCGTTCAGCCCGCGCGAGCTCGTTGCTCGGGTCCACGCGGTCCTTCGCCGCATGGAGCGCACGCTCGTGACCCCGCCGCCGACGATCGCAGTCGCCGACGTGGAGGTCGAGCCCGCGTCCCGGCAGGTCCGTCGGGGCGGCGAGCCGGTCCACCTGACACCGACCGAGTTCGACCTGCTCCTCTTCCTCGTCGCCAACCCCAACACCGTCCACTCCCGCGCCCACCTTCTCGGCGAGGTCTGGGGCTGGCGGGACGGGTCCGGCATCCGCACCGTCGACTCCCACGTCCGCTCGCTGCGGCGGAAGCTGGGCGCGTCGCTGATCCGGACCGTGCACGGCGTCGGCTACGCCCTCGACCGCTAGCCGCCAGCCGCCGGCCCCCGCCGCGATCCGACCCGTGCGCCCACTCGACCCGCTCCCCTCCATCAAACTCAAGCTCGGCGTCCTCATTGTGGCCGCGGTCGGGGTGACCGTCGTGTTGATCTTCGCCGGCTTCCGGGCGGGCCTGGCCCTGTGGCTCACCGTCCCCGCCGCGTTCGCCCTCGGCTTGGCCATGGTCCAGTTCCTCGCCCGGGGCATGACCTCGCCGCTGCGCGACATGGCTGCGGCCGCCACCGCGATGGCCAAGGGCGACTACGGCCGCCGGGTGCAGGCGACCAGCAACGACGAGGTCGGCCGCCTGGCCCTGGCCTTCAACGCGATGGCAGCCGAGCTGGCCGAGGTCGACCGCATGCGACGCGACCTCGTCGCCAACGTGTCCCACGAGCTGCGCACCCCGATCAGCGCGCTGCAGGCCGGCCTCGAGAACATGGTCGACGGCGTCGAGCCTGCCGACCCTGACACCCTCCGCACGATGCTCCAACAAGTCGAGCGCCTTGGCCGGCTCGTCGCGCAGCTGCTCGACCTCTCCCGCCTCGAGTCCGGCGCCGTCCCCCTCCAGACCCGCCCGTTCGACATCGCCGGCGTGCTCGACCAGGCCGTCACCGAGGCCCGCCTCCACTCCCCCGCCACAACCATCGACGTCACCGTCGAGCCCGGCCTCTCCCCCGTGCTGGGCGACCCCGAGCGCATCCACCAAGTCATCGCCAACCTCGTCGACAACGCCGTACGGCACACCCCGCCACATGGCACAGTCCGACTTTTGGCACGGACTGCCACAAGTCAGCGCGTGTCAATCGAGGTCGTCGACGACGGCCCCGGCATCCCCGCCGAGGAGCGCACTCGGGTGTTCGAGCGGTTCTACCGGGCCGACGCCGCCCGCACCCGTACCGCGGCCGACGGCGGGTCGGGCCTCGGCCTGGCCATCGCCAAATGGATCGTCGACCTGCACGACGGCGAGATCCGGGCCGAGGACGCCAACGGCGAGACGCCCGCAGCGTCCGGCTGCCGGATGGTCGTCGTGCTGCCCGCCGCCACCCCTTCCGGAGGAGCCCGATGACGACGCAGACCACCGAGCAGGCCACCATCGCCATCCCCGACCTCGATCTGCACGTGCGCCGCAAGGCCGACGCCAAGACCGTCGCCACCGCCCTCGCCGTCGGAGCCCTCTTTGACCTCGCCCTGCGCTCTGGCGTCACCGGCCTGGGCGGCGCGCTCACCATCGCCGCCGCCGCCCTCGCCCTCGTCGCCACCGGCCGAGCGGCGACACCGCAAGCACGAGCCCTGGCGGCCGCCGCCGCCCTATTCGGCGGCTTCCTCGCCGTGCGCACCAGCGACTGGCTGGTCGGGCCGGACGTGATGGCCGCCGCGCTCCTCCTCACGATGGCCGCCTCCGTCGGCGACGGCCGGTCGGTCTTTGACCTGAGCATCCCCCACGCAGCCCTGCGCGCCGCGGCCGCGGCAGTGCACACCGCGGCGGCACCGGCCTTCCTCGCCACCGCCAAACCGGCCCGCAGGCTTCCGACCGCCGCTGTCCGCGGCGTCGCCCTCGCCACCCCGATCGTGGTCGTGCTCGCCGCTCTCCTGGCCTCGGCCGACGCCGTGTTCGCCAGCCTCTTCCGCATCCCGAGCAGCCCGGCCGAGCTCATCGGCCACCTGACCATCATCGGGATCGGCGCGTGGGGCATGGCGGGCCTGCTGCGAACGGCGAGCGCCACCCCGCCCAACGCCGCCCCACACGCCAAGCGCGCCCGCAGCACCGAGGCCAACGTCGTGCTGGCCGGCCTCGTCGCACTGTTCACCGCCTTCACCGCGACGCAGCTCGTCACTGCCGTCGGCGGCGCCCGCCACGTCCTCGAACAGCAGGGCCTGACCTACGCCGAGTACGCCCGGTCCGGCTTCTTCCAGCTCCTCGCCGTCGCCGCCCTCACGATGGCCACGCTCCTCGCCATCCGGGCCGCCACCGACCTGAGCAAGGCGACCCTCGTCCTCGCCGAGATCGCCGTCGGCCTCACGATCGTCATCGTCGGCGTCGCCTTGTACCGGCTCGACCTCTACGAGCAGGCGTTCGGCCTGACCATGCTGCGGCTCTACTGCCAGATCGCCGCCGTCTGGATCGCGCTTGCGTTCGTCCTCCTCGGCGCCGCCCTCGCCGGCCTTGCCTCCCACCGCCAGTGGTTCCCCGGCGCCGCCACCGCCGCCGCGCTCGCCATCCTCGCCTGCCTCAACATCGCCAACCCCGAGGCCCTGGTCGTGAAGCGGAACGTCGCCCGCGCCACCGCCGTCCGCACGGTCGACACCGCCTACCTCGGGACGCTCAGCGACGACGCCGTCCCCGCCCTCCACCGAGCGGGCATCCTCCCGCCTGAGGCGTGCGACGAGCCCCGCCAAAAGGGCTGGGCGGCGGCCAACTGGAGCCGGGCCAAGGCCAATGGTGTGAGAAACCGTGCCGCCGTGTGCCACCCTTGACCATCGTGATACCGGGGACGTGGACACCGAGCATGTGGCGCGACTACCCAGTCGCGCAGCAGCCTGACTGGCCTGACCAGGCCGCGCTCGACAACGCCCTGAAGCAACTGGCGTCCCTGCCGCCGCTCGTGTTCGCAGGCGAAGCCCGCAACCTCCAGAGCGCGCTGGCCGACGTCGCCGAGGGCAAGGCCTTCCTCGTGCAGGCGGGCGACTGCGCCGAGAGCTTCGAGGAGTTCTCCGCCGACGCCATCCGGGACAAGCTCAAGGTCATCCTCCAGATGGCGGTCGTGCTGACCTACGGGTCCGGCGTGCCCGTCGTGAAGGTCGGCCGGATCGCGGGGCAGTTCGCCAAGCCCCGGTCCGCCCCCACCGAGCGGGTCGGCGACCTCGAGCTGCCCAGCTTCCGCGGCCACATCGTCAACGGCGACGCGCCCACCCCCGAAGCCCGCATCCCCGACCCCAGCCGGCTCGTCGCCGCGTACCACCAGTCGGCATCCACGCTGAACCTCGTGCGGGCCTTCACCAAGGGCGGCTTCGCCGACCTCTCACAGGTCCACACGTGGAACCAGCAGTTCGTGGCCACCAGCGCCGAGGGCCGCCGCTACGAGGCGATCGCGGCCGAGATCGACCGGGCCATGCGGTTCATGAAGGCGTGCGGCATCGACCTCCAGGCCGAGGCCCGCCTCCACCAGGTCGACTTCTACACCAGCCACGAGGCCCTGTTGCTCGGCTATGAGCAGGCCCTCACCCGCAAAGACAGCCTCACCGGCGACTGGTACGACTGCTCCGCGCACATGCTCTGGATCGGCGAGCGCACCCGCCAGCTCGACGGGGCCCACGTCCAGTTCCTCTCCGGCGTCCACAACCCGCTCGGCGTGAAGATCGGCGCCAGCGCCACCGCCGACGAGGTCCTTGAGCTGTGCCAGATCCTCAACCCGGAGCGCGTGCCCGGGCGGCTCACGCTGATCTCGCGCATGGGCAGCAGCAAGGTCGCCGCCGGCCTGCCGCCGATCGTCCAAGCCGTCACCGCCGCCGGCCATCCCGTGGTGTGGGCGTGCGATCCGATGCACGGCAACACGTTCACCAGCCCGAGCGGCCGCAAGACCCGGAAGTTCGACGACGTCATCGCCGAGATCCAGGGCTTCTTCGCGGTGTGCCGGGCCGAAGGCGTGTGGCCGGGCGGCGTCCACATCGAGCTGACCGGCGATGACGTGACCGAGTGCCTGGGCGGCGCCGAGGAGATCCTCGAAGACCAGCTCCACGTCCGCTACACCACGACGTGCGACCCCCGCCTCAACGCCCGCCAGTCGCTCGACCTGGCCTTCCTCGTCGCCGAGCTGCTCCGGGCCTAATCCGGCCTCGCACACCCCCGGTGTGACAAAAAACCTAAAACTTGATCGGATTACTCGGATTTCGGTACCCTGCTGGTGTGAGCCGAGTCCGCCCCCCTCTGACTGACGTCCGCAGCCGCCGTGGCGCGCCGTCCGTCGCCATGGGTGCGACCCCGCATTTCGTGCACGACACCTCCTGTCGCCGCGCCGGCTGAGCCGCGCTGACCGCCCGACACCTCCCGTTCGGCCGGTCAGCCCCCTCGCACCCGTTCCGACCGTCCTCTCCTTGCTGTCCTCGGAGGCACCATGGCTGTCACCCGTGAAATCGACCCCGCCGCCCTTGCGGACATCGACAAGTTCGAGCGCATGCTCGACGTGTACCTGCGCGGGGACATGGAGGAGGACCGCTTCCGGATCTTCCGCCTGAACAACGGCATCTACGGCCAGCGCCAGGGCGGCCATAACCAGATGGTCCGCGTCAAGGCGCCGTACGGGGCGCTCAACCCGGAGCAGCTCGAGATGATGGCCCACATCGCGGACACCTACTCCCGCGGCTGGGGCCATATCACGACCCGCCAGAACGTGCAGTTCCACTTCGTCCAGCTCGAGCAGATCCCGCAGGTCATGCGGGACCTGGCCAGCGTCGGGCTCACCACCAGGGAGGCGTGCGGCGACACCGTGCGCAACGTCACCGGCTGCCACCTCGCCGGCGCCTGCCCGTTCGAGGTGCTCGACATCAGCCCGTGGGCCGAGGCCGCCTACCGCCACTTCCTGCGCAACCCGATCGCGCAGCGCCTCCCCCGCAAGTTCAAGATCAACTTCTCCGGCTGCACGACCGACTGCGGCCAGGCCATGTTCAACGACGTCGGCGTGATCGCCGTCGCCCGCCCCCGCCCCGACGGCACCTTGGAGCCAGGCTTCCGCGTGTTCTTCGCCGGCGGCCTCGGCGCCAATCCCCATCCGGCCCAGGCCCTCGAGGAGTTCACGCCCCGCGAGGAGCTGCTGGCGACCATCGAGGCGCTGCTGCGGGTCTTCGACCACTACGGCAACCGCGACAACAAGCTGCGCGCCCGCATGAAGTGGCTCGTCGACACGATGGGCCTCGACGAGCTGCGCGAGCGGGTCTTCAAGGAGCGCCGCTTCCTCGTCGGCTCGTCGTCGTGGCCGGGCGGCGTGCCTGCGTATGTCGAAGAGGTCGGCGACGCGCCTGCTGGCGTCTCCACGACCATCGCCCCCACGCCGGTCGGCGTGCCGGTGAAGCTCAAGCTCAACGGCGAGTCGCCCTATCAGAAGTGGGAGACGGCCAACGTCGTGCGCGGCGTGGCCAAGGGCACCGTCAGCGCCTACGCCTACGCCCGCCTCGGCGACGTCACCTCCGAGCAGTGGCGAGGCCTGGCGGCCATCCAGCGGGACTTCGACCTCGAGGTCCGCATCACCAACCGCCAGAACGTCGTGTTCCGCGGCCTGGCCGAGGACCAGCTTCCGCAGCTCCACGCCCGACTCGAAGCCATCGGCATGGCCGAGGCGGGCGCCGAGCTGGCCCGCGACGTCGTGTCGTGCCCCGGCGCCGACACCTGCAACCTGGCCGTCACCCAGAGCCGCGGCCTCGCCTCCGCCATCGGCGACGCGCTCGAGAACGCAGGCCTGGCCGAGGTCGGCGGCATCCGCATCAACATCTCCGGCTGCACCAACTCGTGCGGCCAGCACCACATCTCCGACATCGGGTTCCTCGGCGTGGAGCGCCGGGCCCACGGCAAGGCGGCGCCGGGCTACACGATGCTGCTCGGCGGC
>Ga0190267_10000046_pt1 | contig 22530 bp, 26 predicted proteins | sample Popmic239T_FD_140332 | JGI IMG/M metagenome (GOLD analysis project Ga0190267, IMG submission 140332) | Populus adjacent soil microbial communities from riparian zone of Oak Creek, Arizona, USA - 239 T | ecosystem: Environmental > Terrestrial > Soil > Riparian zone | place: USA: Arizona... | reverse complement strand
TCCCCGTCGGCTGGGGCGGCGGCGGGGGCGGTGGATGGGGCGGCGGCGGCTTTGGCGGCGGGGGTGGCGGCGGGTTCGGGGGATTCGGCGGGGGTGGCGGATTCGGGGGCGGCGGCGCGGGAGGCGACTGGTGACACGCAACGACAACGAGGGGCCCGAGGCGCGCGCGCGGCGCTTTGCCCGGGAGATGGAGAAGGCCTACGGTGCCGACCTGGCGTCGGTGGTGCTGTACGGCTCCGCGGCGCGGGGCGAGTACCGCCCCGGCGCGTCGGACCTGAACGTGCTGGTGCTGCTGCGCGAGGTCTCGCCCGCGGCGCTGCGGCGGGGCTCCGAGGCGGCGCGGGCGTGGGTGGCGGAGGGCAACCCTCCGCCGCTGATGATGTCGAGCGACGAGTGGCGCGGCTCGGCGGACGTGTGGGCCATCGAGCTGGCCGACATGCGCGACGCGCACGTGGCGGTCGCGGGCGCGGACCCGTTCCAGGGGGTGGACATCCGCCTGGAAGACCTGCGCATGCAGTGCGAGCGCGAGCTCAAGGGCAAGCAGATCCAGCTGCGGGAACGCTACCTGCTCTTCGCGGGCGAGCCGGCGGAGCTGGGCGAGCTGCTGACGCGCTCGTTCAGCACCTTCCTGGTGCTGTTCCGCACGGTGCTGCGCCTGTCGGGCGAGGGCGGCGTGCGCGACGCGGAGGGGGTGGTGCGGCGGCTGGCGGAGCGGGTGGGGTTCGACCCGGCGCCGGTGCTGGAGGTGCACCGCGCGCGCTCCGGCGGGGAGAAGCTGCGGCCCCAGGCGGACGCGCCGGTGGTGGTGGGGTACCTGGACGCGGTGAGCCGCGTGGTGGAGTACGTGGACCGGCTGGTGCACGGCGGGGCGGAGCTGCCGCGCGCCTGAGCGCGGCCACATCAACCGAAAACCCGAACTTTGTTTTCCGGAGGAGAACGATGCGGGCCATGAAGAGCGTGATCACCCTGTCGCTGGCGCTTTCGCTGGGCGGGTGCGGATACAACCGGATCCAGGCGCTGGACGAGCGCGCGGAGCAGGCGCGCAGCAACGTGGGGGTGGCGCTGCAGAACCGGAACCAGCTCATCCCCAACCTGGTGGCCACGGTCAAGGGCGCGGCGGACTTCGAGCGCGGCACCTACACCGACGTGGCCCGCGCGCGCGCCGGCCAGCTCCCCGCGGCGGAGCAGCAGCTTGCGCAGGCGCGGGGGCAGCTGGACCAGGCGGTCGCCAGCAGGAACGTGAACCAGATGGAGGCGGCCGACGCGGCGGTCACGAGGCAGATCGGCACCTACCTGAACATCGCGGTGGAGGCGTACCCGCAGCTGCGGGCCACGCAGAACTTCACGGCGCTGCAGGACCAGCTGGCGGAGAGCGAGAACAAGATCTCGCGGGCGCGGCAGGACTACAACGAGGCGGTGCAGCAGTACAACACCTACATCCGCTCGTTTCCGCAGGCCCTTACCGCCAAGGTGAGCGGCGCGCAGCGCAAGGAGCCCTACCAGCCCCCCGCCAACGCCGACCAGGCCCCCACGGTGGACTTCGGCGGCACCCAGAAGTAAGCCACGGGCGCGTGGGATGCGAAGCAGCCGGTGCACGGACTTCCGTGCACCGGCTGTTTAACCTTCTGCTGGGAGGCGGCGGCACGCCTAGCCCCGACGAGCTCAACGTGCTGATATGGTCTGGACGTGTGGGTACTTCAAAATCAGCTTGTCGGCTGTGACCAGCGGCAGGTTGTGCAGTCGGGCGGTCGCCACGATGATCTGATCCGCTGGATCCTGGTGGAACTCACCGGGAAGCTGGACAGCGTCCACGGCGACTCGCGGCGTAAGGTCCAGGACCTGGATGCCTGGATACGCGAGTGCCTGATCCACCCATTGCTCCAACTGAACGGAAAGGATCAACCTTTTTCGCTGCACCAGCTTCGCGATTTCCCAGCATGAGATGACACTGAGGCCGAGACCGTCACTCTCGTGCGCCTGCAGCAGGTCCCGGCATTCCGTCGTGAGTTCCGGCTCTCCGTGCACCCACCAGATCCACACGTGGGTGTCAAGCAGGATCACCGGAGCGCCTCCCAATCATCCTCCGCCACGGGACTGGTTGGGTCGATGTACTGGATTACCGTTCCGCGTAGCGGGTAACGCTGTTGCTCCCGCAGCTTGCGAGCGTCCGAAAGCACGATTACCTCGACCGCTTCACCCGCCGGAAAAGGGAGGTTCTCAACGGTAACTGACCCGTCCTCTCCTACATGGCTGCGTACTTTGTAAGCTTGCATCCTCGTCTCCTCAAGAGATCGACACTGCCTCAATCATCGCCGAGAATGGCGATGGAAGCAAGAGCTGAGCTCAGATGCCCGTGATACGAGATTCGTGCAGCGGAAACCCCGCGTCGTCCGTCTGCCACTGCTGCGACTGAAAGGCGAGAAAGACGGCGACCCAGCGCCCCTCGCGCTTCAGGTGCAGGAACAGGGCGCCGTCCCGCCAGACGCCGTTGTCGCGGGCGTGGTGGTCGTGGCGCGCGTTGCCCTGGTTCATGTGGACGTCGTGCAGCCCGCGCCCCGGCTCGAAGCCGAACACCTCGTCCGGCTCGGTGGGCTCCGGCCCCCACGCCGAGCCGAACGCATACACCTCCACCTCCGGGTCGTCGCACGCCTTGCGGATCAGGGCGTCCAGCCGGTCGTTCAGGTCGTTGTTCGCCCCCGGCCTGTCGTGCGTGATGGCGCGCATCTGCTCGCGCGACACCATGCCGCCGCGCGGGTAGTCCAGCGCCAGCCCGTCAGGCGCGCCGTCATGCCAGCCGTGATCCAGATCTTGGAGCCGGTGCGTGATGGGATGCCGGAAATCGTCGTCGATGAGGTGCAGCAGGTCCGGCCGGCGCCGGTCGTGGGACTGCACGTTGATCGACACCCGCGCGTCCACCCCCGCCGAGCGCACCCGGATGTGGTAGTGCGGCGCACGCCGGTCGCGCTCCTGCCGGCACTCCGTGATGCGGCCCTTCAGCACGCCGTAGTTCTCGATGGGCATCGCGACGATCGCGGGGGTGGAGCGGAACGAGCGTCCATGACATTGGGAATCTAGCGATCCCATCCCCACCGGGACAAAGAAGCAACGGGAGTCCACTCGTGCGGCGGACCTCGTCAACTCCTCTACCGCTCGCGTTGCGCCAGCTCACGGACCCACTTCCCGCCAACGCCATTTTGGACTGTACGGACAGCTGGGGATGTCGTTAGATTGAAGCACACCCCCGGAGAGGAGCGCGGATGTCGACGCAAGTTTCGATGACTCTTGAGCAACTCTGTGAGAAGGCGCTGCAACTGCCGCTGCACGAGCGCATTCAACTCGCGGAGACGTTGTTCGACAGTGCGGAGTCCGAGGATGCGAACGAAGATCCCGCCGAGGTGGAGGCCGCCTGGGCGGAGGAGATCAAGCACCGAGTAGAGGAATTCGATGCAGGAACCGCTGAATCGAGCCCGGTGCGCGACGTGTTTGCCAGAGTAAGCGCGCGGCTCAAGCGCATTTCGAACGCGCAGGTGCAGCCGCGGTGACGGACGACCGGTTTCTAGCCGCGGCTGAGCGAGAGTTCACGCGCGCTGCGGACCGATATCAGGTGGAGAAGCCGGGTCTTGGTGACGAGTTCTTTGAGGCGGTCATGGAAGCGGTCGAGCGCGCGATCGCTTACCCGGACCGTGGCAGCCCGTACGTATTCGGCACGCGCCGCATCATTCTGACGAGATTTCCCTATAGTGTCGTCTACGTTGCGCGCCCTGACCGAACTGCGATCATCGGGATCGCGCATCACCGCAGGCGGCCAGGGTACTGGCAGAAGCGCCTGAAGTCGATCCACTGAGTGAAAGCGAGAGGCTCCGCCCGGCGCGGAGCCTCTCGCTTTTCGTATCCACTCCGAGGCATCAGCGTGGGGAGGCCGTGCCGGCGCCTGCGCCGTCGTCTTCATCTTCCTCCACGAAGGGGCCCAGGAAGACGATGACGGGGGCGGAGAGGGAGCGGGCGGCTTGGTGCAGCCGCGCGGCGGTGAGGCCGTCCACGTCCGCCAGGCGGCCGGTGGCGCGTCCGCTCACCAGCGCCTGCCGCGCCAGCGCGCGGGCACGCGCCTCGGGCGACTCCAGCTCCAGCATCCGCTCGCCGCGAAAGCGCCGCAGCCGCTCCGCGAACTGCGCCTCGCCCAGCGCCTCGCCGGCAAAGGCGGCCACGGCTTCGGACAGGCGCTCCGCCCACTGCTCCACCTCGCGCGGGGGCACCACCAGCTCCAGCCGCAGCTCGCCGCCGCCCGCGTGGCGCGTGACCTCCGCGCGCGAGTCGTACACCTGCGGCCGCAGGGGGCCGAACGAAACCCGGTCCACCGCCAGCGCCGCCAGCATCCGCAGCGCCTCCTCGTCCGCGTTCTCGCCAAAGGGGTAGACGGCGGCCACCCAGGCGGTGATGGAGTTGTACTGCTGGCGCACGGGCTCGTCCGCCGGCGCGGGCGCGTCCACCTCCGTGCGCCGCAGCAGGCCGGGGTCCATGAACGCCCGCAGCGCATCCCCCGCGCCCCGGTCCACCGGGCCCACGATGGCCACCACCGCCCGGTCCGCCGTAAACCCGCTGCGGAGGAAGGCGTCCACCTCGCGCACCCGGATGCGGCCCACACTGCGCGCCGTGCCCACGGCGGGGCGGCCCCACGGGTGCGCCTCGCCGAAGACCGCCGCGTCCACCTGGCGGGCCAGCGCGTCCGCGGGGCTGGCCTCGCGCGCCGTGAGCTCCGCCACCGTGGCCGTGCGCTGCCGCACCGTCGCCACGCTGTCCACGGGGTCGCGAAAGAGCGCCACCAGCAGCGTGCGCGTGGCCTCTTCCCAGTTGTCGGGCGCGGCGATGACGGTGAACGACACCGCGTCCTTGTGCTGCTGCACCGTCAGCTGGGCGGTCAGCGAGTCCAGGATGGGGAGGATGGGGGCCGTGACCGCGCGGGCGGTCAGGTAGGTGATCCCCGCCCGGGCCGTGTCCTCGTCCGCCGGGCCCACGGCGATCAGCACCTCCGCGGCGACGACGGGGGTCCCCGGCTCCTGGCGCACCACCACGCGGTCCTGCGCCGCGGCGGGGAGCGCGGCGAGCAGGGCCAGCGCCGCCGCGGCCAGCATCGACCTCACGCGCGCCCTCACGAGCGGGGCAGGCGCTGGGGGGACACTTCCACCACGGCGGGATCTTCTTCCAGCAGCAGGTCCAGCACGGCGCGCACGTCCGCCTCCGTCACCGCGGCCACGGCGGCGTAGAAGCGCTGCGCCGCGCCCGCCTCTTCGCCGCGGTCGGCAAAGGCGCCCAGCACGTCCACCATGCGCTCCGGCGTGCGGGCGAAGAACAGCATCTCGCGCCGCACCCCGGCGGCCGCGTCGCGCACCAGCGTCTCGTCCAGGTTGTCGCGCAGGGCCGTCAGCGAGCCCTCCACCGTCCGCCGCGCCACGGGCATCAGCGAGTCGGCGGTGGCCACCACCAGCGCCAGCGCCTGCCCGTGATGCGTCCACCAGTGCTCCACGTCCACCGCGGAGCGCGTCATGCGGCGGCGCAGATGGTTGCGCAGCAGGCGCGAGGTCACGGTGAGCGCCGCCGGGTCCGCCTCCGACGCCGTCCACGCCCGGCCGAACCAGCCGCGCGTGGCCTGCGGCGTGTCCGCGGCAAAGGCGCGCACCGTGTCCGCCAGCGGCGCCACACCCCCGCCGGCGGCCGCGGGGACGTCGCGAAAGGCGCGGCGCACGCCGGCGATCTCCACGTCTCCCACGGCGACGATGGAGACGCGCTCGGGGCGGTACATGGCCGCCCAGACGGACTCCAGCCGCGCCGTGTTCAGCCGGGCGAGCGCGGCGTCGGTTCCCGCGGCGGAGAGGTCGTCGGGAAAGAGGCGGGCGCGCAGGGCGGCGCGGACGTATGACGACGCGATCTCGCGCTCCGCCCCGCGCTCCTGCCCCAGCGCGGCCACGGCGGCCAGCATCTCGGCCGTGCCGGGCGTGGGGGGGCGCAGCACGGCGTTCAGCGTCTCGGCCAGGTACCCCAGCTCCCCCGCGGGTCCCACGACGGTGTAGACCACCGCGTCGGAGGTGCGCACGGCCTGCACGCGGCCGCCCACGCGCGCCACCCGCTCTTCCAGCCGCGGAAGGAGCAGGTGCTGCATCAGGTGCCCGGCGCCCGCGTACCCCGGCGGGTCGTCCGCCAGCAGCGAAAGGCGCAGGGCGACGATGGGAAGCGCCGGCTGCCGCAGCACCACCACGGCCGGCTCCGCCGCGCTCGGCGCGGGGGGAGGCGGCACGGTGTCGGGCGCGGCGGCGGCGAGCGCCAGGGCGACTGCGAGATTCAGCATCGAGCCAATGAAGGGAAGGGCTCCGCCCGGCGTCCTGCCGGCGCGAAGCCCTTAATCTTTCACCATCGGGCGTTTACGGCCAGACCGGAGTGACGGAAGGGAAGAGAACGCCTCACACGGAGTCAACGGAGTCAACGGAGGGAAGCATCGGCACGAGGGTGATCGCGGACGCGGGATGCGGAACCGGCACGAGAAAACTCTGTTTACTCTGCTGACTCTGTGTGAGACCTGTTCTTTTGCGGATGCGGATGAAAACGAAAGAGGAGCGCCGCAGCGGGCGCTCCTCGTCATCCATCCACCGATTCCGCGCGACTCAGGGCAGCGCGTCGCCGATCACGAAGTTCAGCGGGTCCACCTGGTTGCCGTTCTGCTCCACCTCGTAGTGCAGGTGCGGACCGCTGGTGAGCCCCGTGGCGCCCACGTCGGCGATGCGGGTGCCGCGGTCCACCGTCTGGCCGCTGCGCACGTGCAGCCGGCTGGCGTGGGCGTAGCGCGTCACGTAGCCGTAGCCGTGGTCGATCTCCACCATGTTGCCGTAGCCGTTGGACCGGTTGCCGGCGTACACCACGCGGCCCCGCGCGGCGGCCAGGATCGGCTCGCCCACGCGCGCGGCGATGTCGATGCCCTTGTGCGGGCGGGAGACGCGCAGGACGGGGTGGTAGCGGCTGCCGCTGAACAGCGACGAGAGGTGCCCGTTGGCGGGGAGGATGGTGGGCGTGGAGGCCATGCGCTCGCGGTTGCGCCCGATCTGGGTGAGCGCCTCGTCCATGCTGGTGCGCAGCAGGGCCGCGCGGCGCATGAGCGCGCCCAGGTTCTGCCCGGCCGTCTCCACCTTGCGGGCCGCGCCCGGGTTCAGCCGCGCCAGCGCCGTCGGCGATCCCGTGCTCCCTGGCCCGCCGATGCCCACCCGGCGCACGTCCGCGTCGATCTCCGGCAGCCCCGCCACCACCCGCAGCTCCTCGTCCTTGGCCGTCAGTGCGGCGATGGAGCGGTCCAGCGCCTCCATCTGCTTGCGCATCTCGTCCACCTCGCCGGCCAGCGCGTGGTTCTCCGCGCGCAGGCTGGCGTTCTGGACGTGCCTGGTCTGCTTGATGAAGAAGGCGATGCTGAAGGTGCCCAGCAGCAGCACGCCCATCAGGACGGCGGAGGCGACGGCTCGAATGCTCTTGCCCGACACCTGGAACGAGCGGACGCGCTCGTTGTCGTGCGGGACCAGCATGAGCGTCCAGCGGGATTGGGCCATGACCTGCAGTGACGCGGGTGACGAATTCGCGCGGGCAAGCAACGGATGCCCGCGCGCCGGGATGTCAGCCTTGGCTGGATGGAGGGAGCCAAGTTAGGCGATGCGAAGGGGGGTGTCAAGCAAACGCATGAGCCGCAAGCTCATACGCCCATTCCGCCCTCCACGCCGTTCCCGAGGTGTCTGGTGTGCGGATGGACAGGGCACCATCCGTTCCGGTATTGTCCCCGCGATGCAAGTCGTTTCTTCGCAACCGTTTCGCTGTTCACCTCCGTCGTCGGAGTCCACGCTGTGCCGGTGCAGGTTGCAAGATCTCTTGCACGATCTGCATCCGTAGCAGATGTCCGCCGTGCGTCGGCTGGATTCGGCGCGCCCCGCCGGGGCGCCCCCTCCCGCTCGTCACCTCGCGACCTCCCCCGAAACTGCCGGGGGAGGTTGGTTGCGGATGCATCGAGGAGCGTCGACCGGGATCGAACTGCTTGCGGGAGAGTGCCCGTCGGGTGCGCTGGGATTCACGTCGTCGAGCCCGGGATTTTCGGAGTACCTCCCCCAGAATTGGGGGAGGTCGCGAGGTGACGAGCGGGTGGGGGCTCCCGCGGTGCGCACCGATCACCGCTCGTCCACGACGACGTCGAAATGGTCGATGTCGCGCGGCATCGCCAGCAGCATCTCCTCGTCCTCGGGATAGTAGCGGGCGCGATGGACGTCGGCGCCGGCGAAGGCGCGGACGGCATCCATCGAATCCCAGTACGAGGTGAAGACGAACTCCGCGCGGCCGTCCGCCACCCGCCGCTGGATCTGCACGCCGCGGTTGCCGGGGGTGGCGCGGCAGTCCGCCACCCCCGTGCGCCGCAGGTAATCCAGGTAGCGCTCCGCGTCTTCCGTGCGCGTCTCGCCGCGCCACACGCGGGCGATCATGCCTCGCGCTCCCTCAGGGGACGCGGCGTGGGACGGCGGACCGGGGCCGGTGCGGCGGGCGGCCGCGCCGGCGCTTGGACGTGCGTTCCGCGGACGATGAGCACCACCGCCAGCACGATGGCCGCGCCGGCCGCCAGCATCCGCGGGGTCAGCGCCTCACCCGCCAGCGCCCATCCCAGCAGCACGGCCACGAAGGGGTTGATGTAGGCGTAGCTCCCCGCGCGGCTGGGCCCCTCCGTCTCCACCAGCCAGGTGAACGCGGTAAAGGCGATCACCGAGCCGAAGACGATCAGGTACACCAGCGCGCCGATGGCCACGGGCGTAAAGTCCTCCGCCCGCACCCGCGCCGTCTCGCCCGTCGCGGCGGAGGCGATCAGGAGCAGGATGCCGCCCATCGCCAGCGGCATCCCCGCGCCGTACAGGGCCGACGTCGGCCGGCGCTCGCCGTGGAACCAGAGCGAGCCCGCCGCCCACCCCGCCGAGGACACCAGCAGCACCACCGCGCCCAGCGGGTCGATGCCGCCCTCACCGCCGCCGCCCATCGTCAGCATCGCCACGCCCAGCAGGCCGATGGCGATCCCCGCCGCCGCCCGGCGCGACGGGGCCCGCCCGCCGGGGAGCATCCACGCGATCAGCACCCCCCAGAAGTGCTCCGTCGCGATCATCAGCGCCGCCGCGCCCGAGGCCACCCGCTGCTCCGCCCAGAACAGGCCGCCGTGGCCGATCAGAAAGTACATCGCCCCCGCCACCATGGCGGCGAGCCACTGGCCGCGCGTGGGCGCCCGCTCGCCGCGCAGCCGCGCCCACGCCAGCAGGGTGGCCCCCGCCGCCAGCGAGCGCAGGGCCACCATCAGGAACGGCGGCACGGTCTCCACCGCCCAGCGGATGGCGATGTACGTGGAGCCCCAGATGAGCCAGGTGGACGCGTAGGCGCCCACCTTCAGCGCCCGCTCCCGGCTCACCGCGCCCCCTCCGCGCACACGGGGACCAGCGCCGCGTCCACCGCCGGCCGCGGCGCATCGATGGAGAAGCGGACGCGCGGCAGGTGCCCCACGGCCGAGCCCTGGTCCGCCACGGGCGTGCGGCCGTCCTGCACGTACCAGCGCAGCGCCTGGACGTACGCGTGCACCAGCCTGGACGCGAGCGATGGAGCCGCCGCGCGCCGCATGGGCGGCGGCGCGTACCGGCCCGGGGAGCGCAGGTCCTGGATGGCGATCTGGACGGCTTCGTCGGGGTGCATCGTTCCCTCCCCTGTCTTCCGAGTGTACCCACCAAATCACGTTTTGATGGTTAGGCGACAGGATAAGGCTGGACATCTAACCCGTCAAGAGGCATGTTATAGGTTAGATGGCCCACGCTGCACCGGAACGATGGATGATGGGCGACAACCCTTTTGCGGACCTCAGCCTGATCGGCGGGCGGCTCTCCCTGGATTTCGTGAACACCGTCGATACGCACGATACGCGTCTCGACGACAAGCTGAATGGGTATTCCGACCTGCTCTGGTGGGCCCTGCGGGTGGGGATGATGGATGAGGCCGCCGCCGCGCCGCTCCGTGCCGCGGCCGAGGCCGATCCCGCGCGCGCGGAGGAGGTGCGCGCGGCCGCGGTGGAGCTGCGCGAGGCGCTCTACCGCGTCTTCATGGCCGCGCGCGCGCAGGAGCCGGCGGACGAGGCGGACCTGTCGGTGCTGAACCGCGAGATCTCCCGCGCCCTGGGGCACCTGCGCCTGGTGGGGGCGGACGGCGGGTTCGGCTGGGGATGGGAGGACGGAGTCCAGCTGGAGCGCGTGCTGTGGCCGGTGGTGCGCGACGCGGCGGAGCTGCTGGTGAGCGGCGAGCTGCGGCGGGTGGGCAAGTGCTGCGGGGACAATTGCGACTGGCTGTACCTGGACACCAGCCGCAACCGCAGCCGCCGCTGGTGCGACATGCAGTCGTGCGGCAACCGCGCCAAGGCCCGCCGCCACTACCACCGCGCCCGCGTCGGCGCCGAGGCGGGCGGCGGATGAGCTCCGCGCGAGATCCGTCCGCCGTCCGCGCGGAGTTCGACGGCATCGCCCAACTCTCTCCCTCCGCCGCGCCCGATGCGCACGCGGCGCGGCTGCTGGGCCACCTGCCGGAGCGCTGCGGCGAGGTGCTGGAGATCGGCTGCGGCACGGGTGAGGCGACGCGGTTCGCCGCCGCCCGCGCCTCGAGCGTGCTCGCCCTCGACCTGTCGCCGCGGATGGTGGAGGTCGCGCGCGAGCGGTCGCGGGGCATCGCCAACATCGAGTACCGCGTCGCCGACGTGACCGCGTGGGAGTACCCGGAGGCGCGCTTCGACGCCGTCATTTCCATCGCGACGCTGCACCATCTTCCCCTCGAAGTAACCATCGCCTCCTTCAAGCGGACGCTGCGCCCTGGCGGCGTGCTCCTGCTGCTGGACCTGCTGGACCGCGGCCATCCCGCCTACCTGCCGCTCAACGCACTCGCCGCGCTTCCCGCCGCATGGAACCGGCTGCGCAGCCTGGGATCGCAGGCAGCCGCGCTACGCCGCGCCTACCAGGAGCACGGCGCCCACGACGTGTACCTGCGTCCGCGCGAGGCCCGCGCGCTCTACGCCCGCCTGCTTCCCGGCGCCCGCTTCACACACCACCTGCGCTGGCGCTACTCCCTCGTCTGGCGCAAACCCGCGGAGTAGAAGCGCGGCGTCCCGGCACGGCGGCTGGTCACGAGCTTGCCGACGGTAGATTCCTCAGTCACGCGCCGAGTTCGCGGCCACGGATGGTCTCCCGCGGCGCTCCTTCGGAATGACAGGCGTTTGCGCGCAGCGCCCATGAAGGTGAAGCCCCGTTCGGCGAGCGCAAGCGAGCCGAGACGGGGCTTATGGCAGTTCCAGCCCGCGGCTTTAGCCGCCCGTGCTGTCCGCGCCTTCTGATCTGCACTTCCCTCACGCCGCCGCCGCGACCTCCGGCCGGGGGAACAGGATCCCGCCGGCGCTCGTCTTCCAGCCGGACACGTCCAGCGTCGCCAGCTCGTCCAGCCCTGGCAGGCCGTCGCGGCCGGAGCCCAGGCGCTCCCACAGCTCCGCCGCCTTGCCCGGGATGAAGGGCGACAGCAGCACCGCCGCCGCGGCCAGGTACCGCACCATCGTCGCCAGCACCAGGTCCAGCTCGTCCGCGCGTGCCGGGTCCCTGGCGATGGCCCAGGGCTGCTTCTCCGCCACCAGCGCGTTGCCCAGTCGCACCACCTCGTACGCAGCCGCCGCGCCCTCGTGCAGCAGGTTGGCGTCCATCGCCGCGCGATACGCCTCCACCGCGCGCGCCACCGCCTCGTCCGCCTGCACCGGGCCGGCGGGGACCACGCCGTCGCGGAACTTGGCCAGCATCGACGTGCCGCGGCTGGCCAGGTTGCCCAGCCCGTTGGCCAGCTCCGACGTGTAGCGCTCCGTGAACCGCTCCCAGCTGAAGTTGCCGTCGTTGTCCCACGGCACCTCGCGCAGCAGGAAGTAGCGGAAGGCGTCGGGCCCAAAGCGGTCGATCGCCTCGCCCAGGTCCAGCCCCACCCCCGACGACTTGCTGAAGCGCTCGCCGCCCAGCAGCACGAAGCCGTGCCCCCACACCTGCTGCGGCAGCGGCAGCTCCGCAGACTGCAGCATCGCCGGCCAGATGATGGCGTGCAGCCGCGTGATGTCCTTGCCCACCACGTGCAGCTGCGCCGGCCACCACGTTTCCCACTCTCCGTCGGGATAGCCCGTATCCGTCAGGTAGTTGGGCAGCGCGTCGAACCACACCCACGTCCCCTGCTCCACCCCGTCGGACGTGGGGCGGAAGGGGATGGCCCAGGAGAGCCGGGCGCGGGAGACGGAGATGTCCTCCAGCCCCGAGTCCATCAGCGCCAGCAGCTCGTTGCGCCGCGACTCCGGCAGGATGAAGTCCGGGTTGGCCTCGAAGTGCGCGCGCAGAAAGTCCTGGTAGCGCGACAGGCGAAAGAACCAGTTGCGCTCCTCCGTCCACTGCAGCTCGCGGGTGGGATGGAGGACGCAGTGGCCGTCCTGGATCTCGTTGTCCTTCTTGAACAGCTCGCACCCCACGCAGTAGAACCCCTCGTACGCCTTCTCGTAGAAGTCGTCGGGGTTCCGCTCGAAGATGCGCTCGATGAGCGCGCGCACGCCCCGCTTGTGGTGCTCCTGCGTGGTGCGCACCCAGCGGTCGTTGCTCACGTTCAGCCGCTTCCACAGCCCCTCGAAGCGCGCCGCCAGGTCGTCCACCAGCTGCTGGGGGGTCAGCCCCTGCGCCGCCGCCGTCTGGGCCACCTTCTGCCCGTGCTCGTCCATCCCCATGCAGAAGCGCACCTCGTCGCCCACCAGCCGGTGGTACCGCGCGATGGCGTCCGCGCCGATCTTTTCGTACGCGTGGCCGTGGTGCGGGTCGCCGTTGGCGTAGTCGATGGCGGTGGTGAGGTAGAAACGGCGGCTCACTCGGGCCTCTGCTCCGGCTGTCGGCGCGGCCTGCGCGGCGGGCGCTGCGGCTGCGCGGGGTTGGGAAGGGGCGGGCGCACCGGCCGGTCCGCCGCGTCGGGACGCGGGGCGGCGGGCGCGGCCACCGTCTCGTTCTTCAGCTGCTCCAGGTCGATGGTGCGCCGCTGGCGCCCCTCGTCCTGCAGCGTCACCGTGTTGCGCCAGATGTCGATGGCCACCACGCGCTCCGCCCCCACCGTGGTGCGGATCGTCTTGCCCTCGCGGGGAAAGCGCTTGCGGGCCGCGAGATACGCGTCGTGCTCGTACGTCAGGCAGCACATCAGCCGGCCGCAGGTGCCGCTGATCTGCTGCGGGTTGAGGGACAGGCTCTGGTCCTTGGCCAGCTGCAGCGAGATCGGCTTGATCTCGCGCAGCCAGGTGGCGCAGCACAGCTGCCGGCCGCAGCGCCCCACGCCGCCCAGCTGCGCCGCCTCGTCGCGCACGCCGATCTGCTTGAGCTCGATGCGCGTGCGAAAGGTGCGCGCCAGGTCACGGACCAGCTGGCGAAAGTCCACCCGCCGCTCGGCCGTGAAGTAGATGGTGAGCTTGTTGCGGTCCCACTGCCACTCGGCGTCGCTCACCTTCATCTTCAGCTGGTGCTGCTCCACCAGCTCGCGCGTCTTGCGGCGCACGCGCTCCTCGTCGGTGCGCAGCGCGTACGCCTGCCGCACCTCCTCGTCGTCGGCCAGGCGCAGGATGGTGCCGTGCGCCTCGCCGCCGCCGCACTTCTTCTGCGCCACGCCGCCCAGCGAGCGGACCCGGCCCACGTCGCGGCCGCGGTCCACCTCCACCAGCACCCAGTCGTTCACCCGCAGGCTCACGTCGGTGCTGGTGTAGAACCCCTTGCGCATTCCCTTGAACCCCACCTCCGCCAGGAACGCCTGTTCCTCGGGGGACGGCAGGGGCTGAAAAACGGGCAGTTCGAGACCCACGGGTCCCTCCATCTATGCGCACGCCGCGGCGCCAGGGCCGCTGGCGGCATGCTCGTGTGTGAAAGCGGGTCCTGGGGTCAGCGCGCCGCGCGCCACTCCCCCATCCCCATGTACTTCGCCCAGCGGGCGCTCCGCAGCGCCTCCACCGGCAGCTGCCGCAGCTCCCCGATGTGCCGCAGCAGCGCGCCGCGCAGCGCCGCCGCCGTGTCTTCCCAGTTGGCGTGGGCGCCGCCGGGGGGCTCGGCGATCACCTCGTCGATCACCCCCAGCCCCTTCAGGTCGCCGGCCGTGATCTTCATGGCCGTGGCGGCCTTCTCGCGCTCCCCCGCGTTCTTCCACAGGATCGCCGCGCACCCCTCGGGGCTGATGACGGAGTAGATGCTGTTCTCCAGCATCAGCACCCGGTCCGCCACGCCGATGGCCAGCGCCCCCCCCGATCCCCCCTCGCCGATGACCACCGCCACCGTCGGCGTCGTGAGCGCCGCCATCTCGCGCAGGTTGCGGGCGATGGCCTCACCCTGGCCGCGCTGCTCGGCGCCCAGGCCCGGGTAGGCGCCCATGGTGTCGATCAGCGTCACCAGCGGGCGGCGGAACTTCTCCGCCAATTTCATCAATCGCAACGCCTTGCGGTAGCCCTCCGGGTGCGGCATGCCGAAGTTGCGCAGCACGTTCTCCTTCATGTCGCGCCCCTTCTGGTGGCCGATCACCATCACCGGCTCGCCGTCCAGCCGCGCCCAGCCCCCCACGATGGCCTCGTCGTCCCGGAACTGCCGGTCGCCGTGCAGCTCCACGAAGTCGGTGAACACCATCTCCAGGTAGTCCATCGTGTACGGCCGGCGCGGGTGGCGGGCCACCTGCACGCGCTCGATGGGGGAGAGGTTGGCGAAGGTCTCCTGCTTCAGCCCGTCGAGCTTGCGCTCCAGGGCCACGATCTCGCTGCTCACGTCCAGGCCGCGCTCGCGGGCCAGCGTGCGAAGGGCGCTGATCTGCTCCTCCACGTCGGCGATGGCGCGCTCGAAGTCCAGGTGCGCTACTTGTGTGGCCAAATCGTGCTTCCGTTCAGGCCTCGCCGCTCACCTGGCGAGGCACGTTGGTTCGTCCGCGTTCGGAACCGCGACTGACAAATGCGGGGTCGGGCGTGTCCCCCGCAAGCGGGGGCCGGGCTGCGCGCGCCGTAGGGCACGATACGACTGTGCCCAACGGCGTCGAGCCCCCGGCGCTCGCCGGCTCCCACCCGTTCCTGCTACGCTCGTGCATGCGCGCCGGTGTCTCGCCCCTGCGGGCGCGCATCCCTCACGCGGTGGGGCGGACGCGCCTGCGAGCTCAGCCCGTCGCCGCGGGCTCCACCTGCCGGCACAGCGCCGGGAACCAGGCCGATTCCGCGCTCCCCTGCTCGCGGACGGCGTACCACTCCGCCGGGCTGGTGCCCGTGCGCACGCGCCGGCCGCCGGCGAACAGGGTGAAGTCCGTGCTCCCCACCAGCTTCTGCGTGCAGTGCACGTGCACGCGCATCTCGTGGCGCGTGTACGCCGTCTGCTGAAAGGTCTGCGGCACCGTGTAGTCCAGCGCCACCGTGGCCGTCAGCGAGCCGTCCGCCTGCCGCCGCAGCGACGCGGGGTGGTACGAGATCGCCGCCCCCTGCCACTCCGCCAGCGGCACCCACTCGCCCGGCGCCGGCCGCCCGGGCCCGCACCCGGCGGCCAGCAGGAGAACCGCCATCCACCTTCTGCGCATCTCCGCTCCCCCGTCGCCGAGAACCGTGGCTTGCCCTCCACTGCGCCCGCGAAGTGTCGGGGCGGAGGGATGCGGGCTCGACGACTTGCCTCGAACTGCGCCCGACGGGGTGCCCCTCCCCCGGCCCCTCCCCGCTCGTTCCTCGCGGAGAGGGGAGAATTCGATCCCGCTACGACAGAGTCTCTGCCGTTCTCCCTCCCTCACGCAGTTTGTGGGGGAGGGCCGGGAAGGGGGGCGCCTGCCCCTCGCGCCGCGCCGTCCGAAGCGCCCCGGAGCCCGTGCCGTGTATCCCCTCTCCCGCGCCGTTTGCGGGAGAGGGCAGGCGAGGAACGAGCCGGGTGAGGGCCCGAGGCCTACTCCTCCGGCGGCGTGTACCCGCCGCCTCCGCCCCCGCCCCCGCCGCGGTTGCGCCGGGGAAAGCGCTCCTCGCGCTGCTGCGTCACCAGCGGGCGATCGTCGCGGTGCAGGCTCACCCGCTCCGCGCCCAGCGTGTCGCGCAGCGCCATCAGCAGCTCGTCGCGCGGCGCCACCTTGACCGTCTTCGACTTGAGCCGCGTCTGCTCGGTGCCGCCGTTGCGCCAGACGACCACCAGGTGCCCCGGCCCCGCGTGCTCCGCCAGGATCGCCCTCGCGGCCTGCAGCGCGTCCGGCGCCGGCCCGTCGGAGCCGATCTCGATCTGCACCCCCACGTCGCCGCCGTTCCGAATCTCGCTCAGCGCGACCGCGCTGTCCAGAAACAGGGGCGGCTCCTCCTCGTCGCGCTCGCGGTTGCTCACCGCGCCGCGGATCAGCACCGGGGCGTCCTGCTTCAGCACTTCCTTGTATTTAGCCCACGAGTCGCCGAACGCAAGCACCGTGGCCGTTCCATGGAAGTCCTCCACCGTGATGCGCCCCCACTCGGAGCCGTCCTTCTTGCTGATCTGCCGCGCCGCCTCCGTCACCACGCACGCCAGCTCCACCTTGGCGTCCTTCTGGTGCTTGAGCAGCGACGTGTTGGTGCGCGCCTCGTACAGCGCCACGTCTTCGCGGTAGCGGTTCAGCGGGTGGCCGCTGATGAAGAAGCCCAGGATCTCCTTCTCGCGCGCCAGCCGCTCCGTCTCCGTCCACTTCTCGGTCTTCGGCAGCGGCGGTGCCTGCACCAGCGTGGCCGTCCCCGCGTCGCCGCCGCCCAGCAGCATGTCGAAGAAGGAGTCCTGCGCGCTCTCGCGCTCCTTCTGGATCATCTGCGCGTTGGCGAACGCCGCGTCCAGCCCGGCCAGCAGCTGGTTGCGCCCGGCCCCCGGCTCCTCGAAGCCGTCCAGCGCGCCGGCGCAGATCAGCGCCTCCAGCACCCGCTTGTTGCACAGGCGCAGGTCGATGCGCACCAGCAGGTCGAACATGCTGGTGAACGGCCCCTCCGCCACGCGCGCGGCGATGATGGAGCGCACCGCGCCCTCGCCCACCCCGCGGATGGCGCCCAGCCCGAACCGCACCCGCCCCACGCCTTCGCCCACGACCGTGAACTTCCAGTTGCTCTCGTTCACGTGCGGCGGCAGCACCTCGATCCCCTCGCGGCCCACGCGCGGAAGGAAGCGCCCCATCTCGCGGCACTGGGCGATGTACGCCACCACGTCGTCGATCTTGTCCACCACGGACGACATGAGCGCGGCCATGAACTCGGCCGGGTACCAGCACTTGAGCCACGCCGTCTGGTACGCCACCAGCGAGTACGCGGCGGAGTGCGACTTGTTGAAGCCGTAGCGGCCGAACGCCTCGATCTGGTCGGAAAGGTCCTTGATCTCCTGGCGCGGATGCCCCTTCTCCACCGCCTTGTCCACGAACTTGCCCAGCTCCTTGGCGATCAGGTCCGCGTCCTTCTTGCCCACCGCCTTGCGCAGCACGTCCGCTTCCGCCAGCGACAGCCCGCCCAGGATCTGGGCGATTCGCATCACCTGCTCCTGGTAGACGATCACGCCGTAGGTGGGCTCCAGCACCTGCTCCAGCTCGGGGAACGGGTACTTCACCGGCTCCTGCCCCAGCTTGCGGCGGATGAAGACCACGTCCATCCCCATGTCCAGCGGGCCGGGGCGCAGCAGCGCGTTGGCCGCCACCAGGTCGTCGAAGCGGTCCGCCTTCATCTGCCGCAGCTTTTCCGTGGCCAGCTGCGATTCGAACTGGAACACGCCCGCCGTGCCGCCGCGGGCCAGCATCGCGTACACTTCCGGATCGTCCAGCGGGATGTCTTCCGGCCGCGCGTACACCTCGCCCGTCACCGGGTGGGCCAGCGCGCCGTAGCGCCGGCGGATGTCCACCACCGTGTCATAGATGACCGTGAGCGTCTTGAGGCCCAGGAAGTCCATCTTGAGCATGCCGGCCTTTTCCAGGCAGGTCATGTCGTACTGGGTCACGATGATGGACTCGCCGCTGCCCCCCGCGCCCTTGGTGCTCTGCGTGCAGATGGGCACGTACTCGTCCAGCGGCCCCGGCGCGATCACCACGCCCGCCGCGTGCACGGACGAGTGGCGCGACAGGCCCTCGAGGGTGGACGAGTAGTCCAGCAGCTGGCGGTAGCGCTCCTCCTTCTCGTCCAGCTCCTTGATCTCCGGGATCTTCTCGCGCGCCTCCGCCACGCTCATGCTGAACGCCGGGGAGTTGGGGATGAGCTTGGCCAGCTTGTCCGTCTCCGCGGGCGAAAAGCCGAGCGTGCGCCCCACGTCCTTGACCACGGCGCGGCTCTTCATCGTCCCGAAGGTGATGATCTGCCCCACCGCGTCGCGCCCGTACTTCTCGCGCACGTACTCGATCACCTCGCCGCGCCGCTCGAAGCAGAAGTCCACGTCCACGTCGGGCATGGATACGCGCTCGGGGTTCAGGAAGCGCTCGAACAGCAGGTCGAACTTGATGGGGCAGCAGTCCGTGATCCCCATGCAGTACGCCACGATCGACCCCGCGGCCGAGCCGCGCCCCGGCCCCACCGGGATGTCGTGGTCGCGCGCCCAGCGGATAAAGTCGGCCGTGATCAGGAAGTAGCCCGAGTAGTTGAGCGAGGTGATGACGCCCAGCTCGTAGTCCACCCGCTCGACGATCTCCTGCGGCAGCACCGTCTTGGGGTCCGCGTCCTCTGGCGTCCCTTTCGGCGCGTAGTGGTTCAGCGCGCCCTTCCACACCCAGGCGCGCAGCATCTCGTCCTCGGTGGCGAACCCCTCTTCCTGCGTGGGGAACGCCGGCACGTGGTAGCCCTTGGGGTAGCTCCAGTTGCACTCGTCGGCGATCTGCAGCGTGTTCGTCAGGACGTCGGGCCGTCCGGGGAAGCGCGCCGCCATCTCCTCATGGTTCTTGAAGTACAGCTGCCCGTCGTACTTCATGCGGTTGGGGTCGCTGAAATCCTTCCCCAGGCCGATGCAGAGGAGGACGTCGTGCGCCTGGTGGTCTTCCGCCTTGAGGAAGTGCGCGTCGTTGCTGGCGATGACGGGCACGCTCATCTCCTCCGCCAGGCGGAAGATGCGGCGGTTGAGCTCCTCCTGCCCCGGGCTGTCGTGCCCCTGCACCTCCAGGTAGTAGCGGTCGCGGAAGGTCTCCTGGTGCCACGCCACCGCCTCGCGCGCCTGGTCCCAGCGGTCCTCCATCAGGTGCTGCGCGATCTCGCCTGCCAGGCAGGCGGAGGTGACGATCAGCCCCTCGCCGTGCCGCTCCAGCACCTCGCGGTCGATGCGCGGCTTGCCGTAGAACCCCTCGGTGTAGCCGATCGACGTCAGCTTGCTGAGGTTCTTGTAGCCCTGGTGGTCGCGGGCCAGCAGCACCAGGTGATAGTAGCCCTTCTCGCCCTTCACCTTGCCGCGCTCGTGGCGGCTGCCTGGGGCGACGTACGCCTCCATCCCCACGATGGGCTTGATGCCGGCCTTCTTGGCCGCTTCCTGGAACACCCACGCGCCGAACATGCACCCGTGGTCGGTGAGTGCGATGGCCGGCTGCTCGAAGTCCTTGGCGCGCTTGATCAGGTCGCCGATCCGGTTCGCGCCGTCCAGCAGCGAGTACTCGGAATGGCAGTGCAGGTGAACGAACGACATCGTCCTGGGGAGCTCCCGTAAGGATTGCGAAGCGGCTCTGGAACTGCTTGATACCCAACGACTTGCGGCGGGGTCGCCCCGGCGCCGCGCAGGTGGGAAGGCTGGTCCGGAATATGGGGCCGCGGGGCCCGGAGCGGAAGGTGAACGGAGGTTCGGCAGGCGGTGCGGACGGGCCGTCGCGGTTGATTCGCGAGCGATCACGCCGTAATCTCACCCTGCCGCAGGAGAGAACTTTTCCCCGACCCGAAAGCCCGCCCATGCGCACCTCCCCGCCCGGACTCCGCCCGCTAGCACGGCACTCCCTGTCGCGCGCCCTCGCCGCCGCGGTCCTGCTGCTCGCTGGGGGCGGCTGTGGCTCGAAGGACGAGCCGGCGGAGAAGGGGCCGTCGCTTCCGGCGGGCGTGTCGGCGCTGGGGGCGGACGCGCGCATCGCCATGCCGGCGCCGGAGCGGCCGGCGTGTCAGCCGGCGCCCACGCGCAAGGTATTCCGGATGGATGCGGAGTGGAACGGCCTGTGGGAGTTCGGGTTTCCCGAGGGGTGCCCGCGCCCGCAGCTTCCCGCCGGCTTCGACTGGAACAGGGAGATGATCGTCCTGGCCTCCATGGGCCGCCGCGCCTCGTCGGCGGACAGCATCGAGGTGCAGGGGAGCGGCGTGGTGGGTGATTCGGTGCTGGTGGTGATCCGCCGCACCACCCGCGCGGACGGGTGCACGGAGCCCAAGGTGCGGACGTGGCCCCGCGACCTGGTGCGCATCCCCGCCGACAAGCGCCCCGTGCGCTTCATCGAGGAGCACCGCAAGCTCCCCTGCCCGGAGTAACCCAGCAGGCGACCTAACGACGCGGCTCGGGCCAGGGAGGAACGGCCTCGACCGGTTCGACCGTTCGGATCAGGTCGAAGTCTGCCGTGTTTCTGGTGATGATGGTCAGGCCGTGCTCGCGGCCCGACGCGGCGATGAGGCAGTCATTGAAGAAGGAGCGGGGGATGCCCTTCGCGGCGAGCCGCTTGGCCCGAACCAGCTTCACGATGATCTGTCCAGCCCTGAGCCAGGTCGCGTGACTGGGGGTGATTACCCGTCCGGTGTCCTGGTGCGGCTTGATGAAGTGCTCCAACGTCCGCCGCTCCAGCTGCGGTTGAAAGGCTCCTGCCAGCAGTTCTCCGGCGACCGTCGAATGCAGGTAGACGAACGGTGCCGCCGCCCAGAAGAACGCCTCCAACTCGGAGTTGAAGTCGTCCTCCCGCGTCGCCTGGATGTAGAGGTTGGAATCCAGGACGTACTTGGGCACTCAACCCTCGTCGTCAAAGACGTCCACCAGGGCGGCGCCGCGCATGCTGCGGACCCCCTGGACCAACCGATCGCGAAAGTCGAGCATGTCCAGCGCCTGCTCGATGGTCTCGGTCTCCGTCTTGGTGCCGAGGATTTCCATCGCACGATCGATCTTGGACTGGTGCAGCCGAAAGTTCTTCTTTCGCGGCGCCTCGGGTGTGCTCGCCGACCGGGGAAGCTTGGGATGCGTACCGGCCGCGCGCTTGATCGTCTTTTCCATGATCTCCCTCTGTTGTACGTGCAGTTTAATGTTATTGTACATACGCGCGAGCGCAACCGGTTCCCCGCTTCGCCGACGTAGGTGACCCCGCGGAACCGATTGGGACTGGCGCGGTATACATACGTCTGTACTGCCCCGGAGTCCGTCCATAGGTGACGAACGCCGTGGGCAATTCATCCACTGAACGCACGGTGTGCAGAAGGGGAGGAGCTTGGCAAAGGAAGAAGGAATCGTGGTGGATGGGCACGTGACCGAGGTGCTCCCGGACCGCAAGTACCGCGTTGAGCTGGAAAACGGGCACGTGGTGCTCGCCTACGGCGCGGGAAAGATGACCAAGTTCAAGATCCGCGTGATGGTGGGTGACCGGGTGACGCTGTCGCTGTCGCCGTACGACCTTACCCGCGGCCGCATCACCTACCGTCACAAGAGCTGAGCTCCGGAACGAGCCCCGATCACATCCCCAGCATAGGAGGACCCCCGATGGCAATGGGCAACAGCACCAAGCGCATTCGCGACGACGATCTGTTCGTGAGCGCCGACAAGCACCCCGGATGGGTTGCCAAGAGCGACCAGACGCCCAAGGTGGGCGACGAGGTGTACTGCACGGGCGGCGAGGGGGTGGTGGTGGCGGTCCTGGGCAAGACCAGCGACGGAAGCCGCCTGCTGGAGATCCGGCTTTCCACCGAGGGCGCGCGGCCGTTCTTCGCGGCGGCCAGCAACGTGCTGGTGGCGTCGGCCTGAGCCGCCGGCGCGGAGTGGAAAGACAAGCGGGGCCGCCCTGATCTGCCAGGGCGGCCCGCTCGCTTTTTTGCGCACGAAAAAAATAAAAAACGGGGCCGCTCCATCGCTGGAGCGGCCCCGCCTGTCACGTGGTCCAGCCGGGGATTAGCCCAGGCGAACGACGTTCTCGGCCGCGGGGCCCTTCTGGCCCTGCACCACCTCGAACTCCACGCGCTCACCCTCGGTCAGCGACTTGAAGCCGCTGCCCTGGATGGCCGAGTGGTGGACGAAGCAATCCTTGCTGCCGTCCTCGGGGGTGATGAAGCCGAAGCCCTTGCTGTCGTTGAACCACTTGACGGTGCCGGTCGTAGCCATCTCGTACTCTCCTGAAACTGTGTTGTCCGACTCTCGAGGTACGGAGCATCCGACCAACGATCGTCATCCTGCGCGGGCTGATCGCCCCCCGTGCGCGGGCGTTTGCGAACCGTCCAGAACGAAAAAAGGACCGGGAGGCGAAAGCGTCCCAGGTCCTCTTGCACTCTGGTCGCCGCGGGATTTT
>Ga0190267_10000045_pt1 | contig 22580 bp, 15 predicted proteins | sample Popmic239T_FD_140332 | JGI IMG/M metagenome (GOLD analysis project Ga0190267, IMG submission 140332) | Populus adjacent soil microbial communities from riparian zone of Oak Creek, Arizona, USA - 239 T | ecosystem: Environmental > Terrestrial > Soil > Riparian zone | place: USA: Arizona... | reverse complement strand
CGGGCGCGAGCGGCTTCCTCCTCAAAGACGTGGTGGCCGAAGACCTGTTGGCGGGCATCCGCATCGTGGCCCAGGGCGACGCCCTCCTCGCCCCCGCCGTGACCCGCCGGCTCATCGAGGAGTTCGCCAACCGGCCCGAGCCGCCCGGCCCGCCCGCCGCCGAGCTCGGGGTGCTCACCGACCGCGAGCGCGAGGTGCTCGCCCTTGTGGCCCAAGGCCTTTCCAACGCCGAGATCGCCGAGGCCCTCGTGATGAGCCCGGCCACGGCCAAGACCCACGTGGCCCGCATCCTCATGAAGCTGCACGCGCACGACCGGGCCCAGCTCGTGATGATCGCCTACGAGACCGGCCTCGTCGTCCCCGGCGCCCCCGGCGGCGTACGGCGCGTACATCCCGAGGGGTAGGCGCGAAACCGTCGCCAGGCGGATGGCAGCGGACCGGCCCGTCCGTACCGTCCGAGCCATGGCAACCATCGAGATCGACCACCTGACCAAGCGCTTCGGCGACGTCGTGGCCGTGGACGACATCAGCCTGCGCATCGAGCCCGGCTCGGTCACCGGCTTCCTCGGGCCGAACGGCGCGGGCAAGACGACGACCCTGCGCATGCTGCTCGGCCTGGCCACGCCCACGTCCGGGACCGCCACCTTCAACGGCCTCGCCTACCACGACCTGCCCAACCCGGCCCAGACCGTCGGCGTGGTGCTGGAGCCCCGCTTCCACCCCGACCGCAAGGCCGTCGACCACCTGCGCCCGCTCGCCATCGCAGCCGGCGTCGGCCCGAGCCGCATCAAAGAGGTGCTCGACCTGGTCGACTTGGCCGGCGCCGCCAAACGGCGAGTGGGCGGGTTCAGCCTCGGCATGCGCCAACGGCTCGCGTTGGCCGGCGCGCTGCTCGGCGACCCAGAGACGCTGATCCTCGACGAGCCCGCCAACGGCCTCGACCCCGAGGGCATCCACTGGCTGCGCGTGCTCGTGCGCCGCTTCGCCGACGACGGCCGCACGGTCCTCGTCTCCAGCCACGTCCTCGCCGAGGTGGCCCAGACGGTGGACGACGTCGTGATCCTCAACCGCGGCCGGATCATGTTGCACCGCCCGCTGGCCGAGCTCGAACCGTCCCTCGAAGAGCTCTTCTTCTCGATCACCGCCAAGGAAGGAACCAACCGATGAACCGACTCGTCCGCGCCGAGCTGGCCAAGCTCCGCTCCCTGCGCACCGCCGTCCTCTTCGCCGCCTTCGCGGTGGCCTATCCGGTCCTCGCGCTGTTGCCCGCCATCAGCGCGCCCGCCGCCGACCAGGCGACGATGACGGCTGACGACTTCCTCCGCTCCCTGCGCGGCCCGGCCCCGCTGATCGCCTTCACCGTGCTGCTCGTCGGCGTGCTGTTGACGGCGGGCGAGCACCGCCACGGCACGATCGCCGCCAGCCTGCTGGCCGTGCCCCGCCGAGGCCTGCTCATGGCGGCCAAGCTCGGCGCCCTGGCCATTGCCGCTGCCGCCACGGCGGCCGCCGCGGCCACGGTCGCACTGATCGGCGGCACCCTGTTCCTCCGCTCCGTCCACGTCGAGGTCTCGCCGTTCGGCGCCAAGCCGCTTGCCACCGCGGCCGCGGTCATCGGCGTCGCCGTGGCCTACGCGTGGCTGGGTGCGGGGCTCGGCTTTCTGCTCCGCGACCAGACCGCCGCCATCGTCTCCGCCATCGTCTGGAGCACGGTCGTCGAAGGCGTCCTGCCGGTGCTGTTCCGTGCCCCCGGGTTGCGCCGCTGGCTGCCCGGCGACGCCGCCCAAGCGGTGGTCAACGTGGCCGAGCGCAATCCGGACCTGCTGCCTGCGGCAGGGGGCGCGCTGCTCCTCAGCGGCGTGGTGCTGGCGGTCGTCGCGGCGGGCACTGCTGCCTTCGCCCGCCGCGACGTCGCTTAAGCCCCGTCGTGCCGAGAGCGCGATGAACGAGCGCCAGGTAGCGTCGGCGCATGGTTGCTGGAGTGCTGTACCGCTTCTATGGCCGGACCAAGGACATGCCGGTCCAGCCCGCCGACCCGCTCGACCGGGCCCTCGGCCTGCTGGGCGACCTGCTCGTGGTCGGCCTGTTCGCCGCCGCCGCCACCGTTCTGCACGCGCCGCTGCCAGAGGGCTGGTGGGACCTCCCTTGGGACTACGCCCGGGAATCGCAGATGATCGTGCTGGCCGCCTACCAGTTCGCCGGCCTGGCCCTCACCGGCACCACGCTGGGCAAGCGCAACCGCGGCACGCGCGTCGTGCACAAGGAAAGCGGCGCGCCGATCACGGTGGGGCAGGCTGCCGTCCGCAGCGCGTGCACGCTGGTGCTGCTGGTCCCGCTCCTCAACCAGGTCTTCGCCGTGCTGCTGGTGGTGACCGTGCTCGCCAACGGCCTCGGGCTGCACGACCGCCTGGCCAAGACGGTGGTGATCCAGGCTTAACCCGGCGGGGTGGCCAGCGCGATCACCGCGAACACGGCGCCCTGCGGGTCCTGCACGACCGAGAAGCGGCCGACCGACGAGATGTCCATCGGCGGGGTGACCACCTTGCCGCCCGCGGCGGTGACCTTGGCGACGGCCGCTTCGCAGTCGTCGACCGCGAAGTACACCAGCCAGTGCGACGGCACCTCGGCGGGCATGTCGGGCATCATCGCCATCATCCCGGCGATCGAGCGCCCGTCGACCTGGAACTCGGTGTAGGCCATGCCGGGATCGCCGCCGCCCTCGCCGCCCTCCGTCGACGACGTCTTCGCCTCCCACCCGAACACCGCGGTGTAGAAGGCGGCGGCCTTGTCGGTGTCGCGGGTGCTGAGCTCGTTCCAGCACAACGTGCCATGCTCGTTCACGAGCTGCGCGCCGATGTGCATGTTCGGCTGCCACATCGAGAAGAAGGCGCCGGTCGGGTCGGAGGCGACCGCCATGCGGCCCGCGTCGAGCACGTCCATCGGCGGCATGACGACGGTGCCGCCCTCCTTCTCGACGCGCTGCACGGTGTCGTCGACGTCGGCCACCGAGACGTAGGTCGTCCAGTAGGGAGGCCCGGGGTTCATCGCCGGACCCAGGCCGGCCACGTACTTCCCGTCCTTCATGAGCATCTGGTAGCCGCCGCCCTCATCGCCGGTGTCGGCTGCCTCCCAACCGAAGACCTCCTTGTAGAAGGCGATCGATCCGGGGATGTCGGGGCTGCCGAGGTCGACCCACGAAGGGGTGCCCGGCGTGTACGAGGTCATCTCAGGCATGCGCTGAACCTACACCTCGCCATGGTCGCGGCACCGGGCCGCGAAATACCCGAGCGTGATGTACACAGTGAGCCGCCGCCGGCACGTGGGGCAGAAGTGAGGCGGGTCGTCCTCGGCGTGGCAGGTCCCGTCGCAGCGGTCGGCAGGCTGTCCGCACCACCGGCAATAGGGACCGCTCGACACGAGCCAGGCAACCTACCCAAAAAATCTGCATGACAATCGCCAGCCGTGGGCAGATAGCTCCTTCGGTGGTCCCCACTCCGAGCACGCCGTTGCTGCACCGCTTCGCCCCCCTCATCGCAGAGCTGCCGATTGCCCGGCGGGCTTTGCGCGAGTGGCTCGAGCGCGTGCCCCGGCATCCCGAGGCGGTGCAGGAGCTGCTGATCGTCGCCACCGAACTGTGCACGAACGCGGTGCGCCATGCCGGCTCGGGCCTGATCACGATGCGGGCGTGGGACGAAGACGACGGCGTCGTGGTCGAGATCGAGGCCCAGGACAACATGCGGGAGTCGTCAACGATCATCCGCAACCTCGACGACCCCTACGAAGAGGGCGGGCGCGGGATGCTGATCGTGCAGTCGCTTTGCGACGACGTGTCGATCGTCGTCAGGGGCCGGAGCCGCTTTGTGCGCTGCCGGAAGCGGATCCCGATCCCGGCCTAGGTCACGTTACGCAGCCGGCTCGCGGAGGCAATCCTGCACGGCGGCCTCCACGTCCTTGTGGATCGGGAACACCTTGTCCAGCCCGGTGATCTCGAACGTCCGCCGGATCACGCCCTGCTCGGGGCCGATCACCAGGCACAGCGACTTGTCCGACGGCCGCAGGCGCTTGCGCACCGCCACCAGCGTCCCCAGCCCGACCGACTCGATGAAGTCGACGTGGCGCAGGTCGAGCACGACCCGGTCGACGCCGTCGGTCACCAGTTCGAGCAAGCGCTCTTTGAGGCGCGGCGCGGTGTGGGCGTCGATCTCGCCTTTGACCACGACGACGGCGTGGTCGGCCGATACGACTGCCTCGATGTCGAAGAGCATGCTGCGCTCACGATAGGCCGCAACTGGTCTCGGGCGATAGCCTCGAATCGCGATGGCCCTTGCAGCACGCCGCCGACGCCGCAAGCCGTGGTGGCTGCTCTTCGCCGCTGTCCTGACCCTCGTGGTCCTGCTGGTGAACGCAGCGGTGTCGGCGCGCTCGAAAGCACCTGCCCGCCGGCTGGCCGAATTGGCCTACGTCGACGAGGTCCGCCCGCTCGTCGAGCGGTCCACCGACCAGGGCGCCGAGCTCCATCAGGTCCGCACAGACGCGGCCAAGCTCGGGCGGGCGGGCGTGAACCGCCGTCTCGACAAGGTCCACCAGGACGCGATGGCGGTCCTGCGCGGCGTGCGCGCCGCCGAGCCGCCCGGCTCGCTCACCACCCAGCACAGCCTGCTGGTCGCCGCGCTGGCCCTGCGCGTCCACGCCACCGAGTCGGCCCGGGACGCCCTCTCGCAGGCCCTCGGTACCGACCCGGCCGACGCCGCCGTGGCCAAGCTGGCCGCTGCGGGCAGGGACATGGCCGCCGCCGACCGCAACTACGAGGTGTTCCTCGAAGGGCTCCCGAAGGCCGAAGGCGTGCAGGCCGACGTGATGCCGCCCTCGCGCTGGATCGCCGACCTGGGCGGGTGGGGCGACGCCCAGCTCACGGTGTTCGTGGCGTCGTTGCGCTCCACGACGGCGCTGGCGCCGGTGCACGATGTCACCGTCGTGATCGCCAACCCGGACCCGGCCGCGGTGGGCCAGGAGAACGGCGTCGACGTGCTGCCGCTGACGAAGACGCTCCGGGTCCACATCGTCGTCGCCAACGCGGGCAACGAGACCGAGAAGCGGGTGCCGGTTGTCGCCACCGTGACCCCGCCGCCGGGCGCGGGCGACCCCGACACCGCTCGCGACTTCGTCGACCTGACGCCGGGCCAGTCGCTGGCGTTGCAGCTCGGCGGGCTGAAGATGCCGGCTGCAGGGCCGTGGACGCTGTCGGTCGCGATCGGCCCCGTCGACGGCGAGCTGTCCACCGGCGACAACACCAAGACCTTCACCTTCACCTCGCGGGGCTGAGGCGGCCGCTCGCGAGCCGTTAGCCCGCGTCGTCGGGCGGGTCGTCGAACTGCATCCCCCGACGGCGGAACGCCTCCTCGGCCCGGAAGATGACCTCGCGCACCGGCAGGCCGGTCCGGCGGGCGACGCGGGCGGCGTCGTCGTGCTCGGCCTTGGCCCGGCCGGGGCTGACCTTGATGCGCACGGGGAGGCCGTCGACTTCGACCTCGTCGGTGCGCCGCTCGGACGGCCACCGCTCGAGGGTGCTGCCCCGCACGCCCAACGACCCGGTCTCGCTGGTGAGGACCCGGGCGATCTGCTCGGCCAGGGCGGGGTCGGCGAGGGCGCTGACGGTGTGGGCCGGGCGGCCCTTCTTCATGAGGATCGGCGTGACCCAGGCGTCGTGGGCGCCCGCGTCGAGCAGCCGGGCGATGGCCGACGCGATGACCTCGCCGGTGGCGTCGTCCACGTTCACTTCGAGCAGGACCACCGGCTGGCCTCGGCGGTCGGCCGACACCTCCTCGACGCCGAGCACGACTTGCGTCACGTTGGGCAGGTCCTCCAGCTCCCGCGAGCCGGCGCCGAAGCCGGTGGCCTCGATCACCATGGCGGGCAGCGGGCCGTAGGCGGACGCGTTGGCGGCGAGGATGGCGGCGCCGGTCGGGGTGGTGAGCTCGACGCTGACCTCGCGGCCATAAGTGGGCGCGCCGCGCAGCAACTCGACGACGGCCGGCGCGGGGTTGGGCAGCATGCCGTGGGCGGCCCGGACCATGCCGGTCCCGGTGGCGATGGCGCTGGCGCAGACCCGGTCCACGTCGAGCAGTTCGAGCGCCGCGCAGGTGCCGACGATGTCGACGATGGCGTCGAGCCCGCCCACCTCGTGGAAGTGCACGGTCGACGGATGGCGGCGATGGAGCCGGCCCTCGACCTCGGCCAGCGCGTTGAAGGTCGCCAGGGCGCGGTCGCGCACGCGGTCGGGCAGGCGGGCCTCTTCGATGAGCCCGACGATGTGGGCGTGGGTGCGCACGACGGCGGACTCGTCGGCCTTCACGATCACCCTGGTGGCCTTGATGCCGCCGCGCTGCACGGCCCTGGCGTCGACCGACCAGCCGCCGACGGGCAGCCGCTCCACGATCGACATCACCTCGTCGATGTCCGCGCCTGCGTCGACCAGCGAGCCGAGGGCCATGTCGCCCGCGATGCCGGAGAAGCAGTGGAACCAGGCGGTCGTGGTCACGGTGTTATGGAAGCAGCCTGGCGACCGCGCAGGCGGCACCGAAGCCATTGTCGATGCCAACGACGGTGATGCCGGCTGCGCACGACGCCATCATGCCGAGCAGGGCGGTGACCCCTTCGAGGGCGGCGCCGTAGCCGACGCTGGTGGGGACCGCGACGACAGGGGCGGGGGTGATGCCGCCGACGAAGCTTGGGAGCGCGCCCTCCATGCCCGCCACCACGACGACCGCGTCGGCCTCGGCCAGGTCGTCCACGGTGCCGAGGATGCGGTGGATGCCGGCCACGCCGCAGTCGGGCACGAGGGTGGGCCGGTAGCCGTAGGCGGTCAGGGTGGCGACGCACTCCTCGGCCACCGGCAGGTCGGCGGTGCCGGCGGTGATGACGAGGATGCGGCCGGGCCGCTCGGCGGCGGGGCGCCAGACGATCGTGGTGCCGCGGCGGGTGCCGTTTGGGTTGCGCGCGATGGCGGCGTCGGCCTGGTCGTCGGTGGCCCTGGTGAGCAGGACGGGGCCGCCGCCTGGCTCGTCGAGCAGTTCGGCCACGATGGCCGCGCACTGGTCGGGGGTCTTGCCGGGGCCGTAGACCGCCTCAGGCAGGCGCTGGCGCAGGGCCCGATGGTGGTCGATGCGGGCGAAACCGAGGTCGGCGAAGGGGAGCCGGCGCATCCGGGCGACGGCGTCGTCGGCACTGAGCGCGCCCGAGCGGACGTCGTCGAGCAGGGATCTCAGGGTCGCTTCGTCCATGTCGTCACTATCCTGCCTGGGCCATGACCCGTGTCGCCTTTCTCGGCCCTCCGGGGACCTTCACCGAGGAGGCGCTGCTGACCCAGCCCGACCTCGCCGCCGCCGAGCTGGTGGCGATGCGCTCGATGCCGGACGTGCTGCGGGCAACCGAGGCGGGCGAGGTCGACCTGGGGTTCGTGGCCCTGGAGAACTCGATCGACGGCACGGTCAACGAGTCGCTCGACGGGCTGGTGTTCGAGAACGACCTGCTGATCCAGCGCGAGGTCGTGATCGGCGTGCGGCTGAACCTGTTGGTGCCGCCGGGGCTTGCTGTGGCCGACGTGAAGCGGGTGGTGTCGTTCCCCAAGGCGATCGCCCAGTGCCGCGGGTTCCTCGGGCGGGAGCTGCCGGAGGTGGAGGAGGTGGCGGCGACCTCGACGGCCGAGGCGGTGCGGCTGGTGGGGGAGGAGCGGCCGCCGTTCACGGCCGCGGTGGGCACGTCGCTGGCGGCGTCGTTGTACGGGCTGGACGTGGCCGTGCCCGACATCGAGGACCACCCGGAGAACTCGACCCGGTTCGTGCTGGTCGCGCCGCCCGCCGCGGGCATCCCTGCCGCGACCGGGCACGACAAGACCTCGATCGTGTGCTTCCAACACGCCGACCGGCCTGGGTCGCTGCACGCGATCCTCGGCCAGTTCTCGGCCCGCAACATCAACCTGACCAAGCTGGAGTCGCGGCCGACCAAGCGGCAGCTTGGGCACTACTGCTTCATCATCGACCTCGACGGCCACATCGAAGACGAGGTCGTCGCCGACTGCCTGCGCGACCTGCACGCCCAGTTGGCCGACGTGAAGTTCCTCGGCTCGTACCCGGCCGCGGGCGAGCACGGCCCGGCCCGGCGCCGGGACGCCGAGGCTGCGTGGAAGGCCGCCGACGAGTGGGTCGCCACCCTCCGCACCCGCCTCCGCCCCACCCCCGACACGCCCCCCGCCCCCTAACCGCCTGCCCCTCCCCCGTTTTGGGCACCTTTTCGGCCATATATGGCCGAAAACGTGCCCAAAAGCAGAAGGGGGACGGCGGCCGGGAGGGTGGGGTGGGCGTTGGTAGCCTCGGGGGCGTTCGGGAGGGATGGCAGAGCGGCCGAATGCACCGGTCTTGAAAACCGGCGGGCGAGAGCCCCGTGGGTTCAAATCCCACTCCCTCCGCCCTAACCGCCCCCGCAACCGCCCCCGCACCACCCCGAACTTTGAACGCCTGGCCCGCCAGAGGCGGGCTGAGCGTTCAAAGTTCGGTCATGAGGAGCGGGTTCGGGAGGATGTCGAGCGGGGTGGGGCGAGGGTGAGCAGCTCGGCCAGGCCCGGGCCCTCCAACACCTCGCGGTCGACCAGCGCGTCGGCCAGGGCGTCGAGCCGCTTGCGGTTGGCCCGCAGCAACTGCGTCGCCTCCCGCTCGGCCGCGTCGAGCAGTTGGCGCACCTCCAGGTCGACCTGCTCCAGCGTCGTGGACGACACGTGTTGGGTGGCGAGGTAGTCCCGCCCGAGGAAGACCTCCTCCTCCCGCTCGAGCACCTGGATGCGCCCGACCGAGTCGCTCATCCCGTACCGCCCCACGATGCGCCGGGCCAGCTCGGTCGCCCGCTCCAAGTCGCCCTCGCCCGCGGTCGACGGCTCGCTGAACGCCAGCTCTTCGGCCGCGATGCCGGCCATGGCGATCGTCAGCTCGTCCAACAGCGACGCCCGCCCGATCACCACCCGGTCGTCGCGCTGCAACACCTCAAGGTGCCCGACGTGTCGGCCCCGCGACGTGATCGTCACCTTCTCCACCGATCCAGGCCCGCGCCGGGCCGTCGCCACCAGCGCGTGGCCCGCCTCGTGCACGGCGATGCGCGCCAGCTCCTCTTCCGACAGCGGGTGCGACGTCGCCTGCGGCCCGGCCAACACCCGCTCGGCCGCCTCGGTCACGTCCTCGCCTGCGATCGCCGTCCGCCGCGACCGCACCGCCAGCAGCGCGGCCTCGTTCAGAAGGTTGGCCAGATCGGCGCCCGAGAACCCGGGCGTGCGCCGGGCCACCAAGGCCAGGTCGACGTCGCCGCCCAGCTTCTTGCCCCGAGCGTGCAGGCCCAGGATCTGCTCGCGGCCCACCACGTCGGGCAGGTCGATGGTGACCTTGCGGTCGAAGCGGCCGGGCCGCACCAACGCGGGGTCGAGGATGTCGGGCCGGTTGGTCGCGCCCAGTACCACCACGCCCGAGGACGGTTCGAACCCGTCCATCTGCACGAGCAGCTCGTTCAGGGTCTGCTCCCGCTCGTCGTGCCCGCCGCCCACGCCCGCGCCTCGACGCCGGCCTGCCGCGTCCAACTCGTCGATGAAGATGATCGCCGGCGCCGCCGCCAAGGCCTGGCGGAACAGGTCCCGCACGCGGGCCGCGCCCACGCCCACCAGCGACTCGACGAACTCCGACCCCGAGATCGAGAAGAACGGCGCCTTGGCCTCGCCCGCCACCGCCCTGGCCAGCAGCGTCTTGCCGCACCCCGGCGGCCCCACCAGCAGCACGCCCTTCGGCGGCACCGCGCCCATCGCCGCGTACTTGGTCGGGTCGGCCAGGTACTCCACGATCTCGCGCAGCTCCACCACGGCCGACGCCGCGCCGGCCACGTCGCCGAACGTCACCCGCGCCACCGAGCCGTCCCGCTTGCGGTTCAACAGCCGGGAGAACAGGGCCAGGTCCCGGGCCCCGCCCGACTTGCCCGCCACGAACAGCAGCCCGAACAAGTTGGCCAAGAGCAGCAGCGGGAACACGAACTGGGCCAAGAAGACCGCCTGGGCCTTGCCGGTCTGCTGGTCGACGGTGACCGACGCGCCGCCCGCCTGCAGGTCCTTGAGGAGCGAGTCGGTCGACACGTCCGAGCCCGGATAGCTCGCCCACACCTTCGTCCCGTCGACGGTCGCCGCCACCCTCGCGTCGTGGTCGAGCACCGTGGCCGCCCCGACCTTGCCGCCCCGCGCGTCGGCGAGCAGCGTCGACAGCGGCACCTCCCGACCGGGCGCATCGGCCTTGGCCGAACGCAGCGTGACGACGAACAGCACGACCAGCAACAGCAGCGTGGCCGTCATGAACGGGATGCCGAGGCCAAGGCGGGCGAGGGCGGCCCGGTCGATCCGGCGCGGCTTGGGGCGGTCAGCGGGAGCGCTGTTGACAGAAGGCAAGCGAGTCCTTTCGGCTACGTGAGGCGCCAAACCGTCCCATCGTGAACCCCCCCAGGCACACGACGCCCGCCAGCGCGAGCCACAGCATGGTCGGCGCGACCGGGCCGTCGGCGCGCGTGGCCGCCAACCGCAGGGCCGCCTCCCGCTCCGACTCGCCCGGCACGAAGGCCGGATTGGCGACCGCCGACGGCTGGGCGACCACCTGCGCGGCAGTCGCCAACGGCGGCACCGGCGGCGCGGGCGGGGGCGGCGGGGGCGGGGCCTGCGGCGGCACGACCGGCGGTGGGCCTGGCTGGGCGGGCGGGGCCTGGATCGTCGGCCTGGCGACGGTCGGCGGCGGCCCCTGCCGAGGTGGAGGCGGCGGCCCCGGCGGCGAGTACCGCCCCCGCAGGCGCCAGAGGTCCCCCCGGAACGCGGCGTAGACGCCGTCCGGCGCGGCCACCAGGGCGCTGGCCTGCTCGCCGCCAGTGGAGGCCACCTCGTCGCCCGGTGCAGCCCGGACCGCGCCGTTCACGCCGAGCAAGGCGGAGCCGGCCAGGTTCACGGCCGACGTTCCGGCGGCCAGGCCGCGGACCCCGCTCACCCCGGCCATCCGGCGTGGCGACCCCGACCGCTCCCACACGGACACGGTGCCGTTCTCGAAGCCGATGTACAGGCGGGCGCCGTCTTCCGACCAGGCCAGCGTGCGGGCCGACGGGGCCGAGAACAACTCGCTCGGCGCGCTGCGGTCAGGGTTGACCGAAACGACCATGCCGTCTCGGCGGGCGACGGTCAGCGTGGACGTCCGCGGGTCGGCCGCGATCCCGTAGCCGCACACGTCGGCCACCTCAGTGCCACGGCCGTTTCCTGTCCCGATCGACACGACTCGGCAGTTGGTCCCCTCGACGGGGTCGGTTGCAGGCTCGGTGCCGCAGCGCGGAGTCGTGCCAAAAAGAGTGCCGTTCAGGACAGTGAGGCCCCACGGCCGGGCCTGGTTCTCGCCGGTGTACGCGGTCAGCCCGCCCTGCTTCGTGTAATAGAGCCCGGTGTCGGCGGCCATGAAGAGGGTGCCGCCAACCACGGCCAGCGAGGTGGGCCCGGCCCCGCAGGCGTTGGGGAACGAACCGACGTGTTCAGCGGTGAAACCCGGCATCGTCGCCCGGACCGTGGCGGCGGGCGCGGCAGGCACTCCCCCAAGAAAAAGGGCCGCCATTGCCGAGACGAGGACCACCGCGGGCCTGCGCACGATCCGGTGATGGTCGCGCGAGTTGCACGAGTACGCCATCCGGGCAAAACGTCCATAGGCTCACGACCGATTCGTGCGCGGCTGGAAGGGAAGTTTCTGGATGTCAACCTTGAGGCGGAAGGTTGCCGCGCTTGGCGCGGCAGTAGCCCTGCTCCTCACGACGGCGACGATTGTCGCGGCCCGTGAGATCACCAAGAGCGAAACGCTCACCCCCCGAGAGCAGATCGCCAAGCAGCTGCGCGGCCGGGTCGAGGACCGCACGATGGTCCGCCTGGCGACCGGCGCGTTCGATCCTGGCAAGCGGGCGCCCGAAGTGGCCGAGGACATGCGCAGCCCCAACCCGCGCTACTGGCTGGTGCAGGTCGAGTACCCGGCCACCAAGGCGACCCGGCTCGCCATTCAGGCCACCGGCGCCGAGATCCTGAGCGCGCTGCCGGACGTGACCTACCTCGTGCGGGCCAGTGCCGAGACGGCCGACGTCGTGCGCCAGCTCGAGCGGGTCCGCTGGGTCGGCGCGTACGAGCCCGCCTACAAGATCTCGCCCAGCCTCAAGAACGCCGCGAAGGGCACGCAGGTCCGCGTCTGGACCCACGAGGGCGTCGATGCCCGCAAGCTGGCCACCACCATCGCGGCGGCCACCCGGAGCCGGCCCACCGAGGTGCTCGACACCGTCGTCACCACCGCGGCCGACAAGAACAGCCTCGCCGCCTTGGCCCGCATCGAGGACGTGGCCTGGATCGACCGCAAGCCGACCTACGGCCTGCACAACGCCAACGCCCTCTGGGTCACCGACACCGGCGAGCGCGACATCCTCGGCGCCACCGCGCCTGGCCGCCTCGACGGCGCCGGGCAGACCGCGGCCGTCGCCGACACCGGCATCAACTACATCCCGGACGACAACGGCCGGGCCCAGGCTGCGTTCAGCGACTGCAACTCGGCGGGCGACTGCAAGCTGGCCAGCTACGTGCAAGAGGTGGCGGGCAACGACGGTCCTGCCATGGAGAGCGTCAAGCCGACCGGCTCCAACCACCGCAAGATGGCCGGCTACTTCAACCTCGACGCCGACGACCCCAACGCCCGCTCGCTCGACCCGAGCTGGCACGGCACCCACGTGAGCGGCTCGGTCAACGGCGACTACCCGGACGCCAACGGCAACTACGGCACCCGCAGCCGGGAAGGCGACGGCATCGCGGTGGCGTCCCGGCTGATCTTCCAGGACATCGAGGCCGAAGGCGGCCTGGGCGGCATCCCCGGCGACCCGTACCGCCTCTACAGCCAGGTCTACGACCTCGACCTCGACGGCCAGTACGACCCCAACGAGGACGCCCGCACCCACAACAACTCCTACGGCGCCATCTATCCCGAGTTCGACGACGGCGGCGGCGCCCGCACCGACGACTTCATCTACGACCACCCAGACATGACGATCGTCTTCTCGGCCGCCAACTCCGGCCCCGACCCGGCGTCGTTGGCGGGCGGCCCGCAGGAGTCGAAGAACGTCATCACGTCGTGCGCCAGCGCCAACGGCCGCCAGCCCCTCGTCGCCCCCGACGCGGCGGCGATCTTCTCCAGCCACGGCCCGACCCTCGACGGCCGCATCAAGCCCGACGTCTGCACCCCTGGCCAGATCAACGTGTCGCCCAAGGGCGGCACCGTCGACGAGGACCAGTACCTGCAGGGCACCTCGATGTCGGGCCCGATGCTGGTCGGCCTGGTGACCCTCGTCCGCCAGTACTTCTGGGACGGCTTCGGCCCGGTCGGCACGCAGGGCTTCGCCACCGGCACCCGCGACTTCGACAACCGCCACAACCCCTCGGCCGCGCTGGTCAAGGCGGTCACGATCAACTCGGCCCAGCGCATGCGGGGCTGGTACACCGGCGACGACGGCGGCCAGCGCGAGCTCGATGGGCAGTGGCCCTCGAACGGCCAGGGCTGGGGCAAGGTCGAGCTCGACAAGGCCCTGTACTTCCCCGGCGACGACCGCGCCCTGTACACCGTCGACCGGCCGAACGACGCCGACAACGGCCTGGAGACCGACGACGAGAACTCCGAGTTCATCGACGTCGCCCCCGGCCAGCCGCTCGACATCACGCTGACGTGGACCGACCCGTCGAACTTCGTCGGCGCGGGCACGCCCACGCTGGTCAACGACCTCGATCTGGTGGTCACCGACCCCGAGGGCAACGAGTATCTGGGCAACGAGTTCAACACCCAGTCGCCGACCCTGGGCACGCCGGGCGACCCGTCGCTCGACGTCGGCGAGTCGATCACCGGCGGCACCCCGGACGTGCTGAACAACGTCGAAGGCGTCCGCCTGCAGGAGCCGACTCCCGGCCGCTGGACGATCTCGGTGCGCGGCAGCAACGTCCAGCAGGGGCCGCAGGGCTACTCGCTGGCAGTGAGCGGCCGCATCGCCACCGACCAGCCCCGCATCGTCTTCGACGCCCCCAAGTACAAGCCGGGCGCCACCGCCACGGCGTACCTGCTCGGCACCGGCTTGTCGGGCGACACGATCGGCGGCTTCACCAAGCAGCACGCGTCGATCTACACGCAGGAGATCGTCGCCAGCGGCAGCCAGATCAGCGTGTCGGGCGGCGGCGCCAGCGGGACTGCTCCGGTGGACGCGGCGGCACCGGTGATCTCGAACGCCAAGGCCGACCCGGCCGCCGCGGACCTCGTCAAGATCACGTGGGCGACCAACGAGATGACGACCGGCGAGGTGGTACTGAACGGGCCTGACGGCGAGTCGGTGTTCCCGGACGTCTACGTCGTGCCTGGCTTCCCCGGCCTGACCACGCCACAGGCAGAGACGTCGGGGACCTACTTCAACAAGCTGGTGCGCGGGACCAAGCACGAGGTGCACGTGTCGGGGCTGAAACCGGGCCAGTCGTACACGTACACGATCAAGAGCACAGACGAAGCGGGCAACGAAGGCAGCACGTCGCCGATCGACTACACGTCGACCGACGCGATCTACTCGCCCAACGCCACTGACATCGCGGGGCTGTTGTCGGGCGACACGACGACCGGTGTGCCCGAGGTGAACGACGTGCAAGGCCAGCCCTGGGGCACGTCGACCCAGTTGTACGCGGGGTCGCTGCAGCCCACGCCCGCGGCCTTGTTCCCCGAGTTGGACTTCACGCCGTTGGGCCGGGTCGAGTCGATGCCCGCGTTCATGTTCCGGCTGCCGTCGTCTGTCGATCCGTCGCGGGTCACCGGCGCTGCCGTCCAGCTCTTCTCCGGCCACGACATCGTCGACACCTACACGGACCACACGATCTACCGGATGGACCTGCTCGACTCCGGCCAAGAGAGCAACTGGGGTCCGGGCAAGAAGTACATCGAGGTGAAGACGGCCGAGGCCGACGTCAACCTGGCCGCCGACCCGACGCTGCGCCGCGGGGCCAACAAGCCGTACACCTGGCACGTCCCCTGCAACCAACTCGAGGCCTTCAAGACCAACCTCAGCGAGGACACCGGCGACGAGCGGCGGGCCGCGTTCCGGATTCAAGCCACGACCACGCTGCCCGAGTCGCTGTTCTCGTTCGAGACCGGGTATGGCCGGCGGTCCCGCGGCCCGACGCTGCGGCCGAAGCTGATCCTGTTCATGGACGGGCTCGACCCAATGCCGTGCAACGCCACCGCGGCGCCGAAGATCAGCCACGTCACCGTCGACCACGCGGACGAGACGTCGGCGGTCGTGGCCTGGCAGACCGACGTGCCCGCGGACTCGACGGTGTTCTTCCGCAAGGCGGGCACCACCGACTGGACGCCGGTCTCGGCGCCGGTGCGCACGACTCAGCACTTCGTCAGGGTCGAGGGGCTGGAGGCGAACGGGCCGTACGAGTTCGTCGTGCAGTCGGCCACCTGCAACGGGCACGTGGCGACCGACGACAACGACGGCAAGAGCTATGCCATGTTCGCGGAGGCCTTCCAACCAGCGGCGTTGGGGGCGTACTTCGCCCGGCCTTCGCCAACTGAGGCGGGCACGGAGATCGTTGGCTGGGGCAGCAGCCAGGAGACCACGTCGGTGCTCAGGTTCGGCACGTCGCCCGACAACCTCGACCAAGAGGTCGTCAACGAAGACTTCACCGACTCCCATCAACTGACGCTGACCGGTCTGACCCCGTGCACCCGGTACTACTTCCAGGTCTCGGGCAAGAACCGCAGCGGCGCGGTGTCGACCTCGCCGGTGATGGCGTTCGACCGGCCGCCCACCGATCTCACCGAGCTGGTGAAGTTCGACTTCGAGGCCGACGACGGCGGGTTCACCAACGCGCCCCCCGACGGCAGCGGGCAGGGCACCGACCCGGCCCTGGGCGTGCAGCTCTATCCGAACCCGACCAAGTGGGAGCGGCGCGCCGAGCCCTCGATGGGCGGGCAGGCCATGCGCACGGTGATCGAGGCCACCGGTACGCCGGGGTACTCGTCGAACGTCGACCAGCGCCTGGTCTCGCCGCCGATCTCGGTGCCGGCGGGCTACTCGGCCCTGCGGTTCCGGGAGTGGTACGAGATGGAGGGCGTCGAGGACGTGGACTCGTACGAGGAGCCGCTCGTCGAGGTCTCGCTCGACAACGGGGCCACGTGGATCCGGCTGCGCGAGGGGATCTCGTCGCAGAACGCCGACTTCCCCGAGCCGTCCACGGTGACGTTGGGGCTGCCGCAGGCCGCCGCGGGCAAGGACATCCTGGTGGCGTTCCGCCTGCGGACCGACCCCGCCGTCGAGCCTCCGGGCGGCGGCTGGGCGGTGGACGACGTGACCGTGCTGAACGGCCAGTGCGGCTCGCTGGCGATTGCCGATCCGACGGTGGCGGTGGCCCCGGACGAGCCGCCGCAGCAGTTGTCGGCCCAAGCGGTGCGCAGCGTTGTCGGCCCGGTGACGCCGGTTGACGCCTCGGGCGACCCGATCGGCGTGCTCCCCGCCCTGATCGGCGCGCCCAGCCAGGCCTCGCTGGACGCGGGCACCTGCCGGTGCACCGACATCCGCTTCCTCGGCCAGGTCATCTCCGGCGGGGGCGGCGGCGGCGGTGGTGGTGGGGCCGGCGGCGGGGGCGCACCCCATCCGGCCACCGGCGGCGCCGGCGCGCTGGGCACCGGCCTGGCGGCGCTGTTCATCGCCGCCCTCCTCGCCACCCGCCGCACCCTCGCCCCCCGCCTCTGGAGGACATAACCACCCGATAGGTGTAGCTATGTCCTCCAGACCCGCCCAGCGCCGCCGCGACCACGGGCTCTGGAGGACATAGACCACCAGATTGGTTCGCTATGTCCTCCAGAGCGGCGGGGGCGGGGACCGGCCAGACGGGACTCTGTACACTGGCCGGTCCGTAGCCGAGGAGAGGTGCGAGAGCGGCCGAATCGGACTCACTGCTAATGAGTTGACCTGGGAAACCGGGTCCGAGGGTTCAAATCCCTCCCTCTCCGCTCGCATGGGAGCCGCCCCGGAAGGCGGCTCCCGCCGCGCGAAGCCCGAGGGGTTGCGATGAGCGAGCCGTACACCCACACGTACCTGCCGCCCCCGCCCAAGCACGCCCGTGAACGAGGCGGCGGCATGCCGTGGTGGGGCATCCTGCTGATCGCCATGGGCACGTTCGTGTCCGGCTTCGTCGTGGGGGCGATCGTCGTCGCCGTGGCCCTCAGCGATTCGGTCTTCGACGAAGGCGGTCCGTCGCTCATCGCGGACGTGGACGGCCACGTCGGCGACTGCTTCTACGGCGATGTCGACCAGGACAGCCACAGCCTCGTCGACATGGGCGAGAAGGCGAGCTGCGACGGGATGCACTCCCACGAGGTCTACGTCCGCTTCGACATGCCCGTGCCCACCGAGGGCGAGCCGGAGGAGTACGACCTCGAGGACTTGGAGGCGGTGGCCGACCGGGTCTGCCTGATGGCGTTCAACCGCTATGTGGGCGAGGAGTACGACGAGTCTGCGCTCGCCTACACCGCAGTGCTGCCGACCCAGCAAGGCTGGCGCTCCGGTCGCCGGGCCCTCCAGTGCGTGGTCCACGAATGGGACGGCGACGAGATGACCGGCAGCGCGAAGCGAACAAACCGCTAACAACGCCCCTCGTTTGTCGGATCACTCAAGTTTTCACGGAGAGTGGCCGAACCCTGACTAGTCATATCGGACTACGGCGGGATAGGCACGGGGGCAGGCGGAACATGCGGGCAAAGCTCACGAATCGGAAAGCACGCTGGGTGGTGCTTGTTGTGGTGCCCGCTTTGGCCAGCGCCCTGGCAACGTCCACCGCCCAGCTCCGGGCGATGATCTGGCTGGGCGCAGGCGTGACCTGGCTGCTGCTCCATTACTTCGAGCTCACCCAGCGCAAGGCGGACAAGGTCGCGGCCGAGGCCGCGGGCCAGAAGCGCTTCGCCGCCTTCCTCCAGCACTCCACCGACGTGGTGACCGTGGTCGACGCCGACGGCGTCATCACCTACGAGAGCCCGAGCGCCAAGCGGGTCTTCGGCTACGAGCCGGGGGAGATGCTCGGGACCGAGCTCAAGAAGCTGATCCACGGCGAGGATCGCCGCCGGGTCTTCGAAGCGGTCATCGAGGCCGCCGCCGAGGGCGTCACCTGCTCGGTCGTGGAGGCCCGCGTCCGCCACGCCGACGGGAGCTGGCGCCACACCGAGACCGCGGTCAGCAGCCTGCTCGACGACCCCGAGGTCCAAGGCGTCATCCTCAACACCCGCGACATCACCGAGCGCAAGGAGCTGGAGGCGGCCCTCAGCCACCAGGCCTTCCACGACTCGCTGACCAAGCTCCCCAACCGGGCCCTCCTCAAGGACCGCATCGACCACGCCGTCGCCCGTGCCGCCCGCCGCCAGCGCGGCCTGGCCGTGCTGCTGCTCGACCTCGACGGCTTCAAGGCGGTCAACGACACCCTCGGCCACGCCTCCGGCGACCTCCTGCTGACCGCGGTCTCCGACCGCCTGCTCGACTGCGTGCGCCCCACCGACACCTGCGCCCGGCTGGGCGGCGACGAGTTCGCCATCCTCCTCGAAGACCTGGCCGCACCGACCGACTGGCAGGTCGTCGCCAACCGCATGCTGGAGGCCTTGCGCACCCCGTTCGACCTGAACGGCAAGGAGATGTTCGTGCGGGCCAGCATCGGCGTGGCCGTGCGGGGCGAGGGCGGCGAGGATGCCAACGAGCTGCTGCGCAACGCCGACGTCGCCATGTACATGGCCAAGAGCGAGGGCAAGAACCGCTTCGAGCTCTTCTGCCCGACCATGCACTCCGAGATGATGCGCCGCCTCGACCTCGAGGCCGACCTGCGCCGGGCCGTCGAGGCGGGGGGCGAGTTCGTCCTGCACTACCAGCCGACGGTCGTACTGCAGACCGGCGAGATCGCGGGCGTCGAGGCCCTCGTCCGCTGGCAGCATCCTGAGCGCGGCCTGGTCCCGCCGCTCGACTTCATCTCGGTCGCCGAGGAGACCGGCCTCATCGTCCAGTTGGGCGAGTGGGTCCTGCGTGAGGCCTGCCAGCAGGCGGTGGCGTGGGACGCGGCGATGGAGGGCGGGTCCCGCCGCGAGCCGCCGATGACGATCAGCGTCAACCTCTCGGTCCGCCAGCTCCAGCACGAGTCGATCGTCGGGACCGTGCGCCGGGTCCTCGAAGAGACCGGCCTCGACCCCACCCGGCTGATCCTCGAGATCACCGAGACCGCGGTCATGAACGACCACGTCTCCACGATCGTGAAGCTCCAGCAGCTCAAGGAGCTCGGCGTCGGCCTGGCCATCGACGACTTCGGCACCGGGTATTCGTCGCTCGCCTACCTCCGCCGCTTCCCGATCGACGTGCTCAAGATCGACCGCTCCTTCGTGGACGGCGTGACCGAGGGCTCGCAGAAGGCGGCGCTGCTCCGCACGATCGTCGAGCTGGGCCGCACGCTCAACCTCAAGACCGTCGCCGAGGGCATCGAGGAGCACGAGGAGCTGCACCACCTCCGCGAGATCGACTGCGACCTGGGCCAGGGCTACTACTTCGCCCGCCCGCTCGTGGCCGACGTGGTCGAGGGCCTGCTGCGCCAGGGCTCGCTGCGGCCCGACGCCGCCGTCTACGGCACCGGCGTCACCGTGGTCGAGTCCCACTCCGACCCCGCCACCGTCTGACCGGCCGGTCAAACAGAAGGCACGTCGACGCCGATCTGGCGGGCCAGCTCGACGGCCAGCTCGCCCCGCCGGTCGCCCCACTTCGAGCGGTAGGCGTCGAGCAGCTCCCATCCCAGTCGCCGCAAGAACAGGTGCCGCTCCACGTGGGCCGACGGCCCGCCCGGATGCACGCCGCACTCCACCGAGTACGCGACCCGCTTGCCGTTCACGCAGACGTCGACGACGTGGCGCCCCACCGAGTACCCGGTCGTGACCTCCGCCCCCGCGGTCCGCAGGTCGGCCGCCACCGCCTGCGCCCATGGCCCCACGTCGCCGACCGGCGCGGGCGGCCCCGGCGGGTCGTTGGCCTGGGCCAGGTAGTCGGCGAACAGCCCGCCCGGCGGCGGGTCGGCAGACAGGAACATCGTGAACTGCCCACGCGCCCTGGTGGCGAAGACGGCGAACAAGTGCGGGTCCTCCACAAACCGCCACGCCGCCTTGTCGTCCGGGCCGATCCCCACCGACGCCACCATCACGTCGCGCTCGTTGCCCTGTTGCGCGTGGACGGTGCCGACGCGCAGGTCCATCCGCTCCAACTCGTCGGCCGTGAACGCGGCCAGCACGGCGGTCTCCAACGCGTCGGCCTGGACCCGGAACGGGGTGACGACGCCGACGCTGCGCGCCCCTGTCCGGTGCAGCCGCTTGAGCTCGTCCACCACCGCCTCGACCTCGGCCTGCACCACGCCGGCTTTGTCCCGCTTGCCCTCGACCCGCTTCACCTCCACGCAGTCGACGCACTCCGTGCGCGGCGAGCGCGTCGCCACCCGCACCCGTCCCCCATAGAGCCGCCGGGCCACGAACTCGACCAAGTGCGGGTTCGAGCGGAAGTGCTCGTCCAGCGTCACCACTGGCGCCACCCCGACGGCGGCGTCGAACGCGCTGTTTCGACGGGCGTCGAGGCGGGCGACGAGCGTTGGGTTGGCGGTCAGCCCGTGGTGGGCGACGGCGGCGGCCATCCGCTCGTCGGACAGGAACGACACGTGCCGCAACTGGTGGGGGTCGCCGACCACCACCGCACGGGTGGCCCGCAACAGCGCGGGCGCGGCGAGGGGCTGGTCGATCGACGACGCCTCGTCCAACAGCACGATGTCGAACAGGCCGGGCACCGCGGGGAGCAGGTCGTCGATGTCGGGCAGGGTGCCGATCCACAACGGCAGGCCGGTGGTGAGCTTGTCGCTGTCGATGCGACGGAGCTGCTCGCGCCGGGCCGCCCGTCCGCTGCGCAAGGCGGTGGCGACGGTGGCGATGGCCTGCAGCGTCACCCGGTTCAACCGCCGGCCCGACCGGCTGTCCGCCTCCAGCCACCTGGCCACCGCGAGCCGGGCGGCGTCGTCGGCGGACACCAGCTCGTCCCACACGGCGCCGATCTCCAACCCGCCGTGGCGGGCCATGGCTTCGGCTGTGCGGACGGCCCGCGCCAGCGGCAGGGCCCTGGCCACCTCGTCGGGTCGGCCCAACGGCCGCAGCACCTTGCGGGCCCGCCGTCGGGCGAAAAACCCCGTTGCGACAAGGGCTTGCGCCACCACGTCCACGTCCACGCCCCGGTCGAACAGCGCGGGCAGGCGCTCGCGGGCGGCCACCACCTCGTCGCTTTCGCCGCTCAGGAGCTGCTCGCCCCGCAGCCGCTCCTCGATCGAGGACCGCACCCGCTGGCGGCGCCGGATCATGGCGAGCATGTCCTCGCGCGCGAACGACACGTCGGAGTCCGGCCACGGCGAAAGCTGGCCCTCTGACAGGCGAGCGGCCAACGCGTCCTTGCGCTCGTTGGACCCGAACACGACCGGGTCCGGGGTGGGTGCCCGCTCGAACAGGTCGATGAGGGCGTCGACGGCGGCATCGGTCTTGGCCGCCACGAGCACGGTCTCGCCCCGCGCCAGCGCGTCGGCCGCGATGGCGACGACGGTGTGCGACTTGCCGGTGCCCGGCGCGCCCGAGACGACCGTCACCGGCTCGGTGCGCGCTCGCAGCACCGCGTCGCGCTGGGCTGTCGTCAGCAGATAGGGGGACTCGACGTTGTCGCCGTCGGCGCCGACGCGCTCGACGGAGGGCGGGGCCTCGTCGACGTAGTGCGCGTGGAAGGCGGTCCACTTCCGGGTCGACTCGACCGTTGCCGCCCACGACTGCAGCGACGCCGCCTTGTTCGTCCCGCCCGTCTCGTGGGTCGCATAGACGCCGAACCCGACGACGATGGCGACGCCGTCGCGCCGCATCAGGTCCTCCGGGCTGCTGTGGGCGACGATGAGTTGCGACGGCTCGAACCCGGCGGCCCTGGCCAACTCGTTGGCGTAGGCATGGAGGCGGGGAAGCCGGCGCAAGAGCGCGTCGGGGATCATCGTGCCGCTCGTGCCGCTCAGCGCCCCGCCGCCGATCTCCACGACCTCTTCAAACCGCGACCTGGCGTGGAAGTCCTGGATCAACGGCGTTATCTCGATGTCACCGGCCCAGATCAACTGGGTGGGAAACGGGCCCCGGATGATCTTGACCGGCGTGGTCGCCAGCGGGTGGAAGACCGGCTTGCCCTCGTGGCGCCCGGCGACGAACAGCCAGCCGACGCGCAGCGAGTTCTGGAGCGGACGGATCTGGTCGACGGCGGCCAGCCGCTCGCCGAAGCGGCGGTCGATCTCGACGCCGGCGCCGTAGGCCGGGTCCTGCACGTCGCGGTAGAACAGCCCGGCCGCGGTCGTCGGCAGCCAGCGGAACCACTCCAACGGGATGGTCAGGCCGACCGACTTCGGCTCGGCG
>Ga0190267_10000044_pt1 | contig 22677 bp, 21 predicted proteins | sample Popmic239T_FD_140332 | JGI IMG/M metagenome (GOLD analysis project Ga0190267, IMG submission 140332) | Populus adjacent soil microbial communities from riparian zone of Oak Creek, Arizona, USA - 239 T | ecosystem: Environmental > Terrestrial > Soil > Riparian zone | place: USA: Arizona... | reverse complement strand
GCCGAACATGATCGCCGCGTAGTTCTGCACGCGGCCGGTTTGAAGGACACGGAGGAACGAGCCGCCGCCCTCGGCGCTGATGCCTGCTCCGTTGACGGCGCCGTCGACCACCTTCTGGTCGATGACTTCGTAGACGAAGGTGGCGATGCGCCGGGCTGCGATGCCCGCTCCGTTGACCACACCGTCGAGCACGTTCTGGTTGAACCAGTACGACGCCCGGGCGATGGGGCCCTTGATGCTGCCGACGATGCCGTCGGTGTAGATCGTGTCGAGGTAGTACTTGTTCTCGAGGAAGACGTAGCCGGCCCGCAGCGCCCGCACCCGCTCGGTGATGCCGTGGGGGCCCATGTTGCGGAAGTACCAGGCCGCGCCGACCGCGATGCCGGCCAGGCCGACGAGGATCGAGATGCCCGCCACGCTCGGGGAGAACTCGTGCTCGACGATGCCGGTGCCGACGACCACCGCGTTGAGGTTCCACTTGGTGAACAGCAGCAGGCCCGGGGCGTTGAGCAGGCCGGCGCCCACCGAGAAGACGGCCAGCACGATCAGCGGGATGGTGATGGCGGGCGGCGACTCGTGCGGATGGTGGTAGGCGGCCGCGCCGCGGGGCTCGCCGAAGAACGTGAGGTAGACGCAGCGGGTCATGTAGCAGGCGGTCATGAAGGCGCCGATGAGGCCGACCACCATGAACAGCTCGTAGCCGTTCTCCCCCGCGCCCAACAGGATTTCGTCTTTCGACCAGAAGCCGGCGAGCAGCGGGAAGCCGGCCAGGGCCAGCGACGCGATCACGAAGGTCCAGAACGTGATCGGCATGTACTTGCGCAGGCCGCCCATGTCCTTCTTCATGTCGAAACTGTGGTGGGAGCCGCTGTGGCTGACCGAGCCTGCGCCGAGGAACAGGCAGGCCTTGAAGAAGGCATGGGTGAAGATGTGGAACACCGCGCCCATCCAGGCGCCGACGCCCAGGCCCAGGATCATGTAGCCGAGCTGGCTGACCGTGGAGTACGCCAGCACCTTCTTGATGTCGTTCTGCACGAACGCCAAGGCGGCGGCAATGACGATCGTGATGGCGCCGACGATGGCGACCGGGTTGTAGCCGCTGTGGCCGGTCGCCGCGATGCTGAACGCCTCGGCGAACACGCCGTACATGCGGGCCACGAGGAACACGCCGGCCACGACCATGGTGGCGGCATGGATCAGCGCCGACACCGGCGTGGGGCCGGCCATGGCGTCGGGCAGCCAGGTGTGCAGCGGGAACTGGGCCGACTTGCCGATCACCGCAACGAGCAGCGCGGTGGCGCCCATCAAGAGCACCCAGTGGCTCATCTGGCCGCTGAGGGCGGCGTTGTTGATGGCGTCGTGGTCGAAGGTCTGGCCCGCTCCGAAGAACAGGATCGAGACGCCGACGAGCAGGCCGATGTCGCCGGTGCGCGTCGTGAAGAACGCCTTCAGGGCCGCGTTGGAGTTGTCCTTCTCCTCCCACCAGTGCCCGATCAGCATGAACGAGCAGAGGCCCATGATCTCCCACCCCAGGATCATCTGGAGGGTGTTGGACGCGGTGATCAGGATGAGCATGCCGCTGGTGAACAGCGACAGCGCGGCGTAGAAGTGGGTGAAGCGGCGGTCGCCGTGCATGTACGCCGTCGAGAAGACGTGCACGAGCAGCGAGATCAGACAGACCACGAACAGCAGCGTCACGGCCAGGCCGTCGATGTGGGTGCCGAACTGGACCTTGGTCTCGCCCATCTCGAACCAGGTGAACAGGTTGCGCTCGACCGGCGGGGTGACGTGATGAGCCTCGGCGTGGCCGCCTTCGCCGCCCTCTTCGGCGTGGTCGTCCTTGCCCTCTTCCTTGTGGCCGCCGTCGCCTTCCTCGGCGTGGCCGTCGCCGCCCTCGGCAGCCGCCAGTGCCGCCGGCCGGCCGTGGGTCTCTGCCTCGCCGTGGCCGCCCGCGGGGGCGCCGTGGCTGGGCTCGATGACATGGGCCTCGACGGTGTCGCGGGTCATCCAGGCGCCTGCGGTCAGGCACGAGAGGATGAACGCGATGGCCAGCGCGGCGACACCGATCTCGGCGCCCTTCTTGGGCAGCTTCTTGCCGAAGAACAGGATCAGCCAGAACGACGCCACCGGGATGGCGGGAATGATCCAGGCGTTCTCGAGGAAGAACACGCGCGCCGCTAGCCCTTCATGAGATCGACCTCGGAGAGGTCGATGTTGTGTCGGTTCCGATAGATCAACAGCACGATGGCCAGGCCGACGCCCACCTCGGCGGCGGCGATGGCAATCACGAACAGGGCGAACACGTGGCCGACGAGGGACTGCTCGAAGGCGCCGAACGCCACCAGGTTGATGTTGACCGCGTTGAGGATCAACTCGATCGACATCAGCACGAGGACCGCGTTCTTGCGGGCCAGCGCGCCGTAGACGCCAGTGCAGAAGAGGAACGCGCCGAGGAACAGGAAGGCGTTGAGGTGCATGTCGTTCAGTCCCTCCGGGCGATCACGACGGCGCCGACCAGCGCGGCGAGCAGCAGGATCGAGACGACCTCGAACGGGATCACCCAGCTCTGGAAGATCTCCGTGCCGACGTCGCCGGTGCGCTGGACCGCGCCCTCCTCGGGCACGCGGGTCCAGCCGAAGGCGTCGCCCAGGGCCCAGCCCAAGACGCCGAGCAGGAACAGGCTGACGACGAGGGCCGCGCCGCGCTGGTTGTTGTCGAGCTCGTTGTCCCGCCCGATGGGCGCGCGGGTGAGCATGGTGCCGAACAGCAGCAGCACGACGATGGCGCCGATGTAGACGAGCACCTGGACCACGGCGATGAACTCGGCGGCCAGCATCACGTAGATCGCGGCCACACCGGCCAGCACGACGACGAGATACAGCGCCGCGTGCACGACGTTCTTGGTCGTGACGACGCGGATCGCGCCGATGCACATCGACGCCGCGATCACGCCGAACACGATGTTGCCGGCGACGCTCAGGTCGGACGCCGCCGCCGCCAGCAGCGCGCTCATCGCCCCTCCCCTTCCGAACTTTGAACGCTGACGTACCGCAGGGGTACGCAGGCGTTCAAAGTTCGGCTCGCCGCGGCGGTCAGCACGCTCACTTCTTGGCTCCCTTGGCGGGCTGGGCGCCGGCTTCGAGGGGCGGGGGCTCGGGCACCGACTCCATCCACTCGCCGAGCCGGTGCTTGTCGTGCAGCAGGTCGGCGATGCGGACCTCGGAGTACTCGTACTCGGGGCTCCAGAACAGCGCGTCGAACGGGCACACCTCGACGCAGATGCCGCAGTACATGCAGAGCGAATAGTCGATGTCGAAGCGGTCGAGCTTCTGCACCGTGCGGGGCTTGCCGCCCTCGCGCCGAGGCGGGGCCTTGTCCTTGTGGCCCTCGATGTAGATGCACCAGTCGGGGCAGGAGCGGGCACAGAGCATGCAGACGGTGCAGTTCTCCTCCTTGAGCGCGATGACGCCACGCGCCCTGGTGGGCGGCGCCTCCTTCTCATGGGGGTACTGCACGGTCACGTTGGGCTGGAGCATCGTCTTGAACGTGACGCCCAAGCCCTTGAACAGGCCCTTGCCGGGGAAGTCCGGCATCAGTCGAACACCACCTTCAGCACGCCCGTGGCGAGGATGTTCACCAGCGAGATCGGGATGAGGTACTTCCAGGCGATGGCCTGGAGCTGATCCTCACGGAACCGCGGATAGCTGAAGCGGATCCAGAAGATGAGGAACGCGACCAGCATGATCTTGGCCCCGAGCACCAGCGGGCCGAGCACGTCGGCGAGCGTGCCGTCCACACCGGGCACGTACCAGCCGCCGAGGAACAAGGTGGCGCCGATGGCGGCCAGGGCGAAGGCGGTGCCGAACTCGCCCATGAAGAAGAACAGGAACCGGAAGCCGGTGTACTCGGTCATGAAGCCGGCGACCAGCTCGGACTCGGCGACCGGCATGTCGAACGGGGTCTGCGACAGCTCGGCCTGGGCCGCCATGATGAACAGCACGAACCCGACGATCTGCGTGAAGATGAACGGGTTGCCGAACCAGCCGATGCCGAAGATCTCGCCGTTGGCCTGGGCGTGCACGATGCCCTGGAGGCTGAACGTCCCGGCCTGGATGGCGACGCCGATGACGGCGAGCACCAGCGGCAGCTCATAGGCGATCAACTGGCCCGCGGCGCGCAGGGCGCCGATGAGGGCGTACTTGTTGGCCGACGCCCAGCCCGCCATCAGCACGCCGATGACCGACAGCGACGACACCGCCAACGCGAAGATCACGCCGGTGTCGAAGTCCTGCACGATCAGCCTCGGCCCGGCCGGGATGACGAGGTAGAGCAGGAAGGTCGACATCAGCACCACGACCGGGGCCAGCGCGAACACCCGTCGGTCCGACCGCTCCGGGAAGATGTCCTCCTTCTGGAGGAACTTCACACCGTCGGCGACGAGTTGCAGCACGCCGTAGGGCCCCGCCTCCATCGGCCCGAGCCGGCTCTGCATGAAGCTCATCATCTTCAGCAGGAAGACGTAGCCAAGGATGAGCGCGCCAGCGGGAATGAGCGCTAGGACGATCACGACCTTGAGGGTCGTCGTCGCCCAGTACGCGCCGAGGTCGAGCCCGAACAGCTCCACGCCAAGCATCAGCGCTCGGCTCCTTCGGTTTTGGGCACGGAATTGCACCGTGGCGGTGCAAAAAGGTGCCCAAAACGGGAGAGGGGGGCGGGGGTGGGGCGAGACGGGGGCATCAGCGGTCGATGTCTCCGAGGATGAAGTACAGCGAGGCCAGGATCGTGATGACGTCCGGGACGAAGACGCCACGGAGGAGCCACGGCAGGATCGAGATGTTGTTGAAGCTGGGCGTGCGGATCTTGCAGCGGAACGGCCCGAGCCCGCCCTTGCTGACGACGTAGTACCCCATCTCGCCGAGGGGGTTCTCGGTGTGGACCCACGCCTCGCCCGCGGGCACCTTGATGATGCGCGGGACTTTGGCCTGGATCGAGCCGGAGGGCAGCCCGTCGAGCAGTTGCTCGATGATCGAGCACGCCTCGCGGGTCTCTTGCAGGCGGACCCAGTAGCGGGCGAACGAGTCGCCGTCCGGGTGGGTCCAGACCTTCCAGTCGACCTCTTTCCACGCCAGCGGGTAGTCCTCGTCCCGGCGCAGGTCCCAGTCGATGCCCGAGGCGCGGGCGTTGGCGCCGGACAGGCCGTACTCGGCGGCGACCGCGGCCGGGATGACGCCGACGCCGCGGGTGCGCTGCTGGAAGATCTCGTTGCCCATCAAGAGGTCTTCCATCTCGTTGCAGAACTCGCGCACCCGGCGCATGGCGCCCTTGCACTCGTCGATCCAGCCCTTGGGCAGGTCCTCCTTCAGCCCGCCGATGCGGTCGAAGTTGGGGTGGAAGCGCCCGCCAGTGACCGCCTCCATGAGGTTGAGGACGTACTCGCGGTCGCGGAAGGCGTAGAAGACCGGGGTGATGGCGCCGAGCTGCACGCCCATGTCGCCGAGGAACAGCGAGATGTTGGCGATGCGGGCCATCTCGAAAAAGATCGTGCGCAGCCACTGGGCCCGGGGCGGGGCCTCGACGCCCATGAGCTGCTCGGCGGCGAGGATGAACGGCACCTCGTTGGCGAAGTGGCCGAGCCAGTCGATGCGGTTGATGAGCGTGGTGACCTGGGGGTAGGTCCGGACCTCGGTGAGCTTCTCGTAGCCCCGGTGCATGTAGCCGCACACCGGCTCGGCCCACACGACCTGCTCGCCGTCGAGGCGCACGACGATGCGGAGCGTGCCGTGGGTGGCGGGGTGCTGCGGGCCGAGGTTGAGGGTCATGCCCTCGGTCTCGAGCTCGACGTGGATCCGCGCGTCGGCCGCCTGGCTGGCGATGTAGGCGGACTGCTGCCAATCGGTCGTGACGGTCATGCCGACTCGCCTCCTTCCTCTCCCTCGCCTTCCGCGCCGCCGGGCAGGGGTTCGACGTCCACCAGCCCAGGCCAGGGCTTCACCTCGCGGGCAAGGAGCGGGAAGTCCTTGCGCAGCGGGTAGCCCTCGAAGTCGCCGGGCAGGTAGATGTGGCGCAGCCCCGGGTGGCCGGGGAAGTCGAAGCCGTACATCTCCCACATCTCGCGCTCGTGCCAGTCGGCGCCGCGGTAGATGTCGGTGATGGACTGGATGCTCGGCGCGGCCTCGTCGAGGTCGGCCTTGAGGGTGATGCCGACCTTGTCGGTCGTCGAGTAGAGCCGGCACAGGACTTGGAAGCGGGACTCGCCGCCGGCCACGCCGGTCTCGATGCCGGTGGGCTCGGCCTCGCCGGTGTCGTCGCCGGCCTCGTCGCCCTCGGCTTCGTCGCCCGCTTCATCCTCGGGGAGCGCCCCGAAGACCTTCTCGCCGCTCAGCGTCGGGTTGGGCAGCCAGTCGATGCCCGACAGGAAGCAGAAGTAGTTCATGTCGAGCTTGGTGCGGCAGGCCTCGACCGCCTCGTGCCAGCGGTCGGTGGCGACGCGCACGGTGATGTCGCCGCCTGCGATGTGGGCGTCGAGGACGAGGTCGCCCAGGGCCGCCTTCATCGCCTCCCGGCGCTCGTCGACCTCCGGCGCGGGCGCCTCTTCTTCTGCGGGCGCCTCAACTTCCGACGACAATCGGCTCACCCCTCCAGCGCTCGGCCATGTCCTCGTTCTGGATGCGCTCTTGCAGCAGGACGATGCCCTCCAACAGGGCCTCGGGGCGGGGCGGGCAGCCGGGGACGTAGACGTCGACCGGGATGATCTGGTCGACGCCCTTGGTCACCGAGTAGCTGTCCCAGTACGGGCCGCCGCAGTTGGCGCACGAGCCCATGGAGATCACGTACTTGGGGTCCGGCATCTGCTCGTACAGCCGCTTGATGGGCGGGGCCATCTTGTCGGTGACGGTGCCGGAGATGACGACCAGGTCGGCCTGGCGGGCGCTGGCCGGGAAGGGGATGACGCCGAGGCGCATGACGTCGTAGCGGGGCGAGCCGAAGGCGGCGCCCATCTCGATGGCGCAGCAGGCCAGGCCCCACTGGTAGACCCAGAGGCTGTACTTCCGGCTGGTGTTGAGCAGCTTGGTGAGGGGCTTCGGGATCTTGCCCTTCTCGACTAGACCCACCGGAGCACCCCCTTGCGCCACGCGTAGACCAGGCCGAGCGTGAGGATGAAGACGAAGATCGTCATCTCGACCAGGCCGAACATGCCGAGGGCGTCGACCCGGACCGCCCACGGGAAGATGAAGACGGCCTCGACGTCGAACATCACGAAGAGCAGCGCGAAGACGTAGTACCGGATCTGGCTCTGCGACCAGCCGGTGCCGATCGGGTCCACGCCCGACTCGTAGTTCAGGTACTTCTGGGGCTGCGGCCGCTTCGGGCGCAGGAGGCTGCCCGCGCCGAGCATGAGGGCGACCATGAGGATGGATGCGCCCACGAACACGAGCACGGTGAAGTAGCTGCGCAGAAAGGCGGACATCGCGGCGGCAGCCTACTGAGTGAGGTCGCGGGATAGCCAAACCCCTCCGCGCTCGTAGACTGGCCGTCAATGGCGCCCGGTTACCACCGTCTTGGTGAGGTCCCGCGGAAGCGTCATGTGGCCTTCCGGTCGCCCTCCGGCTCGTTGTATGCGGAGGAGGTCGCGGGGCTCGAAGGCTTCGGCGGCCGGTACTCGATCCTGTACCACCGGTACGCCCCCACGCGGGTCGTTTCCGTGTCCGAGACGGTGGCCGACGTGCCGGTGGCGGCGGGCGACTCGGTCCTGCGGCACCACCTGTTCCGCACTGGTGGCTTCGGCGGGGAGCGGCAGTGGCTGCTGTTCAACTCGGACGTATGGCTGGGGCTTTCGTGCTTCTCGGAGACGACGGGGCTCCTGCGCAACGGCGGGGCCGACGAGCTCCACTTCGTGCACGAGGGCGGCGGGGTGCTGGAGTCGGTCTACGGGGTGCTGGAGTACCGGGCGGGCGACTACGTGCTGGTGCCGAAGGGGACGACGCACCGGTGGGTGCCGAGTGGCGGGGCCGGCTCTGCCGAGCGGCACTTGGTGATCGAAACGCCCGGCGCGGTGCGGCTGCCCCGGCGGTACCAGAACGGCGAGGGCCAGTTGCTGGAGCACGCGCCCTACTGGGAGCGGGACTTCCGGCGCCCGACGGCGGTGTTGGACCTCGACGACTCGTCGCCGCACGAGGTGCTGGTGCGCGTCGGCGGGCGGGCCGCGGTCTACACGCTCGACCACCACCCGTTCGACGTGGTCGGCTGGGACGGGCACCTCTACCCGTACGCCTTCTCGATCCACGACTTCGAGCCGATCTCCGGCCGCCAGCACCAGCCCCCGCCCGTGCACCAGACGTTCGAGCTCGACGGCGCCGTCGTGTGCTCGTTCTGCCCCCGGCGGCTCGACGACGGGCCCGACGTCATCACCGCCCCGTACAACCACGCCAACCTCGACTCCGACGAGGTGCTCTATTACGTGGCGGGCACCTTCTTCTCCCGCAAGGGCATCGAGCCGGGCGCGATCACGTGGCACCCGAAGGGGATCCCGCACGGGCCGGCGCCGGGGCTGGACGAGGCCTCGATCGGCAAGGAGTGGACCGACGAGTTGGCCGTCATGGTCGACACGTTCCGGCCGTTGCAGTTGGCCGCCGGCGCCGAGCAGTTCGACGACCCGTCGTACGTGACGAGCTGGCTGCCCGAGTAGGCGGATGGGCTCCTTGCTGGCCGGGCGGCGGGTCGTGGTGGTGGGCGCGGGGACCCGGCCGTCCGACGATCCCGACGCCCCGGTGGGCAATGGGCGGGCCATCGCCGTGCGGGCGGCGCAGGAGGGGGCGTCGGTGGCCGTCGTCGACCGGGACGAGGGCGCGGCGCGCCAGACGGCCCGGCTGGTGGAGGAGGCGGGCGGGGTGGCGGTGGTCGTGGTCGCCGACGTGGCCGACGAGGCCGCGTGCGAGCGGCTGGTCGAGGAGTCGGCAGCGGGGCTGGGCGGGCTGGACGGGGTGGTGCTGAACGTCGGCATCGGCTCGGGTGCCCGGCTGGCCGGGACCAGCGCGGCGCAGTGGGACGAGGTGTTCGCCGTGAACGTGCGGGCGCACTTCCTCGTGTGCCGGGCCGCGCTGCCCCGGATGGGCGAGGGCGAGGGCGCGGGCGGCTCGGTCGTGATGATCTCGTCGGTGGCCGGGCTCAAGCCGGGAAGCAGGATCCCGGCCTACGACGCGTCGAAAGCGGCTTTGGCCGGGCTGTCCCGGCACGTGGCGCTGGAGGGGGCGCGGCACGGGGTCCGTTGCAATGTGGTGGCGCCCGGGTTGATCGACACGCCGCTCGGGCGCCTGGCGTCGCAGGGCCGGCCGGGGCGGGAGCGGACGCCGGTCCCGCTGGGTCGGCAGGGCACGGCGTGGGAGGTGGCGGCACCGGTCGTGTTCTTGCTGTCCGAGGACGCCGGCTACATCACCGGGCAGGTGATCGCCGTCGACGGCGGCCTGTCGACCCTCATGTGACGGCCCGCTCTTGCGACAATCCACAGCAGCAGGTGCTGTGGATTGTCGGACGGGGGCGGGCTGGCGGGGGCTGGCGGGGCGGGCTGGGGTTAGAGGAGCTCGTCGGCGAGACCGAGGGCGACTGCCTCTTCGGCGTCGACCCACCACTCCTTGCGGGCCCAGCGCCGCTGGATCTCCTTCTCGCCGATCGTGGAGCGCTCGCCGAGGATCGCCAGCAGCCGCTTCTGCAGCCGCTTGGTGAACCCGACGCTGTCCTCCATCTCGCTGACCTTGCCCACGCTGTGGTGCGACACCTCGTGGATGAGCAGGAACGCGTTGCGCCCGATCACCCGGCGCGTACCCGCTTGGAGCAGCACCGCGCCCATCGAGGCGGCTCGGCCCAGGGCCATCGTCGTGACCGGGTGGCCGATGGCCCGGAGCTGGCGCAGGTAGTCGAACAGGGCCAGGCCGTCGAGCACCGAGCCGCCCGGCGAGTTGAAGATCACCGTGATCTCCGAGCCAGGGCCCCGTCGGGACCAGGTGCCCAGCTCGGCCATGCAGTGCTGGACCGACTCCGGCTCGACGGCTGAATAGAACGTGTAGACGTTGGCGGCGCGGGGGTCGGCAGCCCGGTCCCGCTCGGCCCGGCGCAGCGCCTCGAGTTCGAGCACCGTGCGCTCGGTCTCCAGTTGCAGCTTGCGCAGCTCCGCCCACGCCCGCTGCTCCAAGAGCGTCTCGGGGGGCGGGCCGACGGGCAGGGCCACGTCGAGCAGGGCGGGGAAGGTGCTGATCGACGACACCACCGCCTCCACCGGCTCGGGGCGCGGCCGCTCCCGCTTGGGCTTGGCGGCGGGCGTCGACGTGGACGGGGTCGTCTTGTTGACCGGCGTGGCGCGGCTCATCACCGACAAAATCGGCCGGATCGGCCGTGCGATGAGGAAATCAGGCCGCGGGAGCGGTCAGGAGCGACACGGCCTGGTCGTGGTCCGTGATCGTGATGCGGGTCGGCGTGTGCAGCGGGCTGTCGCCGTCGACCTCCACGACGAGGTCCACGTGGCACGCCGTCTCGCTCCAGTGGAGGAGCCGTTCGAGGGCGGTGATGTCGATGGTGCGGTCGAACGAGGCCCGGAAGGTCAGCATCGGCGTGCCCGCCACGTGCCCCTCCTCGGTCAGCGCCTCACCGGCATAGCCGTACCAGTTGCCGGACCCGCCGAAGGCGTCGATGACCAGGTCGGTGCCTTCGAGCTGGGTGCCGAGGAGCTGGGTGCCCTCCAGCCGCAGGACGCCGTGGTCGACGTGCTCGGGCTGGGGCTGCGGCTGCGGCTGGTCGGGCAGTCGGCGCCAGAACGACACCGCCACCAGCGCGGTCGCCAGGGAGAACACCGGGAGCCAGTCCACGGCACTGATGTTCCCTCACGCCCGCGACCTATGCACATCCGACCCAAATCGGTGGATTCCGCCCCCGCCAACGATTCTCGTCGCGACTGCGGGCATATTCGCCCGTGAGCGCGACGAGAACGGCGGGGCGGCGGGGGGCGGGGGCGGGGCTTGGGCTAGAAGAGGAGGCGTTCCGAGGCCTGGCGGGCGAACTGGATGACCGGCTGGGGCACGATGCCGGCCGCCAGGGTGAACAGCACCGCGATCCCGAGGGCCAGGCCCGCCCCGAACGGCAGCCGCAGGCGGGGCGACGGCGCCGCGTCCTCCTCCGGCGGGGTGTACATGAACACGATGACCCGCAGGTAGAAGAACGCCGCGATCACCGCCGAGACCATGCCGATGACCGCCAGCGCGTACGACTTGGCCGCCACCGCGGCGCCGATCACGTAGAACTTGGCCAGGAAGCCGGTCGTGAACGGGATGCCCGCCTGGGCCATCAGCAGGATCGTGAACGCCAGCGCCATGACCGGCCGCCGCGTGGCCAGGCCCCGGTAGTGGTCGAGGTCGTGCTCGCTGTCGCCCTTGCGCCCGACCACGGTCACGATGGCGAACGAGCCCACGACCATGAACGTGTAGGCGAGCAGGTAGTAGAGCGACCCGGCGATCCCCCGCTCCGACGCGGCCTGGAGTCCGATCAGCACATAGCCCGCGTGCGAGATCGACGAGTAGGCCAGCATCCGCTTGATGTCGCTCTGCACCAGGGCCAGGACCGAGCCGACCAGCATCGTCAGCACCGCCAGCACCCACACCAGCGGCTGCCAGTCCACCTGGTGGGCGCCGAAGGTCGAGAAGAAGATCCGCAGCAGTCCGGCGAAGCCCGCCGCCTTGGCCGCGGCGGCCATGAATCCGGTGACCGGCGTGGGGGCGCCCTGGTACACGTCGGGCGTCCACGCGTGGAACGGCACCGCGGCAACCTTGAACCCGAGGCCGACCAGCAGCAGCATCAGCCCGGCCAACAGCAGGCCCTCGCCGGTCAGCGTGTTGCGGGACAAGAAGGTGGCGATCTCGACCAGGTTGGTCGACCCGGTGGCCCCGTAGATCAACGCGATCCCGTAGAGGAACAGCGCCGAGGAGAACGCCCCCAGGATGAAGTACTTCATGGCCGCCTCGCGCGACTCGGCCCGCCGCCGGTGGTAGCCGGTGAGGATGTACAGCGCGATCGACAGGATCTCGAGGCCGAGGAACAGCACGATCAAGTCGTTGGCGGTGGCCATGAACAGCCCGCCCGCCGCGCTCAGCATCATCAGCACGTAGAACTCGGGCCCGTCGAGCCCCTCCCGCCGCAGGTAGGCGTCGGCCAGCAGCGCGCCAAGGACGACCGCCACCGCGATCACGATCATCAAGAAGCAGGCGAACCCGTCGACCACCAGCGCCTCGGCCACCGCCCGCACGCCTTGCTGGCCGTCGGGCAGGTCGAGGATCTCCCGCCACTTCAACCAGGCGGCGACGCCCGCCGCGGTGCCCGCCAGCGCCGTGAACGTGGCGTAGACGCCCGCCCGCGGCCGGGTCCGCACGAGCGAGGCGACCAGCAGCAACAACAGCGGCGCGCCCAACAGGATCAGGTGCGGGACCATCGCCGAGTACTCGACGTTGGGCAGCCGCAACGGCTCCAGCCGCTCGGCCGGCTCCTGGCTCACCTGGGCCAACAGGGCCGCGATCACTCTCCCTCACCCCCGCGCTCTTGGGCCACGCCCGGCTGGGTGAACCCGCTGTGCGCCTCCACGTGTTCGATCAGGCGGTCGACGGCGGGCTCGATGCGGTCGAGCACCGGCTTCGGGTACACGCCGAGGAAGACGATCAGCACGAGCAGCGGCAGCATCACGCCCCGCTCCCGCCACGTCATGTCCGGCAGGCCCTGGTTCTCCTCGGTGGGCTCGCCCATGAAGACCCGCTGGAAGGCCCAGAGCAGATAGACGGCCGCCAGGATGACGCCGCCGGCGGCAACGACGGCCCACCACCGATGGGTCACGAAGGTGCCCACGAGGATCAGGAACTCGCCGACGAAGCCGTTGAGCCCCGGCAGCGCGACCGACGAGAGCATCACTGCCACGAAGACAGACCCGAGCACCGGCATCGACTTCCACAGGCCGTTGAGCTCGGCGATCTGGCGGGTGTGGCGGCGCTCGTAGATCATCCCGACCAAGAGGAACAGCGCCCCGGTCGAGATGCCGTGGTTGACCATCTGGAGCACGCTGCCGGTCAGCCCCTGCGAGGTGAAGGCGAACGTGCCCAGCACGATGAAGCCGAGGTGGGCGACCGACGAGTACGCCACGAGCCGTTTGAGGTCGCGCTGCACCGCCGCCACCAACGCGCCGTAGATGATGCCGATGACCGCAAGGGTCAGCAGCACCGGCGCCAAGTCGACCGACGCCTCGGGGAACAGGTACAGCCCGAAGCGGACCAGGCCGTAGGTGCCCAGCTTCAGCAGGACGCCGGCCAGGATCACCGAGCCCGCAGTGGGCGCCTCGGTGTGCGCGTCGGGCAGCCAGGTGTGAACGGGGAACAGCGGCACCTTCACGGCGAAGCCGAGGGCGAAGGCGGCAAAGATCCACCGGGCCGTCGTCGCCGCGATGGCTTGGCGGTCGGCCAGGTCGACGAGGTCGAAGGTGATCTCGCCCCCGTCGGCGCTGAGGAAGACCAACGCCAGCATGCCGACGAGCATGAAGGCCGAGCCGAACAGCGTGTAGAGGAAGAACTTCAGCGACGCGTAGACCCGGTTCTCGTAGCCCCAGCCGGCGATGATGAAGTACATCGGGACAAGGGTCAGCTCGAAGAACAGGAAGAACAGCAGCAGGTCGAGCGAGAGGAACGATCCCAGGCACGCGCCTTCCAGCACGAGCATCCAGGCCACGTAGGACTTCACGTCCCGCTTCACCTTGGGCCCGGCGAAGGCGATCGGGAACAGCACGCCGGTCAGCACGACGAGGAACAGCGAGATGCCGTCCACGCCGAGCTTCCACGAGATGCCCCACTCCTCGATCCACACGTGCTCGCTGACGAACTGGAAGCCCGCCTCCCCGCTGTCGAACTGCGTGAGCATCCAGACCGTGAGCAGGCCGGTGCCGATGGAGGCGAGGAACCCGGTGAGCTTGACGACGTCGGGACGGCTGCGAGGAAGGAGGGCGACCACGACCGCCATCAGGATCGGGAACACGACCGTGGCCGTCAGCAGCGGGAAGCCCGTCGCCATCGGCGCGTGCTCGACCACGGTCTCGACGGCGATCACAGCCCCATCCTCACGATGGCGTAGCCGAGCACCAAGACGGTGCCGCCGGCGATGGCGAGGGCGTAGTTGCGGACGTAGCCGCTCTGCACCTTTCGGAGCTGGCCGCCGCCCATCCGCACCACGTTGCCGATGCCGTTGACGGCGCCGTCGACCACCACTCGGTCGACCGCCGCCGACTCCGCCGCCACGAGGCCGCCGCCGGTGCCGAACAGGAACGAGTAGAGCGCGTCGATCCCCCACGCCCGCTTGAGCAGCTCAGGTTCGAGCTCCTTGCGCTCGGCCCGTGTCGACCAAAGCCGGAAGCCGACGAACATGGCGACCAGCGCCACCGCGGTGACTGCCGCGCCGATGGCGATCTTGGTGTTGGTGGCGACGTGGATCTCCGGCGCGATGTCCTCGGGGAACACCGGGTGAAGCCAGTCGTGCAGGAAGGCGAGGTCGCCGAAGGGCAGGTTCAACAACCCGCCGAACACCGACAGGACGCCGAGCACGACGAGCGGCACGGTCATCGTCCACGGCGACTCGTGCGGATCGCCGTGGTCGTGATGGTCTGCGGCGACCGGCTCGGGCTCGGTGAGCTCTTCCTTGTCGGCATGGGGTTCGGCATGCGGTTCGGCGTGGTCCCGCCAACGCTCCTTGCCGTAGAAGACGAGGGCGACTTGGCGGGTCATGTAGTAGGCGGTCAGGCCCGCGGTCACCACGCCGATGGCCCACAGCGCCTTGTTCTCGGCCCAGGCGCCGGCGAGGATGTCGTCTTTCGACCAGAAGCCGGCCAGGCCGGGGAAGCCCGAGATGGCGAGCCAGCCGATGATGAAGGTCGCCGACGTGATCGGCATCCACTTGCGCAGCGACCCCATCCGCTTCATGTCCTGCTCCTCGTGCAGCCCGTGGATGACCGAGCCGGCGCCGAGGAACAGCAGGGCCTTGAAGAAGGCGTGGGTGACCATGTGGAAGACGGCCGCCACGTATGCGCCGGACCCGACGGCGAGGAACATGAAGCCGAGCTGCGAGATGGTCGAGTAGGCCAGGACCTTCTTGATGTCGTCTTGGGCGCAGGCGATGGTGGCGGCCACGAAGGCGGTGATCACGCCGACCCAAGCGATGATCGTGAGCACGCCGGGGGTCTCGGCGAGGACCGGCGCCATGCGAGCCATGAGGTAGACGCCGGCGGTGACCATCGTGGCGGCGTGGATGAGGGCGGAGACCGGCGTGGGGCCCTCCATGGCGTCGGGCAGCCAGGTGAACAGCGGAAGCTGGGCCGACTTACCGCAGGCGCCGAGGAAGAGCATCAGCGCAATCGCCACCAGCGTGGTGTGGGCGGCGCCGTCGAGCTGTTCGAACATGCCGTGGTACTCGATGGTGCCGAAGGCGCCGAAGGCCAAGAAGGTGGCGATGAGGAAGCCGAAGTCGCCCACCCGGTTGGTGACGAACGCCTTCTTGCCCGCCACCGCGGCCGACTCCCGCTCGAACCAGAACGAGATCAGCAGGTACGAGCAGGCGCCCACGCCCTCCCACCCGAGGAAGGTGACGAGCAGGTTGTCGCCCAGCACGAGCATCAGCATCGAGAAGGCGAACAGGTTGAGGTAGACGAAGAAGCGGTGGTAGCGGGCGTCGCCGTGCATGTAGCCCACCGAGTACAGATGGATGAGCGTGCCCACGCCGGTGACGAACAGGCACATCGTCATCGAGAGCGGGTCGATCAACAGGGCCGCGTCGGCCTTGAAGCCGCCCACGTCGAGCCACGTGAAGACGTGCTTGGTGACGGCCCGGTGGTGGTCGTCCTCGCCCATGAGGGCGAAGAAGGTGACGGCTGAGGCAAGGAACGAGCTGCCGATGGCGAGGGTCGCAATCCAGCCCGCGGCGGGGTCGCCCAGCCGCTTGCCGAACAGCAGCAGCGTGACGAAGCCGAGCAGCGGGAGCGCGGGGATGAGATAGGCGGCGTCCATCGTCTGAGGTCCCGTCAGCCCTTCAGGATGTGGAGGTCGTCGGCGGTCGCGACAGTGCGCCGTCGGAAGATCGACACGATGATCCCGAGGCCGACCACCACCTCGGCGGCGGCGACCACGAGCACGAAGAACACGAGGCTTTGGCCGCCGATGTCGTCGAGCATGCGGGCGAAGGTGACGAAGGTGAGGTTGACGGCGTTGAGCATCAGCTCGACGCACATGAACATCACCAGCACGTTGCGCCGGATCAGCAGGCCCACGGCGCCGATGGTGAACAGCGCCGCTGCCACTGCGAGGTAGAGCTCGCCGCTGACGCTCATTGGTCGGCCTCCTCGCGGGGCACCCGCCGGGCCAGCACGACGGCGCCGACCACTGCGATCACCAGCAGGGCCGAGGTGATCTCGAACGGGAGCAGGTAGCGGGTGAAGATCGAGCGGGCCAGCTTCTCGACGTTGCTGCCGGGGCCGCCCGCCTGCCCGGCCACTGCGAGGTTGCCGGTGGCCCAGTTGGCGGTGCCGCCCAGGATGACGATCTCGGCCAGGGCGATGATGCCGAGGGCGATCGCCGTCGTCCGCTGGCCTTTGAGCGGCTCGGCTTCGAGGGCCTCGGTGCGGTCGACGCCGAGCAGCATGATCACGAACAGGAACAGCACGACGATGGCGCCTGCGTAGACGATCACCTGCACGGCGGCGAGGAAGTGCGCCTCCTGGGCGACGAACAGCACCGCGATGCCGAACAGCGTCATGACCAGCATCAGCGCGCTGTGGACCGGGTTGCGGGCCAGGATCACGCCGAGGGCGCCGGCAATGACAATCGCCGACGCGGCGACGAACACCCCCGCGTCCATCTTCGACGCCGCCGCGACCACCTCCATCGCGCCCGCCATGACGCCAGCCATCGCCGCTACCACTGCCGATCCTCCGCGCCGGCGCCATCGGCCTCACGGTTCTCGTCGCGCTGGCGGGCATATGCACCCGTGGGCGCGACGAGAACGGGGTGGGGGGCGGGCATCAGTGGGTCACCTCGACGTTGTCCGTCTCCTCGACGGCGACGTCGCTGCCGGTCTCGGCCACGGTGGCGGCGGGGACGTCCATGGTCTGGCCAGCCTCGGGGGGGCGCACGCCGTAGCCGAGCTCGCCCGACCACAGCACCCGGCCCTCGTACTCGGCCGAGCCGCTGGCCGCCGTCGCCCGCACCCACGCCGAGATGTGCTGGTCCTCACCCGGGGTGGCGTCCTCCCACGGCTGGATCTTGGGCCGGCCGTCGTCGCCGACCACCAGCTCGTCCTTGGTGTAGATGGCGTCCTCGCGGTTGGTGAAGGAGAACTCGAACAGCTTGGTCTCGGTGATCGCCTCGGTCGGGCACGCCTCCACGCACAGGTCGCAGTGGATGCAGCGCAGGTAGTTGATCTCGTAGACGTAGCCGTACCGCTCGCCCGGCGAGACCGGCGCGTCGACCGGGTTGTCGGCGCCGCGCACGTAGATGCACTTGGCCGGGCACACGCCCGCGCACAGCTCGCACCCGATGCACTTCTCCATGCCGTCCTCGTACCGGTTGAGGACGTGGCGGCCGTGGGCGCGAGTGGGCTTGGTCCGCTTCTCGTTCGGATACTGGACGGTGACCTCGTCCTCGCCCATGACCTTGAGGGTCACGCCGAAGCCCTTGAAGTAGCCCATCACCTCACCTCCCTGAGCGTGGTGCGCGGTGTGGTGTCGTCCTCGTAGTTCTCACGGCCCACTTGGATGGCTCGGCCGAGGATGGCCGCGCAGATCAGGCCGCCGCCGAAGACGCCGAAGCCCCACTTGTAGTCCCGCAGCATCCCGGCCAGCACCAGCAGCCAGAACAGCGAGACCGGGATGAGCCCCTTCCACCCCAGGTCCATCAGTTGGTCGTAGCGGAAGCGCGGCAGGGTGGCCCGCAGCCAGACGTAGATGAACAAGAAGACGAAGATCTTCAGCACGAACCAGACCGGCGACTGCTCGCCGATGAACCCGATCTCGATGCCGTTCGGGCCGCCCAGGAACAGCGTGACGATGATCGCCGACATGGTGACCGTGTTCATGAACTCGGCCAGGTAGAAGAGGGCGAAGCGGATCGAGGAGTACTCGGTGTGGAAGCCGCCGACCAGCTCCTGCTCGGCCTCCACCAAGTCGAACGGCGGCCGGTTCAGCTCGGCCGTGGCGGCGATGGCGAAGATGGCGAACGGGATCAGGCCCAAGCGGATGAAGTGCCACTGGCCGATCCCGCCCAACTGGTGCTGCACGATCGTGCTGGTCTCGAGCGCGCCGGTAACCAGCACGACGGCGGCCACCGACAAGCCCAGCGCCGCTTCGTACGACACCATCTGCGCGGAGGCCCGCACCGAGCCGAGCAGCGGGTACTTCGACCCCGACGACCAGCCCGCCAGCATCACGCCGTAGACGGCGATGGCCGACATGGCCAGCAGGAACAGGATCCCCACCGGCGGGTCGGCGAGCTGCAGGTACGTCTCCCGGCCGAACAGCTCGACGGTGCCGCCAATCGGCACGATGGCGAAGGCCAGGAAAGCGGGCACCGCGCTGAGGTAGGGCGCCAGTCGGAACACCCGGCGGTCGGCCTGGTCCGGCAGCAGGTCCTCTTTGAAGAACAGCTTGATGCCGTCGGCCAGGGTCTGGAGGAGGCCGAACGGCCCGGCCCGGTTGGGGCCGAAGCGGTTCTGCATGTCGGCGACGATCTTGCGCTCGAACCAGACCATGAACAGCACCGACACCATCAGCACCGCGAACGTGACCACGGTCTTGATCAGCACGATCAGCACGACGGTGCCGTCGATGCCGTTCACGAACAGCGGGTCGGCGCCGAGGAGGTTCATACGTTCTCCAGGCGCACGTCGACGACGGGCTGGCTGACGTCGATCAGGGTGCCCGCCTGCTCGCCGAAGGTGAGGGCGACCGAGCCGCGCGGCACGCCGTCGTCCACCACGGCCTCGGCCACGAAGGTGGTCCGAGGCGACTGGATGCGAACCCGCCCACCGGTCCCGAGGCCGAGCCGGTCGAGGTCGTAGTGGTTGGCCCGCACGACGGGCTCGGCGGCCAGGTTGGCCAGCGACGGGCTCTGCTGCAGGAGCGTCCCGTCGTCGTAGAGCTTGTGGGTGACGACCAGGCGTAGCGCGTACCCGTCGAGCTTCGGCAACGGAGCGGCGTCGTCCGGCGCCTCGAACACCACCATCGGTGGCATTTCCGCGTTTTCCACAGCAGCAGGTGCTGTGGATTCCGCGGGGGGGTCGCCCTCGGTGGTGGGGGTGGGGGCGGGTTCGGTTTCGCCCTGCGTCTCGACTGCGGCGACTTCGGGGGCGACCGTCGGGTCGACGGGCTCGGGCTCGTCGTCAATCGGCTCGCCCTCGACCGGGATGACGACGCCATCGCGCGGGATCGCCGTCAGGCCCGCATGCGCCGGCGAGTACCGCACGACCTCGGCCCACAGGGCTTCGAGCGAGTCGACCCCGAGGTCGCCGCCGAGGCGGGCGGCCAGCTCCGAGGCGATCATCCAGTCCGGCCAGGCCACGCCGGGCGGCACGATCTTCTGGCCCAGCCGGGTGACCCGGCCCTCGATGTTCGTGGTCGTGCCAGGGCGCTCGGCATAACCGGCCGCGGGCAGCACGACATCGGCCTGGCGGGAGGACTCGGTGAGGAACGTGTCGACCGCCACCACGAAGCCGGCGCCCTGAACGGCCTTGCGCCCCAGCTCCCGCTCGGGGAAGTCGGTGGCGGGGTCTGCGCCCAGCAGCACCAGCGCCTGGACCCTGCCCGCGGCGGCGGCCTGCACGATGCCGGTGGCGTCCATGCCTGCGGTATCCGGCACCGTCGACCAGGCCTGGCCCCACCACGACGCGCCTGCGTCCAAGGCGACCCGGCCCGGCAGCAGCCCCGGCGCCAGTCCCATGTCCAGCGCGCCCATCACGTTCGAGCGCGACAGCGCCGGGAGGAACGACACGTTGGGCAGGCCGGCCAGCACGCCCGCCGCCTCCACGATCGACTCGGCCGACTCGGCCAGCGAAGGACGGCCGAGCACCACGACCACTCGGCCGCCGCTGCCCAGCGCCTGTCGGGCCGACGTCAGCGCCTCGGCCGACACGCCGCCCACCTCGCTGGTCGGCGACTGCGCCGCCACCAGGGCGCGGGCCACCGCGGCCGCCTCGCCGGGCCGGTAGCCGAGCGACGCCGCCGCGTACTTCGTGAGACCGGTCGAGCGGGGCGACAGCTCGATCAGCGTGGGCGCGCCCTCGACGGCCACACCGCGCAGCCGCAGGTACAGCACCGGCAGCGTCTCTTTGAGGTCGGGCGCCAGCAGGATGACGGCGTCGGCCGAACAGGCCTCGTCGATCGTCGCCCTGGGCAGGCCGAGCACGACCGACGCGGGCAAGCCGTCGCCCATCTGCGCGTCGACGTTGTCGGTGCCGATGACGCCCTTGGCCAGCTTGGCCCACGCGTACTGGTCCTCGTTCGGCAGCCGGGCGCCGCCCAGCACTGCCACCGACGACGCGCCGTGCTTCTCGCGAGCCGAGCGGATGCCATCGGCGGCCGCCCGCAGGGCCTCGCCCCACGACGCCTCGACCAGCTCGTCGCCCTTGCGCACCAACGGCGCGGCGACCCGCTGGTCCGAGTTCACCCACTCGTAGGAGAAGCGGCCCTTGTCGCAGAGCCAGCCGTGGTTGACGGGGTCGCTGTCGATGCCGATATAGCGGGTCAGCGCGTTGGCCGAGGACTGCACCGCGATGCGGCACCCGAAGGCGCACGTCGTGCACGTCGACTCGACCTGCTCCAAGTCCCACGGCCGGGCCCGGAAGCGGTACGGCTTGGCCAGCAGCGCGCCCACCGGGCAGAGCTGCACGGTGTTGCCCGAGAAGTACGAGGCGAACGGCTGGTCCGGGAAGGTGTTGACCTCGGTGTGGTCCCCGCGGCCGACGAACTCGATGAGCGGGTCGCCCGCGATCTCGTCGGCGAAGCGCGTGCAGCGGTCGCACTGGATGCACCGCTCGCGGTCGATCAGCACCAAGTCGGAAAGCGCGATCGGCTTCTCCCAGTGCCGCTTCTCCTCGACGAAGCGGGTCTCGCCGGGGCCGAAGGTCAGCGTCTGGTCCTGCAGCGGGCACTCGCCGCCCTTGTCGCAGACCGGGCAGTCGAGCGGGTGGTTGATGAGCAGGAACTCCAGCACGCCGTCTTGCGCCTTCTTGACCGTCGGCGAGTTGGTGACGATCTCCTGGCCCTCGCTCACCGGCACGTAACAGGCGGGCGTGAGCATCGGGCCGCGGGGGCCGCTGACTTCGACCAGGCACATGCGGCACATGCCGACCGGCCGCATACGCGGGTGGTAGCAGAAGCGCGGGATGTAGGTGCCGTTGCGCTCGGCGGCCGCGATGATCAGCTCGCCTGGCTTGGCCTCGACCTGCTTGCCGTCGATCGTGATGGTGACGGTCTCGGTCGCCTCAGTCGCCGGAGCGTCAGCCATACGGGCAGGCACCTTCCTTGATGTGCAGGAGGAACTCGTCGCGGAACATGCGCAGGCCCGACATGATCGACGAGGGGATGGAAGGCCCGAGCACGCAGATCGTTGTCTGCCGCGGCGGCCAGGACAAACCGGGCGCGATGTTGTCGAGCGCGTCCTCCAGCAAGGCGAGGTCTTCCTCCCGCCCGGCGCCCTCTTCGATCCGGCGCATGATCTTCTCGACCCAGCCGCTCCCCTCCCGACACGGCGTGCACTGGCCGCACGACTCGCGGTTGAAGAACTTGGTGATCCGCCAGGCGGCCCGGACCATGCAGGTCTGGTCGTCCATGACGGTGACCGCGCCGGAGCCGAGCATGGTGCCCGCCTTGCCGACCGCGTCCTGGTCGAGCGGCATGTCCAGGTGGTCGGGCCCGAACCAGTACGACGACGCGCCGCCGGGGATGAAGGCCTTGACCTGCCGGCCGTTGCGCACGCCTTGGCCGTAGTGCTCGATGAGGTCGCGGAAGGTGGTCTTGGCCATCTCGACCTCGTAGTTGCCGGGCCGGTTGACGTGGCCGGACAGCGAGAAGATCCGGGTGCCGGTCGAGCGGCCTTCGCCCAGCGCGGCAAACGCGGCCCCGCCGTTCTGCACGATCCACGGCAGGTTGCTCAGCGTCTCGACGTTGTTGACGACGGTGGGCGCGCCATAGAGGCCGATGGCGGCGGGGAAGTACGGCGGCTTGATGCGCGGGTAGCCGCGCTTGCCCTCCAACGACTCGATGAGGGCGGTCTCCTCGCCGCAGATGTAGGCGCCCGCGCCGGGATGCACGACGATGTCGACGGTGAAGCCGGAGCCGAAGATGTCCCGGCCGACGGCGCCGTGCGCGTACGCCTCGTTCAGCGCGGTTTGCACCCGCTCCTGGACCAGCGCGAACTCGCCGCGCACATAGATGAAGGCCTGGGCGGCGCCGATCGCGTAGGCGCAGATGAGCACGCCCTCGATCAACTGGTGCGGGTCGTTCTCGAGGAGCATGTGGTCTTTGAACGTGGCCGGCTCGCTCTCGTCGCCGTTGACGACGAGGTAGACGGGCTGGGCCTTGCGCAGCATCGACCACTTGCGGCCTGCCTCGAACCCGGCCCCGCCGCG
>Ga0190267_10000043_pt1 | contig 22813 bp, 20 predicted proteins | sample Popmic239T_FD_140332 | JGI IMG/M metagenome (GOLD analysis project Ga0190267, IMG submission 140332) | Populus adjacent soil microbial communities from riparian zone of Oak Creek, Arizona, USA - 239 T | ecosystem: Environmental > Terrestrial > Soil > Riparian zone | place: USA: Arizona... | reverse complement strand
GCCTCGACGTGTACGGCCCCCGCCAGGAGCAGGGGAGCCTGGCCGAGGTGTTCGGCGATTTGATGCGCCCGCCGTACTTCCCCGTCCACTTCAGCGACCTGCGCGGCGACATCGTGTTCCACGACGTGGTCGACGAAGACCTCGCCATCGGCAACGCCAAGGTCAAGGTCCGCCCCGTGCCCCACTGCGGGCCCACCGTCGGCTACCGCATCGAGTGGGACGGCGCCGTCGTCGTCTACATCAGCGACCACCAGGCGCCCAGGACCCTGCAAGGCGTGGCCGACAGCGTTCTCGAGCTGTGCGACGGCGCCGACCTGCTGATCCACGACGCCCAGTACACGCCCGAGGAATTCGAGGTGAAGGCGCACTGGGGCCACTGCACGATCGACTACGCCCTCCAGGTTGCCAAGGAGGCGGGCGTGCGGCGGCTGTGCCTGTTCCACCACGATCCGGCCCACTCCGACGACCAGCTCGACGCGCTGGCCGCCGAGGCCCAGGCCAAGGGCGCCGAGTGGGGCCTCGACGTGGTCGCCGCCTACGAAGGCTTGACCCTCACCGTCGGCAACGCCTAGCAAGTCGGGGGTGAGCGCCCCCGATTTCGACGCCGCCCGCTTCCGTCAGGTCCTCGGCCACTTCTGCACCGGCGTGGTGATCATCGCCGGCCAGCACGAGGGGAGCCCCGTCGGCCTGACCGTCCAGTCCTTCACCTCGCTGTCGCTCGACCCGCCGCTGGTCTCGTTCGCGGTCGGCCGGGGGTCCTCGACGTGGCCGAAGCTGCGGGAGGCCGGGTCGTTCAGCGCCAACATCCTGGCCGAGGACCAAGAGGCGCTGTGCCGGGCGTTCGCGGCGTCGGGCATCGACAAGTTCGACGGCGTCGGCTGGCGGCCGGGCGTGACCTCCTCGCCGATCCTCGATGACGTGATCGGGTACGTCGAGTGCCGCATCGACGCCGAGCACGACGCGGGCGACCACATCCTGGTCATCGGCCACGTCCTCGAACTCGACATCGTGCGCAAGGGGAAGCCGCTGCTGTTCTACCGGGGCGGGTTCGGCCGCTTCGAGAACTGAGCGGCGAGCACATGGCAGAGGTCGTCGAGTCCGACGTCATCCGCGGCGTCGTGATCGTCACGCCGGTCGTGCACGGGGACGACCGGGGCCGCTTCGTCGAGACCTACCGCCGGTCGTGGTTCGAGCCGTTCGGCGGGCGGGAGATGGTCCAGGGCAACCGCTCGGACAAGCTGGCCGGCGCCTTGGTCGGCCTGCACTTCCACCTGCGCCAGGCCGACTACTGGTATGTGCCCAGCGGCACGGCCCGCGTCGTGCTGCACGACCTGCGCCAGGGCTCGCCGACCGAGGGCGCCACCTTGACGCTGGACATCGGCGACGACAACGAACAGGGCGTCTACATCCCGTCCGGCGTGGCCCACGGCTTCGCTGCGTTGACCGACCTCACGATCACCTACATGGTCGACGGCTACTACGACCCCGACGACGAGCTCGGCATCGCATGGGACGACCCCGAGGTGGGCGTCGACTGGGGCGTGCCGCTCCCGCCGGTGGTGTCGGCCCGGGACCAGGCCAACCCGCGCCGGGCCGACCTGCCCGCGCACCAAAGGCCCGAAATGCGGGGCTGGTAAAGGCCAGGGCCACAGCGGACGATAGGTCCAGTTCGGCAGGTGCGGTGTTCGACAGCGGCGAACCGGTACACGGGTGTGTTATTACTGGTTGTGGCTGGGTAACCACGGAGCGTGACGATGGAACTGAAGTCCCTGAGCCAGACCCGTGTGCTCCGAGAGCACAACGCGGACGTGGCCATGGCAAGGGAACGGGCACGGCAACGGCGGCTTGGCGGGCTTCTCTTCGTCCTCGCTCCGATCGCGTTCTGGATCCTCTGGCGCGTCCTGTCCGGCAACCCGCCCCAGCCTGGGCTGCCGAGCATGGGCCCGGAGTGGAAGGAGATGCTGCCCGGGTTCCTGCTGCTGTTCGCCCTGCTGGCCTCGGTGCTCCTCCCGCTGCTCGGGTCGGGCCGGTCGCCCCACGTCCTGTACCGGCCCAGTGAGATCGAGACCTCGTTCGACGACGTGCGCGGCGCCGACGTCGTCGTGGAAGAGGTCGTCAAGACGCTCAACCTGTTCCTCGCCCACAAGACGTTCAAGGAGCGCATGGGCGGCACCGCCCGTCGGGCCATCCTGTTCGAGGGCCCGCCTGGGACCGGCAAGACCTACATGGCCAAGGCGATGGCGCGCGAGGCCAACGTCCCGTTCCTGTTCGTGTCGTCCTCCGCGTTCCAGTCGCACTACTACGGGATGACCGCCCGCAAGATCCGCACGTACTTCAAGGAGCTGCGGAAGTTCGCCCGGGCCGAGGGCGGCGCCATTGGGTTCATCGAGGAGATCGACGCCATCGGCGGCGCCCGCACGGGCATGGGCGGCGGGGGCAAGGGCGAGGGCATCACCGGCGTGGTGAACGAGCTGCTGATCCAGCTCCAGTCGTTCGACCAGCCGACCCGCGGCGTGCGGATGAAGGGCTGGTTCATCGACAAGGTGAACACGTGGCTGCCCGCGGCCCGCCAGCTCAACAAGCCGACCTCCGAGGCGGCGAACATCCTCGTGATCGGCGCGACCAACCGCAAGGACGACCTGGACCCGGCCCTGCTGCGCCCCGGCCGTTTCGACCGCGCCGTGTACTTCGACCTGCCCAGCCGAAGTGGCAGGCGGGAGATCATCGACTACTACCTGGGCAAGAAGGCCCACGAGCCCGCGCTCGACGATCCGGAGTGCAGGGACACGCTGGCCGCGATGACCTTCGGGTACTCGCCGGTGATGATCGAGCACCTGCTCGACGAGGCGCTGGTCTGGGCCTTGCGCCGGGGCGCCGAGGCGTTGTCGTGGGACGACATCCAGCAGGCCCGCATGACCGAGGAGCTGGGCCTCAAGCAGCCGGTGGAGTACACCGAGCCGGAGCGTCGGGCCATCGCGACCCACGAGGCCGGCCATGCCACCGTCGCCTATCTCGTGGGCAAGGGCCGCAAGCTCGAGGTGCTGTCGATCATCAAGCGGGGCGACTCGCTCGGCCTGCTGGCCCACACCGAGTTGGAGGAGCGCTTCACCAACACCAAGTCGGAGATCGAGGCGCGCATCAAGATCGCCCTGGGCGGCATGGTCGCCGAGGAGCTGTTCTTCGGCGAGTCGGGCACCGGGCCGTCGGGCGACCTCATGCAGGCGACCCTGGCCGCGTGCACGATGGTCGGCTCACTGGGCTTGGGCGGCACCCTGTTGTCGTTGGAGGCGGCCCAGGGCATGGGCGGGGCGAACATCGTGTCGAAGGTGATGAGCTACGACGCCACCCGTGAGGCGGCCGAGAAGATCCTCGACGACGGCAAGGCCGAGGTCACCCGGCTGCTGGACCAGAACCGGCACGTGATCGAGGCGCTGCGCGACGCGCTGCTCGACCGGGACGAGCTGATCGGCGAGGAGATCCTCGACGTCATCCGCCAGGCCGAGGCCCAGACCATCGACCTGCGCAGCCTCCAAGACCTCCTCGGCGACGACTAACCCCTTTCTAGCGACAATCCACAGCACCAGGTGCTGTGGATTGTCGGACGTTGTCACCCGCACGTCGGTTCTTTCGACAATCCACAGCACCAGGTGCTGTGGATTGTCGGGGGTTAGCGGCCGGTGAGGAGGGCTAAGAGGGTGCGGCGGGGGCGGGTGGGGGCGTCGGGCTCGTCGGCGGGGCGGCGGCGCAGCGCACCGGGGTCCACGCCCAAGCTGATCAGCACCCGCAGGACGAACTCGTCCTCCACCTCCAACAGTGCGCTGAGCAGGTGTCGGCCCTCGATCATGGGCGACCGCTCCTGCGCCGCGACCCGGCCGCCCAGTTGCACGGCCCGCCGCAGCGTCGGCGAGAACACCGTCCGCTCGACCGCGCCGACAGGGCGGGCGACGCCCCATTCGGCCACTCGATCCCGCAGCGCGTCGACCGTCACGCCGAACGACGCCAGCCGCTGCGCGACCTGCTCGTCCGACTCGGCCAAGGCGACGAGGAGGTGCTCGACGGAGACGACGTCTTGCCCGGCCAACCGCGCGTCGCGCTCAGCAAGCACCACCGCAAGGTGGGCTCCGTCGCTGAGTCGCTCGTATTCCGGTCCTGGCACCCGGCCTCCGTCCGCCGATCCCTTCTTCACTGTCGGTGCGTCGGGAGGCGCAGTTGATGTGGATTTGCTGTGGATGAAGCGACCGCAGCCGCAGCCAGACCCGGCCGTCAGCGGATGTCGAGGGCGTCAAGGACGAAGGCGTAGACGAACGCCTCGTCCCGCCAGGCGTCGTACCGCCCCGACGGGCCCATGTGCCCGGCCCCCAACTCGACCTTCAGCAACACCGGCTTCCCGTCGGCGGCCCGGTCCCGCAGCCGCTGCACCCACTTGGCCGGCTCCCAGTACGAGACCCTCGGATCGTTGAGCCCGGCCGTGGCCAGCACCGCCGGATAGTCGACGCCCTCACCCACGTTGTCGTAGGGCGAGTACGACTTCATGTACTCGTACACCTCGCGGCTCTCGACCGGATTGCCCCATTCCTCCCACTCCAACACGGTGAGGGGAAGGTCCGCGTCGAGGATCGTCGTCAAGCAGTCCACGAACGGCACCTCGGCGACGACGGCCGCGCAGCACCCAGGCGCCATGTTCATGACCGCGCCCATCAGCAGCCCGCCCGCGGAGCCGCCCCGGATGGCGAGGCGCGACGGCGACGTCCAGCCCTCCGCGGCCAGCGTCTTCGCGCAGGCGATGAAGTCGGTGAACGTGTTGCGCTTGCGCAGGAGCTTGCCGTCCTCGTACCACCGCCTGCCCATCTCGCCGCCGCCCCGCACATGGGCCAAGGCGTAGACGAAGCCCCGGTCGAGCAGCGACAGCCGCAGCGACGAGAACCCGGGCTCGATCGAGTGCTCGTAGGACCCGTAGCCGTAGAGCAGGGCGGGGTTCGACCCGTCCGGCCGCACGCCCCGCTTGTAGACGACCGACATCGGCACCTGCTCGCCGTCGTCGGCCTTGGCCCACATGCGGACCGTCTCGTAGTCGGCGGGGTCGTAGCCGCCGAGCACCGGCTGCTGCTTCAACAGCACGCGGGTCCTGGCCGCCATGTCGTAGTCGAACACCGACGGCGGCGTCGTCATCGACTGGTAGGCGAAGCGCAGCACGCCCGAGTCGTATTCGAGGTTGGCCTCGCCGCTGACCGTGTAGACCGGCTCGGGCTGCTCGACCACGTGCACGTCCGACGGGTCCGCCGCTGCCATCACCCGCAGCCGCCGCAAGCCCTCGGCCCGCTCCCACAGCACGATCCAGTCCTTGAAGACCTCGATGGCGTCGAGCTTCACATCGACCCGGTGCGGCACGACCTCGGTCCACGACGCCCGCCCCGGCGAGGTGACCGGCGCCCGCATCAGCTTGAAGTTCTCGGCCCCGTCGGCGTTGGTCGTGATGAGGAACGAGTCCTCGTGGTGCTCGACGCCGTACTCGACGCCCTGCTCCCGCGGCGCCACCACCGTGAACGAGCCGGTCGGGTCCGACGCGGACAGGAACCAGACCTCGGTCGTGACCTTGCTCTCCAAGACGAGGAACACGTACTGCTCGCTCTTGGACGAGTGCACGGTGAGGAAGAAGCGCTCGTCGTCCTCTTGGTAGACGAGCACGTCGTCGGCCGATGGCGTGCCGACCACATGGCGCCAGAGCTGGTACGGCCGCATCGACTCGTCCGGCCGGGTGTAGAAGACGGTGCGGTTGTCGGCCGCCCATGCCAGGCCGTAATAGGTGTCCTCGACGTGGTCGTCGAGGTCGACCGCGCTGGCCGCGTCGCGGAACCGAAGCGTGAAGCGCTCGCCACCGTCGACGTCGACGCCATACGACAGCAGGGTGGCGTCGGGGCTCACCTCGTCGTTGGCGACGTCGCAGAACTCGTGGCCCTCGGCCAGCGCGTTGACGTCGAGCAGCACGTGCTCCGCGTCGTCGTCGCCCTTGCGGCACACGATCGGGTACTGCAGGCCCTCGACGGTCCGCGAGTAGTACCGCCACTCGCCTTTGCGGGCGGGCACCGACAGGTCGGTCTGCTGGATGCGGGCGACCATCTCGTCGAACAGCCGCTGCTGCAACTCCTCGGTGTGGGCCAGCGCCTGCTTGGTGAACTCGTTCTCGGCCTCGAGCAACGACCGCACCTCGGGGTCGTCCCGCTCACGGAGCCAGTACCACTCGTCCACCCGCTCGTCGCCATGGGCAGTCAGCGTCGTCGGCCGCTTCTTGGCCTTCGGTCCGTCCCTCATTGCTCAGAGACTGGCATAGCGTGGCCGGCCATGGGCCAAGCGGTCACGTCCCCGCCCGAATGGCGACGCCGCGCCGGCGCCTCGACCTTGCCGCCTGCGCCGCCGGACGACGCCGAGACCGAACTCGGCCGCCTTGTGGCGCGGGCGTGGGAGTCGACGGACCACGACGCCGCGGCCGCGGTGCGGGCGCTCGTCTGGGACCAGCCCGACGACGTGCCGGGCGTGCGCACCGGTCCCGACACCTACGTCTACGCGCACCAGCCAGGCCAGCCCGTCGCCGTGCTCGGCTGGGCCACTGCCTTGCTCGCCAACCGGTTCGAGGCGCTGGGCGACGACGACGACCTGGCCGCGGCGGTGGAGTTGCACGACCTGACCGTCGCGCTGGGGGACCACCTCTTCGACGACCAGGCCAACGCGCCGGTCGCGCTGGGCGCGGCGTCGCTCTACGCGGTGACGGGGGAGGACGCCTTCCTCGCCACGACGGAACGGCTGTGCGACCTGCTCTGCGAGGTGCAGCCGGTCAACGACCTCTCGGCCGCGGTGCTCAACGCCTGCGCCGACTTGGTGGAGCCGCGGCTCGCGGTCGAGTCGGCCGAGCCGGCCGAGCCTGGCGACCAGCCCGGCGACCAGTGAGCTCGCTGTCGGGCAAGGTCGTCGTGCTGCTCGACAACGGCTCCGCCCACGGCGTCGACGTGGCCAGGGCGCTGGCCGAAGCGGGCGTCTCGGTGGTCACCGTCCACGGACAAGGCCGGCCGCCCGAAGGCCGCGCCGTTTTCGCCGGGGACCCGTCGGACCCGGTGGACGTCCAGTCGGCCCAGACCATGGCCACCGAGCTGTTCGGCAGGGTGGACGCGGTGATCGACGTGGCCGACCTCCCCGCCGATCCGCAACGGGCCATTGACACTGTCGCGACCCGACTGGCCTGACCAAGCTGCGCGTAGTCAGGGTCCCGATTCGGGCACAACAGATGAAAGTCGCGGATGTGCATCCGCACAGTGTGTTGAGTCGCGCGCACAGTGCCGGTTTTGACGGATTGGCTGGCCCGGTCGGACTAAACGCGAATCCCCTGATCGCGTCATTCCCGGCGTTGAGCACCGTCACCCTATTAAGTTGCGGAAACAGCAGTCCGATAGCAGAGACCGGGCCGGGGGGCGCGGTGAAGGTCTCTGGCCTGGGACTGTCTGGCCCTTTTTCAACGGCGGCGGGTCACAACTGTCGCGGTTCGCACTTTGACAACAGATTGAGGAGAGGACGGCAAGGGCTTCATCGCCGGAATCCCCAACGAGCGGAGCGGATCTTGGTCCCGTTTTTTTAGCGGACGACGGGACACACCCAAACCAACTCGAGAGGGGGTGTCCTACATGAAGAACAAGATCCTCGTCCGCGTCATGGCAGTTGCTTCGACGCTCATGGCCCTTCTGGCCGCCGGCGGTGCTGGCTTCACCCGGAACGGCTGAACATAACGGAATGCGTTCAACTCAGCAGGTGCGACGTTCCGGCAGAGGCCTTTGCCGCCCACTCCTCGATCTGATTGTCAGTGGCACTTGAGGGAGACCAGATTGTCCGGAGGGGGTGGGATCGCAGCACGGCGAGTGCGTCAGCTTGAGCTGACCTGCATCGCTGGCGCGCTGATCCTGGTCGCCGCTCTCGGTCTCACTGGCTCCTGGCCTGACCTCGGCCCGCTTGCCATCTTCGCCGGCCTGCTGATCTGGGCCGAGAACGCAGCGGTGCTCCTGCCGTCCAACGCACGGGTCAGCCCCAGCTTCATGGTCGTCATGGCGTCGATCGCCGCGTTCCAAGGTGATGGCGGCGTCCTCGGTGCCGCACTGGTCGGCGGATGTGGCGGCCTGATTCTCGAGCACTTCCGCCGCCGCAAGTACCGCATCATCCTTTTCAACTGCACGCAGTACGTGTGGGCCGGCGCCGCAGGCGCGTTGGCATACGAATTCCTCGGCAACCTGTGGATAGGCATCCCGGTCGTCGCCGCGGCTTTGGCCTTCGCCGCAGTCAACGTCGGCCTCGTGCTGCCGGGTGCCGCCATCGACGCAGGGTCCAGCACCCGTGCCGTGTGGGCGGACATGGCCCCGGCGCTGCCGAACTACGTGTTCTTCGGCCTCCTTGGCACGCTGATCGGCGCCCTCTATGCCTGGCTCGGCCCGGTGTCGGTGCTCGTGCTGGTGTCGCCGCTGGCCATTGCCCGCACCGTGTTCCTCGCCTTCATGCGGCTGCGCCACGCGTACCGGAAGATGGAGCTGCTGTACGGCTTCACCCGCCGAGTCGGCGGTGAACTCGATGTCGAGTCGGTCGTCGAGACGACCTTGGGCGAGGTCCGCGTAGTGTTCGGCGCCGAGCGGGTCGAGCTGTTGATCACGGGATCCGAAGACGGCGTCGTCGCCCGCACCGTCGCCGAGGGCGACCGCGTGTCGCGCACGACCGAGCCCGAGGGGCCTGGCCTGCTCGAGACCCGGGTGTTGAACGAAGCGCAACCAGCCATGTCGGAAGACGGGCGGTCGATGGTGGTGCCGATCTACGGCGGAGGCGGTGGCGTCGTCGGCACGCTGGGCGCGGCGGGGCGCCAAAAAGAAGGCCCACCGTTCAACCTTGAAGACCTCAAGATGTTCGAGACGTTGGCGAACCACGCCAGCGTCGCTTTCGCGAATGGGCGTCTGGTCGAGCGGCTGCGCCACGACTCGCTGCACGACTCGCTGACCGGCCTTGGCAACCGGGCGCTGTTCCAGAGCGCGCTCGACGAGGTCATCAGCGCCTTCCCAGCCGACGGCCTCGCCGCGGTCATGCTGCTCGATCTCGACCGGTTCAAAGAGGTCAACGACACCCTCGGCCACGAGTGCGGCGACGCCCTGCTGAAGGAGATCGCGCTGCGGCTGGAGTCGATCCTCGGCGACCGGGGGACGATCTGCCGGCTCGGCGGCGACGAGTTCGCCGTCCTGCTGTCGGCGCTGGAGCACATCGGCGAGGCGGGCGAGATGGCCCACCGGGTGCTGACCGCGCTGGAGCAGCCGTTCAACGTCGGCGAGATGAAGCTCGAGATCGGCGCGTCGATCGGCGTGGCGCTGGCGCCGGTCGACGGCGAGACCTCGAACGCCCTGCTGCAGCGGGCCGACGTCGCCATGTACGCGGCCAAGGAGAGCCGAACCGGCTGGGAGCTGTACTCCCGTGAGCACGACAAGTACTCGCCGCGCCGCTTGTCGCTGGCCGCCGACCTGCGCCACGCCATGGAGCGGGGCGAGCTCTCGCTGCACTACCAGCCCAAGGCCGAGTTGGCCACCGGGCGTATCACCGGCGTCGAGGCGCTGTTGCGGTGGAACCATCCGGAGTACGGCTTCATCCCGCCCGACGAGTTCATCCCGATCGCCGAGCACACCGGCCTCATCCGCCCGCTCACGTCGTGGGTGTTGAACGAGGCGACAGCCCAGGTGCGGGAGTGGCGGTCGGCCGGGATGGACCTGAACATGGCGGTGAACCTGTCGGTGCGGGCGCTGATGGACGGGGCCCTGCCGGAAGAGGTCGCCAGCGCGCTGGCCCGCGAGTCGTTGGACGCCACCGCGCTGATCCTGGAGATCACCGAGTCGACGATCATGGCCGACCCGAACCGGGCCATCGAGATCCTGCGCCGGCTTGCCGATCAGGGCGTGTCGCTGGCCATCGACGACTTCGGCACCGGGTACTCGTCGCTCGCCTACCTGAAGCGGCTGCCGGTCAACGAGGTCAAAGTCGACCGGTCGTTCGTGATGAACCTGGCGACTGATGCCGACGACGCCGTGATCGTGCGCTCGACGGTCGACCTGGCCCGCAACCTCGGGCTGCGGGTGGTGGCCGAGGGCGTGGAGGACGCAGCGAGTTGGGACCACCTCCGCCTGCTCGGCTGCGACGCGGTCCAGGGCTACCACCTGGCCCGCCCGATGCCCGCGGCGGCCTTCCAGGCCTGGCTGGCCAACTACCGCCGCGACTCCTCCCGGGTCACGCCCGCTTAGCTCCCATTCTTTGAACGCTCAGCCCGCGTATGGCGGGGCAGGCGTTCAAAGAAGCCGGCGGCATAGCCTCACGGCATGCTGGCGAGCCTGCTTCCCGGCTTCCGCGAAGTGCGGGCTCCGTTCGCGGCCGGGTCGCTGCTCATGGCCGCGGCCTACGTCGCCGCTTACGACCGGCTGCACGACGCCACCACGCCAGAGCAGTTGGGCGGCGGCGTCCAGTCGCTGGTCGACCTGCTGGGGCCGCGGGGGCGCATTGCCGTCGCCGCGGTGATCGCCTACTTGCTGGGCACCGTGTTCGTGGCGGTGGTGCGGGGCGCGATGCGCCAGGCGTACGTGGCGATGCTCAAGGACATCACCGATCCGAACTACGTGACCGGAGAACGGCGCCGTCTCCACCAGCTCGCGGCGCCGTTCTCCCGGCCGAGCCTGGTGCGCATGGCGGGATTCGTGGCGCAGGACTTGGACGACGAGGTCCCTGAACGGCTGATCTGCATGGAGATCATCCTCGGCGGCGGCAAGCGGCTGTTGGTGAAGAACAAGGACCTCTACCTCGAGTGGGACCGGATGCAGACCGAGGCCGAGTTCCGCGACGCCATCGTGTTGCCCTCACTGCTGCTCGGGGTCGTCTGCCTGTCGACCGTGAACTGGTCGGGTGCGACGAAGCTGTCGGCGGTCGCCGCCCTCTGCGTCGTGCTCGCCGTGCTGTGGGTGCACGCCCGCCGCTTCGACCGCGAGTCCTACTCGATGTACGCGCACGCCGTCGTCGACCGCGAGGTCACCACCGCCGCCATCGACGAGTACCGCGCCCGCCCAGCCGCCCCCCGCCAAGCCCAACGCCCCTCCGAACTTTGAACGCTCAGCCCGCGCATGGCGGGCCAGGCGTTCAAAGTTCGGAAACCACCGCCGGCTCGGGCATCTCGCGCAGCTTGCGGAGGGGGCCGAAGAGCACGGGCAGGGCCGACAGCGACGTGCCCACCGCGCCGACCCACAGGGTGTTGCGCAGGCCGAGGCTGTCGCCCAGGACCCCGCCCAGCAGCGACCCGAGTGGCAGGGCGCCCCACACGAGGAACCGCATCGTCGCCGTCATCCGGCCGTACAGGTGCGGCGGCGTGATCGTCTGGCGCAGGCTGATCTGGGTGACGTTGTAGAGCGGGTTGAACGTCGACTCCAACAGCATGGCGGCGAGGAAGAACGGCACCGGCGCGGCCGGGGGAGCGGCGGGCACGAGCAGGAACGCCGAGCCCTGCACCAGCGCCCCGACCGACAACGCCGTCCCCACGCTCCACCGCCGTCCAGTCCTGCTGCTCAACAGCGTGCCGGTCAGCGCGCCCAGCCCGCCCGCCGAGAAGATCAGCCCGATCGTCGCCGCGCTGACCTCCAACTGCCGCACGGCGTAGACGAGGAACACCGCCATCGAGAGCCCGGAGAACATGTTGTAGAGCCCGGAGCACAGGGCGATGCGGATCAGCAGGGCGTGCCCGAAGACGTACTGCAGCCCCTCCCGGACGGCGGCGCCCATGCCGGTGGCCGCGCTTGCACTGCGGTCGGGTTCAGCCTCTTCGCTGCGGATACGGAGGATGCACAGCGCCGACACCGCGTACGAGACGGCGTCGACCACGATCGCAGTCGCCGCCCGCAGCGCCTGCACCAACAGGCCGCCGAGGCCAGGCCCGACCAGCCCCGCGGCCGAGTAGCTCACCTCCAGCCGGGCGTTGGCGTCGAGCAGCCGGTCGGGCGGGACGAGCGCGGGCACGTAGGACTGGTACGCCACGTCGAACAGCACGGTGCAGGCGCCGACGCCGACCGCCACGACGTAGAGCTGGGCCACGTGCAGCGAGTCGAAGGCGTGCGTGATCGGGATGCTCGCCAACAGCAGCCCCCGGACGACGTCGGCGTACACGAGGATCGGACGCCGCCGGCGCCGGTCGACCCACACGCCCGCAGGCAGGCCGAGGATGAGGAACGGCACCGTCTCGGCCGCGGCCAGCAGCCCGACTTGGAGCGTGCTGGCATCGAGCGTGGTGATCGCCAGCAGCGGGAGCGCGACAAGCGTGACCTGACTGCCCAGCTGGCTGAGCGTCTGCCCGATCCAAAGCCGGGTGAAGTCGGGGTAGCGGCGAACGAACCCCTGCACGGACCGGTTCTAGTCGACCAGGGTCAGGCGGCGGTTCGTGGCGTCGAGGACGGCGCGGGCGGCGGCGTCCTCCTCGCCAGCCGTCCGGATCGCGGCCGCCCCGAGCAGCAGCTCCTCGTACGGCGGCGTCAACAGCACGATGCTGACGATGACGAAGCTGCGGTCGCCGACCCGCTGGAGCGACGTGTTCTCCAGCTCGAGCGACTCGGCGGCCGGCTCCAGTTTGGCGAGGGCGGCCAAGGTGGCCCGCACGACCAGCGACAGGCTGGTGCTCGACGCCGCCGCGCCCTCCGCCGCCCCGCTGGCCAGGTCGATCCCTCGGCGCAGCGTGACCTCGGCCGTCATGCGGTGGCCTTGGCGCGACTTCGAGATGGCGTCGACCGTGATCCGGTTGGTGTCCTCGGCGGTCACCAGGGTGCCGTCCATCTGGACGACGGAGATGATCCGGCGGTCGAGGTCGACGTTGAACACCGCCTTGGCGACGGTCTGCACGTCTCTGACGACTTGCTTGGGGGCCTTGCCGGCGCCCGCGAGGACGTGGATCTCGGCAGGCTCGACGCCGTCGGTGGTCACCACGCGTACTGCATTGATACCGGGTATGCGGCGGAGCTCTTGTTCCACTGCGTCGATGTCCACCGGCGTCATCCTTCGGAGGGTAGCGAACGGGTGTGTTCGGCGAGCGGATGTGACGGCTCCTTGCGGAGCAGCGCTGCAACGACGGCGGCGATGCCGGCACTCATGGCAACGTCGCCGATCGAGAGCACCTCACGGAGCGGCCGGACGGGGATGATGTCGGCGAGGATCATCAAGTCGTCGGATGGCCGTTCGTAGTGGTGCTTGGACTGCATGCTGATGGTGGCGAGGTCTCTATCGTCGTCTGCGATCCCCGCCTTGATGACGGCTTCACGCCGAACAGGCATTCCTTCGTTTACGGCGATGACGAGGAGATTGGCGAGTAAGCCGATGGTCACTGCGACCATGCCGAAAATGCGGATGTTGGCCACCGTGAATGCGGCCAACAGGACATACGAGGCCAAAAGGAGGGCGAAGGCCGCGTCGCCCCCAAGCTGGTTGCTCACCAGTTGCGCGCCGACGCCGAGCGGCAGGACCCACCACGCGGCCAGGCGGTGCTCACCGAGGTTGCGGAGTCGGCCGCCCGTCGCCAGTCCGACGGCTACCCCGAGCAGCAGGGCGACGACGGCGTAGGCCACGGGCGAACCTTACGCCGAGCGACGGGCGTCAGTCGTGCCAGTCGGCGGGCAGGTCCACCAGCCACAGCACCGGCCAGCGGCTGGCCGCGTCGACGCCCTGCATGTCGAAGCGCCACAGCCCGGCCGCGCCGTCCTCGATGAACTGGTCCGCGCTCGTGACGGTGCCGTCGGGTGCGGTCGTCGTCAGCTGGTTGGCCCGCTGCCCCTGCACGGCCGGGACGATGCCCGACTCGGAGGTGTCGCCGTTCAGCGTGCCCTCGACGTCGTGTCGGTGCACCGCCCCAATCGCGACGGAGCCAAGTCCCTTGCCGCTGGCCGCAGCCACGGCGGTGAAGTCGTCGGCGAAGTAGATCCGGCGGCGGGCGCAAGCCCTGGCGCGACGAACAGCGCAGACAGAAGAAGCCCCAGCCCCCGTTTCATGTAAGCGTTTCGACAGCGGCGGGCGCCGCTCCTGGGTCCCCTTGTGGGATTAGGCCTGGGCGGGGGCGCCGGCGCGGTCGAGGCCGAGCAGCACCTCGTCAAGGAAGTCGACGATCTCGTCGCCCGAGAACAGCTCACGGCTCAGGGTCAGCGTCAGCCAGGACTCGACGTCCTTGGCGGGGGGCAGGTCGCGGACCTCGCCCCAGAGCTCGAACAGTCGGTCCTGCACGCGGGACGAGCTGAACACGACCTGGGTGCTCGCCTCGCTGCGCCAATCCTCGATCAGCTTCCGGGCACTCGACATGCTCATCGCTCCTATCAGTCCGCCGTTCGCTGCTGTCTGTATCGACCGCTTGCTGGCTTTGTGTAGAACGTCGGCCTTGGTGGTGCTGTTCCCCCGTCGGGGCTCACACCAACCAGCCGCCGTGTGACTTCGGTCTCTGATTCTTCGTCGGCAGGTGCCGGCCTGGACTTTCGACAACGTATGACCAAGTTCCAGGGATGAGAAGCCGGGTATGGATTGTTACTATCACGGTAGGGGAAAACCCCCCCGAAGGAGTGACCGCCCCCCATGGCAACCACAGATCTCGACCTCGGCCGCTACAAGCTCGGCTGGTCAGACACCGTCGAGTACGCCTTCACCCCCAAAAAGGGCGTCTCCGAAGAGATCGTCCGCGAGATCTCCTGGTGGAAGGGCGAGCCCCAGTGGATGACCGACTTCCGGGTGCGGGCCTACCGCAACTTCGTCAAGCGGCCGATGGCGCCCTGGTTCGCGGTGAACATGCCGTCGATCGACTTCGACGACATCTACTACTACCTCAAGCCTGCGGGCGCCCAGGTCAGCGAGTGGGAAGACCTGCCTGCGGCCATGAAGGAGACGTACGAGAAGCTGGGCATCCCTGAGGCCGAGCGCAAGTACCTCGCCGGCGTCACCGCCCAGTACGAGTCTGAGGTCGTCTACCACCGCAACCGCGAGGACCTCGCCGCCCAGGGGATCCTGTTCACCGACATGGACACGGCGGTCCGGGAGTACCCCGAGATCGTGAAGAAGTACTTCGGCAAGATCATCCCGCCGAACGACAACAAGTTCGCCGCCCTCAACTCGGCGGTGTGGTCGGGCGGGTCGTTCATCTACGTGCCGCCGGGCGTGAAGTGCGAGATGCCGCTCCAGGCCTACTTCCGCATCAACGCCGAGAACGCAGGTCAGTTCGAGCGCACGCTGATCATCGCCGACGAGGGCGCCCAGGTGCACTACATCGAGGGCTGCTCGGCCCCGGTGTACTCGACCGACTCGCTGCACTCGGCGGTGGTCGAGCTGGTGGCGCTGCCCGGCTCCCGCATCACCTACACGACGATTCAGAACTGGTCGCCGAACGTCTACAACCTCGTCACCAAGCGGGCCAGGGCCGAGGCCGAGGCGCACGTCGAGTGGATCGACGGCAACATCGGCTCGCGCCTCACGATGAAGTACCCGGCCGTCTACCTCATGGGGCCGAAGGCGTCGGGCGAGGTGCTGTCGGTCGCCTACGCGGGGGCAGGCCAGCACCAGGATGCCGGGGCCAAGATGGTCCACGCCGCGCCGGAGACCACATCGACGATCGTGTCGAAGTCGATCTCCAAAGACGGCGGCCGCACCTCCTACCGCGGCCTGGTCAAGGTCGAAGAGGGCGCCACGAACTGCAAGAGCTTTGTGCGCTGCGACGCGCTCTTGCTGGACGAGGACTCCCGCTCGGACACCTATCCGTACATGGAGATCGGCGAGCGCGACGCCCGCATCGGCCACGAGGCCACGGTCTCGAAGGTCGGCGACGACCAGCTCTTCTACCTGATGTCCCGCGGGCTCTCCGAACAGCAGGCCATGGGCATGATCGTCAACGGCTTCATCGAGCCGGTGACCCGCACCCTGCCGATGGAGTACGCAGTCGAGTGGAGCCGCCTGATCGAGCTCCAGATGGAAGGCTCAATCGGCTAGTTGGCAGTCGGCGTCAAGACGCGAAAGGCCCCGGGCGTCCCGCCCGGGGCCTTCGTCGTTCTCGGCTCTACCGAATTGAGAACGTGACCTGAACCTCGAAGGTCGAGACGACGACCAGCCACTTCGTGCCCGCCGGGAGAGGTACTGCCCACGCGCCCGGGTTCTGGCTGATGATCACCTGGTTGCCCAGCGACTGGCACGAGCTGGACATGAACTTCGCGGTCAGCTGCCCGGGCAGGGTGGACCCGACGGTGGGCTCCGCCGACCAGGTGATCCCGAGCGTGGTGCCGCCCCGCCCGGCGACGTTCACGATCTGCGAGTCGATGCCATCGGTCGGACTGTCATCGAGTGCAGGATTACATCCCGAAAGAATGAATCGGGTGGCCCCGTCAATGAAGGGTCCGGAGGCACCAGCGATCTTGTAAGGCCCGGCGGCGTGGCTCGGCCCGGCAAAGGTCGCCCCGAGCGCGGCGGCTGCGGCAATGAGGACGCACAGCTTCTTCATAGGTTCCCCTCCTGGTTCAATGGCTCGTGCAGGCGCACGTGGCTGCTCGGGAGACGAGCCACGCCCCAGCGCTGCCTAGTACTACGCCCCAACTGAAGGAGAGTGTCGCACTGAATTTCGAATCTCGCCATATTTTCGTGACACGGTCCTGGCGCCCCGTCGTAGTAGTGGGTGGCACACAATGTGCCACCCACTACTCATGGGAGGAACTGAATAGTGAAGCGTTTACTCAGTAAGACCGTTGTGGTAGCGGTCGCCGCACTGATGCTTGCGAGCTTCGGTGCGACGCCCGCAAGCGCGGCTGCCGCGGGTGAGGCCGTTCTGACGGGCACGGTGACCCCTGACCCCGTCCTGGCTGCTGCTGCCAATCCTGGTGGCAGCTTCGCAGTGAGCGTGAGCCAGACCGGCACCGCGGCCGGCGTCGTCGGCACCTCGGCGGCGACCTGTGCCGTCAGGTACAGCAGCACCGGGACCACCAACGTTGCCACCGGCTCGGGCACCGGCAACCTCGACTGCAATGGCAGCTTCGTCACCGGCGGCTCCGTTTCAGTGCAGTGCTCGGTGAGCTACAGCCAGGTTGGCAACACAATCCTCGTCACCGGCTCCTGCACCGGCACGGCAGCGGGTTCGCTGACCGCCGAGTGCGTGATCGCCGTTGTCGGGACCACCATTGGCACGGAGTGCACCTTCGCCATCGTTTAGTCCACGGTGAAGGGTGGTGAGCTGTACACCGGGCAGACAGCGGCTGCTCGGGTGCTCTAGCCGCTCGGGGTCGGGGAGGCGATCCGTCTTCCCGACCCCGAACGTTGTATAAACGCTTGCAGGAACACATGCGACCGTTGTCGCATCTCTCTTACGCATGAGGACCGACCTCCCCGATGTCCTACGCCCGAACCCGATGACCCCCCACGCCCTCCCCTCTGCGCCTGGCCTTCTGCCCCGTCGACGGGGCACCGCAGTGCGACGGGCCGCGCTCGGGCTCCTTCTTCTTTGGTTGTGTCTGCCCAGCACCTTTTCCCCAGCGACGGGCAGCGACGCTCCTGTCGTGGCGATCGGGGAGTGGGAGCCCACCGTCCTCCCGCCAGGAGACGAGGGCGACTACATCGCCACCTACCAGCTTTATCCTGATGTGGCCTCGCGTCGGCTGTACGCGATGGGAGGCAATCAAGGCTGGGTGGCCGCCTACAGCCTCGACACCCTAAAGCCCCTGGGTGCTGGAGTTTCTGCCTCGACCAACGGATTCCGCACGATCGGGATCTTCGATTCCCAACTCGGAGGGATGTACATCGGTGTGTGGGGCGGCGCACGGTACACAGACGTTGCCATCGAAGCGGTCGTGTTGGCGCCGGACGGGGACATGCGGCATGCGGCGCGCCAAGACCTGTCCCTTCACATGCCCGGCGATGCCATCGTGGGCATGTACCGGGCGCCGGGGACCAACGCCCTTTGGGTGCTCTCCGAAAACCAGTTCATGGGCCAGTCCGGTCAAGCCCGGACTGCACCAGGGCTCGGCGTGCGCATCACCGAAATCGACACGTCGAAGTTCGGCACCCCAGAAGCCGTCGTGTGGACACGCGAGTTCGCGGCATGCCAACGGAGCATCCACGACACCGCCGGCTATCGCACCCCCGCCGGGATCGGCTACGTCGCTGAGCAGAACGCCCTGTACTTCGGGTGTGCCAATGTCACTGTGCAGAACGGGTTCTCCCCTCCCACATCTCCGAGGGGCGCGGCCCGAGTTGTGCTCGACGGCGACCCGGCACGCGGCCGCACCGCTCCTCCCACCGCCAGCCTCGAGGTGTTCTCGAAGGACGGCAACTTCGCCGGCTCGTACTCGGTGTTCGACCCAGGTTCGCGGCGACTCGCGATGATCGCTCAACCGGCCGCAGGGGTCCCGCTCACGAGCATCTATGTGTTCGACGCGCTCACCAACTCCTACGTCGGATCGATCGCTGCTGGGTCGTTCCCGCTTTCCTCGATCGGCTTGGACCCGGTTGCGGGCCGGGTGTACGGCAACGGTACCGGTGTTGGCCTGGTTGTCGCTGACATCCGCCCCTCGCCCACCACCCAGGGGCGAACGTTCCCAGAGTTCGACATCGACCCGACGACGCCGCCGGACAACTCGATTGTCGGCGTTGATCCCGAAACCTCGCGACTCTTCCTTCGGTACAACAACCGGCGCAGCGTGCTCATTGTCGAGGACCGTTTGCCGAAGTACATCCCTGCACCTCCCCCCAGCCTCGATGCCAACACGATCGACGTCGCCGAGGCCCCTGGGCAGACGGCCGCGACGTATGCGGCGGCGGCACAGGGGTATGGCATCCGGGCCCGGCAGATCGGCGGCCAATACGCCCTCCAGGTGAATTTCACGCCGTACAGCCAGAACGCGGTGGGACTGCCAGGTGCGGGCAGCGTTCCCGTGTTCCCGCTCGGATCGGGCACGCGGGAGTTCGACGGCGCCTATCTCAATCATCTGGCCGTCACCAACGAAGAGGCGGGTGCCTCCGTTGTGCCTGCCGACCGCGACGAGGCCAATACGGGGGCCGACACGGGGAAGCATCCCACCTGGCCTGCTGGTCCGGGGCCGTTCGCCTGGCCGGAGCAGCCGGAGTTCCCCAAGGGGTCTCCAAACCCGTTCCAACCGCTGCTTCCGTGGCCGTACAAGGACGCGCATTGCCTCGACCTCCGCAACGAGGCGGCATCCGACGAGCAGGGGAGTGGCTTCCCCGGCGACAAGAGCGTGGCGACAGCCGCATGCGACATGAGCGGGCGCAACGCCTCAGCGGCGTCGACGCTTGCCCCGATCACCGTGAACGAGAACCTCTTTGTCGGGGCGACTTCGCTGACGTCAACCGTCGAGATCGACCCGATTGAGGGGGCTGTTACCACGATCAGTGCCACGGCCAAGAACATCAACGTCATGGGGGTGCTCCGCATCGGCGAAGTCACCGCGACAGCGATTACCAAGGCGAAGGGCAGGCCGCAGACGACATCGGCGTCCTATACCAGGGTTGTCAAAGACGCGGTCATGGAGGTCAACGGCGAGCAGCGTTCCATGTGCGGTGACGAGGGCTGCCCGATCCAACAGTTCGCGAAGGAGGTCAACGCCAACTTCGCCGGCCGTGTCGTCATCCGCTTCCCAGAGCCGATGCGGCGTGCGACGCCCAAGGGCTTTGCCGCGCAGGTGCAGCGCGACCCCATGGACATCGTGCAAGAGGTCTTGGTCAACGAGCAGTCTCCCGACCGGCTCGACATGCCGGCCATGGTCCTCATGATCTCCCAAGACGGCTATCGCCCGGCCCGCACCGTCCTTGAGTTCGCGGCGGTGGCGGCGGACGCCCGCTACGGCATCAGCCTGCTGGACAATGGGTCCGACGACGGCAGCGTGGACCTCGACGTGGCCTCGGACAATGGCCTGCTCGGCGACGGCGGCTCCGGCCCGCTGTTCGGTGGCGGCACGGGCGGCGGCGAGCGAAAAGGCCCTGGGCAGAACAACAGCCCCGGCGGCGATGGCGACAACTGGTTCGAAGCCCTCCGTCGCGGAGCGTTCCGCTTCGTGTGGGACGGCTTCGGCCGGCTTCGCGGGATGCTGCCGATCTGGGGGATCCTCGTCGCACCCGCCTATGTGGCATCCCGCCGCTGGCTGCTCCTGCAACGCTCGCAACTGATCGCCCGAGGTGGATTGTGAAACGGTTGGACCCGTCGATCGGTAGCTCGGCCATGACGTTCGGCATCGCCCTCGTGGTGGCGGTGCTGCTCTCGCTCGTTGTGATCTCTCGGGACGACGACACCGCCTTGCAGGCCTCCACTGGCGGCGGCCCAGACGGAGCCGGCCAAGTCGACGGATCGGGGGACGGCAGCGGCCCCGACGGGTCGGGCGATGCGGGCGGAGCGAACGGCAGCGGTCCGTCGGGCGGCGGTCCGGGTGCCTCCGGCGGGAATGGCGACAAGCCGAAGACGCTGGCAGGGGTCGAGTGTGCGCCCGGCAAGAACGGCGGCAACACCGATGTCGGCGTCACGGGGAACTCGGTGAAGCTGGCCGCCACCATTGTGGCTGACGGGCCGGGCGCCAGCTTTCTGAGCGCGGTGCGCACCGGCATGGTTGCGGTCGTCAACCGGGTGAACAACGCAGGCGGCGTTTGCGGCCGGAAGCTGAACCTGAACCTGCGGAACGACTCATGGCAGGCCGACCTCGGCTCCCAGTACATCAAGAACTTCGTCGAGTCCGAGAAGGTGTTCGCCCTCGCCGTGGTGCCGTCGTCGGAAGGCCTCGAGGCTTCGGACAGCTACATCCGCGAGAAGAAGGTGCCCGTCGTTGGCACGGACGGCATGCTCATCAAGCAGTACAAGAACCCGTGGATCTGGCCGGTGGCCACGTCGACGATCTCGACGATGCACGTGATGGCCCAGAACGGCCATGACCGCGGCTACCGCAACTTCGCCATCGTCTTCGACGCCAAGTACCACTTCGGGGTCGAGGGCGCCTACGCGTTCAACCAGGCCGTCAAGCGCTTGACCGGCTCGGACATCCTCGGCTTCAACCCGCAGAACGCCTGCCAGAAGCGGTACTGCGGAATCCTGCCGCAGAAGCCGAGCTATGCCAGCGAGGTGCAGGGCTTCAGCAACGCGTGCACGGGAGCCCAGAACTGCGAGTTCATTGCGTACCTGCTGGAGCCTGACACTGCTTTGAGCTGGTTTAAGGAAGGCCCATACCGGCCGAGCAACAAGACCGGACCCCACGCCACCTTCAACGACGGCACGATCGGCGGCGCCCAGCCGCTCTTCACCCGCAGTTTCGCCGAGAACTGCCAGGCGACCTGTGACGGCATGTGGGTCTGGACCGGCTACAACCCGCCCATCGAGGACCTCGCCGCCCAGCCGGGTGTTGCCCAGTACGTGAACGACGTCCGGGCCCAGTCCGCCTCGGTCGACGTGACCAACCAGTTCGTCGAGGGCGGCTATCTCGGCATGACGCTGCTGGTCAAGGCCCTCGAGAAGGTCGGCCCCGTGCTCACCCGGGACAACCTTCGGCTCGCCCTCGACTCGATGAGCCTGGACACCGGCCTGTCGTCCCCGCTCAAGTGGAGTGCAGGCAACCACTTCGCCAACGTCTCGGCCCAGGCGTTCCAGATTCAGTACAAGCAGTCGTTTTCCGGCTGGAGGCGGACCACTGGCTTCCTCGCCGATCCCTGGGTGGGCCAGGACATCCCGCCCGGGCGCTAGGCGGCCAGCCGGATGATCGTCAAGTTCCTCCTCTACATCCTCTTGTCGCTCCCCCTCATTGGGGCGTACGCGATGCTCGCCATCGGCATCGTGGTCGTGTTCAGGGCGTCGAAGGTCTTGAACCTGGCCCACGGCGCAATGGCGATGCTTCCGGCGTACATCACGTACGAGGTCAGCCACCGAGGTCTCCCTATGGTGGTCGCCGTCCCCGTCGGGGTCGCGTCGGGCGCATTGCTCGGCGTCCTCACCGAGCGGTTCTTCGTCCGTCCGCTCGCCCGCCAGGGCTCGACGGCACAGACCGTCGGCACCATCGCCGTGTACGGCGTGGTGGTGGCGGCGGTGGCGCAGATCTGGGGCTCGGGATCGAAGATCGCCCCGGCCATCTTCCCTGAGGGCGGTGTGAGCGTTGCGGGCTCAGTGCTGCGGTGGGGCCAGCTGGGCCTGTTCGCCACTGCGCTGATCATGGCCGCGGGCTTCTACGCGCTGTTCCGCTATACCGGGATCGGGCTGGCCATGCGCGGCGCGGCCGAGAACCCGCGGGCGGCCGGGCTCATGGGCATCAACCCGGAGAAAATGGCCCGCCTGGCGTGGATGCTCGGCGGCGCACTGGCCGCCCTGGCGGGCATCCTGCTTGCCGCGGTCACCAACCTGCAGCCCTACACGCTGTCGCTGCAGATGCTTCCCGCTTTCGTGGCTGCCCTCTTGGGCGGGTTCGGCAGCCTTATCGGCGCTATCGGCGGGGCCGCCCTGGTCGGCGTGGCCCAGGGGATCGTCCCCGCCTTCGCGCTGGTTCCGGGCGTCCGCGGCATCGCCACCCAAGTGGGCATGTCGCAGCTCGTGCTCACCGTCATCGCGCTGGCTGCGATGTACCTGCGGGGCGGCCGCTTCTCGGTGACCGAGATGGTGCAGTTCTACGAGGACTTCGTCAGCGCGGCCACGGCCACCGGCGGCGTGGCTCGCGTGACCGGCGAGGGGGCCTGGGCGGTAGAAGGCCACCCGGGGGTCGAGCACCTCATCGGCTACGAGTCTGAGCTCAACCGCATGATC
>Ga0190267_10000042_pt1 | contig 22956 bp, 20 predicted proteins | sample Popmic239T_FD_140332 | JGI IMG/M metagenome (GOLD analysis project Ga0190267, IMG submission 140332) | Populus adjacent soil microbial communities from riparian zone of Oak Creek, Arizona, USA - 239 T | ecosystem: Environmental > Terrestrial > Soil > Riparian zone | place: USA: Arizona... | reverse complement strand
TCAACGTGTCGGCCGCCGCGCGCATCACCCGCTTGCCCGTCTCCACCGACCCCGTGAACGCGATCTTGGCGACGCCCGAGCGCACCAGCGCCTCGCCGGTCGCAGGCCCGCCGGTGACGACCTGCACCACGTCGCCCAGGCCGGCCGCCGCGAACAGCCGCCCCGCGGCCAGCCCCACCCGCGGCGTCAGCTCCGACGGCTTCAGCACGACGGTGTTGCCCGCGAACAGCGCCGTCAGCACCGGCGACATGGCGAGCGTGAACGGGTAGTTCCACGGGCTGATCACCCCGACCACGCCAAGCGGCTCGTAGCGCACCTCGGCCTTCTTGTGGGCCAGCATCCCGGTCGGCACCCGACGCCGCGACAGCGCCTTGGCCCCGTGCTTGGCGTAGTAGCCGAACAGCTCGCAGGTCACGACGATCTCGGTCGCCCACGCCTCGCTGTCGAGCTTCCCGGTCTCCGACGTGATCGTGCGCACGACGTCGTCGGCCTGGTCGACCAGCACGTCGCGCACCTGCAACAGGAGGTCGGCCCGCTCCCGGAACGACAGCGCCCCCCACCACTCGAACGCCTTGGCGGCCGTCGCCACCGCCGCGGCCACGCCGGCCTCGTCGACATCGGGCACCGCCTCGCCCACGGTCGCCAACTCGTCGATCGTCATGCGTCCTCCTCCGGCCTGGTGCCGATCTCCGCGTGGGCGGTCCCGTCGAGGACCCACGCCCGTTCCTTCTGCCAGCGGCCCGACCACCGCTCGACCACGATCTCCGCGTTGGCCCTCTCGGTGTTGGTGCACACCGCGCCGGCGCCGTCGGGGTCGGTGTAGTCGACGGCGATGCATCGGTCCGCAGGCTGGTCCACCGACACCCGCAGACGACGCCGCCCGACCGTGCCCGAGACCTTCCACTCCGGCAGCCCGAGCCGGGCCCGGAACAGCGGGGCGGCGGCCAGCGGGTTGCGCGGCCAGTCGACGCCGCCCGCCCGCAACTGCACGAACGGCGCGGGCGGCAAGCGGTCCAGCCCCGGCCGACGGGACACGCCCGCCACGATCTCCAACACCTCGCCGTCGCCCAGGTCGGCGTGCAGCCAGCCCCACCGCTTGGCGCTGCCGTGGCCGTAGATGCGGGCCAGCCCGCCCCGGCCGACCAACTCCGTGCGCGCCCCGTCCTGCTCGATCCAGCCCCGCACCGTCGCCGTCGGCAGCGGCACGATCTGGGCGCCGGGCAGGAACTCCTTCTCCCACGCCGCCCGGGGGAACGTGTAGAGCGGCTCGCCCCCGTCCTCGAACGCCAACTGCCACGCCATCGACGCCGTCTTGCCGGACAGCAGCCGCTCCTCGCCCTCGTCGGCCACCACCGCGTCAGGCCCGAACCGCTCCCACACCGGCGCCCCCGCGACGGGGAACCGGGCGATCCACCCGTGCCCGTACGGCGCGCCCTCGTCCGGCGCCACTATCTCGTAGTGGACCCACACGCCCTCGCCGTCTTCCGCGGTGATCGTGCCGTACCAGACCTCGAGCCGGCCCCGCTGCCCGCGCCACCGCGGCGCCAGGAGGCTCATCGGACGCCCTCGGCAATCGCCATCGAAGCCGCCATCACTGTCATCTGCGGGTTCACCTCCGGACACGTCGGCAACACGGATGCATCAGCCACCCAGACCCCGTCCACGCCACGGAGCCTGCCATCGGGCGCCACCGGCGCAGTCTGCTCGTCGGCCCCCGCCCTCGCCGTTCCGCTCGGGTGGAAGGCGGCGATGTGCAACTGCCTGGCGTCGACCCGGCCGACCAACTCGTCCAACTCGGCCAGGCTGCGCACGGGCGCCTCGCCGGGCACGCCCGACAACACCTCCGTGGCGCCCGCCGCGAACAGGAGGCGCCCCATGTGCGAGATCGACCGCACCAGCCTGCGGCCGTCGTCGGGATGCAGGTCGTACAACAGCGCGCTGGCGGCCCGGTAGCGGCCCACGACGCGCCCGGACGGGCGGTCGCCCACCATGGCGCCGAGGGTCACCAAGTGGTCGGCGGTGTTGATCTGGTCGACCAGCTCGCGGCCATAGCCGGGCAGCGCCATCGACCCCATGCCCGGCGGCGTGGACGTGGCCTCGATCAAGATGCCCTCGGTCTCGTGGTGCTCTTCGACCGCCGCGCTCTGCAGCACGCCCTCCCACGCGGTGACCGGCGCGTCGAAGCGGCCCGCCACGCCGATGGCCGGGTGCAGGGCCAGGTTGCGGCCGATGTGGGGATGGCGGCCCATGCCGCTGCGGCGCAACAGCGTCGGCGTCTCGGTCGCTCCGGCGGCGACGACGACGCGCCGCGCGTGGAGGTGGTGCGGCTGGCCGGCCTCGTCGACCGCGTACACGCCCGTCGCCCGACCCCGCTCGCTGACGACCCGCACGACCCGAAGGCCGGACGCGATGCGCGCCCCCGCCGCGCAGGCGTCGGGCAACGCGTTGAGGTGCACGCCGAGCTTGGCGTTGCGGGGACAGCCGATGGCGCACTGGCAGCACCCGCCGCAGCCGGCCGCGTTCCGCCTGATGGGACCGGCGTCCCACCCCAGCGCTTCGGCACCGGCCAGAAGGAGGTTGCCGTTGCGGCCCATGACCGACAGCGGCACCGGTGCCACTTCGAGCATCGCCTCCACCTCGTCGAGCAGCGGGTCGAAGCGAGCCGGGTCGGCGAAGGCAACGCCGAGGCCGTCGCGCCAGTGCTGCAAGACGCGGCTCGGCGTGCGGTAACAGGTCCCCGAGTTGACCAGCGTGGTGCCGCCCACGCCCCTGCCGATCGGCAGCACGACCGGTGGCCGGCCGATGGCGACGGTCGAGCCGCCGTCGCGGTAGAGCCGGCCGAAGCGGTCGGCCGGGTGGCCGGTGCGGAACTCGTCCACTCCGAAGCGGCGGCCTTCTTCGACCACCACCACGTCCAGGCCGCGGCGGGCCAGGGTGCGGGCTGCGACGGCGCCGCCCGCGCCGGACCCCACCACCACGACGTCGCACGACACCACCCCCGGCCACTCCGTCCCCGGCGTGACGTCGAGGTCGGCATCGGGCCTGGCCGGTGCCTCCGACATGGCCCGCTCGCGCAACGAGGGCGCGTACGCGTCGGCGCCCGCGACGAGCGTGATGGTGGCCTTGAGCGCGTCGAGGGCCAACGCTGCTTCGGGACGGGTCGAGGCGAAGCGAGCCAGGACCGACTCGCGGCCGGCCACGTCGAGGTCGGCCAAGCGGGTGCGCGTCGTCGCCCACGACAGTGCGTCCAGCGCGGCCGCCCCCGCCAGCACGCCGGCCCGGGCGGGCGCGGGCAGGTAGCCGAGGTAGCGACGGATGCCGGCGGCCAGCGCCACCGGGTCGGGCCCGCCCGCCTCCGGCGGCAACATCGCCGCACACACCCCCACCACCGCCCGCCCCACCGAACTTTGAACGCTGACGCCGCCTATGCGCGCGTCAGCGTTCAAAGTTCGGAACTGAGGGCGGGTCATGGGGCGGCGCCGGTGAGGAGGACGGCGCGGAGCAGGTCGGTGCGGCCCCGCAGCGCCGACGCCTCGCCTTCGAAGCGGACGGTGCCGCGCTCGAGGAAGTAGGCCCGGTCGGACACGTCGAGGGCCAGATCGACATGCTGGTCGACGATCAGCAGCCCCACGCCCTGCGTCGCCAGCCGGGCCAGCGCGTCGAGCAACTGGGCCACGATCGCCGGGGCCAGGCCCAGCGAGAGCTCGTCGACCATGAGCAGCCGGGGCTTGGCCAACAGCGCCCGCCCCAAGGCCAGGATCTGCTGCTGGCCGCCCGACAGTGTCCCGGCCAACTGGGTGCCCCGCTCCCCCAGCCACGGGAACTGCTCGACCACTTCCTCGATGCGCTCGCGCCGCTCCCCCTTCGGCGCGGCCATGGCCCCGATCCGCAGGTTCTCCTGCACGGTCAGCCCAGGGAAGGTGGCCCGCCCGCCCGGCACCTGCACGATCCCGCGCCGCACGACGTCACGAGGCCGGCGCCGCCGGATCTCCTCGCCCTCGACCCGGATCGACCCGGACTTCACCGGCGCCATGGCGGAGACCGCCTTGAGCAGCGTCGACTTGCCCGCCCCGTTCGTGCCCAGCAGCGCGACGACCTCGCCCGCGCCGACGGTCAGCGAGATGCCGTTGAGCACGTTGACCCGGCCGTACGCGACCTCGATGTTCTCGACTTCCAGCAGCGGCGTCACAGCGGCACCTCCGCCACCACCGCGCCCGTCTCGTCGAGCACCACGACCCGCGCCGCGCCCACTCGACCCGGCCGCACCGCGAGGTACGTCCCGTCGCTGGCCGCCGACTCCGCGGTCACCCGCCCGTCGGCCAACTCGACCTGCACCGACACGCCGTTCACCCGCCCGTAGACCGCCGACAGCGCGGGCACGCCCTCCTTGCCGGTGGTGGCCGCCCACACCGCAGCCGCCCCCGCGGGCGCCGGCTTCAACGCCACGCCGAGCCACCGCTTCGGGCCGGGATAGGCCACATGCAGCCGCAGCTCGCCTGACTCCGACGCCAGCAGCGCGCGGGAGTCGCCCACCGTCCGACTGGCCACCAGCCGGGCCCCGTCCGGCACCACGCCCTCGGGCGACGCGGCGCCGGTCGGCAGCGCCGCGAACAGCACCAGCGCGGCGGCGAACACCAACCCGGCCGCACCCAGCACCCACGAGCGGGAGCGGGTGGTCATCCGCGCAGGTACCGGTCGGCGAACAGGGACAGCCGCAGGCGCACCGGCGCCATCGGCTCGAATGGCAACGAGGCCGCGAACGCAGCGAAGGCAGCCAGCAGGGCGAGCAGCCACGGCCAGCCCGGCCAGCGCGACGCGAGCCGGTACGACGCCGCCGCCGACTCGGTCACCGGCTCGATCTTGGCCGGCGGGGCGGGAGTGGGCGGAAGGCCAGGATCGACCGGCCGAGTCGCCGTCGGATCGAACCCGTCGACGCGCAAGACCCTCGTCACGAACTGCTCGGCGGGCGGGTCGACCGGCACCGGCGCGCCGCCCCCGCTGCCCGAGGGGCCGCCGCCGATCACCGGACCGAGCAGCACCGAGGCCGACCCCGCCACCAGGTTGAATTCGAGGAAGTAGTTGTTGGCCGGATCGTTGTTCGTCATCCGGACCCGCACGCCGCCGCCCCGCACCGACGCCTTGGTCCCGTCCTCGGCCACCTCGCCGGTCGGCTGCACGACCCGGACGTCGATGTAGCCGCCCCGGTTCAACGCGGCTCGTACGGCCTCGGTCAGCGTGGGCAACTGGTCGGCCGGGACGGCGGCCTGGTCCACGCGCAGGCCCTCCTCGTCGATGACCACCGGAATGCCCGACACGGTCGCGTCGCTGGCGGTGACCCTGCCCTGTGCGACCGCCCCGCCCCTCGTCCCGTCCACCGACGCAGACCCGTCGAAGCGGGCCGAGCCGATCACCATCGGGCCGCTCACGACATCGTGCACCTCGGCCATCGCCGTCGCCGTCAGCGCCGCGCCCGAGCCGTCGGCGATGGACAGCGAGCTGCTCGACCCCATCGAGAAGCCGGCCCCCGAGGACCCGTTCCCGGTGGCGAAGGCCCGGCCCAGCGGCGCCGTCGAGGCGTGCGCGTCGAGGGTCATGCCCCCTTCGGACACATGGGCATCGGGCCTGCCGTTGGCCGACGCGGTGTCGGCCTCGGCGGTCGGCCCCTGCGGCCCGATATACGCCTCGATGAGGCCGAAGTCGGTGGCAGACGCCCGGCCGAAGGCGGCCGCGGGCGGGTTGGTCGCACCGGCCCTGGTGGCCACCGGCCGGATGCCGAGGGTGGTCTGGTTGGCGCCCGGCGCGGGCTCGGCCGGGAAGGCGTCGGCGGCGATGGTGAAGGCCCGTCCGAGCAGCGGCCCAGCCTGGGCTTGGGCCTGGGCCGGCGACGGCACCGACACGCCAACCAGCAGCGCCGCCGCGAAGGTGAGCCGCCTCATCGGGCCGCCCCGATGTAGGACTCCACCACGTCGGGCGCTTCGAGCACCTCGGCGCTCGGCCCGTCGGCTACGACCCGGCCCAAGTGCATGGCGACCAGCCGTTCGGCCAGCCCGCAGACGAACGGCACGTCGTGGTCGATGACGACGACGGCGGCCTCGGCCCGGATGCGCTGGATCAGCCCGCCCAACACCGCGACCTCGCTTTGCTGCAGCCCCGACGCGGGCTCGTCGAGCAGCAGCAGGCGCGGCCCGCGCGCGGCCAGCCAGGCCAGCTCCACGGCGCGCGTCGTGCCGAGTGAGAGCTGCGAGATGCGGTGGTCGAGATAGCGCCGCAGGTCGACCACGTCGAGCAGCCCCTCGGCCGCCGCCGCCACCCGCTCGCCTTCGACGCGGGCCGCCCGCAGCCGCAGCCCCTCGGCGAGGATGCCCGCCGAGTGCTTGGTGTGGAACCCGGACAGCAGCACGTCGCGCACGGTCATTGTCGGATAGAGGCGGGCGTCCTGAAAGGACCGGATCAACCCGAGCCTGGCCCGCTGGTACGGGAGCAGGCGCGTGACGTCGCGGCCGTCGAACGACACGGCGCCGTCGGCCAAGGACACGAACCCGCACAGCGCGTCGAGCAGCGTCGTCTTGCCCGCCCCGTTCGGCCCGATGATGCCGACGACCTCGCCCGCGTCGACGCGGACCGACACGTCGTCCAGCGCCACCACGCCGCCGAAGGCGACCCGCAGCCCCGTCGCCTCAAGCACCGACGACCGCCTCTTCCAACAGCACGTCCTCTTCGACCGGGCGGCGGGTGCGCCGGGCCGTGGCCACCGCCCGCTGGCCCAGGCCGACGATGCCGTCCGGGTTCCACGCCATGACGCCGATGATCCCGGCCCCCACCATGACCGACGACCAGTTGCTGACCGCGCCCGACGATCGGAAGACCTCGGTCAGTTGCACGAAGGCGAACGCCCCCACCACCGCGCCGAGCGGCGAGCGCATCCCGCCCACCGCGGCCAGGCCGAAGGCGGTCAACGACATGATCGAGAACGAGAACTGCGCGGTGGTGAACGCGCCGAGCAGGTAGGCGAGCAGCGCCCCGGCGACGCCCGCATAAAAGGCGGACAGGGCAAAGGCCAACAGGCGGTACTTCACCGGGTTGACGCCGCTCGACTCGGCCGCCCGCGGGTTGTCCCGCACCATGCGCAAGGCCCGCCCGACGCGGTCGCCCGCGAAGCCGGCCGTGAAGGCGAACAGCGCCCCGATGCCGAGCAGCGCGAAGGCGGCGAAGGCGTGGTCGCTGCCGAGGTAGTCGGGCCTGGCCACGCGCATCTGCGAGCCTGCGTTGGCAATCCACTCCTGGCGGAACAGCGTCTCGTCGAACAGCGAGGCCAGCGCCAGCGTGGCCACGGCCAGATAGAGCGGACGCAGCCGCAGCGCGATGACGCCGACCACCGCGCAGACGGGGATCGTCGCCAAGCCCGCCAACGGCACGGTGAGCACGAGCGGGAAGCCGAGCCGGGTGTCGAGCACCCACGCCAGGCACGCACCGACGCCCGCGAACGTGCCCGGCATCAACGACACCTGCCCGCTCCATCCGGTCAGCACGACGAGCGACAGGGCGAGCAGCGCGTAGAGCGCGGCGTGCGTCGTCACGAAAGCCCAGAAGCCGGACAGCACGAAGGTGCTCGCGGCCACGACGGCCGAGCCCGCGAGCCACGCGGACGGTCGCCCGACCACCGGCACCCGCACCCCGCGCAGGAACAGCCGCTCGTCGCCCTCGACGGCGCGGGCCTCCTGCTCGGACACGAAGTACCGCTCGACCTTGATGAACAGCAGCACGAGGATCACGACGGTCGCCAGCACCGAGCGCAGCCCATTGAGCGGGGCCGGGGCGCCGACCAAGACCTCCTGCGCGATGCCAAGGCCCATGCCGCCGGCCAGCGCGGCGGGGAGGCTGACGAAGCCGCCCACCAGCGCGGCGGCCAGGGCCTTGACCTGATAGCCGGACAGGGCCAGCGGGTTGAGCGGCGTGGGCGGCAGGACGAGCACCGCGGCGAGGACGGCAGTGGCGCCGCCGATCCCCCACGCGATGGCCTGGATGCGGCGGTCGTCGACGCCGGCCAGCCGGGCGGCCACCGAGTTCTGGGCCAGCGCCCGCAACTGGATGCCGAAGCTGGTCAGGCGGACGAGCAGGGCGACCCCGACTGCGGCCACCAGGCTCACCACGATCACGGCGAGCCGCTGGTACGGGATGACCGCGCCGCCCAACGTGATGCCGTCCTCGGCCGACAAGACCGCGGCGCGGTGGGTGCCGGGCGGGTTGGTCGACCACAGCAGCGCGACGACGCCCTGGATCACGCCGGCCAAGCCGAACGACACGATCAGCTTCACGACTTGCGACGCCTCGGCCACGTGCACGAACACGAGGCGGTGCACCGCGATGCCGAGCACGGCGCCGATCCCGACCGCCATGACGAGGGCCAGGCCGACGGGCACGCCTCGTCGCTCGATCAGCCAGAAGTTGACGTAGGCGCCGAACGTGCCCATCGACGCGTGGGCGAAGTTCAACACGCCGCTGGCCCGGTAGACGACGATGATCCCGCCCGCCAGCAGGGCGAGCACGGCGCCGATGCCGATGCCGAACACGACGTGCTGGAAGAAGATCATCCGCGGTAGCTGCTCTCGCCGAAGTCGAGCGGGTCGCTGGCCCGGAAGAACTTGCCCTCGCGCAGTTGCAGGACGACCGAGCGGCTGCCGCCCATGTGCCGGTCCGGCCCGAACGTGATCGGCCCGGTCGTGCCGAGGTCGAGGTTGCGGATGCGCTCCATGGCGGCGACGAAGGCCGGCTGGTCAGGCGCGGGCAACTGGGCCAGCACGTGCACGAACAACTGCATGCCGACCCAGGCCGCGAGGGTGTGGCCGGTGTGCTGGCCGTCGGGATAGCGGCGGCGCATGGTGTCGTGGAACTCGCGCATCTGCGGCGAGTCGCGGTCGATGTACGACAGGCCGGCGGTGTCGGTGAAGACGATCTCGTCGCACGTCGCGCCGCAGCCTTCCTCGACCAGGTCGGTCCACGCGGCCGGCCCGGTCCACGGCACGTGCCACTGCTGGCGGCGTGCGGCCAGTCGTCCGAAGATCAGCACGGCGGGGTTCATCGCCACCACGCCTTGGGCGTCGGTGGCCCGGGTCTCGGCGACCACCGAGTCCATGTTGGTGACCGCTTCCTCGGCCGCCTCGATGCGCTCCTCGGCAGTGACCTCGATGCCCCTCGCCTGGAGCTCGTGGCGAAGGATCGGCAGCAGCCTGCTCTCGTTGTTGACGTTGAGGAAGACGATGCCGACCGCAGGCGCCTGGGCCCGCTCGGCCACGACGGCGGAGAGGAAGCGGGCGTACCAGCGGCCGCCGGGCGAGGTGACGAAGGTGGTCGGCGACAGGGCCTCGGACGTCTGGTTGACGGCGCCGCCCTGGATCAGCGGCACGCCCTTCTCAGTGAGGTACGGGATCACCGACTGGAAGGCCACGACCATCGGATAGGTGTTGACGAGGGCGAACACGCGGTCCTGCTCGACCAGCCGGCGGGCCGCCTGCAACGCCTCGCCTTGGCAGACGATGCACGCGTGGTAGGCGACGACTTGGAGCCGCCTGCCGTTGATGCCGCCGCGGGCGTTGACCTCGTCGGCGAACGCCTGCGTGGTGCGCAGCACCGGCTCGCCGAGGGCCCGCTCGCCGCCTTGCAGCGGGAGGATGGTGCCGAGCTTGACGACCCCGCCGGGGCCGTCGTCGCCACCGGGGCCGTCGCCGGTGCGGTTGCGGCCGGAGGTCGACCCGCCGGGGCCGGTGGCCGTGGAGCCGCCTGGCCCGCCGCCGCCGGGGAGGAAGCCGCCTGCGACCGACTCGCCCGGTCCGGCCGCGTCGCCGCCCGGCGTCTCCGGTGGGACGACCGAGCGGGTGGAGAAGGTCACCTCGGCCGAGTCCGAGCATGCCGCCGCCAGCGCGCAGACGGCCAGAAGGACCGCCATGAGACCCGTCCGCGTTCGTACCACTTTCCCCCTCGTGTCGGCTCTCGAAGTTCGCACTATTTGACTGACATGTCAATCCGTGCGTACCGTCCGAGCGCATGTCCACAGTCGAGGCGATCGCTGCTTGGGCAGCCGGGTTGGCACCAGGCGATGTGCCCGCCGACGTCCTCGACGTGTGCCGAGCACAACGCCGGTCGGTGCTGGGCGCGATGGCGGCGTCGACTCGGGACGAAGCGGCGCTGCGGGTGGGTGCGGCCGTGGGGGCGTGGGCGGCCGACGGGCCTGCGCCGTTGCTCGGGACCGACCGGCGCGTGCGGGTCGAAGACGCCTTGTTCCAGGCCGCGTCGCTGTCGATCGCGTTGGACTTCGACGACTACGTGTGGTTCGGCCATACCGGCCACTCGGCAGTGCTGGCGCCGATGCTGCTGGCGGCCGAGACGGGGTCGTCGGGGGTCGAGCAGGTGCTGGCCCAACTGGTGGCCAGCGAGGTGGAGGCGCGGTTGGGCGGGGCGTGCCTGATCGGCCCGCAAAACGGGCAGTTGTGGTCGTTCATCCACGCCGCGGGGACCGCGTTGGCGGCCGGTCGGCTGCTCGGGCTGGTCGAGGGGCAGCTTGCGCATGCGTTGGCGATCTCGCTGTACCAGCCGCCGCGGGCGACGATCCCCGGCTTCATGGCGCCCGACTCGAAGCTGCTGACCGCGGCCGAGCCGATGGTGTCGGGGCTGCGGGCGGCCCGGCTGGCGGCGGCGGGCGTGACCGGGCCGCTCGACGTGCTCGACCACCCGCGGGGCTTCCTGGCCGCGTTCGCCGACGCGCCGCTGCCTGGGCTGCTCGGCGGGCTCGGGGTGGGGTGGGCGACGTCGACGTTGAGCGTGAAGGCGTATCCCGGCTGTGCCTATGTCGACACGATGGCCGACGCGCTGTGCGAGCTGGGCCCGCCCGCGGCCGATGAGGTGGAGTCGGTGAGTGTCGAGGCCAGCCTGCCGACCTGTCAGATGGACGCCCTGTCGTCGGAGTACGCCGCGGGCGGGCCGACGCCGGTGACGGTCACGTTCTCGGTCCCGTGGACGGCGGCGGTGCTGCTGGTGGGCGGGCGGCTGACGCCGGAGGAGTTGCAGCGGTCGTGGCTGTCGGAGCATGCGGGCGAGTTGGCGGCGGCGGCTGCGAAGGTGTCGCTGCGCCACGACTGGGGCCTTACCCGGCCGGTCATGGAGCAGTTCGGCCGGGTCGTGCCTGCGGCCCGGTTGATCGGCGATGCGGGCGCGGCCCGGTTGGCGGGTGCGCTGGGCGCGCAGCGTCGGCACCTGACGGCGGCGAGGGGGACGAAGGGGCTGGGCGGGTTCCTGCCTGCGCTTCGGGGGTCCAACCGCAAGGGTCGGTTTTGGGATCCCGTTGAGCTGGCTGCGTTCCGCAACGTCTTCCCGGCCAAAGTGGCGGTGCGGCTGCGGGACGGGCGGACGCTCGAGACGCGGGTCGACACGCCGCGGGGCGCGGCCGGCCACCCGAGCGCGCCGCCCGCCGTGGTGGCTCGCGAGAAGCTGCTGGCGTGGGGGCCGTGGCTGTGGGGCGGCGACGGGACCGCCGCGGTCGATGCCGCCGTCGAGCGGGATGACGACCGGCTGTGGGCCATGCTGTCGCCGGCCGACGAAAGGGCGAGGGCATGAGCTTTCTGATCGATCCGCCGTTGCTGGTCGCGGCGGGCGCCGCCATTGAGAAGGCCGGGGTCGACGACGACGTGGCCCGGCGGGCGGAGCAGGCGGTGCTGGCGGTGTTCTTGGTGACGTCGGTGTCGCTGTACTTCAACCTCCGCTGGACCCGTTGGCTGTGGCGGCTGTGCGGGGCCAAGAGCGGGCGGGACTGGATGATCAACTCCGGCGTCTGGTCGATGAACGCCGAGCCCCTGACGGCACGCGGGGTCGCCGCCGCCGCCGGCCTGTTCGCCACCTACCCAGCCTTCATCAAACTCGGCCGCCACCTCCCCCGCTAAGGGGCCGTCTCACCCGCGAAAGCCGTCCGCGCCAGGCCCGTCTGGGTGCCAAGACGTCGGCGGACCCGTCCGAACGGCACCCAGACCGAGCGCCCCGCGCGGCCCGTGCCGTCTGGGTGCCACCGACAACCGGGACGGTTGTGAACGGCACCCAGACGCAGGCCCTCGCGCCGCTCACGCTGTCTGGGTGCCGGCCTGTCGGCGCGCCCGACCGAACGGCACCCAGACCGAGCGCACCGCGCGTGCTCACGCTGTCTGGGTGCCACCGACTACCGAGGCGGTTGCGAACGGCGCCCAAACGCAGGCCCTCGCGCCGCTCACGCTGTCTGGGTGCCGGCCTGTCGGCGCACCCGCCGGAACGGCACCCAGACCTGACTGCCCGCGCGGGCCGCCCTGTCTGGGTGCCACCGACAACCGCACCGGTTACAAACGGCACCCAAACGCAGGCCCTCGCGCCGCTCACGCTGTCTGGGTGCCGGCCTGTCGGCGCGCCCGACCGAACGGCACCCAGACCTGACCGCCCGCGCGGGCCGCCCTGTCTGGGTGCCACCGACAACCGCACCGGTTACAAACGGCACCCAGACGCAGAGCCCCGCGCGGCCAAGCCCGTCTGGGTGCCGGCCTGTCGGCGAACCCGCCCGAACGGCACCCAGAGCTGCACGCCCCCGCGGCGGCCCTGTCTGGGTGCCACCGACAACCGGGGCGGTTGCGAACGGCACCCAGACCGAGCGCACCGCGCGGCCCGGGCTGGTTGGGTGCCATCGTGTCGGGGCGGCCGACCGAATGGCACACAGACGGGCTACGGGGCGGGGACCTCGACCAAAACCACCGCTTGGGCGGGGAGGCGGAACGAGACGCGGCCGTCGACGACCGGCACCGGCGTGGCCGACGCGGCGGTCGGGTTGTCGGCGTCGATCCGGCGGATGAGGGCGGTGGCACCGGCATCTGAGCCCCCGACGTCCAGCTCGACGTCGCGGCCCTTCGGGTCCGACGCCGAGAACGAGGCAACCAGCACCGTGAGGCGACGGGCGTCGAGCGACGCCAGCGCGGTCACGCCCTCGGGCGCGCCGGACACGGCAACCCGTTCGTCGGCCAGCCGCTGCCACAGCCAGAACGTCCACCAGGCCGGCTTCCGCGCCCCGTCCAACGAAACCATGCCGTGATCGCCCGCGTGCGCCCCGGTCGAGGCGGCCTTGAAGAAGGCGCCCGCGTCGAGCCCCGAAGCCTGCATCGAGATCAGCGTCGACGCCGCGAAGGCTGCGCCCTCATGGGTGTCGTGGCGGGTGTCGTAGCCCGCCGCCGACAGGTTCCACTCGTCGATGATCAGCTCCGGCATCGGCTTGCCCGACCCGGCCAGCCCCGCCTCGACCCAGGCCCGCATGGCATGGACCTGGTCGCCGAAGGTCTGCGGCCGGGCGGCCGGGTTGCGCCTGCCCACCACCGGATAGACGGGGTCGGTGTAGCCGGGGAACTCCTGGCCGTCGGGGCCGAAGAACGGGTAGTTGCCGTAGTAGTGCCAGGACACGAAGTCGAGCGGCAGGTCGGCCTTGCGGAACCGTTCGAGGAAGTGGGCCAGGTACACCGGCTCCGGCAGCGCCATGGCAGGCCCGCCGAAGCGCAGGTCCACGCCGGTCTCCTGCTCGACCCGCGCCACCATGCGGGCAGTGCGCTCGGCCAGGTCGACCCACGCGCTGGGCAAGTCCTGCCAGAAGATCGGCACGTCGGGCTCGTTCCACGCCTCGAACATCGTGGCGGGCGCCTCGGCGGTGGCCAGGGCGTGCACGGTGTCGTAGACGAGCTGCTCCCACACGGCCGGGTCGGACGGCGGCACGCGGGTGGGATCACGGCCGTACGCACGAGGCGAGCCCAGCCAGGCCGGCATGTACGACAGGATCACGAGCGGCTCGCCGCCGATGGCCCGGATCTCGGCCACCCGCGCCAGCAGGCCGTCAAGGTGCAGCACGCCGGGCTCGGGCGCGATCTGCTCGAACGAGGCGTCGATGCGCACGAGGTGCGGCGACAGGTCGCTGACCGCGCTGATCGGCGGGCCTGCGTGGTGGTGCCAGCCGACGCCCACCAGCTTTCGGTTGACGGGGCCGAGCGGCGCCGACGGGTCGATGGTGAGCACAGTCGGCTCGGCCAGCGGGTTGGCCGATGCCGACGGAAGGGTCAGCGCGGCCGCGGCGAGGAGACTGACAGCCAGCGCACGGAGCTTCACCCTGGTTCGGTTCGCTGCCGTCGGGCTGCGGACCTTCTCCCCCAAGGAGCTACACGAGCTCGTAGTGGTCGAGGTGGGGTCGCTCCATGGCCTGGCGGAACCGGCTGAAGCTCCACGGCCACGCCGCGGGCACGCCCCGGTCGTCGAGGTACCAGCTCCGGCAGCCGGTGACCCACACCGTGTTCTGGGCCGCTTCCACCCGGTCGCGCTCGAACTGCTCGGCGGCGTCGTGCGAGGCGCTGACCTCCCGGCACTGGCCCGCCCGGATGAGGTCGACCAACTGCATGATGTAGGCGAACTGCGCCTCGGCCACGTCGATCAGCGAGAAGTTGCCGACCGGGCCGTTGGGGCCGTTGAGCATGAACAGGTTCGGGAACTCGGGCACCGACACGGCCAGGTACGCCGACGGCCGCTGCGCCCACACGTCGTCGAGACGGACGCCGTTGCGCCCCACCACGTCGATCGGCCGCAGGAATCGGTCCACCCGGAAGCCGGTCGCCAGCACGATCACGTCAAGCTGGTGGAGCTCGCCGTCGGCGGTGCGGATGCCCTTCTCCTCGATGCGCTCGATCCGCTCGGTGACGAGGTGCGCGTTGGGTCGCTGGATGGCCTCGTAGAAGTTGGGCGAGATGATCAGCCGCTTGCAGGTGGCCCGGTAGTCGGGACGCAGCCGCTCGCGCAGCTCCGGGTCGGCCACGCCGTGCTCGAGGTTGGCCTTGCACATCTCTTCGAGCACCTTGACCTGCGGCGAGTCGGCGTCGATGACGGCGTTGGCGAAGTTCTGCTCGAAGGTGGCGGCCAACTCGTCGCGCAGCGCCTTCATGGCGGCGGGGTCGTCCCGGTACCGGGCCCGGTCCTCGTCGGTGATCTCGGCGTTCGGCACCGGGAGGATCCACTGCGGCGTGCGCTGGAACAGGTGCAGCTCGCCGACCGTGTCGACCAGCGCGCCGCAGATCTGCACCGCCGTCGAGCCGGTGCCGACCACGCCGACCCGCGCCCCTTCGAGCGGCACGTTGTGATCCCACCGCGCGCTGTGGAAGACGGCGCCGGCGAAGTCGTCGACGCCCTCGATGTCGGGGATGTGCGGGTGGTGGAGCACGCCGGTGGCGGCGATGACGACGTCGGCCTCGTCGTGCTCGCCGGTCGACAGCTCGATGTGCCAGCGGCCGTCGCGGTATTCCATCGAGCAGACCTCGACGCCGAGCCGGATGTCCTTGTCGGCGCCGTGCTGCTGGGCGACCGACTCAAGGTAGGCGAGGATCTCGGGGCCGGGCGAGAAGACCTGGCTCCACTCCGGGTTCGGCGCGAACGAATAGCTGTAGAGGTGCGAGGGCACGTCGCAGGCCACGCCGGGATAGGTGTTCTCCCGCCACGTTCCGCCGATGCGGTCGGCCTTCTCGTAGACGGTGAAGTCGGTCAGCCCGGCCTCGCGCAGCTTGATGGCGCTGAGCACGCCCGCCATGCCGGCGCCGATGACGACCACCCGCGGGTCCGGCATCAGCCGCCCACTCCCATCGGGCCGAGCCCGATCGCCCGCATGCGCCGGACGTGGCCTTCGCCGATCACCTTGAGCAGCCCTGGCGCGTTGCCGAGGCGAAGGAACGCCCCCATGGGCGCGGCCGAGTCGCGCCCGCTCCACGCCATGCGCAGGGCCATGCGACGGGCGGCCCGGGCGGCCTGGCGCTTGCCGCCGGGCGTGCGGGCCAGGACATGGCGCAGGTCCTCGGCCGCGTGGGCCTCGTGCTCAACCTCGTCCTCGATGACGGTGTCGATGAACGCGGCCGTCTCGGGGTCGACGACCGTGCGCAGCCACGTCAGCAAGTCGTCGGCCACGCCCTCGCCGAGGTAGGCGGCGACCGCTTCTTCGACCGGGGTCCGCGGCGTGGCCGCGTGGTAGCGGTCGAGCGACTTGCGGTACGGCTGCATGGCCCGCTCGGGGTCGGCGCCGAGTGCTTCAAGCCGGGCCACGAACCCCTTGTGGTGGCGCAGCTCCTCCGCCGCGACCTTGCGGAACCGCTTGCGCTCCTCCTCGGTGGTGGCCGCGGCGGCGTCGGCCTTGGCCCCCTCGTACGCCTTCAACTCGCCGTAGGCGACGGCACCGAGGACTTGGATCAGCGCCGTGTTCGGGGCCGTGTTCGGGGCCGTGTTCGGGGCCGGGGCGTCAGCCAACGGGCTCGCCTTCCAGCAGGCGGTCGAGGCTCTGCACCGCTTCGATGAACTCCTCGACCATCTCCAGCACGACGGCCTTGGCCGGGCGGACGGTGGCGAGCGAGCCGACCACCTGGCCCACGAAGTAGGTCGCCAGTTCGCGGGCCTTGGCGTCGGGGTTGTTGGAGGCCTGGTGGATGCGGTACTGCGGGTCGCCGATCAGCGCCGTCTGCAACGGCATGCCGAGCGGGTCGGGCGTGTCGGGGCGGTCCCACTCGTCGGTCCACGCCGTGCGCAGCATGCGGGCGGGCTTGCCGGTGAGCGAGCGGGACCGGACCGTGTCGGACGAGGACGCGGCGAGGAACTTCTCCTTCACGACCGGCGGAGTCTCGGCCTCCTCGGTGGTCAGCCAGACCGAGCCGCACCACACGCCTTCGGCGCCGAGGGCGAGGGCGGCGGCGACCTGGCGGCCCCGGGCGATGCCGCCCGCGGCGAGGACCGGCACCGGCGCCACCGCGTCGACCACCTCGGGCACGAGCACCATCGTGGCGACCTCGCCGGTGTGGCCGCCCGCCTCGGTGCCCTGGGCGACGATGAGGTCGACGCCTGCCTCCTTGTGGCGGATGGCGTGGCGGGTCGTGCCTGCGAGGGCGGCGACGAGCACGTTGTTGGCGTGGGCCCGCTCGACCACGTCGAGGGGCGGCGGGCCAAGCGCGCTGGCCAGCATCGTGATCGGGTGGGCGAAGGCCACGTCGAGCAGCGGCTCGTAGCCCTTGGGCGACACGCTGAGGCCGGCGCCGGGCGGCAGCCGCTCCTCGTCGCTCGGGACCGGGATGCCATAGCGGCGAAGAAGGTCGTCGAGGAACTCCTGATGCTCGGGCGGAAGCAGGGCCCGGACCTGGGCCGCGTCGATGCCGCCCGCGGCGGCGCCGATGTACTTGGGCGGCAGGAGCAGGTCGACGCCGAAGGGCTTGCCGCCGGCCTGCTCCTCGATCCACGTCAACTCGGTGTCGAGCATCTCCGGGCTGTGGGCCACCGCCCCGAGGATCCCGAAGCCTCCTGCTTTCGACACTGCCGCCACCACGTCCCGGCAGTGGCTGAAGGCGACGATCGGGAACTCGATGCCCAACATGTCGGCAACCCTGGTTCGCATGTCGGGAACGTACCGGCTTATTGACTGATGAGTCAATTAGCCGACTACTGTGGCCGGCGTGACTGAGCCGTTGTCAGCCGAACAGCAGGAACGGCGCCGTCTGGCCGTTCGGGACCTGATGCCCCAGACGCCGTTCCTGGCCGGGCTGGGCGTGGTGTTCGACCGCTACGAGCCCGACGACGTGACCCTGCGCTTGCCGTTCCGCGAGGACCTCACCAACGACGGGACGTACTTCCACGGCGGGGTGATCGCCTCGGTGATGGACACCGCCGGCGCGGGGGCGGCGTGGTCGAACCACGACTTCGACAAGGGCATCCGGGCCTCCACCGTGGCGATGAGCATCCAGTACGTCGGCGCGGCCAAGAAGTCGGACCTGGTCTGCCACGCCAAGACGGTGCGCCGGGGCAAGGAGCTGATCTTCACCGAGATCACCGCCACCGACGCCGACGGCAAGGTCGTCGCCCACGCCGTCCAGACCTACCGCATCGTCTGAGATCTTCGAACTTTGAACGCTGACGTACCCATGCGGTACGTCAGCGTTCAAAGAATGCCCGGCGGCGGGGGTTGGCCGTCGGGGGGCCAGCCAGCGACGCCGTCTTCGAGCGGGATCTCCAGGCTGAGCAGCAGCGAGGCGATCATCCGCCAGGTGCCGATGGCGGCGACCAGCTCGACGACGGTGGCCGGGTCGTCGCTGCATTGCGCCAGGGTGGCGGGCGACGCCGCGCCCTGCAGGACGATCTCGTCGGTGGCGGCCAGCACGGCCCGCTCGGTCGGCCCGAACCCGGCGTGGTGCTGCCAGTCCCGCACGCCGAGCAGGTCGTCGGCCGACACGCCGAGGCTCAACGCGACCCGCCAGTGCTGGGTCCATTCGTAGTCGCACGACGTCAGCCAGCCGATGCGCATGATCGCCAGCTCGCGCAGGCGGGGCTCGAGGCGGCCGTGCCACAACAGCGTGGCCAGCAGGTCGTTGACGGCGCGGGCCACGCCGGGGTGGTGCAGCAGCACCTGGAACACACTGAGGTCGGCCATGTACTCGGGCACGCCCGCGTCGGCGGCGGCGGCCTTGGCGTCGGCGACAGGAAGCCGGTCGACGATCACGGCGTGAGCACCCCGTGGACCGGCGGCGCCCCGCTCCCCTCGCCTCCCATGTCGGCCAGCAGGTCGGCCACGTCGTCCAGGCCGACCGCCCGTCGAGGCAGCGACTCGAACGGGTACGCGCCGGCCGCCAGCAGGTGCAGCGCGGCGCGGTAGTCCTCGTCGTCCACGCCCAGCGCGCCGATGATGCGCAGCTCTTTGAACACGACCATGTCGGGCTCGAAGCCGGGGGCGCCGCCCGAGCCGCGGGTGCCGGCGACGACGACGGTGCCGCCGGTGCGGGCCAGGTCGACGGCCTGCTTGAAGGCGGCGGGCGCCTTGGCGGTCACGTCGACAACGACGTCGGCCAGCTTGCCGCCAGTCGCGGTGCGCAGCGCCCGCACGGGGTCGTCGACGGCGACATCGACGGCGAGGTCGGCCCCGAAGTCCTTGGCCAGGGCGAGGCGGTCGGCGTCGCGGGGGCCGAGGCCGGTGATCATCACGAACGCCGCCCCCGCCTCCTTGGCCGCCACCGCCGCGCACAGGCCGCGGATGCCGGGGCCGAGGATGGCGACCACGTCGCCCGGCTTGGTCTTGGGCACCACCACGCCCCAGCGGATGCCGGCGCCGAGCGGGTTGAACAGCGTGGCGATGACCGGGTCGAGGTTGTCGGGCACCGGCAGCAGCATCGAGTCAGGAGCGAGGTACTGGTACTGCGCATAGCCGCCCCACAGTCCCGGCTCGCGGTCAACGGGGATGAAGCCGTACATGTCGCCGAGCCCGTGGCGCCGGCACAGTCGGAACTGGCCTGCGTTGCACCGGTCGCAGTCGCGGCATGACTGGAAGACCTCGACGGCCACCCGGTCCCCCGCCTTCACGCCCCACCGCTCGGCCGCCTTGGCGCCGACCTGCTCGATGACCCCGACCGACTCGTGGCCGGGCACGAACGCCCACCCGCCGTTCAGCGCGCCCGTGTACTGCTCGTGGTCGGTGCCGCACAGCCCGCACGCCTCGACCCGCAGGAGCCCGTCGTCATCGCCCAGTGCCGGGATCGGCACGTCGCGGGCGACCAAGCGCCGCGGCTCCTCCAACACCAGTGCCTTCGCCGCCGTCACGTCCATAGCGGCGGGACGCTACGGACCGTCGACTGACGTGTCAATCGAACGACGGGCGCCCCGTGCCTTCGTCGCCTCCCACAGCAGCAAGGCCCCGCACAGGACCGGCGCCGTCAGGTGGACGAGCAGGCCAGTGGCGTACGCGCCCTGCGAGAGCTCGCGGCCGTCGGCGAGGACGAAGCGAGCCTCGTCGCCGAACGCGGCCGTCCAGTAGCCGCTGAGGTCGAGGTTTGGCACCACCGCCCAGAGGCCGATCTGGTCCCACTCCACGCGGCTCTTCGTGGCGACGACGAGGGCGGCGAGCACCAGCACGACCGCGGAGGTGACCACCGCAGTCCGACGGACGCCGCCGCGCGCCGCCAGCGCGAACTGCAGGGCCAACCCGATGACCGCCGACGCCAGCAACACGACGCTGCCCACGCGGTGCCAGTCGGACGCCGCGACGGCCGACGGCCCGGGCCGGTAGCTCTCCGCCAACACGAAGCCCGCCACCGCGGTGACGAGCGCGGCCGCGGCGCCGGCCGCCCCGACGACAGCCACCGCCCGGCGAAGCGTCAGTTGCACGGACAAGGTCTACCCGGCTCGGCTCTGGAGGACATAGCCACCTCATGGGTGTAGCTATGTCCTCCAGAGTGCCGAGTCGGGCGTGGCAGGCGCCGTCGTCGCCCTCAGGCGTTGCCTTCCATGGACGACATCATCTCGGCCATGCGGCGCTCCATCTCGTCCGGCTCGACGTCCTCGACGTGCGACGCCACGTTCCACTGGTGCCCCCACGGGTCCTCGAACTGGCCCGAGCGGTCGCCGTAGAACTGGTTCTCGACCGGGCGCAGCTCCTTGGCGCCCGCCTTGATGGCGCGGGCGAACGTGTCGTCCACGTCCTCGACGTACACCATCAGGAACGACGCCACCCCGCCCAACTGCTTCGGCGTCGGGTTGCCCATGTCCGGGAAGTGGTCGGCCAGCATGATGACCGAGTCGCCGATCTTGATCTCGGCGTGCGAGATCTTCCCCTCCGGCCCACCCATGCGGACGACCTCGGTAGCGCCGAAGACATCCCGGTAGAAGTCGATCGCCTCGGCCGCGCCGTCCACATTGATGTACGGCGTCACTCGCGGATAGTCGGCCGGGATCGGGTTCACGGTTGCCATGGCCGGGACGCTAACACCGCCCATGCACAGTTCGGCTGGCCGCCGACGCGGGGGCGATGCCGAGAGCGGCTGGGTCAGGCGGTGGCGAGGTGGTGGCTGCTGGCGTCGCGCGAGGAAGGCTGTTCGCCGTCCCTGCGACGGCTTCGCCCGCGGCCGAACCGGCTCGGCCGAGTGTCGGCTTCGGCGCCGCGGGAAGCGGCGTCGCTGCGGTCGCCAGGAGGGGCTGACTCACGCCGTACCGGGAGCTCGGCCCACACGATCTTGCCTTCGGCCCCGGCGTCGATCCCCCATGCCAGGCACAGCGCCGACACCAGCAACAGGCCCCGTCCGTGCTCGGCGGCCTGGTCGGCCACTTGGAGGTCGGGCACCCCGTCGCCGCCGTCTTCGACCTCGATCCGCAGCGTCTCGCCGGTGAACCGCAGCCGCAGCCCGCACGCGGTGCCTGCGTGGATGAGTGCGTTGGTGACCAGCTCGGTGACGACGAGCTTGGCGTCGTCCTCCCCCGCCGTGCACCCCCACGCCGCGCACTTCTCCACGACGAAGCGCCGGGCGCGACCGACATCGCTCAGGCCCGGCCCGATCCGAATGGCGGCGGCGTGATGGCGGTCGCGGCTGAGGTCGGCCAGCAGGTCGACGAGATAGGCGACGTCCTGTTCCTTGCGGACGAAGGCAGTGACCCGTTCGGCCAGCCCCGACCGCTCGGCGGTGACCGTGCCGGTGAAGATGACCACTTGCGACTCGGGAGCGACCTCGCTCAGCCGGGCCACCACCTCTTGGCCTTCGAGGTCGGGCAGGCCGAGGTCGAGCACGATGATGTCGGGAAGGTGCTCGGCCGCCTCCGCCACCGCCGACGCGCCGTCCGCCGCCTCGGCCACCACGTCGAACCCGCCGTGCAGCCGCAGGGCCTGCCGGACGACGCCGCGGAGCTCCTCCACGTCGTCGACGAGCAGCACGGTCATGGCCACGATCCGTGACGTTAGTTGTGCCGGCACCACACATCAGGACCCGGTGCCGACCGTTCGAGCCGTACCCTGGCCGGGTGAGCGGCTGCCGGTACTCCGTGGTCATCATCGATGACGCGTCCGAGGTCCGCAGCGTGGTGCGCCTGCAACTCCGGCTGAGCGGCCGCTTCGACGTGGTCGGCGAGGGCACGTCGGGCCGCGACGCCGTCGAACTGGTCACCCGCCACCAGCCCAGCATCCTGCTGCTCGATGCCTCGATGCCCGAGATGGACGGGCTCGAAGCCCTCCCCGTGGTGCTGGCCGCGGCGCCTTCCACCCGGGTGGTCATGCTGTCGGGCTTCGACCGGTCGACCCTCGGCCCCCAGGCCCTCGCCCTCGGCGCCGCCGACTACATCGAAAAAAGCGTCCCGATCAGCGCGCTGCCGGGGCGCCTGCTCACCATCCTCGGCGAGTCGCCGACCGCGTTCGCCGCCCCTGACGCCGACGCCGACGCCGACGCCGACCCGCAGCGCCCTGTCGACGAGCGCGACCCGGGCGCGGTCCTCGCTGAGCACCTCGAGCGGTTCCGGACCGTGTTCGACCAGGCCGCCATCGGCATGGCCACGCTGACCCTCACCGGCACGATCGTGCGGGCCAACGCCGCGCTGGCCCGCCTCATCGGCGAGCCGGGCGCCTCCCTCGTGGGACGGCGGTTCAGCGACCTGGCCACGCCGTCGGACCGCGACGCCCTGGCCGCCGCGCTGGCCCGGGCCGTCGAGCGGGGCGAGCCGGCGGAGACCGAGCACCTGATTTCGGGCGGGCCGCTCCCGCGCTGGGCCAAGACGACGCTCGGCACCGTCAACGACACCGACGGGAGGCCGCTCTACCTGTTCGCCCAGACCGAGGACGTCACCCGCCGCCACGACGCCATCGAGCTGCTCCGCCTGAGCGAGGAGCGCTTCCGCCTGATGGTGGAGAGCGTGCAGGACTACGCCATCTTCATGCTCGACCCCGGCGGGCACGTGGCCACGTGGAACCTGGGCGCCGAGCGGCTGAAGGGCTACCGGTCCGACGAGATCATCGGGCGGCACTTCAGCACCTTCTACCCCGAGGACGTGGCCGCCTCGGGCCACCCCGAGCGCGAGCTCGAGATCGCGGCCCGCGACGGCCGCTACGAGGAGGAGGGCTGGCGGGTCCGCAAGGACGGCAGCCGCTTCTGGGCCAACGTC
>Ga0190267_10000041_pt1 | contig 23020 bp, 23 predicted proteins | sample Popmic239T_FD_140332 | JGI IMG/M metagenome (GOLD analysis project Ga0190267, IMG submission 140332) | Populus adjacent soil microbial communities from riparian zone of Oak Creek, Arizona, USA - 239 T | ecosystem: Environmental > Terrestrial > Soil > Riparian zone | place: USA: Arizona... | reverse complement strand
GTCGTCGCCGAGATTCTGCCGCCGGGTGGCCGCAAGGTTGACGCCATAGTCGATGAGCGCGTGATGGGCTGCGTCGCCCTTGACTCGGTCGGGGCCGAAGGCGTACCAGGTCCATTCGACGAACTTGTCGTGGTCCTCCTCCGGCATCGCCATCATGTCGGCGATCACCCTGACCGGGTAGGAGTTCACCAGCAGCTCCACGACGTTGGCGTCCGGCGCCGCGACGAGCTTGTCGATGACGTCGTCGGCGATCCGACGGATCCGGTCGAGGGTTCGGTCGAGGTTGCGGGGGGCGAACGCCGGGCCGACCATCGAGCGCCAGATCCGATGTTCTGGGTCGTCCATGTGCAGCATGCCGAGGGCCCTGATGCGGGTCTCGGGCCATTCCTCCGGCTGCGTGCCGCGGGTCGTGCTGAACACCTTGGGATTGCGCGTGACCGTCTGCACGTCGTCGTAGCGCACGACTGCCCAGTAGCCCACGCCGCCCTGAGGTGCCCACGGAGCGGGCACCTCAGGGTGGAATGAGACAGGCGCCTCGTTTCGCAGCCGCTGGAATACAGCGTGACGATCGGTTCGTCCCCAGAACTCGGGGCGCGACAGCAGCAGGTCCTCATCGAGGTCGAGAATCGTGGTCAATGGAGACTCCTTCGTCTGTTGTGGTGGTGGTGGAGGTCGATCAGAGGTCAAGGACGAGGCGGGGACAGTTCGCTCGAGAGATGCAGATCATCATCGTCGCTGAGGCTTCACGCTCGGCGTCGCTGAGCACGGAGTCGAGATGAACCACCTCACCCGAGAGGATCGGCGTCTCGCAGGTCCCGCAGGTGCCCTCGCGGCACGAGGTGGGAACCTCGATGCCAACCCGCTCGGCCGCCGCGAGGATGCTCTCGGCCGGTCCGACGTGCGCCTCGAGTCCTGAGTAGTCGAAGGTGACGTCGAACGATTCGAATCCGTGAGGGGCATCGGCGGCGATGGGCCGGGGGGCGAAACGCTCGAAGTACGCCGACACGTTCGCCCGCTCCCTGGACAGCGTCTCGACCTCTTCGATGAGCGACTCCGGACCGCAGCAATACACGTCGACGGGTGCGCCGGAGGCGAGGATGGCAGCCAGGGGCGGTCGGGCGCTCGAGTCCCGAGGATAGAGGTGGACCCGGTCCCCGTAGCCACGCAGCGCATCGGTGAACGCCATGTGCGACGCACTCCGCCCGACATAGTGAAGCTCCCAGTCACGGCCCTCGGCTTCAGCCCATGCGATCATCGGCATGAGGGCCGTGATGCCGATCCCCCCCGCGATGAAGACCGTTCGGACGGATCGTGGCGTATAGGGGAAATGATTGCGCGGAGCACTGAGAGTGAGGGTGGCGCCCTCGACAGCCGTATCGGCGATCCACTGAGACCCGCCGCGGCCGTTTCGTTCGACGAGTACCCCGAGCGACCACGCAGTGGTCGATGCGGGGGATCCCATGAGGGAGTACTGCCTCGCGTCTCCGTCCGGCAGAACCACATCCACGTGAGCGCCCGGTGTCCAGGCGGGAAAGCCCTCCCCCTCTGGCGCCAGGTCGAGCCGGAGTACGTCGGCAGCGACCTCGCTGCGAGCGACCACGCGTGCGGTGAGGTGTTCGATCTGCAACGCGCTCCCCTTCGAGTCGTACTCGTCGAATGGTAATGCGATTACCATTGTTGTTCAAGGTGCATTCTGGGTTCCTTTGACTACGAAGGGGTGGTCCGCATGAGGTTCGATGACGATGTCGTACATGCAATCTGCGAATACATGAAGCACGATCCGACCGAGAGCAGCCTCACGATCGTTCAGGGCCTCACCGGCGACCGGACGGTGACCGCTGCGGAACTGACCGGCTTCGATTCGGACGGGGCCGAGTTCGACGCCACGTCGCCCTCCGGAACTCGACAGGTGCGTCTCCCATGGTCTCGTCAGATCTCCGAGCGCGCGGAGGTGCGCGGCGAGCTGTTCGCGCTGCTGGATCGCGCCATGGACGCGTTCGGGTCACGCGCCGCCGACTGAGGCGCCCCAGATCTCAGCAACCGAGCGGCACGGCATGGCCACTCAGAATCCTCGCCCCGCTCCATCCCAGGAGAATGGCGTCATGGTCGACTCCGTGCCCATAGACGACCGTGTCCGAGCGCCGATGCAGGATCGAAGCCGCCGAGCGTGGGAGCGGATCCTCGAAGTCGGAACCTGGATCCTCGAGAACGAGGGAATAGCTACTCGTGAAACGATTCAGTCCGAAGGCCTGGAGGCGAAGGATTGCGAGCGTAGTTGCAGCGGGAGCGGGACGTGTCCCCGGACCGAGCGGGTCGATGGGACTGTCACCTGCGAGTTCTCCCGGCACACTCCTGTTACCAAGCAGAAAGGGCCCCCTGCGGGACCCTTTTTGCTTGGTAGCGGGAGCGGGACTTGAACCCGCGACACCACGATTATGAGCCGTGTGCTCTAACCACCTGAGCTACCCCGCCGCATGCGGACCCGTCGCCCCGACGAGGCGGAGGACGGGAGCGCAGAGCCCCCTGTGGGAATCGGACCCACTACCTCTTCCTTACCAAGGAAGTGCTCTACCAATGAGCTAAGGGGGCGCACATTCGGGCTGCGCCAGGCGCATGCCCTTTTGGCACCACAAGAGACTAGCATCCGGGCGAGGGCGTCCCCGAGGCACGCGCTGGCCCCTCTATAGGGTTGACGGGTGACCCTCTCCCCGCCCCCGATGGATCCCGACACCACACTCGACACCCCCGCCCTCGACGTCCAGCAGGAGGCGACCGATACCCAGTACGCCGATGAGTGGTGGCGCTCCGCGGTGATCTACCAGATCTATCCCCGGTCCTTCGCGGATGGCAACGGCGACGGGATGGGCGACCTGGCCGGCATCGACATGCGGCTCGGCTCACTGCACGACCTCGGTGTCGACGCGATCTGGCTCTCGCCTTTTTACACCTCGCCACAGCGCGACGGCGGATATGACGTCGCGGATTACCGGGACGTCGATCCACGCTTCGGTACTCTCTCCGACTTCGACGCCCTGCTCGCCCACGCACACTCGCTGGGGCTCAAGGTCATCGTCGACCTGGTGCCCAACCACAGCTCCTCCGATCACGTCTGGTTCCAAGAGGCGCTCGCAGCGTCCCCCGGCAGCGCCGAGCGGGCGCGCTACCTGTTCCGCAACGGCAAGGGACCGGGCGGCGACGAGGCGCCCAACAACTGGGAGTCGGTCTTCGGGGGCCCCGCCTGGACGCGCGTCACGGAGGCGGACGGCACACCCGGCCAGTGGTACCTGCACCTCTTCGACAGCAGCCAGCCCGACTTCGACTGGACCAATCGCTGGGTGCGGGACGAGTTCATCGGCATCCTCCGGTTCTGGCTGGACCGGGGCGCGGACGGCTTCCGCGTCGATGTCGCTCACGGGCTCGTCAAGGCAGAGGGCTTGCCCGATTGGACGGCCGAGGACGGTGCTGCAACGACGATGAGCATGGGATCGGCTCTCGAATCCGACCTTCTGGGGCACGCCCAGCAGGATCCGGCCACCCCGCCCTACTGGGCGCAGGACGGCGTCCATGAGATCTACCGTGAGTGGCACCAGGTGCTCGCCGAGTACGAGGGCGACCGCGTGCTCTGCGCGGAAGCCTGGGTGGAGCCGCTGGCGCGTCTCGCGCGATGGGTGCGCGACGACGAGATGCACCAGGCCTTCAACTTCAGCTACCTCGAGACCTCCTGGTCGGCGACGGCACTGCGCCGGGTGATCGCGGCCTCGCTCGAGGCGTTCGGCGACGTGGGCGCGCCGTCAACCTGGGTCCTCTCGAACCACGACGTCATCCGCCACGCGACGCGGCTTGCCATGCCGGGACACGGCGCGCAGGTGACGGAGGCCGCGGTGAGCGACGATCAACCCGACGATGCTCACGAACTCGACGAAGCTCTCGAGCCCGTGGAAGATCTGGACGGGACGACCACCGCCGCGTCGCTCACCTCGCCACTCGCCTCCGACCATCCGACCGCTCCTGACCCCGTGCTGGGCCTGCGTCGTGCACGTGCGGCAACGACGCTGATGCTCGCCCTGCCGGGCAGCGCCTACCTCTATCAGGGCGAGGAGCTCGGCCTGCCCGAGGTACTGGACATCCCCGCTGATCGCCGCGAGGACCCGGTGTTCTTCCGCACGGACGGCGAGCGGATGGGTCGCGACGGCTGCCGCGTGCCGCTCCCCTGGGCGGCGGAGTCGCCCGCCTACGGCTTCAGCACGACGGGCGAGAGCTGGCTTCCGCAGCCGGACCTCTGGCGGGAGCTGGCCCGCGACGCCCAGCATGGCGTGCCCGGCTCCACGCTGGAGCTCTACCGGGCGACGCTCGCCGAGCGCTCTCGCCGGGACATGGGCACGGGGACGATCGAATGGCTGACCGACTACGGCGCCGATGTGGTGGCGTTCGTGAACAACGGCGTGACCGTGATCGCGAACGTCGGAGAGTTCGCCGTGGAGCTCCCGGTCGGCGACGTCCTGCTCTCGAGCGAGGCCCTCTCCGAGGCCGCCCTCCCGACGGACACCACCGTCTGGCTGCTGGTCACTCCCGCCGAGTGATGTGTACGTTCCGGCCGTATGTGCACGAAATTCCGTGCACATGACGCCGGTTTCGTGCACACGCCCGAGGGGCGAGGTGTGCCCAAGAACCGTGGGCACACCTCAATGGTCGCCGACCAGGTGTACGAAAGGGGCTCTGCGTGCACGAAATTCCGTGCACAGGACGCCGGAACGTACGGGTAGGTCAGTTGGCGTTCTCCTCGAGCCAGGCCACCGGGTCGGTGTGCTTGGTGCCGTCGAGACGGATCTCGAAGTGCAGATGTGGGCCGAACGCGAAGCCTGTGTCGCCGACCGTGCCCACTAGCTCGCCGACCCTGATCTCCTCGCCCACCTGGAGCGGCACCGACCCGAACTCCATGTGGCAGTACACCGATGACACCAGCCGGCCATCGATCTGGTGATCGATGATCACGTGCACGCCGAGCCCCTCATCGGACTCCTCGATGTAGCGGACCGTCCCATCCGCGATCGCCTGGACCGGGGCGCCGCGGCCCGGCAGGAAGTCGACGCCGTTGTGCATCGTGACGCCGCAGGTATCGCAGAGCACCCGCGGACCGTATTGATCCGACATCGGCACCCCGTAGACGAAGGGCCACTGGATGGTCCCGCTGGGATTGTTGGTGAACGCCGCCGTCCGCCCTGCCGCCGTCACCTTGAGCTTCGCGCGGATCGACTCGACGGAGTAGATGTCCCGGTTGATGGCGGTGTCCGCGCCTCCCGTCAGCACGCCCAGCTCCTGAGGAGGAAGGGACTGCAGCCGGATGAGGGGCGTGTTGCCCCGGGTGAGCTCCGACGGGTCGATCAAGGACTGGGCAGGGATCGTAGTCACGATGGTCACCGCCATCACGAACAGCACGGTGAGAAGGCTCAGTCCTGAACGTTTGGCGGCCTTCACCCGGCGGGCTACGCGAGCAACTCGAGCACTGTCCGCCCGTCGGGCGGCGATCGCCTCTGCCGCGCGGACGACCGGAACGGGCAGGGTCGGCCGGGTCGGACGGGTCGTGACTGCCGTGCGGACGCGCTCCTGGAGGGTGCTCGCGCGTCGCCGCTCGAGGTCGGCCGCGATCGCCGCCTCGCTGAGCACCGCCACTGGCGTCGTCGGAGTGTCCGCCACCAGGGCGCGCTCCTTCCGCTGCTCTGCAACGATGAGCTCACGTCGGAGTGCCGAAGTAGGAGTAGCGGTCATGTGGCCTGATCGAGGGTCACCCTAAGCGGGAGATTGAGCTCGAGCCGGGCGACGCGCGGATGCGCCCATCAGATCCGCTCTGACGACCGACCGTTTGTGGGTCAGGCGCGCCGCAGCCAACCCTCAGCGCCCCACGGTTGGGGCGGGGCGCATCCTGACTCCGCGCTCGCGCGCGACCGACTCAGTGCCCGCCGACAGCTGGCCCGCGTGGTGCAGGCGGACGTCAGTTGGCGGCGTGCTCCGAGAGCCAGGTGAAGGCGTCGACGGCCGTGGTGCCGCCCATCCGCAGCTCGAAGTGCAGGTGGGGGCCGGTGGAATCGCCCGTGTTCCCGAGCAGTCCGACGAAATCGCCCGCCTTTACCTGCTGGCCCTCGCTCACTCCGACCGAGCCGAACTGCATGTGCCCGTAGACACTTGTGAGCATCTGGCCGTCGATCTCGTGCTGGATGATGACGTGGACACCCAGCCCGCCGCCCGACTCGATGACCGTCAGGACGGTGCCGTCCGCTATCGCGGTGATCGGTGCGCCGAGACCGCCGGTGAAGTCGGTGCCCTGGTGCATTGAGGAGCAGCCCGAGCACGGGGAGTCCCGATAGCCGAAGCCATCGCTGACCGTCCGCTTCGCCACGGGCCAGAGGACCGAGGGAGGCGCGGCCTCGCTGCCGTAGCCGTCGCGACTGACGACAGCGCCGCTGGCGTCGAAGGACTGCAGCTCCTGGTCGCCCACGTTCGCCGCGGCGATGGTGCGTAGGGCGTTGACATCATCAGAGGTCAGCAAGGCGTTCGCGGGGACCGAGGTGGCGAAGGCCATCAGGGCGACGGCCACCATCGTCAGGGCCGTGAAGATCAGCGAGGCGATCGTGCGACGAGGGGTGCGGGGGCGCGATCCGGTCGGGACCACGAGGATGGGCCCCGTGTTCGTGCGGACTCCCGAGCGTCCTCGTCCACGACGAGGGCGACCCTCCTGGTTTGCGTGCCGGTCCCTCAGCTCGCGTCGCGAGGTCGCCTGGCCGGCCGCGCCGGCGTCCATTGAAGGGGTCCCGGCATGGGCGTGGAAAGTCGAACGAGAACGATGCAAAACGCGAAAAGACCTCAGTGAGAACGGGCCCAGATGGGCGGGTGGTCACGGCCCCACACGAATTGCGAGTACCTGATTGGATTCCACGGTACGTGGCGAATGCCGATCTGTCGACCCCGATCAGGGAATTCGCTCAAATATCAAGCGACATCCACGAGCGGATGAAGAGCAGCCGCGAGACCTGGACCCGCCGCGAAGGTCAGCCGCTTGTCCGCCCGTGTGCCCTGTGCGCCGAGCACTTCGGCACCCGCTTCGGCCGCGATGAGCGCCCCGGCCGCGAGGTCCCACGGGTTGAGGTAGCGCTCGTAGTATGCGTCGTATCGTCCGCTCGCGACGCCGCACAGGTCGAGCGCGGCCGAGCCGATCCGGCGGATGTCCCGCACCCGTCTTGCGATCCGATCGAGCGTCGCGAGCTGCTCATCCCGTGCCTCGAGACTGTAGGAGAGGCCGGTCGCCACGAGGGCCCGGTCCAGGGCGATGCCGCTATTGACGTTCAACCGGCGGCTGCCCAGCCAGGCCCCTCCGCCGAGCACGGCGGAGAAGAGCTCGCCGCTCACCGGGTTGAACACGACACCGGCGAGCGCGGTCCAGGTCTGCGGATCCGGCTCCCCCTGAACGACGGCGATGCTGACCGACCATGCAGGGATCCCGTAGAGATAGTTGACGGTGCCGTCGATGGGATCGACGACCCACGTGAGGCCGCTCGTCCCGCTGTCGCCACCCGACTCCTCGCCGAGGAAGCCGTCCTCGGGACGGAGCTCGTTCAGCCGGCGCCGGATCAGGGTCTCCGTGTCGCGATCCGCCTCGGTCACGACGTCGATCGGGGAGGACTTGGTTGCCGCGACGACGATGCCCTCCTGCCGAGACAGGGCGAGCGCTCCCGCCTCGCGAGCCACCGCCGAAGCGATGTCGAGCAGCTGTTCGAGTCCCGGCGCCGAATCCATGGCCTCAGTCAATCGCACGTCGCGCTCCGGCAGATTCGCGACCGCGTCATCGTACGGCGAGACCGCGCTCCTGCTTGCGTGCACGGAACGCGATCATGTTGACGCGATTGGCGCAGCGGATGGTGCAGAACCGCTTCGAGCCGTTGCGCGACAGGTCGGCGAGCAGACCCTCGCAGTCCGGGGCGTCGCACACCCGCAGCCGGTCGACCGCATCCATCCGAACCACGTCCGACAGCGCGAGCGCGGCCTCGACACTCATCCGCTCGGCCAGCGGCGCCTCGGGGGAGGTGGCATGCAGGTGCCAGTCGAGTCCGTCGTGTCGGGCCAGGTACGGCACGGCCTGCGCCTCGCGCAGCATGAGGTTGATCTCCTCGACCATGCTGTCCCGGTCGAGCGACCACACCTGGCGCAGCCGAGCCCGGAATCGGCGCACCTCGCCGAGCTCTGCGTCATCGCCGTCGATGCGTCCCGAATAGAGGTGCCGGGCGACCAGGTGGACGAGTTCCTCGGGTGTCGCCAGCTCGTCGGTGGCCGAACGCGATGCCCCAGCAGTCGTGTTCGCCAGCTCCACCATGAACTCGAGGGCATCCACCGTGTCAGTGGCTAAATGCAATTTGACTCCTTACGACGGCGAACCTAGCGTGAGTGATCACGGGTTGATTAGACCATGACAGAGGCGGACCGGAGACGCGGATGCACAAGGCAACTGCTGCCGGGATGACGCTGGCCATCACGAGCGCGCTCGCGTTCGGAACCTCGGGCACCCTGGTGAAGCCGATGCTGGAGGGCGGCTGGTCGCCGGCCACTATCGTCATCGTCCGAGCACTGCTGGGCGGGCTGATCCTGCTGCTGCCCACCCTGATCGCACTGCGCGGTCGCTGGTCGGCCGTATGGACCGCGCGCTGGCGGATCGTCGGCATGGGACTCGTCGGTGTCGCCGGCACGCAGTACCTCTACTTCGCCTCCCTCCAGTCCATCCCCGTATCGACGGCCCTGCTGATCGAGTATCTGGCGCCCGTCCTGCTCGTCGCCGTCGCCTGGGTGATCAGTCGACGTCGCCCCGCACCCGCAGTTCTGGTGGGCGTCTGCCTCGCCGTGGGTGGCCTGGTGCTGGTCATCGGACCGGGTGCCCTAGTGCCTCCCGACCTGCTCGGCACGCTCTACGCCTTCGGCGCGACGGTCGGCTGCGCCATCTACTTCGTCGTCGCTGCCCGCGATGCTCGCGGGCTGCCGCCGATCGCGCTCGCCTGCCTCGGCCTGCTGCTCGGAGCCGTCGCCCTGCTTGCGGTCGCGGCGCTGCGCCTCTTTCCGGTGACGGTGAGCTTCGCGGACGTCGCGATGTTCGGCGGCCAGCTGCCGTGGTGGATGCCGGTCGCCCTGATCGCCGCCATCCCGACCGCCTTTGCCTACTTCTCCGGCATCACAGGCGCGCAGCTCGTGGGGTCGCGGATCGCCTCCTTTCTCGGACTACTGGAGGTCGTCTTCGCGTCTGTCCTGGCCTGGCTGGTCCTCGGTGAGGCTCTCACCGCCCTGCAGCTGATCGGCGGCGCGGTGCTGATCGCCGGGATCGTCGCCGTCCGGTCGGGTGGCCGGGATCTGCCCGTCTCAGTTGCGCACGAGGGCGCCGAGGGTCGACCATCGACCGTGGCGGTTTCCTGAGACCGCCCTCCTTCGGCGCATTCCCGGGTCAGGGGAGCATCAGGGTCGAAACGGAGTCGGCGTGATCTCTGCGCCCACCGCATGGGCGTTCGCTCTCGCAGCCTTCGCCCTCATCATGCTGCCCGGCCCCAGCGTCCTGTTCGTCGTCGGCCGCTCGTTGGCGCTCGGCCCCAGGGGCGGCATCCTCAGCGTGCTCGGCAACACTCTCGGGATGCTTCCCGCCATCGCCGGCGTCGCGCTCGGCATCGGCGCGATCGTCGCGGAATCGGTCGTTGTCTTCACCATCATCAAGTTCCTCGGCGCCGCCTACCTGATCTACCTCGGGGTGCAGGCGATCCGCCACCGCCACAGTCGCGCGGAGGTCTCCCCCGAATCGACTGTGCGGCCATCGGCCTTCCGTCTCATCCGCGAAGGCTTCCTCGTCGGCATCAGCAACCCGAAGACCATCGTCTTCTTCGTCGCGGTCCTCCCCCAGTTCGTCGACTACGACGCCGGGCGATCCCACAGCAGCTGGCCCTGCTCGGGCTCATCTTCTGCGGCGTCGCGCTGCTGGGCGACAGCGGATGGGCCCTGACCGCCGGCGCCGCGAGAGCCTGGTTCGCCCGGAGCCCCAGGCGGATCTCCCGGATGGGAGCCCTTGGCGGGGTGATGATGATCGGCGTCGGCGGCGCGCTGGCCGTGTCGGGGGCCAAGGGCTGAACAGGGCCAGCTTGGCGGTCTCGGTCTCGAGCAGAGGCGACTCAGACCCGCGCAGGCAGCAAGTCATCCAGTCGCCCAGTCTGCACGAGCAGCGCGAATCGGTCCGGAACACCCCAATGCTCGACGATTCTGCCATCCACGATCCTGGCGACGTCGAACACCGTGATACGTACGGGCTTGCCGGATGGGGCCCCGAAGAACGGCCCGGTGTTGGTGCCCACACCCTCAGCCCTGATCCAGATCGTGTCACCCTGTTCGGTCCAATCCTCGATGGAGAACTGCAGGTCGGGCATGCCCCGATGCACGTCCTCCATCGCCGCCTTCACCTTGGCGATCGCCTCGTCGCCCGCGCCGCGCAGCCCGAACTGGTGCTCGATCATGTCCGGCGCACACAGCTCATCCACGACGTGGGTCTCTCCTCTCGCGAACCCCTCGTTGAGCATCCGCTCCATCACAGCGAGCGCGCGTGACGCGGTCCTCGTCTCGGTCATCATCTTCCCTTTCTGCAGTAGGCATGCAGTCGATGCAGTAGTACTGCAACGAGTGCAGTGATTAGTCTTGCTCGTGTGGATGTCGCCGTCAAGCAGTCGTATCGACAGGAGCAGGCGGAGGCCACCCGCATGCGGATCGCCGACGCGGCCCAGCGCCTGTTCAGCGCATCTGGCTATGGAGCCACGAGCATGGATGCCATCGCCCGGGAGGCCGGCGTGGCCAACCGGACCGTGTACACCGCGTTCGGGGCCAAGCGCGAGATCCTCAACGTCATCTGCGAGCGCTGGCTCGAGCGGGCAGAGGCCCGTCCCCTAGCGCGGACCGTGCTCGCCGAGCCGGATCCGGCGGAGCGAATCCGTGGGGCCGCGCATTGGCTCACCCAGCTCTATTCGACGGACTTCGACGTCGTCCTGATCCTGGATTCGGCCCTCGACGAGGATGCCGAGACCCGAGATCTGCTGCGCTCAAAGCTGCGGGGCCGCAACCGGGTGATGGACCAGCTCGTGAAGTCCGTCGAGCCGCACCTCACCATCGACCTCGCCGATGCGCAGTCGATCTATCGCGCATACGCCGCGGCGGGTGTCTATGGGGAGCTCGTGGTGAGTTCCGGATGGAGCCCTGCCCGATTCGAGAAGTGGCTTGGGGATACCCTGCTGGCTCAGCTGATGGGGTGAGCCTGTCTCGCCAGACTTCGCCCTCGACGCGAAACGGCCGCCCGATGGGGCGGCCGTTTTTCACGTGGTGGCGAGTGAGGGATTCGAACCCCCGAAGTCTACGACGGCTGATTTACAGTCAGATCCCTTTGGCCACTTGGGTAACTCGCCTGGCTGCTCCGGCCCGATTGTGCAATCGAACCGGAGGCGCGCGTCCAGGATACGGTCTCGGCGGGGGCGCTGGGAAATCGCGTGAATCACGGTTTGGTTGCGCTCTTAGACTCGTTGGATGGCAGATTCCTCGTTCGACATCGTCAGCAAGGTCGACAAGATGGAGGCGGACAACGCCCTCAACCAGGCGCACAAAGAGGTCGAGCAGCGCTACGACTTCAAGAACGTCGGCGCATCCATCGAATGGAGCGGCGAGAAGATCCTCATCAAGGCCAATACTGAGGAGCGAGTGAAGGCCATCCTGGACGTCTTCGAGTCCAAGCTCATCAAGCGGGGCATCTCCCTGAAGAGCCTCGACGCGGGCGAGCCCTACGCCAGCGGCAAGGAATACCGCCTCGAAGCCACCCTCAAGAACGGCATCGAGCAGGACCAGGCCAAGAAGATCGGCAAGATCATCCGCGACGAAGGCCCCAAGTCCGTCAAGAGTCAGATCCAGGGTGACGAGCTGCGGGTGCAGAGCAAGAGCCGCGATGACCTGCAGGAGACGATTGCTCTCCTGAAGCGTGCCGACCTCGACATCGACATCCAGTTCCTCAACTTCCGCTGACCCTTCCGTAACTCAGGAATTCTCGACCAATCGCGGCGAAACTCAGGACGAAATCGCACTTTTCGTCCTGAGTTCTGCCGCGCGTTCCTGAATTCGGAGTGGTGGGACGCCCTCAGGCGCGGGAGATCGCCGTCATCTCCTCACGCGGGACGACCTTGATGCGGGTGCGGCCGACAGCCTCCCCCAGCGCCAGCTCGTGCGCGTCGAGTGCGTGCCAGCCGTCGATCGTCGTGAACGGCACACCCCGGGACGCGAGCAGCTCAGGCACGGACGCCTCGTCGGGGTGCTCGGGCGTCCACCAGTCCGCCTGACTGCGGAGCACGTGCCCCACGGTCTCCATGGCATCGCTCTTGGTGTGGCCGATCAGCCCGACCGGGCCGCGCTTGATCCATCCCGTCGCGAAGACCCCAGGGAGCACCTCGTCGCCGGTGAGCACCTGGCCCTCCCGATTCGGGAGAACGCCGCGCAACTCGTCGAATGGGAGGTCGGCGAGCGGGGAGCCGTAGTAGCCGACCGCCCGGTACAGGGCCTGGATCGGCACCTCGCGGAACTCACCCGTGCCGCGCACCCCGCCCTCGCCATCCGGTTCCGTGCGCTCCCAGCGGAAGCCCGCCACCTTGCCGTTGTCGCCGAGCACCTCCACGGGCCGGGCGTAGAAGTGCAGGTGCAGGCGGCGGCTCGCGCTGCCGACGGGGCGCTGGCGCCACTGGTTCAGCACCTTGTCGATGACGAAGACCTGCTTGTTGGTGGCGATGGCCGTCTTAGACGCCTCGTCGTAGTGGAAGTCCTCGTCGTGCAGGATCATGTCGACGTCGCGCATCTCGCCGAGCTCGCGCAGCTCCAGTGGGGTGAATTTAACCTGAGCAGGGCCCCGCCGACCGAAGACGTGCACGTCGGTGACGGGCGATGCAGCGAGCCCGTCGTACACGTTGCTCGGGATCTCGGTGGGCAGCATGTCGTCCGCATGCTTGGCGAGAACGCGGGCCACATCGAGGGCGACGTTCCCGTTGCCGATCACGGCGACCTCGCGGGCCTCGAGCGGCCAGGTGCGCGGCACATCGGGATGGCCGTCGTACCAGCTGACGAACTCGGCGGCGCCATACGAGCCGTCGAGGTCGATGCCCGGGATGTCGAGCGGTGCGTCCAGCATCGAGCCGGTCGAGAAGATCACCGCGTTGTAGTGCTTCTTCAGGTCATCGAGCGTGATGTCGGTGCCGTAGTTCACGTTGCCGAAGAGGCGGATGTCGCCCCGGTCGAGGACATCCCGCAGCGCGGAGATGATTCCCTTGATCCGCGGGTGGTCGGGCGCGACGCCGTAGCGGACGAGGCCATACGGGGCGGGCAGACGCTCGAACAGGTCGATCGAGATGTCGAAGGCCTTCTCTGCCTTGATCGCGAGGTCGGCGGCGTAGATGCCCGCGGGGCCCGCGCCGACGATGGCCAGCCGAAGCTTGGTCATGGGAGTGCTTCCTTCGAGGAGGGGACGGCCGTTCCTGGGCTGTCCGGATGGATGCCGGGTGGCGAACGTCAGCTGGAGCGTTCGACCATCACGTCGGCGAAGCGGATGAGCGCGGACTTCACACTGCCGTCCGGCAGAGGAGCGAGCGCTTCGACGGCCCGTTCGGCGTAACGATGGGCCTCGGCGATGGTGATCGCCGTGACCTCATGCTCGCGCAGCTCCTCGATGGCCAGCGACAGCTCGGGCGAATCGTCGTCGCCGAGGTTGCCGTCGATCCGGTCGAGCAAGCGCGCGGCCGCCGGATCGTCGAGCGCCTGCTTGCGCAGGTAGAGGAGCGGAAGGGTGGGGACGCCGGCACGCAGGTCAGTCCCGGCCCGCTTGCCGGTCTCCGACACGTTGGGAGACAGGTCGATGACGTCGTCGATGAGCTGGAAGGCGACGCCGATGGAGAGTCCGAATTCGACGACTGCCTCGTCGACGCCGTGGGGGGCGTTGCCGAAGATCGCACCGAATTCCGCGGCCGCAGCGATCAGGGAGCCCGTCTTGTCCCGCAGCACGGCGAGGTAGTGCTCGACCGGATCCTCATCGAGCTGGGGGCCGACGGTCTCATGGAGCTGGCCGAGGACCAGCCGCTCGAAGGTGTCCGCCTGCAGCCGGATGGCCCGCTCGCCGAGCGACGCGATGAGCTTGCTGGCCCGGGCGAAGAGCAGGTCGCCCGTGAGGATGGCGACCGAGTTGCCCCACACCGCCTGGGCGGTGGGAACGCCGCGGCGACGCTCCGCCTCATCCATCACATCGTCGTGGTACAGGGATGCGAGGTGGGTGATCTCGACGGCCTCCGCGGCGGTGAGGACGGCATCCGTGATCCCCTCGCCCAGCTGGGCGGTGAGCAGGGTGAGCAGCGGTCGGACCCGCTTGCCGCCGGCGTCGAGCAGGTAGCGGGAGGTCGTGTCGGCCACGCCGTCACTGAACGCGAGCTCCTTGAGCAGGCCCTCTTCGACGAGCTCGAGGCCCCGCTCGACGGCGGCGATCGTCTGGCGGTCGTCCGACGAGGCGAAGATCCGTTCGGTGAGGCCGAACTGCGAGGAGAGGGCCTTGCTGCGGCGGGCGACGGGTGCGGGAGTCATGCGGCGCCCCCATCGTTCTTGGCGGATTCCGCCACCGGAGGCTTGACGCCTCGGTGCAGCGCGACGGTGCCGAAGGTCAGGTTGCGATGGGCGACCATGATGAACCCCGCCTCTCGCATCCACTCGGCGAGCGTCTCCTGGTTCGGCCAGCTCTGGATCGACTCGCCGAGGTAGTCGTAGGCAGGAGCGTTCGAGCTGCTGACCTTGGAGACGAGGGGCAGCACGCGGTCGAGATAGACCCCGTAGCCCCAGCGGAGGAAGCCATTCGGCGGGGTTGAGAACTCGCAGATCACGATGCGACCGCCGGGCCGCGTCACGCGGAACAGCTCGGCGAGCGCGGCCTTGGGCTGCTCGACATTGCGGAGGCCGAACGACATCGTGACGGCGTCGAAGCTGCCGTCGGGGAACGGAAGGGCCATGGCGTCGGCGAAGACGAAGCGGATCCGCGGGTTGTCGATGTGCCGACGGCGTCCCACCTCGAGCATGCCCTGGGAGAAGTCGGCCGCTGTCACGTGGGCCCCGGATCGTGCAAGCGACTCGCTCGAGGTGCCCGTTCCCGCGGCGAGGTCGAGGATGTGCTCGTCGGCCTTGGGCGCGACCGCACGCGTGGTGGCGGCGCGCCAGAGGGCGTCGTTGCCGATGGATAGGACCGCGTTGGTTCGGTCGTAACGCGCGGACACCGCATCGAACATCGCGGCGACGTCGGCGGGCTTCTTACTGAGGTCGGCCCTGCTCACGCGCACAATCATCCCAGAGATCGCCTGGCGGTTGGCCACCAGGGTGTGTGCGGGGGCGGGGCATAGGCTGATCGGGTGATTCCGGCCGCTACGACGACGCTGGCCGTCATGACCACCGCGCTCGAGGCCGCCTCCACGGACGTCGAGTCACTCCTGCACCTGGCCGATGCGCGCAACCCGCTCGTGTGGCTGCGGTACGGGGAAGGCCTCATCGGTTCCGGCGAGGCGCTGCGCCTCAGCTTCACGGGCCCGCACCGGTTCACCGATGCCGCGGCTGCCTGGCGCGCTGTCGTCTCGAACGCGACCATCGACGACCAGGTCGGTGTGCCCGGCACCGGGCTTGTCGCGTTCGGCTCGTTCGCCTTCGCGGCGGGGTCGTCCGCGACCAGCACGCTCGTGGTTCCCCACGTGATCATCGGCCGCCGCGAGGGCAGGGCCTGGCTCACCCGGATCACGCTGCGGAACTCGAACGGATCGGCTGCGCCGGAGGTCGACGCCTACACCCCGATCGGGACGCCCCCCGGTCCCGCGTATCCGCTCGAATTCATCCGCGGCACCCTCGATGCCGCCGGCTACGCCAGCGCCGTGCGGACCGCCGTGGCGCGCATCGCGGCTGGCGAGCTCGGCAAGGTGGTGCTGGCACGCGACATCTTCGCCCCGATCCCCGAGGACGCAGATCTGCGGCATCCGCTGCTGCGGCTCGCGACGAGCTATCCGGACACCTGGACATTCGCGTTGGACGGGCTGATCGGTTCAAGTCCGGAGACTCTCGTCCGGGTGGACCACAAGGCCGTCAGCGCCAGAGTGCTAGCCGGTAGTACGGGCCGCCAGATCGACCCGGACGCGGACCGACACGCGGCCGCGGCGCTTCTCGGGTCAGCTAAGAACCGCGAGGAGCACGGTTTCGCCGTGCGGAGCATTCTCGAATCCCTCAGCCCGCACACGTCGGCCCTCAAGGTGAGCGAGGAGCCGTTCACCCTCCGGCTGCCGAACATCTGGCATCTCGCGAGCGACCTCGAGGGCGTGCTGGGGGGCGGGTCGTCGTCGCTCGACCTCTTGAGCGCTCTGCATCCGACAGCGGCGGTTGCGGGAACGCCGACGGCGGCGGCACTCGACGTCATCGATGATCTGGAGCCGTTCGATCGCGGGCTGTACGCAGGACCGGTCGGCTGGGTCGACGCCCGGGGCGACGGGGAGTGGGCTGTCGCGCTGCGCTGCGGGCAGGTCGCCGACGGCCGGGTCACCGCCTACGCGGGATGCGGGATCGTGGCGGGCTCGGAGCCGCAGCGCGAACTGGCCGAGACGCGGCTCAAGTTCCGGCCGATCGTGGACGCCTTCGCCTGAAGCCTGGTCCGGGCCGCGAATGGGTTCGTCCGTCGCATGCGCCTCAACGTGGAACGGCCACCACTTGGCACCTACGGTCCCCACTTAAGGAGACCATGAGTGCCAAGGGTGGCCGAGCTGGTGATCAGCGGATCGGGTCGCGCCGTACGAGACCTCAGTTCCCCCAGGCCGTACGGACGGAGTCCGCTGAAACTGTGCTGTCGGTCGCGATCAGCGGCCGGTGGCCGCCTCATCACGCCGACGGCGGATGATGGTCGGGGCGAATTGGCGGACGAGTCCTGCCACCAATGCCGAACCCGAGACAACGAGGATCGAGAATCCGAGAACGTCATTCGCTTGCATGATGTCGCCCCTTTCGTGTGTTCGATCACGATAAGCGCATGCTTCATGGGCGTTTCGGAGCGACACGCGACCCCTGATCAGGGTCCGTTTTTCCCTGGCCCCAGTCCGGGGGGCACGCGCGTGGGTCGCGCGGTACAGGCGTCATCGCGCGGTCTTCGCGCGGTACGTAGGGCTTCACGCGGTACGTATACCTACCGCGCGAAGCCGTACGTACCGCGCGAGAGTAAGGGCCAGTGGCGAGCTTGGCGGGCGTTGATCGCCCCGCGGCAGGGTCAGCGGGCGAGCGGAACCTCGACCACGCTGAGGCCAGGATGCGGGGCCGTGAGCGCCCGGTCGAGCGTGCCGCGGTCGGCCGCGAGCGTGTGATGCCAGCCGTAGGCGGCGCAGATCGCGGCAATATCCACGGCGTGCGGCGTGAGCATAACCCGCTCGAAGTCCGCGGCCTCCGCCGTCCCGGCCACCTCGAGTCCGTCGAAGATCGTGCCGCCGTTGTCGTTGCCGACGATCAGCTGCACGCGGGGCATCGGCTCCCCCGGAGCCCGCAGCAGGCCCCCGACGTCGTGCAGGAATGCGAGGTCGCCGAGCACGGCCCGCGTGGTCCCCGCGGCGCCTCGCGGAGTGCCCTGAGCGGCGAGAGCGATCCCGAGCGCCGTCGAGATGCTGCCGTCGATGCCGGACAGCCCACGACTTGCTCGCACGGGGATCCGCTTGCCCGGGAGTGCGATATCCGCCTCTCGGATGAGCCGGGATGCCGCGAAGAACAGGCGGTCGTGCGGCCAGCTCGCCCGCCAGACCGCCTCGACCAGCGACCTGCGCGTGTTCGGAGTGCGTACAGCGGAGAGCTCCTCGCGCGCCAGCGCGCCGCGTACGGCTGCCTCCTCCGACCCGGGACCGCCCCGATACGGGATGTCGTCGGTCCGCTCGGCGAGAGAGCGACCCGCGCTCCGCCACTGGTCGAACCAGGCGCGTTCCCCGGGCGTCGCAGGGTCGTCCGGTGGGATGGCGACGGCGTCCACCACTCGTCCCCTACGCGCTGGACGGAACTGCTCGGCGCCGCGAGTTCGGACGACGAGCACCTGGACGCCCTCTCGAGAGAGCAGCGCCGGCACCTCACGGCTGAGGTTGGGTCGCCCGAACACGACGGCCCGCTCCACCGCTCCTCCGAGTTCCGGCAGAGCGAGGAGCTTCCGGTAGGCAGGAATGACGGATGGGCCGAACCGAGAGCCGCTCGCCACCTCCGCGAGCAGTGGCCAACCCGCTGACCGCGCGAACTCCTCCGCCGCCTCCCCGGCCCCGGTGCCGGCGAGAACGACGGTCCTCGGGCCGCGCGCGAGGAGCTCCGGCACCTGCGCCTCAGCTGCCCCTCCCCCGATCTCGTCGCGGAGGGCAGGGTCGGCGGGCCCGGAGAGCGGCTCGCGGAAGCCGATGTTGAGATGCACGGGGCCCGAGGCCAGGGCGGCCGCATAGGCGTCATCCACGACCTGGCGCAGCTGCGAGACCGGTGCCCCGGCAGGAATATCGGCCTCGAACACGACCGCCGGGCCGAAGATGCCCGGCTGCGTGGTCGTCTGATTGGCGCCTGTGCCACGGACCTCGGAGGGGCGGTCGGCCGTGAGCGCGAGAATCGGCACCCCGGAGTGCCAGGCCTCGAGCATGGCGGGATGCAGATTCGCGACAGCGGTGCCCGACGTGGTGATGATGGCGACAGGCACCGCTGACTCGAGAGCAAGGCCGAGGGCGAGGAATCCGGCGGATCGCTCGTCGATCCGGACGTGCAGCGTCAGCTCGCCGACGCGCTCCAGCCGCGCCGCCTCGAGCGCCAAGGATTGTGAGCGCGATCCTGGCGAGAGCACGACGTGGCGCATGCCCCGATCGATCAGGCGCGTCAGGACGGCGGTGGCCGCGGAGCTCGCGCTGGTCATCGGCAGCGGCGCGTCTGAGATCTCCGAGTGGGGCGGTCCGTCAGGCATCGCGGCGGCCGGGGGTGTCGCCGCCCTCGCCCTCCGTGTCGGTGTCGAGATCCGCGAGCTCCTGTTCCAGCCGCCGGATCCGCTCGTCCTGGTCCGCATCGACGGCGATGCGGCGCAGGAACGCCGGGTCATCGTCGGGAGCGATCGTGCGCGGTGGGCGAGCCGTGCTGTTGCGGGTTCCGCGACCGATGGTGAACCAGAGAACGCCGCCGAGCACCGGCAGCAGAAGGATGATGAGGAACCAGACGGGCTTCCTGGGTCCGCGTACACGCGCTCGATCGGCCATCGCGCAGTCCACGAGTGAGTAGACGGTGAACGCGACGGCCACCACTGTGACGATCAGCCAGAAACGCGGCATGAGGCAACGATAGACGCTGAATACTGGGCGTCGCCCGCTTGTCTGCTGAAGCACCGAACACCGCCCGGAATGCGATCATTTTCCCGGCCGTACACTGGAGAAATGGCGCGAGATCAGGGCGGGAAGTCGAGCGGAGCCTGGATCGGCTTCAGCCTCATCCGCGTCGGCATGTTCGCTGCTGTGCTGGCCATCCTGGCGCTGCTGCTGCCGGCCATCCCGTTCTGGATTTCGGCGATCGTCGCCGCCATCGTGGCGTTCTGCCTGTCGTTCATCTTCCTCAGCAGGCCCCGCACGGAGCTCGCCGTCCAGCTCGACCGGATGCGCAGAGGCGACGCCCCGCCGCGCTCAGAACCCGACGACGACGAGGTCGAGGACGCGACCATCGAGCACTCTCGCCACGACGAAGCCTCGTCGGCTGAGCCGGTCGAAGCCCAGCCCCACCCCTTGTCGGCCGAGCCTGTCGAAGCCCAGGCCCCGCGTCCGGCCGATGACTCCGGGGGCCGCGGCTAGAGCACAAACGCGGCGAGGAACCCCAGCGCCAGGAGCACCGAGAGGATGCCGGTGAGGCTGAGGGCGAGGATGAGTTCCCGCGCTGTCCGTGCTGTCGCGACGATGAGCACTGCGGGGAGAGCGATGAGCAGCCCGAAGAGGCTGAGCCATGCGAGCGGGTAGAAGAGGGCGAACACCACGACCGCCACGAACGGCAGCAGCACGAACACGCCATAGAGCACGCGGGAGGCCCGCGCACCGATCCGCACACTCAGGGTGCGCTTGCCCGCCGTCCGATCCTGCTCGATGTCGCGGAGGTTGTTGACGGTGAGGGCAGCGCAGGCCAGGAGGCCGATGGCGGCGCCCGCGATCAGCGATTCGGGATTGACGATCTCCGTCTGGACGAAGGTGGAGCCGACGGTGGCCACGAGCCCGAAGAAGATGAAGACCGCGAGCTCACCGAGCGCGGCATAGCCGTACGGGCGCTTGCCGCCCGTGTAGAACCAGGCGGCTGCGATGCAGGCGGCGCCGACCGCGAGCAGCCACCAGATCTGGGAGATGATCACGAGCGCGAGACCGGCGAGCGCGGCGAGGCCGAAGAAGACAAGGGCCACGGTCAGCACGGTCCGCGGCTTGGCCCCGCCCGAGGCGGTCAGGCGGGCCGGGCCAACACGGAAGCGGTCGGTGCCCCGCACCCCATCCGAGTAGTCGTTCGCGTAGTTGACCGCGATCTGCAGCAGGATCGCGACGGCGAAGCAGAGGGGGATCCGATATTCGTGCCACACGTAGCCGCCGGCGAGATACGCGGCGCCGGTGCCGGCGATGACGGGAGCGATGGACAGCGGCAGGGTGCGCGGACGGGCCGCTGCGATCCAGTCGCGGGCACGTGCCGGCTTCGGCTGGTGCGGCCTGTGGGTGCCGGGGCGTCCGGCACGTCCTCCGGCGAGCGGGGCGTGGTGATGGTGGGGCGCGGCCGGCGTGCGGCCCCGCGCTCGCTTCTTCGGCTTGGGCACCGCAGAATCCTAGGGCCCGCACCGCTCCGAGGCGCGCAGACGCATGCGGAGGAAGTCCGCGATTCGCAATCGCAGACGCCGGATCAGCTCCGCTCGGCGATGTCCCGGAGCGCCCGACGGTCGGGCTTGCCGCTGTTCAGCGTGGGGATGGCGGAGACGCGGACGATCCGATCGGGGGCGGCGGCCCTGCCCAGGCGTGCTGTGAGGCGCTCTCGCAGCGCGTCGAGTTCGACGTGCGGCGCCGCGTCGGGGAGCACCACAACGGGGACCTCGCCCCACCGCTCGCTTGGGACAGCGACGACATGGGCGTCCTCCAGCCCCGCAAGCGTGCGCGCCTCTGCTTCGACCAGGGCGAGGGAGACCTTCTCGCCACCCGAGATGTAGACGTCGTCGCGGCGGCCCTGCACGTGAAGCAGCCCGCCATCCGCCTCGTCGAACGAGCCGAGATCACCGGTCCGGTACCAGCGCAGGCCATCCTGGGTCACGAACGCTCGCTGGGTTCGATCTGGATCGTCGAGATATTCCTCGGCGAGCATGGGTCCGGCGAGCAGCACCTCACCGGCCTCGATCCGCACCTTCACCTGGCCGAGCGGCACGCCGTCGTAGACGCAGCCTCCGGCCGTCTCCGACGACCCGTAGGTGCGCACGGCTCGCAGGCCCAGCCGCTCCGCCCTGTCCCTGAGACCGGCGTCCAGCCGCTGTCCCCCGATAAGCAGAGTGTGGAGGGACCGAAGGATGGCCGCGATTCCTCGGTCGGCCTCTCCCGCAGCAACGAGCGCTGCCAGCTGCGCGGGCACGAGCGAGGTGTATCGCCGGACGTCGCCCAGTTCCTCCGTCGCTCGGGCGAACGCGACCGGGTCGAAGGAGGCGGCCGCCAGGATGACCGGCTCGGTGCCGGCGACGATCGAGCGAGTAAGCACCTGCAGCCCCGCGATGTAGTGCACAGGCAGCGCGAGCAGCCATCGCCCGGGACCACCCAGTGCGGCGTCCGTCGCACCTGCGCTGGCGAGCAGGGCATCGGTGCTGAGCGCTACCCGTTTCGGCGTGCCCGAGGATCCCGAGGTCGCGATGACCGCCGCGATGCGCCGAGGGACCTGCGCCGGAAGTCTGTCATGAGGAGGGGTGCCGATGGGGAAGGGGAGCAGCGCCGGGCCGTCCCCGCTCAGCGCCGCACGCAACGCGGGCAGGACCCTCTCCGGGGCGGCCTCGATCGGCAGCAGCTCGCGCACGGGCGAGGTCAGTAGTGCCAGGGGAACGGGGACCAGTCGGGTTCCCGCTTCTCCAGGAAGGCGTCCCGGCCCTCGACGGCCTCGTCGGTGCCGTAGGCCAGCCGCGTCGCCTCGCCCGCGAAGACCTGCTGGCCGACCATTCCGTCATCCACCGCGTTGAAGGCGAACTTGAGCATGCGGATGGCTGTCGGGCTCTTGCCGAGGATCTCGTTGGCCCATTCGATCGCCGTCGACTCCAGCTGCTCGTGCGGCACGGATGCATTGATGGCGCCTGCGTCGAGGGCGCGCTGCGCGTCGTACTCGCGGGCGAGAAAGAAGACCTCGCGGGCGAACTTCTGTCCCACCTGGCGGGCGAAGTAGGCGCTTCCATAACCTGCATCGAAAGAGCCCACATCAGCGTCGGTCTGCTTGAAGCGCGCGTGCTCGGCACTCGCGATGGTGAGGTCGCAGACGACGTGCAGGGAGTGCCCTCCCCCAGCCGCCCAACCGGGGACGACGGCGATGACCACCTTGGGCATGAACCGGATGAGGCGCTGCACTTCGAGGATGTGCAGTCGTCCTGTCACCGCGGGACCCCCCGCGGGACCGGGGCCGCCAGCCTCGGCCGTGCTCTCTGCATACCTGTAGCCGTCGCGGCCGCGGATGCGCTGGTCTCCGCCGCTGGAGAAGGCCCAGCCGCCATCCCTGGGGCTCGGCCCATTGCCGGTCAGCAGCACCACGCCGATGCGTGGATTCTGTCGAGCGTCGTCGAGCGCGCGGTACAGCTCATCCACGGTAACGGGCCGGAACGCGTTGCGGACCTCGGGGCGGTCGAACGCGACGCGGGCGATCCTGCCGGTGGTGTCGTGGTGATAGGTGACATCGGTGAGCTCGGTGAACCCCG
>Ga0190267_10000040_pt1 | contig 23106 bp, 22 predicted proteins | sample Popmic239T_FD_140332 | JGI IMG/M metagenome (GOLD analysis project Ga0190267, IMG submission 140332) | Populus adjacent soil microbial communities from riparian zone of Oak Creek, Arizona, USA - 239 T | ecosystem: Environmental > Terrestrial > Soil > Riparian zone | place: USA: Arizona... | reverse complement strand
CGGCCACATGTGGCCGAAAACGTGCCCAAAAGCGGATGAGCGCGGATCAAGGAGGCGGCGGCGGGGGCTGTTGGCGCTCGGGCACGACCTCGACCGGGATCACGACCCGCAGCGGCTCGAAGTTGCCTTCCAGCACGATCACCAGCTCGTAGCGGCCCGGCTGCGTCCCGTCAGGCACGTCGAAGCTGATCGACTCCCTGTCCGCGGTGCCGGGCAGGATGACGGCGTCGATCGGCGATGCAGTGCGCGACCCGAACAGCCCGCCGCCGCCCCGCTTGCCCATGCCCGACGTGTCGCCGCCCGCGGGCACCCGGTTCTCGCCGCCGAACATGGCGGGCAGCCGGTCGAGGGCGAGGTTGGCCCATCCGCCCGCCGGGTTGCCGGGCCCGATCTTCATGATCGCCATATCGACGCTGCCGCGGTTGCGCGGCGCCCAGTCGAACCACCCGCGCCCGCCCGTGGGCACCGGCGGAGGCGACTGCACCACGTCGACGCTGGTTTTGTCGGCCCGCAGTTGCGGCGCCCCGTTCACATAGACCTGTTGCGGCGTGTGCGTCCCCGCCAGCCGCAGGTCGGCCACCCGCAGCGTCACGGCCAGGTCCTTGGCCTTCACCCCCAGCCACTCGCCCGAGAACACCGGCCGCTTGGGCACCTCGATGCGCCCGCTGCCCGCCCACGAGAGCGTGACCCGGCCGCCCGCCTTGGCCAGTTGCAGTTCCGAGCCGCCCAGCACCGCCTTGCCGTCGAAGTCGACGGATAGCGACCCCCGCACGTGCACCGGGCTCGGCAGCGGCCTGCCCCGCGGCTCCTCCTGGGTCTGCAGGGCCAGGCTCGGCGCCGCGATCGACGCGCCCTCGGAGACGACCAGCGTGCCCCGGGGGATGTCGACCGCACCGGGCTTGGCCGTGAGCGCCCCGTCGACGGCCAGCTTGTCGCCCTCGACCACCACCGGCCCGCCTGATGCGGTCAGCGAGCCGCTCCCGAGAGAGGCGCCCTTGGCGTCGAACACCTCGGTGAACTCCCGGATCTCAGTGTGGAGCTCCACCCTGGTCAGGTCCCGCACCCGCCCCTCGAACGCCAGCGACCTGGCCGTCCCCTCCAGCCGCGGCGTCTTCACCTCGGCGATCTCGCCCGGCTGCGGCGCGCCCGGCGCGGGCGGCGTGTCGAACCCCGCGGTGCCGATTGGCGGCCCGGCGTCGGGCGAGTCCTTCTTGAGCCTGTCCGCGCCGAACAGCGCCGCGATCAGCAGCACCACCGTTGCGATCCCCAGCCCCCACACCCAGCGTCGATTCATACGCCCCTTTCGACGTGTTCCATGGTGCCTGACGACGACGCTGCGTGGCAGGTACCAGCCCGGTTGGCACCGAATTCCCGATATGTGCAGTCCCTGGGGGCCGTGAAGGCGGGAAGACGCGTGGTGCTCGCCGCGCTCTTCGTCGCGTCCGGGCTCCTGTTCGCCTTCGGCGGCGGCACCGACCCGGCCGAGGCGGCCTGCATGGACCCAGTGGTCGAGATCAGGCCGAGGGCCGCCGGTCCGGGCGACGCGGTCACGATCAGCGGCTACGGCTGGCGCCAGGGCTGCAACGACACGGTCGACTGCCCCGACGGCGGCCCGTGCCCCACCGACGCATCGGCACCGCCCCGCACCGGCATCCGATTGCGGTTCAGCCAGGGCCGCAACAACGACACCCTCGGCGTGGCCGACGCCGACCAGAACGGCCGCTTCACCCACCAGGCCACCATCCCGCTGTGGGCCGAGAAGGGCGCCGCCTCGGTGATGGCCGACGGCGTCGTTACCGGCTTCGCGGTCACCGCGCCCGGCGGCCTCGACATCGTGCCGGTCCGCCTCGGCGACCCCACCGCCACGCCGCCGGCCGCTTCGGCAGGCGGGCTGGGCCAGGGCCTGGCCAAGACCGGGACCGAGGTGGCCTACCTCATCGCCATCGGCCTGCTCTTCATCGCCACCGGCTCCACCCTCCGCCGCCTCTCCCTCGCCTAACCCCGCGTTTTCCCCAGCACCCCCTGCTGTGGAAAACGCGCAAGCGCGGGTCGGGGTGTTGCTGGTGTTACCGTTGTTGCCACTGTGACAACGAAGACCTCGCGGCGCCCGCCGGCCGGATCGGCCAAGAAGTCGACGGCCAAGAAGTCGGCCCACAAAAAGGCGCCCGCCAAGCGCCACGCAGCCCCGTCACGGGGCAAGGCCAGAGCCAGGGCCAAGAAGCCGTCCGCCGTCGTCCGCACGCGCCAGTTCCTCGCCGCCAACCTGGGCGTGATCCTCGTCGTGGCCGGCATCGCCGTCGGCCTGGGCGTCTACGCCGACATCGCCGGGCCCGCGGGCCAGGCCGTGAACGACGGGGCCGGCGCGCTGCTCGGCTGGGCCCGCCTGCTCCTGCCGCCCGCCCTCGTCGCCGTCGGCGTGCTGCTCGTCCAGGGCAACGACGCCGCGGGCCGCATCGCGGTGGGCGGCACCGGCGTCACCGTCGCGGCCGCCGGCCTGCTGCACATCACCAAGGGCGCGCCGACCCTCGACCAGCCGTGGGACGCGCTGCGCGACGCGGGCGGCCTGCTCGGCCTCGGCGTCGGCGGCCCGCTCCGCTCGGTCCTCGCCGACGGGGGAGCGGGCGTCGTCTTCGTTGCCGTCGCCGTGCTGTCGGCGCTGATCCTGACCCGCACCTCGGTGCGCACCGCGATGGCGGCCACGTCGAACGGCGTCGTCAAGACGGCCCGTTGGCTCGTGACGCTGGGCGACCAGGCCGAGCCCGCCGCAGGCGACGCCGCGGCCAAGGAGAAGAAGCCCCGCAAGGCGACCGGCCCCGACGCCGCCGCCGCCGCCGACGACGCCGACCCGGCCGGACCCGCCGCCGAGCCGACCTCGTCGATCGACGTCAGCCTGCCGCCGCCCCCGCCCGCCGACACCGGCCAGCAGCTCGCCATCGACCTCGGCCCCGCCGCGGCCAAGGGCCAGTGGAAGCTGCCGCCGCTCAACCTCCTCGTCAAGGGCACCGCGCAAGAGCTCGACCGCAAGGCCCTCGAGACCCGAGGCCGGGTCCTCGAACAGGCCCTCGCCGGCCACGGCGTCGAGACCCGGCTGGTCGGCATGACGGTCGGCCCCACCGTCACCCGCTACGAGCTCGAGCTCGGCGCCGGGGTGAAGGTCGCCAGGGTCACCAGCCTCCAGAAGGACATCGCCTACGCCATGGCGGCGCCCGACATCCGCCTGCTGGCGCCGATCCCCGGCCGCAGCGCGATCGGCGTCGAGGTGCCGAACACGCAGCGCCAGCTCGTCGCCCTCTACGACATCCTCGCCAGCGAGGAGGCCCGCCGGGCGACCCACCCGCTCGAAGTGGCGATGGGGCGCGACATCGCCGGCCGCCCGGTCATGGAGAGCCTGGCCGCGATGCCGCACATCCTGATCGCGGGCGCCACCGGCGCGGGCAAGTCGAGCTGTATCAACTCGCTGCTGACCAGCATCCTCGTGCGGGCCACGCCCGAGCAGGTCCGCATGATCCTGATCGACCCCAAGCGCGTCGAGCTCAACCAGTACAACGGGCTGCCGCACCTGCTGACCCAGGTCGTGATCAACCCGAAGAAGGCGGCCAACGCGCTGGCCTGGGCGGTGCACGAGATGGAGCGCCGCACCGACCTGCTGGCCGAGGTCGGCGTCCGCGACATCACCGGCTACAACTCGGCGTTCGACCGCGGCGACCTCACCGCCGACCCTGCCACCGGCGAGCTCTACGAGCGGCTGCCGTACATCCTCGTGGTGGTCGACGAGCTCAACGACTTGATGATGGTGGCCGCCCGCGACGTCGAGAACTCGATCATGCGCATCGCCCAGATGGGCCGGGCCTTCGGCATCCACCTGGTCATCGCCACGCAGCGCCCGTCGGTCGACGTGATCACCGGCGTCATCAAGGCCAACGTGCCGAGCCGCCTCGCCTTCGCGGTGTCGTCGCTGGCCGACAGCCGGGTCATCCTCGACCAGCCCGGCGCCGAGCGGCTGATCGGCAAGGGCGACATGCTCCTGCTGACCGCGTCGTCCTCCGTGCCCCGCCGCATCCAGGGCCCCTGGGTGAGCGAGGAGGAGGTCCGCAAGGTCGTCGGCCACTGGAAGCGCCAGGCCCAGCCGGACTACGTCGACGGCATCGTCGTCGAGGACGGACCCGGTGGCGGGGGCGCTTCCGGCTTCGGCGACGACGATGACGACGACATGCTCGAACAGGCCATGGAGCTGGTCGTGCGCTCGCAGCTCGGCTCGACGTCGATGCTCCAGCGCAAGCTGCGCGTCGGCTTCGCCAGGGCGGGCCGGCTCATGGACCTGTTGGAGCAGCGCGGCGTGGTCGGCCCCTCAGAGGGCTCGAAGGCCAGGGCCGTGTTGATGACGGTCGAGGAGCTCGAAGCCCGCCGCGACGCCCAGTCCGTCTAGGAGGGCACAACCGACTCGGGCGTCATCGGCGCTGCATCTGTGCGTACAGCTCGTACCACGCATCGCGTCGGCGGCGGGTCTCGCGGGCAAGGGCGATCATGCGCGGGACCGAGGAGGGAGAGCGTGCGGTCATCGCCGCCGTCCTCTTCGCGGCGGCAGTGCATGCCGAAGCCGCCCGCGGCGCGAGATCGCCCCACCGCTTCTGGATGTCAGCATTCGCAAGGCCCTTTGCCAACGCCGGGGCGGGCGCCGTCTTCTGGGTCATCGCGAACGCGGCCGCCGCGTCGAGGAACGACTGGAGGTCGTCCGAGCTCTCCGGGTTCGTGGTCAACTCGGCCAGCGCGGCCCACGCGGCGTCGTCCATCGCGGCAAGCTCGATGAGCCGCTTGCGCCACGCCCGAGGCCGTTCCTTGCCCCACATTCTCGCCAACTCTGGCCGGAGTTCGTCCCAGCGGTCGATCATTGTTCCGACGCCGCCGAGCATCTGCTCCCACCGCACGCGCCAGAGTCGCTCCGCTCGCTCGGCAGCCGATTCGCTGCGGTAGCGACGCCGCCACGTCGTGAAGTGATGGGACGTGACGACATTGCGAAAGTCGGGGTCCACGTAGATGTAGCCGAGGTCCTGGTCGACCAGCGCCTGGTCGAGATGGCGATAGGCGCGGCTCAACTGCTGCACAGCGAGACGCGTCGCGTGCTCACGTCGATCAGCACTGAGCCCGGGCCGGGCGGCCCGTCTGGCATAGGCGGCGGCGACGTTGTACCGGACGCTCTGCTCGGCATCGGGTCGGCGCAGCCACGTCATGGCCCGGATGGCGAGAAGCCTGGCGTTGCGGCCCGCGCTGTGAACGATGCGGCGCCAGCCGGAGGCCGGGTCTGCGTCAAACTGCGTGGCGATCATCGCGGCGAGGGTGAGGTCGCGTTCGCTCTTGCGGCGCCGGCTGAACGGGAGCTTCTTGCCGTGGAGCGCACGCCGGTACTTGAGCCTGCGGGCCCGGAGAAGGGTGGCCGGGTAGTACTGCGACCGGTAGCTGTGCCGGAACTGGGAGATCGCGAGACGGCGGAAGTCCGCTTCCGTCGCAGGCTCGGGCTGCTTCTTGCGGAAGAGGCGGTCACCCGCCTCGATCTGGGCCAGAAGGGTCGTGATCGACGCGCGCCGTTCTCTGTTCACGCCGCTCCATGCGGGCCACCACTCGGCGACATAGCTGAGCACCACGGCCAGCCGGACCCTGGTCTCAACCTCGCCGTTCGTCACCACGACGGCGCGGGCGAATGTCTCCAAGGCCGAGATCCACGCATCGGGGTCGGCACAGGACGCGTTCTGACGAAGCAGCATGTCATCGGAGACGCCTCGTCCGGCCGCCTCATACGCCCGTCCCAGTTCCAACCTCACCTGCAGCTGTGCCGGCTCGTCGACGGCCAGCGCGTTGAGGGTTGCCAGTGACTTCTCGACGTTGCCGGCGTCGAGCGCGTCGACGGCCTCTCGGAACGTGGCGATGGCAGTGTGACTGCTCCAGCGCAGATAGCCCGGAGTTCGTCGGAGCACCGCGTTTCGTCCGGTCAGCCGCTGGTAGGCCTGATAGGCGGCGAGCTTGGCCGCGTGCTCGTAGGTCTCGCCTTCGACGGTGTCGATGAACAGCGTCCGTCCCGACCGTCCGACAGAGATGAGGATCGTCACCAGTTTGCGGCCGTCCGGACCAGTGATCGCATGCGGCGAGGCGGTGAAGCCCATCTGGGGGAACACGATCCGAATGGCGCCGACGAAGAAGTTCAACACCCGACGGGCGCGCTCGCCGCCCGCCTCGGCGATCGGCAGGGCGGCGATGGCGAACCGGTCGCCGAGGTCGGTCGTCGTGTCCGGGATGACGCCTGCGTCCTTGAGCGCCTCGTGCATCGTCGTCGTGAGGGCAGCCTTGGGCAGCGACGTGCCAGTCGAGTCGATCAGCTCTTGGATGCGCACCGGGCCCGGATACCGCTCGCGCGACCACATGAAAAGCTGGTTGGCGGCGAGCAGCACGAGGCCGATCGGGACCGCCCACGTCACCACTCGGATCAAGCTCTCAGTCTCTGAGCCGAACCGCATCCGCCTGCCGAACAGGACGGCGCTCGCGTTCTCGACGCCGCTCTGCACTGTCTCCACGAACGAGGCGCCGACTTGGCCCCGGCGGATCTCCTTCAGGAGGTCCCTGGCGCAGTCGCGCTGCTCTACCCCCTGCGGGTTGGCCGGCGCCTCGGCGATGAGCTTTCGCGCCATTTCGACTGCCGTGTCGCGTTCGCCTGCGTCCAGCATGTCGTACGCCGCCTGGCATGCGGTGACTCCCTGATGCCGGGTGGTCCCCTGCTTGTCGGAGATCTGCGCCGCGGTGAGGGGGATTGCGGCCAACGCGGCAAGGCAGGCCCAGATGATCGCCCACCTGATGGTGCTGGTCGACACGCCGTCTTAGTTACCACAACAACGAGTGCTGTCGAGTCCCCCGCAGACGCAAAGAGGCGCCCACGTCGTTGTGGGCGCCTCTTCTGCGTGCTGGTCGCTGGTACTAAGCGGCCATGCTCCGGGGACCGCTCAGCGGGTGGCGGACCTCCGGGGCGTCACCCTCGGACGAGCCGAGGTAGTGGAACACCGCCCGCCAGCACGAGGTCGTGCCTGCGACGATGAGACCGGTCACTGCGTTGCCCATCCAGTCCTCACGGAAGGTGGTGCCCCACTGCTCGACCACCGAGTAGTCGAGGGCGAACGCACCAGCGATGCCCAAGACGACGGTGATGAGGGAGTGGTACCGGGTCAACGACGGCGCCAGGTCCTCGAGCAGGTCGACAGCCTTGAACAGCGCAAGGCCAACCAGGATGACGACTGCGAATGCGTACATGGTTTTCTTCTCCTGACGGGAGGGTCGTGGTGCTCCCGTCACAAGTTCGGACCGGCCATTGTTCGCAGTAGTTACAACCGAATTACTCTGCCGCGACCATGCGCGCCAAAGCCCCTGCCTCTTCGGCCAACCTCGGCCCCGGTTTCGACACATTGGCGTTGGCGCTTTCGCTCTATGTCGAAGTCGAAGTGCACGACGCGGCCGAGTTGACGATCACGTCGGAGGGGGAGGGCTCGGACCTGCCGCTGGACGCAAGCCACTTGGCGGCGCGCGTCGCAACCGAGGTCGTCGGCCACGACCGCCTCGCCATCCATGTGCGCTCGGAGATCCCGGTCGGGCGCGGCCTCGGCTCGTCGGCCGCACTGGCTGCTGCCGCCGCGGCGGCTGCCGGCGCGGCCGATCCCTTGGCGGTTGCGGCCGACGTCGACGGGCATCCCGAGAACGCCGCGGCATCGGTCGCGGGCGGCCTCGTCACCGCCACGACGGTGGAAGGGCTTGCGGTCGTGACGCCGCTGCCGCTCGACGACGACCTCGGCTTCGTCGTGCTGATCCCGAACCGCAAGCTGCCCACCAAAGAGGCACGCGCCGCACTGCCGGCCGAGGTGCCGCACCGCGACGCCGCGTTCAACCTCGGGCGCATGGGCTTGCTGTTGTCGGGGCTGGCCGACGCGTCCCGCCTTCGCCCCGAGGCGACCGAGGATCGGCTGCACCAGAACCAGCGCGGGCCGCTGTTCCCGGAGGCCGCGCCGCTCATGGCCGGGCTGGTGGAGGCGGGCGCGCTGGCGTCGTGCTGGTCGGGTGCGGGGCCGACGCTGCTGGCGATCTGTCGCCGCGCCGCGGCCGCCGACATCCGCTCCCGTGGCGAGGAACTGCTGCGGATGCACGGCGTCGACGGGGCCGCCTTGGTGCTCGACGCGGACCGCCGCGGGCTGACCATCACCGGCTGACCGCTCGCTGTCCGCTACGGTCGTCCCATGGCTACGTACGAGGGGTACTGCGTCAAGTGCCGCGAGAAGCGGGAGTTCGAGGGAGAGGTCAAGGAGATGGCCAATGGCCGTCGGGCCGCCCAAGGCACCTGCCCCACCTGCGGCACGAAGATGAACCGCATGTTGGGCAAGAACGGCTAGCTGCCGTTCCGCTCTGCTGACAGCGGTCGCGTAGCTTCGGGTCGTGCCTTCTCAGCCGTCCCGTGAGCTCGTCGCCATCCCCAATCCGCATCCCGGCCGGGACTACGAGGTCCGTTGCGAGACCCCGGAGTTCACGTGCGTCTGCCCCATGACGGGACAGCCCGACTTCGCGACCGTGCGCGTCTCCTACGTGCCCGATGCGTCGATCGTCGAGTTGAAGTCGCTGAAGCTCTACCTGTGGAGCTACCGGAATGATGGGGCCTTCCACGAAGACGTCACCAACCGGATCCTCGATGACCTGATCGCGGCAATTGCGCCGCGCCGCATCACGGTCACGACGGACTGGCTGGTGCGCGGGGGCATCCATACCGTCGTGGAGGCGTCGCACGCGAAGGACGAGGCGTCGTAGCCTGGAGGCGTGCCCGGCGACCGACTGCAGCGCGTTGTCGCCAAAGTCGGACTGCCGATGATCGCCTTGCTGGCGGCGGCGGGGCTGTCGACGGCGGTGGCCGCGACCTACCTCACGTTCACCGCCGACTCGAGTGTCGGGTCGTTCTCGCCCGACGGCGTGCCGCTTGAGGCGGGCGACACCACCACAACGTCGACGCCGACCACCGTTTTCGTTGAGACCACGTCGACGACCGTGACCGCGCCCCCCGCCCCCACCCCGACGACGATCTCGTCCGGGCGGCCTCGCACGACAGTGGCCACGACGCGGGCCACGACCCGCGCCACTGCGGCGCCGACGACGACCACGACCGAGTGCAGCAACAGCGGCAAGGGCAACTGCCGGTCGCGCGGCGGCAAGCCCGACGACGACTGACGAGCGTCGAGCGAACTAGCTGATCGGGATCTCCAGCAGGGTCGGCCCGTCGGCGCGGGCGAGCGCGGCCTTGACCGCGTCGCCGATGTCGTCGGCATGGTCGATGCGGTGGGCCTCGACCCCCATCGACTGGGCCAGGGCCACGAAGTCGATCGGCGGATCGGCGATGTCCATGCCGACGAAGTTCTGACGCCGCGCCGCTTCGTCCTTGCGGCCTTCCAGGGCGCGCTTGAGGATCAGGTACTGGCGGTTGTCGACGACCGCGAACACCACCGGCAGCCGCTGGTTGGCGGCGGTCCACAGCGCCTGCGGCGAGTACATGGCGGAGCCGTCGCCGACCACGCACAGGACCGGCGACCTGTCCCGGCCCAGCGACACGCCGACCGCGGCGGGCATGCCCCAGCCGAGGCCGCCGCCGCGGGCGAAGTAGTACGGGCCGCGGTGGAAGCCGCGGACGTAGGCGCCCGTCGTGATGGCCTCGTCAACCAATGCGGTGTCGTGGGGCAGGGCGCGGACCAGCGCGTGCGCAGCGGCCATCGGGTGGACGGGGGCGGGGCCGTAACGGCCTTGGGCGGCGGCGTCGAAGTCCTGTCGGGGGAGGGCGACTGGTTGCTTGGGCTCGACGAGTTCCAGCAGGCGTTCCGCGGTCGCGCCGGGGTCGCCGACGGCGCCGATCAGCACCGGGTGGGTGCGGGCCAGTCGCGTCGGGTCGGTGGCGATGTGGATGAGGTCGGTGGTCCTCGGCACGGCGTCGCCCGGCGTGTAGGGGTAGGCGAGGAACGGGTGGTCGCCGATGACGAGGACCCGGCGGTAGCGGCCGAGCACGTCGGCCATGCCCTGCGCGTTGGGCGGGAGCGGGCCTGCGAAGCGATCGTGTTCCTGCGGGAAGACGCGGGTGCTGTGCAGCGCGGCGGCGTGGACCGCGCAGCCGAGCGCGTCGGCCAGCCGGGTGACGGGGGCGAGCGCGTCGCGGGCCTCGTCGGCCACCACGATGGCGAGGTCGGCCGCGGCGGTGTCGTTGAGGACGTCGGCGATCTGCCGGAGGGTGTCGTCGGGGGGTGTGGTGCGGTAGTCGATCTGCGATTTGGGCGGGACCGGCGCGTCGCCGTCTTCGTCGAGCAGGTCCATGGGCAGGCTGACGAACACGGGGCCCCGGGGCGGAGCGGCGGCGTCGTTGAACGCACGGCGCAGGACGGTTCCGAGCTCGGCCAGGTTGCGGACCTCGTGCGCCCACTTGGAGACCGGGCGGGCGAGGGCGACGAGGTCCCCGCCGAGCAGCGGGTCGGTGTAGAGGTGGCGGCGGTCCTGTTGGCCCGCGGTGACGACGAGCGGGGTGCCGTTGGCGACCGCGTTGGTGAGGTTGCCGATGGCGTTGCCGAGCCCGGCGGAGGTGTGGAGGTTGAGGAAGGCCGGGCGACCGGTCGCCTGCGCGTAGCCGTCGGCCATGCCCACCACCGTCGCCTCTTGCAGCCCGAGGACGTAGGTGATGTCGGGGCGGCCGGCGAGGGCGTCGATCAGCGGCAGCTCGGTCGTGCCGGGGTTGCCGAAGACGTGGGTGACGCCCTCGGAGTCGAGGACCTCGAGGAGCGCGTGGCGGCCGCCCATGTGCCGGGCGGCTTAGAGGTGCTCGGCGGCGGCGGCCTGCACGGCCTCGACGATCGGGTCCCACGCGGCGCCCGCGGCGCGGGTCACCGTCACGAAGTCGTTCACGCCGAAGATCGACGCCACACCGGGCGCCTCGAACACCGCCGCCGCGAACGGATGGGCGGCGGCGTCGGCCGCGCTGTTGAACGACAGGGTGTCGGGGAGCGTCACGTCGAGCTGGAAGCGCAGCGCGTTGGGGTTCGGCGAGGGGGAGGGGTCGGCAGAGGCCATGCGCGGATCGTAGGCCCGGTCGGCCGGACCGGTAGCCTGGACACCCGTGCGCGCCGCCCGCAGCTACTGGGTCGAGACCCTTGGCTGCCCCAAGAACCAGGTCGACTCAGACAAGGTCGAAGGCCAGTTGTTGGCCGACGGGTACGCGCGCGCCGCCTCGCCCGAGGACGCCGACCTGGTCGTGGTGAACACGTGTGCGTTCATCGAGTCGGCCCGGCAGGAGTCGGTCGACACCGTGCTGTCGCTGGCGTCGGCCAAGGCCGCCGATGCGCGATTGGTGGTCACCGGGTGCATGGCCGAGCGGTACGGGTCGGAGCTGGCCGAGGCGCTGCCCGAGGCGGACTTGGTGGCGGGCTTCGGCGTGCCGGTGACGCTGGGGCGCAAAGCGTCGGCAGGCGCGGCGTCGGTCGACGTGCCGCTGCTGGACTTGTTGAACCTGCCCCGGCCTGCGTCGTCGGCGCCATGGGCGTACGTCAAGGTGGCCGAGGGGTGCGACCGGGTGTGCGGGTTCTGCGCCATCCCGTCGTTCCGCGGGCCGCAGCGGTCGCGGTCGGAAGAGGCGGTGCTGGCCGAGGTCGACGCGCTCGGCGCGCAGGAGATCGTGCTGGTCGCGCAGGACCTGGCGTCGTACGGCAAGGACCAGCGGCGGGCGGGCGCCATCGTGCCGTTGGTGCGGGCGGTGGCGGCGCGGGTGGCGCGGACGCGGCTGCTCTACCTGTACCCGTCGGACCTGACCGACGAGCTGATCGACGCGGTGGGTGAGACCGGCGTGCCCTATTTCGACCTGTCCCTGCAGCACGTATCCAAGCCGTTGCTGCGGCGGATGCGGCGGTGGGGCGACGGCGCCCGGTTCCTGTCGCGGATCGCCGACATCCGGACCCGGTTCCCGGACGCCGCGTTCCGGTCGAACTTCATCGTCGGCTACCCCGGCGAGACCGAGGCCGACCACGACCTGCTGCTGCGCTTCGTCGAAGAGGCACAGCTCGACTGGTGCGGGTTCTTCGCGTACTCGCCCGAGGAGGGCACGTACGCGGTGACGCTGGACGGCGCGGTGCCGGCGTCGTTGGTGCGGGAGCGGCTGGCCGAATTGAGCGAGCTGCAGGACGCGATCACCGCCGAGCGTCGGCGCGCCCTGATCGGCTCGACGGTCGAAGTGCTCGTCGACGCGCCGGGCGTGGGCCGCACGCACCGGGAGGCGCCCGAGATCGACGGGGTGGTGCGGGTGCCGTCGACATTGGCGGTGGGCGAGTTCGCCAAGGTCGTGGTCGTCGACGCCGAGGGGCCTGACTTGGACGCGGAGGCGGTGTAGGCCGATGGCGACGACCCCGGTACCTGATCCCGCCTCGGGCCTGCGCGCCTTCGGCCCGTCGGCATTGGCGACGCCGGCCAACGCGGTCACGGTCGCCCGGCTGCTGGTGACGCCGTTCTTCTTGTGGATGGTCGCCAACGGCGGCTCGACGTGGCCGGCGCTTGCGTTCTGGATTGTGCTGGCGTCGACCGACGGCGTCGACGGCTATCTGGCCCGCAAGCAGGGCACGACGGCGTCGGGCGCGTTCCTCGACCCGCTGGCCGACAAGTTCCTCGTGCTCGGGGCCATGTTCGCCTTGGCGGGCAAGGGGATCTTCTGGTGGGTGCCGGTCGTGCTGATTGCCGTGCGCGAGGTCGGCATCAGCGTGTACCGGTCGTACTGGGGGCGGCGGGGCGTGTCGATGCCGGCCCGCATGGGCGCCAAGGTCAAGACGGTCGTGCAGAGCATCGCTGTCGGGTTCGCCCTGTTGCCGCTGACGACCGACGACCACCGCTGGGTCGCCAACGTGTGGCTGTGGGCGGGCGTGGCGCTGGCGCTGTTCACCGGGGCGCAGTACCTGCTCGACGGCAGGAAGGCGACGCGTGCGGTGTGAGGTCGTGGCGGTCGGCACGGAGTTGCTGCTTGGCCAGATCGTCGACACCAACTCCTCGTGGATCGGCGAGCAGCTCGCCGCCGCCGGCATCGACTCGCACTACCAGACCAAGGTCGGCGACAACCTCGACCGGATCGTCTCCGCGCTGCGCATCGCGCTGAGCCGCAGCGACGCGGTGATCGTCTGCGGCGGGCTGGGCCCCACGCAGGACGACATCACGCGTGAGGCGATCGCGGCGGTGATGAACGTGCCGCTGGAACCGGACGATGAAGTGGCGGAGCGGATCGCCACGATGTTCCACCGGCGCGGGCGCGAGATGTCGATGTCGAACCTGCGCCAGGCCGACGTGCCGGTCGGGGCAACGGTCATCCCGCAGACGCAGGGCACCGCGCCGGGGCTGATCTGCCCGGTGGGGCACAAGGTCGTCTACGCGGTGCCGGGCGTGCCCCACGAGATGAAGGACATGCTCGAGCGGGCGGTGCTGCCCGACCTGCAGGCGCGCTCGGGGACGGCGGCCACGATCGTCTCGCGGGTGCTGCGGACGTGGGGCCTGGCCGAGTCGACGCTGGGCGAGACGTTGGCCCCTCGGCTGTCGGCGTTGGACGCGGCGGGCGGCAACCCGACCATCGCCTTCCTCGCCAGCGGCATCGAGGGGATCAAGGTCCGTCTCACGGCGAAGGCGGGGACCCGGGACGAGGCGCTGGCGTTGTTGGAGGCCGAGGACGCCGAGGTGCGAGCGCTGTTGGGCTCGCTGGTGTTCGGCGTGGACGACGACACCATGGAGTCGGCCGCGGGCGCACTGTTGGAGGAAGCCGGACTGAGCTTGGCGGTGGCCGAGTCGCTGACCGGCGGGCTGGTCGCCTCGCGGCTGGTCGAGGTGCCTGGCGCGTCGGAGTGGTTCCGGGGCGGCGTGGTGTCGTACGCGTCGGAGGTGAAGTTCGACGTGCTCGACGTCCCGGTCGGGCCAGTCGTGTCCGAGCCGGCGGCCCGGGCGATGGCAGAGGGCGTGGCCAAGCTGCTGGGCGCCGACGTCGGGCTCGGGATCACCGGGGTGGCCGGTCCGGCCGAGATGGAGGGCCAGCCGGTCGGCACGGTCTATCTGGCGGTGGCGATGGACGGCCGCACCGACGTGGTGCATGTGCGCCTGCCCGGCGACCGGCCCCGCATCCGCCAGTACGCGGCGATCTCGCTGGTCGACCTGTTGCGCCGGCGGCTGCTCGAGCGGGTGGACTCGACGTCGGGTTAGCTGTTCGTCGGGTTAGCGGTTCGGGTTAGCGGTTGAAGACGTCGCGCAGGCGTGACGCGCCGCGGCGGGCCGCCTCGCCTGCGGCCACCTTGGCCAGGTCGGCCGCGGTCGGCTTGCGCAGGAACGCGATCACCGACGTCCAGCGGGTGTCGCCCAGGCCCATCACGATGTGGGGGTTGCGGTCGATGTTCTCGCCGATCACCACGGGGTCGTCGAACAGCGCACGGGGCGGCGGCTCGTCGTCGAGCTCTTCGACCGGGACGAGCGGGGCCGACGTGAGGACGCGCAGATCGAGCACGTCGCGCGCGAACAGCTCCTCGTTGGCCGGGCCTGCGAGGACCAGCTCGGTCGCGACCACGGCGATGCCGCCCGGCTTGAGGACCCTGGCCTTTTCCTGCATGGCGACGGCGGCCATGTCGTGCCCGCCGAAGTGCTCGATGGAGCTGAGCGAGTACACGACGTCGAACGACTCGTCGGCGAACGGCAGCTTCAGCCCGTCGGCCGGCATCGGCAGCAGCCGGTCCTCCCGGTAGGGGAACGGGGCGTAGCGGCTCGGGTCGCGCAGGAAGTCGGGCGCGGCCTCCTGCTCGGGCGTGTCGACGAAGTGCCCGCCGTAGAGGTCGGTCGCCACCGTCAGCCGGGAGCGGTTGGCCAGGTAGTACAGGACCCGCTCGTGGCCAGCGCCAACGCCGAGGACGAGCGAGTCGGGGCCGAGCGCGCCGAGCCGCTCCAGCCCGAACACGAGCTGGGTCCATTCGAAGGCCTTGCGGTGGATCAGGCCGGGGTCGATGCCGAGGGCGCGGTTGTAGGTGAGCCACTCGGGGTCGTCCCAGGCGTCGGGCCTGCAGACCCGGTTGAGGCGGGGGCCGTCGGCGAACAGGCGCGCGGGGACCGGGACCCGTCGGACGAGCCGGTCCGACGAGTCGCGCCAGCGGCCGGCGAGGTCGGCGAGGTCGGGCATGAGGCGGGCATTCTGGTCGCGATGACGCCCGACCCGCCGGCTCCGGCGCCCGGGACTCCTGACGCACCCGGTTCGCGGGCGCGGCTGTTCGTCGCCGTCTGGCCGCCCCCAGACGTCGTGGACGTCATCGCCGAGGCCGTCTCCCGCCTCGGGCGCGACCTGCGCCCAGGCGCGGGTGGGGCGGCGAGCCCGCCGGCGGAAGGCCTGCGTTGGACGCGCCCAGAGCAATGGCACGTCACGCTGGTCTTCTTGGGCGCGCGCAACCTGCACGCCACCATCGAGGCGTTCCGCCAGACCGTCCTCCCGCCCGGGCCCGTGACCGTCACGTTGGGGCCCGAGACAGGGCGGTTCGGCCGGCGGATCGTCCACGTCCCGGCCGCGGGCCTCGATGAGGTGGCGTCCGCGGTGCGCGCCGTGCTGCCCGGTGACGACGATCGACCCTTCAGCGGCCATGTCACCCTGGCCAGGGCCGATGCGCGCCGTCGTCAGGGGAGCCGTGCCGTCGACCTTTCTTCAGTTGTCGGGGTGCCGCTGTCTGCCTCCTTTCCGGTCACCGAGGTCGACCTCGTGCTGAGTCGTCTCGGCCACGGCCCCGCTGCCTACGAGGTCGTGGACGGGCTGGCACTTTAGGATGCTTGATCGAACGAGTGTTCGGAATTACGCTGGTGTCATTGCCACCGGCGATGTTGTTACACCCCCTCCGTAGGGTGAGCGCCGTCCCCCCAAACCGATCTCAAGGAAGGACTCCGATGGAGCGAGACAAGGCACTGGACATGGCGCTCAGCCAGATCGAGAAGCAATTCGGCAAAGGCTCGATCATGCGGATGGGCGAGAGCACGACCATGGGGATCGAGGTCATCCCCACCGGCGCCATGGCGCTGGACCTGGCCCTCGGCGTGGGCGGCCTGCCCCGCGGCCGAGTGGTGGAGATCTACGGGCCCGAGTCGTCGGGCAAGTCCACGCTGGCCATGCACGTGGTCGCCGAGGCGCAGCGCAACGGCGGCATCTGTGCGTATATCGACGCCGAGCACGCCATGGACCCGATCTACGCCCGGGCGATCGGCGTGAACGTGGACGACCTGCTGATCTCGCAGCCGGACACCGGCGAGCAGGCGCTCGAGATCGCCGACATGCTGATCCGGTCGGGCGCGCTGGACGTGCTGGTGATCGACTCGGTGGCCGCGCTCACGCCGCGGGCCGAGATCGAGGGCGAGATGGGCGACAGCCACGTGGGGCTGCAGGCCCGGCTGATGTCGCAGGCGCTGCGGAAGCTGACCGGGACGCTGAACAAGTCGAACACGATCGCGGTCTTCATCAACCAGCTGCGGGAGAAGATCGGCGTGATGTTCGGCTCGCCGGAGACCACGCCGGGCGGCCGGGCGCTGAAGTTCTACTCGTCGGTGCGGCTGGACATTCGCCGGATCGAGGCGATCAAGGACGGCGTCGAGGTGGTGGGCAACCGCACCCGGGTGAAGGTCGTCAAGAACAAGGTGGCCCCGCCGTTCAAGCAGGCCGAGTTCGACATCATGTACGGCCGCGGGATCAGCCGTGAGGGCTCGCTGCTGGACATCGCGGTGGACATGGGCATCGCCAAGAAGTCGGGTGCCTGGTACACGTACGAAGGCGAGCAGCTCGGCCAGGGCAGGGAGAACGCCAAGAACTTCCTCTCCGAGAACCCGGAGCTGATGGTCGAGCTCAACGAGCGCATCCGCCAACAGGTGGGGCTCAGCGGCGTGGCCGACGACATCCCGCTCGGCCACGGCGCAGGCGACGACGAGCCCCTCGTCCTGAAGGACTAACGCCCCGGCCGGGTCGGGGCCGGGGCCGGCTGACCGGCCAGGACCGCCAGTGGCTGTGGACAACTAACCGCCCGGCCGGCCCGGTCGCCCGGCCGGGGCTGACGGGCGCGGGGCCGCCAGTGGCTCTGGAGGACATAGGTACGCGAATCCGGTACCCATGTCCTCCAGAGCCGCCGGCGCCCGCCCCGCCCGCCCCGCCCGCCCCACGCATGCGGGCGGCGGCCCTGTCTGGGTGCCGTTGAGGACCCAGGCGGTTGTGGGTGGCACCCAAACGTCGGTACCACCGCGGGAGCCCGTCCGCCGGTTCGCTCCCACGCGGCACGGTTGCCTGGCGCGCCCGCATCGGCGACGGGTTGAGGCCTTCGATCGCCGGTCGAACCCTGCCGACCACGGCCGCCGTACGCCTGATGTGTGAGAATCCACCCATTCGGGCAGCAAGTCGCCTAGGTTCTCTGGCGCGCCGGGTCCGATTCCCCCCATTTGGGCGGTATTTCACCGATAGGGAGGAGGAGCCCTTCTAGGCGTCGAAGTACCGCACTGACCAACTCGCCCGGCGGCTGGGGGGCAGATGGAAGTCCTCAAAGTTTCATCCAAATCGAATCCCAACTCATGCGCTGGGGCCATGGCGGGCGTCGTCAGGCAAGCCGGCGCGGTCGAGGTCCAAGTCGTGGGTGCGGGGGCGCTGAACCAGGCCATCAAGGCTATTGCGATCGCGCGCGGCTACCTGGCGCCCTCCGGGGTCGACTTGGTGTGCATCCCGACCTTCGCCGACATCCAGATCGACGGCCAGAGCCGCACGGCCATCCGCCTTCTGGTCGAGGATCGCCACAAGAGGATCCCGACGCTGCTCGAGATGGGCCAGGGCCACGAGACCGGCCTGGCGCCGATCACCGAACTCTCGGTCTGAGTCGTCTCCGTCCGGCCGCCCGGTCTGACGCATCCTTCTCGCACGCCGCCTCTGCCCAACGGCCCGGCGCGCCCCGCCGCGTATCCTGAGTCGGTGGCCAAGAAGTATCTGATCCGGACCTTCGGGTGCCAGATGAACGAGCATGACAGCGAGCGCATCGCGGGCCTGCTCGCATCCGATGGCATGGAGGCCACCGACCGACTTGAAGAGGCCGACGTCGTCGTCCTCAACACCTGCACGATCCGCGAGAACGCCGACAACCGCCTCTACGGCAACCTCGGCCACCTCAAGGCCCTGAAGGACGGCCGCCCTGACCTCCAGATCGCGGTCGGCGGCTGCATGGCCCAGAAGGACAGGGGCCTGATCCAGGAGCGGGCGCCGTATGTGGACGTGGTGTTCGGCACCCACAACGTGGCCAGCGCCGCCGACCTGCTTCGCCGGGCCGAGCTCGAAGGCCCGGTCATGGAGATCCTCGAGGAGTCCGACGCGTTCCCGAGCGCGTTGCCGGCACAGCGGGACCTGGCCTACTCGGCGTGGGTCACCATCCAGATCGGCTGCAACAACTCCTGCGCGTTCTGCATCGTGCCGTCCGTCCGGGGCAAAGAGATCAGCCGCCCGTTCGACGAGATCGTCGCCGAGGTCGAGGCGCTGGCTGCCGCCGGCACCACCGAGGTGACCCTGCTGGGGCAGAACGTCAACTCCTACGGGCGCGACCTGACCAGGCGGAGACCGCTGTTCGCCGACCTGCTGCGGGCTGTCGGGGCCGTCGACGGGATCCGCCGCGTTCGCTACACCAGCCCGCACCCGAAGGACCTGCGGCCGGAGACGATCGAGGCCATGGCCGAGGTCGACACCGTCTGCCCCCACCTCCACCTGCCCCTGCAAGCGGGCAGCGACAAGACGCTTGCCGCCATGCACCGGGGCTACACCGCCGAGCGCTATTTGGAGCGCCTCGCGGCCGCCCGGGCCGGCGTCCCCGACTTGGCCGTCACGACCGACCTGATCGTGGGCTTCCCCGGCGAGACCGATGAGGACTTCGACCGGACGCTCGAAGTGGTGGCCGCCGCCGAGTACGACAGCGCCTACACGTTCATCTTCTCGCCCCGTCCTGGCACCGAGGCTGCTTCGTTCGCCGACCGCTTCGTGCCGGCCGACGTCGTCGCCGAGCGGTTCGAGCGGCTGAAGGTCGTGGTCGAGCGCTCGGCCCGCCAGAAGCACCAGGCGCGCGTCGGCCGTGTCGAGGCCGTCCTCGTCGAGGGGCCGAGCAAGAAAGACCCCGACGTGCTGACTGGGCGGACGACCCAGAACAAGCTCGTTCACTTCCGGCCTGACGGCCACGGCCCGCTGCCGGCCGGCACGTACGCCGATGTCCGGATCACGGCCGCCGCCGCCCACTACCTGTCGGGCGAGCTGGTGGCGGTCACCGCTCGACCCCGGCATAAGACCCGCATCCCGGTGGCGGTCGTCTGACGGCCGTCCACTTCGCGCTGGTCGGACCGACGGCGTCGGGAAAGTCGGCGCTGGCCCTGGAAGCGGCCCGCCGGCTGCCGGGTGTCGAGCTCGTCTCGGTCGACTCGATGCAGGTCTACCGGGGGATGGACATCGGCACCGCCAAGCCCACGTCCGAGGAGCGCGCCGAGGTCCCGCACCACCTCCTCGACGTGGCCGATCCCGCCGAAGACTTCACGGTCACCCGGTTCCAGGCCGAGTTCGGCGCCGTGCTGGATCAGATCGAGGCGCGTGGGCACCGGGCGCTGCTCGTCGGCGGGACGGGCTTGTACCTGCGGGCGGTGGTCGACCAGCTCAGTCCGCCAGGCCAGTTCCCCGACGTGCGGGCCGAGATCGAGGCAGAGACTGACACCATGGCACTGCATGCCAGATTGGCGTCGCTCGACCCCGCGGCGGCGGCGAAGATGGAACCGTCGAACCGCCGACGGGTCGTACGGGCGCTCGAAGTGACCCTCGGCAGCGGCCGACCGTTCTCCTCGTTCGGGCCTGGCCTCGACGCCCACCCGCCGACCCGCTTCCGCATGGCCGGTGTGTGGCTGCCGCGGCCGGTCGTCGCCGAGCGCATCGAGCAGCGGGTGCAGGCCATGGTCGAGGCCGGTTTGGCCGAGGAGGTGCAGCGCCTGGCCGCACGACCGGAAGGGCTGTCGCGGACGGCCCGACAGGCGCTCGGCTACAAGGAGTTCCTGGCCGGCGTCTCGGTCGAAGAGGCGATGGCCGAGACCGTCCGGCGGACCCGCGCCTTCGCCCGCCGCCAGCGCGTGTGGTTCCGCCGCGACCCGCGCATCACGTGGTTCGGCGCCCGCAGCAATCCGTTCGCCGTACTTCCGGCGCTCCTGGGAGACTGGTCGCGATGCCTGTCGTGAGCCTCACCAAACACCACGGCTTGGGGAACGACTTCCTCGTGCTCATCGACGCCGACAACGCCATGCCGTTGACGGCCGATCTGGCGCGCCTGCTGTGCGATCGGCACACCGGCGTGGGGGCCGACGGGCTGATCCGCGCCACGCCCGGCCCGGTGCCCGCCGACCTCACGTTCGAGCTTCGCAACGCCGACGGCAGCCCGGCCGAGATGAGCGGCAACGGCATGCGCTGCATGGCGCAGGCGGCCGTCGACGCCGGCATCGTGGCGGGGCCGCGGCTGGCGGTGGCCACTGTGGCCGGCGTCCGCGAGGTGACCGTCGAGCCCGAGACGGCGCCAGGGCTGCGACAGGTGCGCGTCGACATGGGTCCGGCCAAGGCCGAGGACCACCCGTCGGGGACACTCGTCGACATGGGCAACCCCCATCTGGTGATCCTCGACCAGGACTGCTCGTGCGAGTTGGAAGCGCTCGGGCGCCAGCACGCCGACCGCAACGTCGAGCTCATTGCCGTGCGCAGCCGCGACGAGATCGACCTGCGGGTGTGGGAGCGGGGCGTCGGCGCGACCCTGGCCTGCGGCACCGGCAGCTGCGCAGCAGTGGCGGCAGCGCGACTGTGGGGGATGGTCGACTCCCGCGTCACCGTCCACAATCCGGGCGGCGACGTCGTCGTGGAGGCCGAGGGCGAGTCGATGTTCCTGACCGGGCCGACGCAGTTCGTCGCCCGAATCGAGGTTGCGCTGTGAGCCTGATCGAACGGTCGTTTCGGGAAAAGATCGTCCTCGTCGGCGTGATCACCCCGGGCACGACGCAGGACGAGGTCGAGGCCCATCTCGACGAGCTCGCCCTGCTGGTCGACACCGCAGGCGCCGACGTGATGGCGCGCGTCATCCAGCGCCGCGACGCGCCGGACCCGGCGACTTACGTCGGGAAGGGCAAGGTCGAGGAGCTGCACGAAGTGTCGTTGGCGGTCGACGCCGACACCGTCGTGTTCGACGACGAACTGTCGCCCGCCCAGCAGCGCAACCTGGAGAAGATCCTCGGGCGCACCGCCATCGACCGCACCGACGTCATCCTCGACATCTTTGCCCAGAACGCCCGCACCCAAGAGGGCAAGGCGCAGGTCGAGCTGGCCCTGTTGCGCCACCGCCTGCCCCGCCTGCGCGGCCGGGGGAAGCAGCTCAGCCAGCAGGCGGGTGCGATGGGCGCAGGCGCAGCCCGGGCACCGATCGGGTCGCGCGGCCCTGGCGAGACGCAGCTCGAGATCGACCGGCGTCGGCTGCTGCGCCGGATCACCAAGCTGGAAGGCGAGCTCCGCGACTTGGAGAAGACCCGCCGGACCCAGCGGCGGGCACGGGCCCGATCCCGGCTGCGCACGGTGTCACTGGTCGGCTACACGAACGCGGGCAAGTCCACGCTGCTGAACTGCCTGACCGACGCCGGCGTGCTCGTCGAGGACCGGTTGTTCGCCACCCTCGACCCGCGCACCCGGCGGCTCGACCTGCCTGGCGGCGAGGCCGTGCTGCTGTCCGACACGGTCGGTTTCGTGCGCAAGCTCCCGCACGGCCTGGTCGAGGCGTTCAAGTCGACGTTGGAAGTGGTGGCCGACTCGGACCTGCTCGTCCACGTCGTCGACAGCGCGGCGGCCGACCCCGACGAGCAGATCGAGGCGGTCCGAGCCGTCCTGCACGACATCGACGCAGGCGACGTGCCTGAGCTGCTGGCGTTCAACAAGGCCGATGTGGCCTCGGACATCGAGCGGCTGGTCGCGGCCCACCCCGGATCGGTCGGCATCTCGGCGCTCCAGCACACCGGGATCGAGGGCCTGTTGCAAGCGGTGGCCGACCGGCTGCGGGCGACGGCCAAGGTGGTCGAGCTGATCGTGCCGTTCGAGCGGGGCGACGTCATCGCCGCCGTGCACCGCGAGGGCGAGGTGCTGGTGGAACAGCACGAAGAGGGGGCGACCCGCTTGCGGGCGCGCCTCGACCAGGCGGGGGCGGCCCGGTTCCGCGAGTTCCTCGTCTCGTGAGCGCGGCCGCGGGCGGCTTCCAGCCGCCGATCTATCCCTACGAGCGCCTGGCCGACGCGAAGAAGGCGGCCGAGTCCCTGCCCGGCGGCATCGTCGACCTGTCAATCGGCACGCCGGTGGACCCGCCTGCCGACGCAGTCGTCGCCGCCCTGGGCAGCTCGGGCGCCGAGCGGGGGTACCCGCTGTCGATCGGGAGCCCCCGATACCGCGAGGCCGCCGCCGGCTGGATGGCGCGACGACTCGGCGTCGAGGTCTCGCCGGCGGACGTGTACGCCTGCGTCGGCACGAAGGAGTTCGTGGGGACGCTCCCGCAGTGGATGACGCTGCGCAACCCCGGCCGCGACACGGTCCTGTACCCGGCCGTCTCGTATCCGACGTACGAGATGGGCGCCACCCTCGCCGGCCTCCGCGCCGTCCCCGTCCCGGTCAATGAGCACTGGTGCCTCGATTTGTCTGCCATCTCAGACGAGGACGCGGGGCGGGCGCTGCTGTTGTGGGTCAACACGCCTGGCAACCCAGCCGGCCAGGTGGACGATCTCGGGGCCGCGGCGGCATGGGGGCGCGCTCACGGCGTGCCCGTCTTCAGCGACGAGTGCTACATCGAGTTCACGTGGGCGGGCGAACCGCGCACGATCCTGGCCCACGGACTCGACGGCGTGGTCGCCGTCCACTCCCTGTCGAAGCGGTCCAACCTGGCCGGCGTGCGTGCCGGGTTCTACGCCGGCGATCCCGACCTGGTGCACTATCTCGGAGAGGTCCGCAAGCACGTGGGGATGCTGGTT
>Ga0190267_10000039_pt1 | contig 23239 bp, 24 predicted proteins | sample Popmic239T_FD_140332 | JGI IMG/M metagenome (GOLD analysis project Ga0190267, IMG submission 140332) | Populus adjacent soil microbial communities from riparian zone of Oak Creek, Arizona, USA - 239 T | ecosystem: Environmental > Terrestrial > Soil > Riparian zone | place: USA: Arizona... | reverse complement strand
TTGCGGACGATCTGCTCGGGCGTGTGCCTGCGTCGTGCCATTCGTGATGATCCTCCTTCGCCCCAGATCGTGGGGCAACGGGCTCTCGTCACGGGTGGACCGATTTCAGGGGGTCAGGTCAACGGGGTACGACGCAAGACCCGCGTCCGCACCTGCCCTTGCAACCCGCTCCAGTATTCGTTCGACGTGCACCTCGAACGACACGCCAGTTCGGCACTCAATGACCGCACCGAGGAACGCTGCTTCGTCTCCGGATGACGCTCTTGACCGCGAGCGTTCCACCATCTCGACGGCGAGCGATTCATCATCTTGGGTAGCGTCGAGCTTCTCGAGGGAGCCGCTGGCCCGGTACCCAGCGACAACGGCTCGCGCATCCCCGAACGCGAGGCCTCGAACCTCCAGCGTCGACACAACGTATGTGCGGCGCCACCTCTCCCGATATGGCCTGGCGCGCTCCCATTCATCCTCGTGCGCGCACAACAGCACGTGTACGGACGCACCGCGGCTCGCTAGGAGCCGGTTGATGTCATCTCTAGCTAGAAATCTATCCAAGTCTCGTCGGATGTCATGGGCGTCATCGACGACTACGCACAGAGCGGCTCCGTCACGCACTTCTGCACGAAGGTCGGCCCAGCGAAGGCGCGCCGGCCTGTACGCCGAGGCTGCCGTCGTCCGCCAGAGGGTCGTCCAATCGTTCCTTCGTCCGAGAGAAGCAGCGGCTTGCATAACCGCGGTCGTCTTCCCCTCTCCACCTGGCCCAACGACAAGGTGGACCGTGACGCGCGCATCACGAGCGGATTCGATGTCGTCGACAAGGCGCCTCGCCGCAGAAAGCATCGGGATACGCCCGGACGCGACCTCTGGCCATTGGGGGTCTTCACCGCCGAAGAAGGAGAGCAGGTCTTCGTCCTCGGCCGCTGCCGCCTGCTTGTCTAGGAAGCTCTGGTCGATCCGGACCCATCCCGGTGGCTCAGCCTTCCTCCCGTCACTCGATCGGCCCTCAGTGTGGCGTCGGGGTGACGGACCGAGTTCTTCCGGCGGTGTGCCGCCGTCGTCGAGGAGAGTGTCCGACTGATCGGACTCGATCTCGATATGTCCCGCCTGCTTTCGGATGTCCCACCTCGGCCAGAACCGGAGGGTCCGGCCACGTTCGTCGAACAGCACAGAGCCGATGGAGTAACCGTGACGTCGTTCGACGTGATCGCCGTACCAATCGATGCCGAATAGCGACCGACCGACTACGAGCCGCCTTGCTACGGCACCGCCTTCTACCACGAGCGTGCGAGCCTGCGCGTGGCGATGGCCGCAGAGGTGCGCAACAAAACGACCCGGGACCGCGATTTCGCCACGGAGAGCCTCGCTGCCGTCCTCATCAAGCCATGACGGATCATGGTGCGTGAGCAGGAACGCGGCGTCGTGCGCTTCGCACCAGTCGCCTAAGCGGTCCACAAGCGCGCTTACCTGCACGCCGTTGATGCACAGCCTGCCCTCGAACGGGCCCCCCTCGAGCTGCAGGGCCGCGGTGTTTAGGCCCAGCAGACCGATCCGATGCTCCTCCGCCTCGATCGTGGCGAGGAAGTCTCCCGGCAGCACCGCATCACGTTGAACGTTCGAGAGCCGATCCCAGTCAATGGCCCTGTCTGCCCAGGATGACCAGTTCGAGAATGCGCGACCGACGACCACGCGGTAGTCGGAAGCGGGGTCCGTCCAAAACTGCCGCCGGAGACTAGGGTCAGCCGTCCAGTCGTGGAGGGCCCGGATTACTGCGGCACCCTCGTCTGGTCGGGTCAAGTCGTGGTTCCCCGGAACAGCCACGAACACCGGGTCGACATCCTGCGGCAACGCCGCGCGGATTCGACGCAGTATGAGATCGAACGCGGCGAACTCCTCCGCGTCACCGCGCTGCGTCAGGTCTCCTGTGAACAAGATCGCATGGATGGGACCGGTGCGCTGGGTCACTCGTTCGATGTCACGCAAGACCACTTGCTCGATTGCATTGTTCCATCGAGGAGCCGCCACCTTCTCCCCGACATGCAGATCCGTCAGGTGAAGCCACGTGAATCTCGCCGCTCCCATGCCGACAGCCTGACACCTCAGAACGCATTCTCTGACACCGCCGCGCGTCCGGCAGGAGGATTGCCTTGCAGGCTGATGCGACGATCGAGGGAGGTCGCGTCGGTGTCGCCCACGAGCGCGACGCCAAGTATCTAGCCGGACCTACGCCAAACCAGAGCAGATGCTCCGGCGATTTCAGACAAACCGATCTCAAGCACGGTGTCACCACGTTCGGCGAAGCTGAGGACCGGGCCGGCGTCGCCGAGGAGGAGGCACACGCGCTCGCTGCCGTGCTCGTCGTAGAGGGCGACGCCGGGGTACCACTCGCCTGACTCGGCGGGCCAGAGGTTGCCGATCAGGATGCGCTTGCGGCCCTGGGGGTCGCGGACAATGAATGCGTCGACCTCCACCACGTTGGGGGTGGAGGCGTCGTTTGTAGCCTTCGGCATGTCGGTTCCTCCAGTTAGGAATCGGCCAGCCCGGGGGCTGTTGGCGCAGCGCCCCGGCCACATCGGTTGTCCATCGACGCATACGTCGTCTCGACCAGGCTCTTCAAGCACCCCCGGCGGCGCACGCCTGAGTGACAGATGCGCAACACCCTCCACCGGGCGGCGGCGGCGGGCCGGGTGTCGCGCATGACTCGCTCTGAGAAGTCGAGATCGTTGTTGTCGCGAAACGGCCGTTCGCGCGTCGTTTGTTGGGTGAGATGCAGACGACTGCGAGCGGACCCGAAGACCACCACGGCGATCCGGGCGGGAGTCCGGGCGAGAATCCGCCCGAGAAGCCGCCGAAGAACGGAGAAGCCCGACGCGCGGGCGCGCACAGTCGCGTCTCCGCAGGTGAGCCGGCCTCTCGACCCGAGAGCGCGCAGACCCGACTCCCGAAGGGCTCAACCGCCCTTCGGTCCCCCACCCGCCGGTCCGCTGACGAGCTTCGCTGGTCGCTCGCTCGTCACCTGACCGAGCGCGATCGGGCGCTCGTCCGCCTGGTGGCCCGGCATCGAGTGCTGACGACGCCGCAACTCGCTCGGCTGTTCTTCGACTCGCACAAGCGTGCGTCGGCTCGCCTCCTCGACCTGCTTTCGCTCCGTGTGCTCGACCGGTTCCGGCCATACCGAGGCGCGTGGGGTGCGCACCCGTGGCACTGGGTTGTCGGCCCTCTCGGCGCGGGTGTACTCGCCGCTGAGCATGACGACGATCCGGACAAGGCCTCCAGAAGATGGAGGGGCGAGCGCGTCCTCGCCTACGCGACCGGGCAGCGCCTGGTGCACCTCGTCGGGACGAACGAGGTCTTCGTCTCGCTCGCCGACTACGCCCGGCACGATGACGGCGCTCGACTCGTGGAGTGGCTTACGGAGAGCGAGTGCGCGAAGTGGTCCGGCGGGATCGTCCGACCCGACGGGCTCGGCGTCTGGGAGGAGGGCGGCGCGCAGGTCGAGTTCTTCCTCGAGTACGACCGAGGCACCGAGACGCTGGGCCGGATCGTCGACAAGCTGCGCTATTACGAGAAGTTCGAGATCGAACGCGGTGCGTCGGCATGGGTGCTCTTCATGTTCGAGTCGGAGCTTCGCGAGCTGCGGGCGCGGGACGCGCTCTCCTCCGCGACCGTCCCGATCGCCACGGCATCCGTCATGCGGCCGCACGATGCCGTCTGGCTGCCGCTCTCGACGCCGGCGGGCCGACTGCGACTCGTGAACCTGAGCGGCGTCGCGTTCCCACGCGCGGCCCTCGAACGAGCCGCCAAGAACAACGTCCGCTCCTGGCGGTACGAGAGGCAACGCGGTGCCTGAGCCCATAGCGGAGACGCCGTCACGGTCATCGTGCCGGACACCCCGCCACCCCTGCCTCCCGACGCCGCCGTAGTCCTGCTCCGGATGATCGTGAAGGCCGTCGAGAAGGCGCCGAACATGCGTGAGGGCGCGCGCGAAGACGACGTACAACGGTCGGCATGACCAGGACTACGCACAACACCGGGCAGGACCGTGACCTTCGCGTTCGCGGGCCGGTGCTCGACCGAGGACAACCAAGACCTGGACTCGTCGCGCGCGTGGCAGTTGTCCCGCGCGCAGGCGCTGATACAGCCGCACGGCGGGCGGGTCGTCGCCGAGTTCTTCGACATCGGCCAGTCGCGCGCCCTGCCGTGGAAGCGGCAGCCAAAGTCGGCCGAGCTACTCGACGCGCTGCGCAACCCGCGACGCGGCTTCGACGCCGTTGTCATCGGCGAGCCGCACCGCATGTTCTACGGCAACCAGTTCGGACTGATCTTCCCGCTCTTCGTCCACTACGGCGTCGAGCTCTGGGTGCCCGAGGTCGGCGGACGCATCGACCCGAACAGCGACGCCCACGACATGATGATGCTGCTCTTCGGCGGGCTGTCGAAGGCCGAGCGCAACCGCATCAAGGTCCGCGTGCGCGCCGCCATGGCCGCGCAGGCTGCGACCGAGGGACGCTTCCTCGGCGGTCGACCGCCGTACGGGTACCGGCTCGTCGACGTCGGCCCACACCCGAACCCGTCGAAGGCAGCGGACGGGAAGATGCTGCGCCAGCTCGCGCCCGATCCTGAGACAGCGCCCGTCGTGCAGCGCATCTTCCGCGAGTACGCATCGGGCGTCGGCCTGTACGCCATCGCGGAGGCGCTCACCCGCGAAGACATCCCGTGCCCGTCGGCGCACGACAGGCCGCGCAACCCGCCATCGCGAAGGAGCGGCATGGGCGAAGTCGGCCGTGCGAGCGATCCCTGACCAACCCTCGATACACGGGGCGGCAGGTTTGGAACCGGCAACGGCGCGTCGAGGTGCTCATGGACGTCGAGGACGTCGCGCTCGGCCATGAGACGAAGATGCGTTGGAACGAAGAGGACGCCTGGGTGCGATCCGCCGACCTCGTCCATGAGCCGATCGTCACCGAGGAGGAGTTCGCCGAGGTTCAGCAACGCATGGCAGCCAACGCACGGCGCTCGGTCGATCGGCGCCCTCGGGCAACCGACCGGCCCTATGTCTCCGAAGCCTGATCTTCTGCGGCATGTGCAACCGCCGGATGCAGGGCACGTGGAACCACGGTCGACCGCACTACCGGTGCCGTTACCCGAGCGAGTACGCCGCGGCGACCGAACGACACCCGAAGTCGGTCTACGTGCGCGAGGCCCAGGTCGTCCCCAAGCTCGATGACTGGCTCACGACGCTCTTCGACGAGAACCACCTCGACGCGACCATCGACTTGCTTCTCGCCGGGCTCGCGACGACGGACCGAGACGAGGCGGTCGCGATGGCGAAGCGCTCGGTCGCCAGATGCGACGCCAAACTCGCCAGCTACCGAGCCACCCTCGACGCGGGCGGCGACCCCGAGACCGTCGCCAAGTGGATGGCCGACGTCGCCCAAGAGCAGCAGGCAGCGAAGGACGCCCTCGCACTCGCGAGGTCGGTCGCCTCGGCCGTTGCCTCAGCGAGCCTGAGCGCCGGGCCGACGTCGAGCGCATGGTGCGCCAGATGGGCGAGGCCACCGCGATGCTGAAGGAAGGCGAGGCGGCCGACAAGCTGGCGCTCTACCGGCGGATCGGGCTGCGGCTCACTTACCAGCCCACCGAGCGAACCGTGCTGGTCGAAGCCGCCCCAGCAAGCCGTGTACGTAATGACGTGTCGGAGGGGGGACTTGAACCCCCACGCCCTTGCGGGCACTAGCCCCTCAAGCTAGCGCGTCTGCCTATTCCGCCACTCCGACGAAGTGGCACCCGGCTCGGGTGCGGAAGACGACTTTAGCGCAGGACCACCGTTGGAACCGTCGGGTTCGTCGGCCGCGCTCGCGGGTGGTGCGACGACACGTGCAGCCGACTGGCGGCGGGCCGAGCGGCGGACTCTCGGGGTGCCGGCGGCCTGCGAAGACCTCGACGACGAAGACGACGACGACGCAGACCCACCACCGCCCCCCGCACCCGCCGCCGTCCTGACCAAACGTACGCACGCGTCGAGCCCGCCGCCGGGCGACTCCAACAGCTCGACCGACCCGCCGTCGTTGACCACCAACTGCTGCACGATCGACAGCCCCAACCCGGACCCTCCCAATTTTGACCGCGCCTCCGTCGAGCGCCAGAAACGGTCGAACGCGGCCGCCCGCTGCTCGGCGGTCATGCCGGGCCCGGCGTCGATGACATGCAACTCGACCGTCTCCGACGACACAGCCCCCGCCCGCACCGACACTTCCGACCCCGCCGGCGCCACGTCTACCGCGTTCGCCACCAGGTTGTCGATCACTTGCTCCAGATGCCCGGGAGTGGCCGAGACCCACAGGCCGGACCCGCCGTCGACGGTCAATGCGACCCCGTGCTCCTCCACCAACGGCCCCCAGCGCACCGCCGCCTCAGCAACCACCGACGACAAGTCGACCGCCGCACGAGGCAACGCGACGCCCCGCTCCGCCCGAGCCAAGGCCAAGAGCCCGTCGACCATGCGCGACAGCCGGTGCACCTCGGCGATGGCCCCGCCGACGTCGTCCAAGACGTCGCCCCGCACCGCAGCCTCCACGTTCTCCAACCGCAACCGCAACGCGGCCAACGGGGTCCGCAACTGATGCGACGCGTCGGCCGCGAAGCGGCGCTGCTGGTCGACAAGCCGCTCCAGTTTGTCCGCCGTCTCGTTGAACCCCCGAGCCAACACTCGCAGCTCGGGCGGGCCGTCTGGCACGGCGACGCGCGCCCCCAGGTCGCCCTCCCCCATCCGGGACGCGGCCAACTCCAAGTCGCGCAACGGCCGCGTCACCGACCGCGCCAACTGGATCGACAGCAAGAACACGAACGCCAACACGGTCAACCCGACCGCGCCCAACACGAACCATCCGCGCCGCACCCGGGCGTCGACGAACGACTCGGGGTACGTCACCCGCACCGCGCCGCGCACCTCCCCGCCGGTCGCCACCGGCACGGCCACATACAGCAACGAGGTGCCCAACGACTCGGAGTACCGCCGCCCCACGACCTCGCGGTTCGACAGCGCCGCCTCCACCTCGGGCCGGGACGAGAAGTTGCGGGGCCCTTCCCGCAACGGGTCGGAGTCGGCCCGCACGTTGCCCGCCGCGTCGACGATCACCGCCCGACCACCCGTGCGCACCCGGTACTGCTCGACCAGCGCATCCAGCCGCGGGCCCCGGCCGGTCTCCAACGTCTCCGCCGCGGCCAACGCCAACGCGGCCGCATCGCGCCGCACCCCCGCCCGCAACTGCGACCGCTCGAACCGGGCGAAGGTGATCCCGAGCGGGATCTCCAACACGACGAGGACGAAGGCGGTGAGTGAGAGGTACCCGAGGAGCAGTCGGCGGGTCAACGGCCCAAGCGACCGCTACGCGTCCAACGCCAACGGCGGCTGGAGCTTGAACCCGACGCCCCGCACCGTCTCGATCCAGTTGGGATCGCCGAGCTTCTTGCGGATCGACGCCACATGCACGTCGAGCGTCTTCGTCGGCCCGTACCACGGATGCCCCCACACCCGCTCCATGATCTGCTGGCGCGGGTAGACGGCGCCGGGGTCCTGCGCCAACAGCGCGACCAGCTCGAACTCCTTCGGCGTCAGGTCGACCGCCTCACCTGCCAACGTGACCGTGCGGGTCCGCCGGTCGAGCTCCAACGCTCCCACCGTCGACACCGTCGCCGACCCGCCGCCGCCTGACGACGACGCCGAACGCCGGCGGGTCACGGCGCGGATGCGCGCCACCAGCTCACGGAACCCGAACGGCTTCACGACATAGTCGTCGGCGCCCAGCTCGAGCCCCACGACCCGGTCGACCTCGTCCGAGCGCGCCGTCAAAAAGACGATCGGCACATCGGAGCGCGCCCGCATGCGGCGGCAGACCTCATATCCGTCCATATCGGGCAGGCCCAGGTCGAGCAGCACCACGTCCGGCTCGGCGGCGTCGACCGCGGCGGCACCGGTCGCGACCCAGCGAACCGTGAAGCCCTCGCGCTCCAACCCCTTGACCAAGGGCTGCGCGATGGCCTCGTCGTCTTCGACGAGCAGAACGTCCACGGGCCACACGCTACGCCACAAGCACAACGACTCTTTGCCAACTTTGCCAAACCTTGGGTGGGCATCGGCAGGCCTGGTGACGACCATCAAGGACGTGGAACGGCGAAAAGCATTGGCAGTCGCGGGGGCGATCTCGATCTCGGCGATGACGGCGGCAGTGGCGATCGGTGCGAACTTCGGTCTTTTCGGACTGGCCGCAGAGCCCCCGAGCGAAGTGGGCAACTTCGCAGCGACGGCGGTCACCGACGACCCCGCCACCGCGGCCGCGGCCACCGCGCTCGACATGTCCATCCCGCCCGAGCCCGTCGTCGTCGAAGAGGTCATCGTGGTCGACGTGCCGCCCGCGCCGGCCGCCACTGCGGCACCGGTCGGCTCGGCTCCGGCCTTCACCGGCGGGGGCGGAGGCGGCGCCAGCGCGCCGACGGCAGGCGGGGTCGACGACACCGCGCCCGCGCCGGCCGCCACGCCAACGGCGACCTCCTCGCACCACGACGACGATCACGATGACGACGACGGCCATCGGCGCCGCAACCGCGGCTCAGGCAGCAGCGGTGGCGACGACGACCGCGACGACGACTCCGACGACGACTCCGACGACGACGATGACTGAACCGGTCGCGGACGAGGCCCTCGCCGAGCGCGCCCGCAAGCTGGCCGAGCGCCGCGCCGCCGCAGCCGCCAAGCGCGAACAGGCGCCGCCCCACCCCGAGCCTGAGGCCCAGCCCCAGCCCCAGCCCCAACCAGACGCACCGATCACCCAGGTCCCGAGTCGGGCGAGCAGCCCCGAGACGACCGAGCCACCCCGGCTCGGCCCGGTCGCCCCGGCGGCGTCCGCCACCTCGCCCGACTCGCAGGCTCCCCCGCCCCCCGCAGGGAGCACCCGGCCACGCCCGCGGCGCGCGCATGCCGCGGGCGTGGCCCGCATCCTCACCGTCGGCCTGAGCCTGTCGACCATGTTCATCCTCATGGCCGTCATGACCATGGCCGCTTCGCCGAAGAAGACCACGCTGCTGTCCACGCCGGTCGAGACCGCCGCCGAGCCGACGCCCCAGCCGACCCCGACCACCGCCCCGCCGCCACCAACCACCATCGTGCGCCGCATCGTGATCCGCCAGGCCGAAGGCGGCGCCGCAACCGGAACCGCAACCGCCACCGGCACCAACGCCGGCACCCCCTCCCGCGGCGGCGCCACCCCCGCGGCCCGCCCGGCCAGGACGGCCGCAGCCGCCCCCAAGGCCAAGCCCGCGGCGGCCAAGCCCAAGCCGGCACCGAGCAGGCCCAAGTCCAGTGGCAGCTGAGCGCACCTTCCGGGCCATGGGCACCACGGCCCACGTGATCGTCGAGAGCCGCCACGCGGACCGTCACCTCGACACCGCCCAAGCCCGCATCGAATACCTCGAAGCCACGTGGAGCCGCTTCCTTCCGGACAGCGAGCTGAGCCGGCTCAACACCCATCACAACCGGCCCGTCGTCGTGTCCACCGAGACCTTCGACGTCATCTCGCTCGCGGTCGACGCATGGTTCCTCACCGCGGGCCGCTTCGACCCCACCGTCCTGCCCGCCCTCGCCGCGGCGGGCTACGACCGCTCCTTCGAAGGCGTGCGCGCGGCCAAGCCGAAGCCGCTCCCCAACGACCCTGCGCCGGGCTGCGCCGAGATCCGCCTCATCGCCCCCAACGCGGTCGTCCTGCCCGCCGGCGTCCAGCTCGACCTCGGCGGCATCGGCAAGGGCTACGCCGCCGACCTCGTGTCCACCGAGCTCATGGACGACGGGGCCGACGGCGCCTGCGTCTCCATTGGCGGCGACCTGCGCTGCGTCGGCACCGCGCCGTGGCCCGAAGGCTGGCTCGTCGACGTGGCCCATCCCTTCGATGAGAGCAAGACCGCCCTCACCGTTGCGCTGGCCGACGGCGCCGTCGTCACCACCACCCGCATGAAGCGCTCATGGGGTCCCGGCAACCGCAGGCACCACGTCATCGACCCCGCCACCGGCCGCCCGGCCCAGACCGGCGTCTCCGCCGTGACCGTGGTGAGCGGGCAGGCCTGGTGGGCCGAGGTCTTGGCCAAGGCCGCCTTCCTCGCCGGACCCACGGCCGGCGTGGCCCTCCTCAAAGGACACGGGGTCACCGGCGTGGTGTTCGACGACGAAGGCCGCGCCCATCCCGTCGAGCGGTTGGACGCCTTCACCGCGACGAACGCATGAACGAGAAGCTGTGGTGGTTCGTCGCCCGCTCCGGCGGACTGGTTGCGTGGTGGCTCGTCGCCGCCTCGGTCTTCTACGGCCTCTTCCTGTCGACCCGCGTGCTGCAAGGCAAGCCCAAGCCCGCTTGGCTGCTCGACCTGCACCGCTTCCTCGGCGGCCTCTCGGTGGTCTTCACCGGCATCCACCTGGTCGGCCTGCTCGCCGACTCCTACATCCAGTTCAGCCTCATCGACGTCTTCGTGCCGTTCGCCTCGAAGTGGAAGCCGGCCGCAGTGGCGTGGGGCGTGATCGGGATGTACCTGCTCATCGCCATCGAGGTCACGTCGCTGTTGATGAAGCGCATCCCCCGGAAGTGGTGGCGCCGCGTCCACCTCACCAGCTTCGGCCTGTTCCTGCTCTCGTCGGTCCACGCCTTCACCGCGGGCACCGACGGCGACAACGCAGCCGTTCAGTGGAGCGCGCTGCTCATGGCGACGCTGTTCGTCTTCCTCACGACGTACCGCCAAGTCGCCACCACTCGGACGCGTCCCAAGCGGGCGTAAGCGCCCACGGATTCGGGTCGACGCCGCCGACGCCCTTGGCCGCGACCACCACGTCCGACCGCCACAGCGGCAACACCTCGCCCATGCGCCGGCACACGAGACAGCCCTCCGGCGGCTCCCACCCCATCACCACCGCGGCGTCGTAGTCGCCCGCGGCCAGCCACGCCTCCACCCGGTCGGCCTCGGCGTTGCGCAACTCCAACGTGCCGTTCACCGACCGCGCCCGCCGCTGCATGGCCCGCTCCAGGATCCACGTCATCGGCTCTTCGACCTGCCCGGTCAACTGCACGGTCCTGCCCCGCAGCTCGCCGAGCCGGTCCGCGTCCACCTCGCCCGACGGCGCCGTCGCCTCGCCCTTCAGCAGCGTGCCCACGAACTCGTCGCGGTTCGTCGATGCCGCCACCGCGTCGCGCACCCGCTCGTCCACTCGCTTGCTGTTCGTCACCAGTCGCACGTCCCAACCGCCGAACCCGCCGTCGACGGCGCCGGGAAACTGCGCCATCCGGTTGGTGTAGGCGGGCGGCGAGACCACGTCGAGCTCGCCCCGCTCGAACAACTGGCGCTGCATGGTCGCCTCGGGCACCAGCACCAGACGGACCTCGTCGACGAACGGCCCCGGCCTCCCCCACCACGTCGGGTTCGGCTTCAGCACCGTCTCCAGGCCCGGCGTCGTCGAGGCGACCACGAACGGCCCGCCCCACACGCCCGCCGCGGGCGCCGCGATCGACGCCGTGTCCGACCACAGTCGCCGCCACCCCGTCATCGCGGCCTTGAAGCGCACGGTGATGCGGCCTTCGGCGTCAGGCCCCTCGACCGCACTGACGAACTCGGCGTCCATCGTGCGGCGCAGATCCTCGACCGTGATCGGCGCGCCGTTCGACCACACCGCGCCCGGGCGCAGGACGAACGACGCCGACATGCCGTCCGGGCCGTCGCGGTCCGAGCCCGGCTGCACCAGCGAGGGCGACCGCTGCCCGTCCGGCGTCAGCGTGAACAACTGCGGCAGCACCAGCGAGCGCACCCCCGCGCCGGCCAGCGTCGGCGCGCCGGGGTCGGGCATCCCCCACACGCCGACGCGCACGACGCCGCCGCGCGGCCGCTCCACTGGCGCGGGCTGCGTCACCTCGGTGGTCGTCGTGGGCCGCTCAACGGCGTCGCGCCCGCGCCCGTCGCGCGGGCACGCGGCCAGCAGCAGGACGGCGAGGATCAGCCGCGCTGCGAAAGCCATACCACCGACGCGTCGAACGTGCCCGCCGCCGTCGGCGTGAGACGGTTGACGCCCTCGGCCACCACCGAGTGCAGCTCGAACTGGGCGATGGGGATGACCGGCAGCAGGGCGAGGATCTCCCGCTCCGCCCCTTGGTACAGCTCCAGTTGGCGCGCCGTGTCCGGCTCGGCCCTCGCCGCCGCGAACGCCTGGTCGACGGTGGGCAGCGAGAAGCCGGTGAGGTTGCTGGGCGAGCCGGTCTGGAACAGTGGCGGCAGGAAGGCGTCGGGCGACGGGTAGGCGCCGATCCAGCCAAGCCGGAACAGCTCCTGCTGGCCGCTGACCGCGAACGACTGGTAGTCCTTCAGCGGCTTGGCCCGCAGCGTCGCCGTGATGCCCGCCTCCTTGAGCCCGGCCTGGATCGCCTTGGCCACCGCGGTCTGCGTCTCGTCTTCGTCATAGTCGAGGAACACCTCGGGCGGCGGCGTGGTCCCGAACACCTCGGCCACCAACGCCTTGGCCCGCTCCACGTCGTGCCCGCACGTGTCGCCGCACGCGTTCTCGACATGGCCGGGCACGCCCTTCGCGATCAGCCCGTTCATCGTGAGCACGGTGCTGCCGTAGACCGCCTTGGTGATGGCATCGCGGTCGACGGCGCGCACGATGGCCTCGCGGAACCGCGCGTCGGCGAACTTCGGGTTCTTGAGGTTGAAGCCGTAGAAGAGCTCGGCCATGTACGGGCGAAAGGCGCGGTCGCCGTAGCGCGACGCCGCAGCCGACACGTCGTCGGGCGGGACGCGGGACCACTCCAGCTCTCCCGCCTGGAACGCCCGGTACGACGCGGCCACGTCGTCGAACTGCCGCACTTCCAGGCGCTCGACGAACGTGGTGCGCCCCGGCACCGGCTTGAGCACGAGCACGTCGCCTTTGGTCTCGACGTAGCTGAACGGCCCGCTGCCCACCGGCTGCTCGGCGAATGCTGGCGCGGGCGGCGCCGCCTCCACCGCCTCTCGCGGCACGATGCCGAAGGCGGGCGACGACAACACCGACGGCAGCATCGACAGCGGCGTGTCGAGCGAGATGTGCACGTGCTCCGGCGCGGGCGCGGTGATGCCGGTCAGTTCGGTCGCGGCGCCGGTCTGCAGCGCGGCGTACCCGGTCACCGTCTGGAGCTGTTCGGCCGCGGGCGAGGCGGTCTGCGGGCGGGCCACCCGCTCCAAGCTGTACTTCACGTCGGCCGCGGTGATCGGCCGTCCGTTGGCGAAGGCGGCGCCGGGGCGCAGGAAGAAGTCCCACTGCTTCTGGTCGGGCGACGCCTGCCACCGCTCGGCCAGTGCGGGTTTCGGCTCGAGCGTCACCGGGTGCGGCGTGGTGAGCGAGTCGAAGAGCTGGTCGGCCACGAGGGTCTGCTCGACGGTGCGGGCCTGCGCGGGATCGAGCGACCCGACCCGTGTCACGCCGATCCGCAGCACCCCGCCCGACTCCGGCTTGGCCTCCCCGGACGGCTTGTCCGGCGACTCGGACTTCGAGCAGCCGGCCACCGCCATCGCGAGCGCGACAACGACGGCCGCCAACCGGTGCATGGGACTAGACGACTTGCTGGATCTCGGCGAAGTGGCACGCCACCGGGTGGCCCTGCCCGCGGCTGACCAACTCCGGCTCCTGCTCCGCGCAGATGTCCTGCGCCTTCCAGCACCGGGTGCGGAAGCGGCAGCCCGACGGCGGGTCGGCCGGGCTGGGCACGTCGCCGGTCAGCACGATCCGCTCGCGCTGGCGCTCACGCCGAGGGTCGGGCACTGGCACCGCCGACAGCAGCGCCTGCGTGTACGGGTGCGCGGGCCGCTCGTAGATCTCGTCGCGAGTGCCGATCTCCATGATCTTGCCGAGGTACATCACCGCCACGCGGTCGGAGATGTGGCGCACGACGGAGAGGTCGTGGGCGATGAAGACGTAGCTCAGGCCGAGGCGGTCCTGGAGGTCTTCGAGCAGGTTGATCACGCCGGCCTGGATGGACACGTCGAGGGCGGACACCGGCTCGTCGAGCACCAGCAGGTCGGGGTCGAGGGCGAGGGCGCGGGCCACGCCGATGCGCTGGCGCTGGCCCCCCGAGAACTCGTGCGGGAAGCGGTTGACGTGCTCGGGCTTGAGCCCGACGAGCTGCATCAGCTCCTTGACCTTGTCCCTGCCGCCGCGCCGGTCCCACAGCCCGTGGACCTTGAGCGGCTCGGAGATGATGCCGTTCACGGTCATGCGCGGGTTCAGGGACGCGTACGGGTCCTGGAAGACGATCTGGATGTCCTTGCGCAGCTCGCGCATCTCCGAGGCGCTGGTCGTGAGCACCTCGCGGCCGCGGAACTTCACCGAGCCGGACGTGGCGTCGAGCAGGCGGAGCAGCAGCCGGCCGGTCGTCGACTTGCCACAGCCGGACTCGCCCACCACCCCAAGGGTCTCGGCCTCGCCCACGTCGAACGACAGGCCGCACACCGCGTGCACCTCGTTGACGACGCGGCGGAGCAGGCCGGCACGGATCGGGAAGTGCTTGACCAGGTCGCGCACCTCGAGGATCGGCGCGCTGGCAGGCCTGCTCTGGACGCCCCCCGCCTGGGGGTTGACCGTGATGTCGGCCGGGGTGTCCTCGACGGCGGTCACTCCTCCACCGCCGTCTGCGACGCCTCGTCACGTTCGGACGCGGCCTCGGCGAACTGCAGCCGCTCTGCCTCGACCCTGGCCGCCTCGACGCTCGCCGTCTCCTCGACAGTCGCCATCGACTCCTCCGCGGTCAAGAGCAGGTCCTCTCGCTTCACGTCCCGCAGCTCCTCGGCGAAGTGGCACGCGGCCCGGTGGCCGACGCTGTCGATCATCCGCAGTTCCGGCACCTCCGTGGCGCACGGCTCCGGCAAGCGCCGGAACTCGCAGCGGGGATGGAACGGGCAGCCCGTCGGCACATGGATCAACGAGGGCGGCTGGCCCTTGATCCGGTGGAGGCGGGCGCCTTCGGCGTTCTGGTCGAGTCGGGGCAGCGAGGCCAGGAGCCCGAGCGTGTACGGATGCCGGGTCTCGTAGAAGATCTCGTCGACCGTTCCCATCTCGGCCTGGCGCCCGGCGTACATCACCATCACCCGGTCGCTCACGCCGGCGACGACGCCGAGGTCGTGGGTGATGAGGATGATCGCCGAGTTGGTGCGGTCCTGCACCCGCTCGATGACCTCGAGCACCTGGGCCTGAATGGTCACGTCCAGCGCGGTGGTGGGCTCGTCGGCGATCAGCACGTCGGGGTCGTTGGAGATCGCCATCGCGATCATCGCCCGCTGGCGCATGCCGCCCGAGTACTCGTGGGGGTACTGGTCGACCCGGCGGCTCGGGTTGGGGATGCCCACCAGGTCGAGCAGCGAGATCGTCCGCTCCCGCACCTCGGACCTGTCGAGGTCGGGGTTGTGGATGCGGATGGCCTCGGCGATCTGGCCGCCCACTGTGTAGACGGGGTTCAACGCGGCCAGCGCGTCCTGGAACACCATGGCCAGCTTCGAGCCCCGCAGCTTCTGCTTCTCGCGCTCTTTCAGCCCCAGCAGGTCGGTGCCGCGGTAGATGATCTCGCCGGTGACTTTGGCCGTCTTCGGCAACAGCCCGAGCACCGCCAGCGACGACACGCTCTTGCCCGATCCCGACTCGCCCACGATGCCGAGGACCTCGTTCTCGAACACGTCGTACGAGACGCCGTCGACCGCCTTCACGACCCCGTCGTCGGTCGGGAACTGCACCCGCAGGTTCCGCACCGACAGCACCGCCCCCTGCGGGACGTCGTCGATGGGCCGCTCCTCGGGCAGCGTGGCGGTCATCGGTCCGACTGGGGGTCGAAGGCGTCGCGCATGCCGTCGCCCAAGAAGTTCACGGCGATCACCGCGACGAGGATGGCCAGGCCGGGGAACCACACGAGGTACGCCGTGTCGCCGCCGACCCTGCCCTGGTAGTCGTAGACCAGCTTGCCCAGCGAGACGTCAGGCGGCTGCACGCCGAAGCCGAGATAGGACAGGGTCGACTCGGTGAGGATGGCGAGCCCGACGACCAAGGTCGTGTTCACCGCGATCGGCCCGATCGTGTTCGGGATCATGTGCCGCGTGATGATGCGGAAGCTCGACGCGCCGGACGCCCGCGCCGCCTCGACGTACTCGCGCTCCTTCAGCGACAAGAAGACGCCGCGCACCACGCGCGCGATGTACTGCCAGAAGAGGAACGACAGGATCAGGATGATCACCGCCGACGAACTCATCCGCCAGCCGAAGAGCTCCTTTCCGGACAGGCCCTTCTGCGCCATCATCAACACGGCCAGCCCCGGCACGATCAGGAACAAGTCGGTGATCCGCATGAGCACCTGGTCGACCCACTTGCCGAAGTAGCCGGCCAGCGCGCCCACCGCGGTGCCGAGCACCGTCGACACCAGGGCGACGAGCAGCCCCACCCGAAGCGAGACCCGGCCCGCGTGCAGCACGCGGGTCAACTGGTCCCGGCCCAAGTCGTCGGTGCCGAACCAGTGGTCGAGCGACGGGCCCTGGCGGGCGTCGGCCAGCGTCTTGTCGTCGAGCACCTGGTCGATGTCGTAGGGCGAGACGGAGTCGGCGAAGAACGTGACGATGTACAGGAAGATCAGGACGGTCGCGGCCACCACCGCGAGCTTGTGCCGGAAGAACCGGCGCCAGAACAGCCGCCACTGCGACCGGGCTTCCGGCTCGCCGACCTCTTGCGCGTGGGCTTGGACGGTGTCGTCGGCGATCTCCGCGAGGGCGCCGCTGCTGACGGCGGCGGCGGCCCGCCCGGGATGGTCTTCGCTGTCTCGAATAGGCATTGGCAGCCTCGTCAGGAGAGACGGATACGGGGGTCGAGGACGCCATAGAGCACGTCTGCGAGCAGGTTGAACATGACGATGAACGTGGCGGTGACCATGAGCCACGGAAGCAGGATCTGGGTGTCACCGGTCTGCATCGACGCCACGAACAGCTGGCCCATCCCGGGCCACGAGAAGATCTGCTCGGTGATGATGAGCCCGCCGAACAGCGCGCCGATGTCGATGGCCATCACCGTCAACAGCGGGATCAGCGCGTTGCGGAGGCCGTGCTTGATCAACACCTTCGTGCGCGAGACGCCCTTGGCCCGCGCCGTGCGGATGTAGTCAGACGACATGACGTCGAGCATCGAGGAACGCTGGTAGCGGCTCCACCCCGCGATGAGTTGCACCGACAGCGTCATCACCGGCAGGGCCAGGTGGCGCAGGAAGTCGATGAACCCGGTCTGGCCCGCGTTGTGCAGCCCGACGGAGAAGAACATCGGCTCGCTCAAGCCGAACCACTTCGTCATGCGGAACGAAAAGACGTCGATCGCCATGAGCGCGAACCAGAACGCCGGCATCGAGAGCCCGAAGAACGACAGCCCGGTGAACGCGTAGTCGAGCAGGGAGTACTGCCGGGCCGCCGAGTACACGCCGATGCTGATGGCAATCAGCGCCGACAGCACGATCCCCCAGGTGATGAGCTTCACCGTGTTCTTGAACTTGTCCCAGATCTCGGTCTTCACGTCCCGGCGCGTCGTGAAGCTCTCGCCCCAGTCGCCCCGTGCGAACTCGCTGATCCAGCGGCCGTACTGGCTCTCGGGGTTCATCTCGAACGGCGGCATCGAGGCGCGCAGGCTGACCGGGTACAGCGGCTTGTCCAAGCCCAGCCGCAGCCGCTCGCGCTCGATCAGGTTCGGGTCCCGGGTCTGCGTGAACCGCGCCAACGGATCGGTGGTCGCGCGCGTGAATCCGAACACGAGAATGGACGCCAGCAGGATCACTGGGATCGAGTAAGCGATACGCCGGACGACGAACGTCAGCACCGCGGGCCAGCATACCCACAGCACACCGCGCCGACTGTGCAGTCAGCCCGCACGCGAAGGGGCCCGGCGCATGCGCCGGGCCCCTTCGAACTGCTTGTCGCGTCCAACGGCGTCAGCAGGTGCCGCCGTCGCACCACCATTCGTTCATGTTGGCGAACGCCCCATAGGCGAAGTTGTGCTTGATGGGGCCACGGATCTTCGCCGAGTTGTAGAGGATCACGTCCGGGAACGGGTCGATGGGGAGGCCGGGCAGATGGTCTGCCAGTGCCTTCTGCCCCTGCTCGACCAGGTCCTTGCGCTTGTCGTCGCTGAGCTCGGCGTCAACCTTGCGCCATGCGTCGTCGACGGAAGAGCTGTTCGTACGGGTCCAGTTGTTGCCCGTGGTCTTCTGCGGCGTCGGGATGTTCTCCGAGCAGAAGGTCGTGCACAGACCGGGATCCGTGGACGGGGGCACCTGTGCGAAGAGGGCGATCTGGAAGTTGCCCTCAGGACCCCACTTGCCGAACAGCGTGCCAGGCGTGGTGTTGTTGGCCTTCAGGCCGATCCCGGCTTCCTTCCACTGGCTGATCAGCAGCTCCTGCGTGCGCTCACGGCGCTTGTTGCCTGCCGTGGTCGCGATCTCAAGCTGGAGCGGCTTGCCCGCCTTGGCGTAGATGCCGTCGGAGCCCTTCGCGTATCCGGACGCCTTCAGCAGCTCGTCGACCTTGGCCAGGTCTCGGTTGTACCGCTTGAAGGGCTCGGAGGTGTAGAACTCCTTGTTGCCCGGCGTCATGAAGGCGTGGATCGGCTTGATGTCCGGCTGCACCTGTGCGAACAGCGTCTTGACGATCGCATCGCGGTCGGTTGCGTGGGCCAAGGCCATCCGCACGTTCTTGTCGTCCAGCGGCGGCTTGCTGGTGTTGAACCAGATGCCCTCGTAGGACAGCGACGTCACCACGTCGTTCTTGGCGCTCGGCAGCGCGAACAGCTCAACGAGCTCCTGCTGCGCCTGCGGGTAGATCATGGCGACCTGGTTGGTCTTGAACGCCTGCAGCTCGGCTGCACTGTCGTCGAAGAACCGGAACACGACCTTGTCCAGGTGCGGCTTGTTGCCCCAGTAGTTCGTGTTCGGAACCAGCACGACTTCTTGGTCCTTGGTCCAGTGGTCGATCTTCCACGGGCCGCCGGACCAGGTGTAGCCGTCCTTCATCGCCGCGTTGCGTCCGGCCTCGTCAGCCGGCAGCAGGTGCTTCGGATACACACCGAAGAAGCCGCCGAAGAGGTCCTTCCAGGATGCGTACGGCTTGTTGAAGGTGACCACCGCGGTCTTCGGGTTCGAGTCGTCGACCGACACGATGTCCCGGTAGCCGGTCTGGTCGTAGATGTCGGTGCCGTTCTTGATCTGCTCCCAGGTGTACTTGAAGTCAGACGACGTGATCGGCGTGTTGTCAGACCAGACTGCCTTGGGATTGATCTTGTAGGTGACCTTCATCGGCGGGCCCTCGTCGAGCGTGGGCTCACCGTCCAGAAGGGGGCTCGGCACCTGCTTCGCGTCGGGGGTCAGGTCGAACGCACGGGGCATCGTGTGTGCGGCCATGGTGAACGTGCCCCAGGACGCGCCAGCACAGCTGGCGATCCAGTCGGCACAGTCAGGCTCCTGCTCCGCACCGAGCACGAGCGTGCCGCCCTTGACCGGCTTCGCCTCAGTGGTGTCCGTACCGCCTTCGCCGCCTCCACCGTCGTCGTCGCCGCATGCAGCGGCTACGAGCGAAAGGGCGATCAATAGTGCCAGCAGTGATGCTGACCGCCTGCGTCTCACGTGTCGAGACCTCCTTGTCCGGACCGAGTCCGTAGGGTTCGCCGATTGAGTCACTGCAGCCGGATCGCCAGGATGATCGTCGTGAAGGCGAAGATCAGGGCGACGGCGACGGTGATGCGATCGAGGTTTCGCTCGACCACCGTGGAGCCGGAAGCTGCGCTCTGGACACCGCCGAACATGTCGGACAGCCCACCGCCTCGTCCACTGTGGAGCAGGACGAGGACGACAAGGGCTGCGGACACGATCACGTGGAGAACCACGACGACGTTCGTCAGTGTGAAAAGGGCAGCAGTCAGCACCGATTGGGGACCTTAGCAGCGGCTTTTGCGCGAACGCGCGCGCCCCCGGCCGGATTATTCCCGGCTGTCGCGATATTGGACGATCAAGGCGAACTCGTCCGGATCGAGGCTGGCCCCTCCGACCAGGGCGCCGTCTATGTCGGGCTGCGCCATCAACTCCGCGATGTTGGCCGACTTCACCGAGCCGCCGTACTGGATGCGGAGGGCGGCCGCGGGTTCGGCGCCGGCCACCTCCCCTACAACGTCTCGGATCACCTTGATGGTTCCCTGGGCGTCGTCAGGAGTCGCGGTCTTGCCGGTGCCGATGGCCCAGATGGGCTCGTAGGCGATGACCATGCCCGCGACCTGCTCTGCCTTGAGGCCCTTGAGGCCGGCCTGCACCTGGGTCGTCACCTTGGTCTCGGTCTGGCCCGCCTCGCGCTCCTCCAGCGTCTCGCCCACGCACAGGATCGGGGTCATGCCGTGCTTGAAGACGGCATGGACCTTCTTGTTCACGTCCTCATCGGTCTCGCCGAAGACCTCGCGGCGTTCGCTGTGGCCCACGATCACCAGTTGCACGTTGAGCTTGGACAGCATCGGCGCCGAGACCTCGCCGGTGAACGCGCCCTTGTCCTCCCAGTGGCAGTTCTGCGCGCCGAGCAGGATCGGGATGCGGTCGGACTCGAGCACCGTCTGCACCGAGCGGATGTCGGTGAACGGCGGGTGGACCGACACGTCGACCGCCTCGTAGTCGTCCTGCTTCAAGCGGAACGACAGCTTCTGGACCACTTGGATGGCCTCGAAGTGGTTGTGGTGCATCTTCCAGTTGCCGCTGATCAGCGGCTTCCTCTCAGGCGTTTGGCGCGCCACGCAGTGCCTCCAACCCAGGCAGGTCGCCCTGCTCGATGAACTCCAGGCTTGCCCCGCCGCCGGTCGACACGTGGTCGACGTCGTCGTCGAAGCCGAACTTGGCCAGCGCGCTGGCGCTGTCGCCGCCGCCGACCACGGTGAACCCGCGGCACTCGCTCATCGCCTGCGCGACGGTGCGGGTGCCGGCCGCGAACCGGTCGTCCTCGAACACGCCCATCGGGCCGTTCCAGAACACCGTGCGGGCCTCGGTCACGACGTCGCTGAACTCGGCCGCGCTGCCCGGTCCGATGTCGAGGCCCTTGAAGTTGCTCGGGATCGAGCGGCCGAACTGGCGGACCTCGGCGTCGGGCTCGAACCCGGTCGCGGCGGTCACGTCGGTGGGCAGCAGGATGCGGTCGCCATAGGTGTCGAGCAGCGAGCGGCAGGTGTCGACCTGGTCCTCCTCCAACAGGCTCCCGCCGACCTGGTGGCCGAGCGCCTTGAGGAAGGTGAAGCACATGCCGCCGCCGATGACCAGCCGATCGGCCTTCTGCGACAAGGCGTTGATGACGCCGAGCTTGTCGCTCACCTTGCTGCCGCCGAGCACGCAGACGAACGGCTTGTTGGGGTTTTGCAAGAGGCCGCCGAGGGTCTCGACCTCTTTGGCCAACAGCCGCCCTGCCGCGCTCGGCAGCGTCTTCGGGGGGCCGACGATGCTGGCGTGGGCGCGGTGGGCGGCGCCGAACGCGTCGTTGACGTACAGGTCCTTGCCCTCGACGAGCAGCGCGACGAAGGCGGGGTCGTTGGCCTCCTCGCCCGCGTTGAAGCGAAGGTTGTCGAGCAGCTCGACCTCCGGCGCCAGCTCCTTCAGGCGGGCCCGCACCGGCTCCAGCGAGTACTTCGGGTCGGGCGTGCCCTTCGGCCGTCCGAGGTGGCTGCACGCGGTGACGTGCGCACCGCGTTCGAGCAGCCACTGGATGGTCGGGAGCGCGCCCCGGATGCGAAGGTCGTCGTCGATCTCGCCGTCGGTGATCGGGACGTTGAAGTCGGCGCGCAGAAGGACCCGCTTGCCGGACGGGTCCGGCAGGTCTTCGAGCTGCGGGATCAAGACTGGTTGGCTTGGTTGGCGGCGCCGACGATGGCGGCCAGGTCGACCAGGCGGTTCGAGTAGCCCCACTCGTTGTCGTACCAGCCGAGCACCTTGACCAGGTTGCCCATCGCCATCGTGAGGGGCGAGTCGAACGTGCAGCTTGCGGGCGAGCCGACGATGTCGGCCGACACGATCGGGTCGGTGGAGTAGTCGAGCACCTTGGCCAGCGGCCCGTCGGCGGCGGCCTGCCGGAAGGCCTCGTTGATCTCCTCGACGGTGACCTCGCGGTTGAGGATGCCGGTGAAGTCGGTGATCGAGCCGTCCGGCACGGGGACCCGCAGCGCAGTGCCGTCGAGGCGGCCCTTCATCGACTCGAGCACGAGGCTGGTGGCGCGGGCTGCCCCCGTGCTGGCCGGGACGATGTTGACCGCGCTGGCCCTGGCCCGTCGCAGGTCCTTGTGGGCGAGGTCGAGCAGGTTCTGGTCGTTGGTGTAGGCGTGGACCGTGGTCATCAGGCCGCGCTCGACGCCGAACGCGTCGTCGAGGACCTTGATCATCGGCACGAAGCAGTTCGTCGTGCACGACGCGTTCGACACGATCTTGTGCTTGGCCGGGTCGAAGGTGTCGTCGTTGACGCCGATGACGAAGGTGCCGTCGACGTTGGTGGCGGGCGCGCTGATGATCACCCGCGGGGCGCCTGCGTCGATGTGGGCGCGGGCCTGCTCGCCGTCGGTGAAGATGCCGGTGGACTCGATGACGACGTCGACGCCCAGGTCGCCCCACGGCAGGGCCTTGGGATCGCGCTCGGCGAAGACCTTGAACTCCCGGCCGCCGACGCTGATGCCGTCGCCAGTCGCCTTGACGTCCTCGGCGAGGGTGCCGTGCGTCGAGTCGTACTTCAACAGGTGGGCGTTGGTCTCCGGCGGGACCAAGTCGTTCACGCCCACGACCTCGATGTCCGCCCCCGCCTTCCGGGCCGCCCGGTAGAAGTTGCGGCCGATCCGGCCGAACCCGTTGATGCCGACGCGCACAGGCATGGATGCTCCTCGTTGAGTTGGTTGCCGTTGTCCCCTATCCGACCAGATCGACCAGGGCCGTTGCCAGTTGGGCCGGGTCGTGGCCGGGGGCTGTCTCGCTGGTGAGTCTTGCTTTCCTTCCATGCGGCACGTCGCCCGCGGCGATGGCGGCGTCGTCGTACAGGACCACGTCGACGTCGATGCCGTGGGCGGTCAGCGCCTCCACGTGGGCGGCCACGTCGTAGCCGGCCGTCTCGGGAAGCTGCTGGCGGAGGTTGGCGATGTAGACCTTGGTGGCGCGGGTGCGGGCGAGGGCGTCCTTGATGC
>Ga0190267_10000038_pt1 | contig 23386 bp, 23 predicted proteins | sample Popmic239T_FD_140332 | JGI IMG/M metagenome (GOLD analysis project Ga0190267, IMG submission 140332) | Populus adjacent soil microbial communities from riparian zone of Oak Creek, Arizona, USA - 239 T | ecosystem: Environmental > Terrestrial > Soil > Riparian zone | place: USA: Arizona... | reverse complement strand
TCCGCGACCTACCGCCGCAGAAAATCGAACAGCTCGCGGACTTCCTTTCGTCCCTCGATTAGCTCGGCGGTCGGGACGGGGCCGATGCCCTGAATCCCATGGACACGATCAACGACAACCGCCAATCGCCGGACTTCGCCGGCCAGGTCAACCGCATGTTCGACCGGGTGGCGAGCCGCTATGACGCGCTCAACTCGGTGATGACCGCGGGGCTCCACCATCGCTGGCGCGAGCGGGCGGGCGAGCAGACGGGGCTGAAGCCGGGCGACTCGGCGCTTGACATCTGCTGCGGCACCGGCGACCTCGCCCTCGAGCTGGCGAAGCTGGTGGCGCCGGGCGGTCACGTCGTCGGCTGCGACTTCTCCGAGCCGATGCTCGACCTGGCGCGGGAGAAGGCCGCCGAGCGCGACGCTGCCGGCGTCCGCTTCGAATGGGCCGACGCCCTCGAGCTGCCCTACGACGGCGAGCGCTTCGACGCGGTGACGGTCGGCTTCGGCGTCCGCAACCTCGCCGATCTCGACCGCGGCCTGCGCGAGATGGCGCGGGTGCTGAAGCCCGGCGGTCGCGCCGTCATCCTCGAGATCACGCAGCCGACCCGGCCGCCGCTCTCGCTCTTCTACTCGCTCTGGTTCGACCGCGTCGTGCCGCTGCTCGGTTCCCTCTCCAGCGACCCGGAGGCCTACTCCTACCTGCCCGAGTCGGTCCGCAGCTTCCCCAGCCCGCACGGCCTCGCCGAGAAGATGGACAGAGCCGGCTTCAAGGGGATTCGCTACACGGTGCTCGCCGGCGGGATCATCGCGATCCACAGCGGCATCCGGGCCTGAGGTGACGCGCCCCTCCTCGGTCCCACCGCCGGTGACGGCGGTCCTCGACGCCTCCAGTCGCTGGCTCCCCGCCCGCCTGGCCGAGGTCGAGAAGCTGCTGCAGGGCGCGATTGCCGGCCACGGCCAGACCTTGGGCGAGGACGCCGCGGCGACGCTCGCGGCTGGCGGCAAGCGGCTGCGGCCGATGCTGGTCCTGCTCTGCGCGGGACCGGAGCGCAGCGGCGAGGCGATCGAGGCCGCCGCGGCGATCGAGCTCGTCCACATGGCGACGCTCGTCCACGACGACGTCCTCGACGACGCGCCCCTACGGCGCGGCCTGCCGACGGTCGCCGCCACCTCTGGCCGCGGGCGGGCGGTCGCCACCGGAGACCTGCTCTTCTCCCGTGCCTTTGCCCTCCTCGCCGACGCCGGCGACGCCCGCTCCGTCGCCCTCCTCGCCGACGCCTCCGTCGCCCTCGCCCGCGGCGAGCTCGCCCAGCGCCGCGACGCCTTCGACCTCGGCGTCAGCGAAGAGCGCTACCTCGACCGCTGCCGGCTGAAGACCGCCCGCCTCTTCGAGTGCGCCTGCCTGCTGGGGCGAGATGACGCGCAGCTGCGCGAGTTCGGCGCCGGTGTCGGGCTCGCCTTCCAGCTGCTCGACGACGTGCTCGACGTCAGCGGCCCGCCAGAGCGGACCGGCAAGGCCCGCGGCACCGACCTCCTCGACGGCACGGTCACCTTGCCGCTGATCGAGGCCGCAGCGAGCGACCCCACCCTCCGCGAGGTCGACCTGCGCGCCCTGGACGCCGCCTCAGCCGAGGCCCTCTGCGACCGCATCGCCGCCACCGGGGCGCTGGAGCGGGTGCGAGCACGGGCGCTGCAAATGGTGGCTGACGCGAAGGGGGCGCTGGAGCGGGCCGGCTTCGAGCCCGAACAGCGGCAGTTGCTGGCGCTCGTCGCCGACGGCGTCGTCCAGCGCTACAGCTGAGGGCTCTAGGCGCGGAAGTCGTCGGCGGTGATCAGGTCGCTCCGGAGGGCGATCACGAAGGCGTCGGTCATCTCGCTCATGTTGGCGTGCTCGAGCGCCCGCAGTTGGTCGGCGAGTTCATGGGAGCCGAGGTCGAGCTGCTGGTCGAAGGCGTCGATCGCGACGTCGTCGTGCGTGCCCTCGCAGGTCCACTCGCACTCGGGGCAGCGCCGCCAGACGCGCCACTGGTAGCGACCCTCCTCCTGTTGCCAGGAAATCGGCTGGACCAGCTTCGATCCGCACTCGGGGCAGACGTGCAGCGAGCGCTCCGCGGTCCTGTTCGTGCTGGGCTCTGCCATTACCGCACTATCGACTAACAGCGGGTTTCTTTGATCCGTAAAACGCCTCATCGTCCCCATCAAAACCCCGCAGGTGGCGATCGAAACACCTGAGGGGGCTGATCCAAGGGCCGATCCGCCCCGTTACCATGGTCGAGATGCCAGGAAACATCGGACTTCCAGAGATCGCGATCGTCCTCATCATCGCCCTGCTGGTCTTCGGCCCGAAACGCCTGCCGGAGCTGGGGCGCAGCCTCGGCCGCGGCATCCGCGAGTTCAAAGGCTCGATCAGCGGCGACCACGACCACGACGAGGACGACGACAAGCCGCAGCTTGCTTCGTCTGAGCCCGCCACCCCACCGGAGTCCGCGAAGGTCCACGGCGACCCGGCCGCGGAGGTCATCCGCGACAAGCCCAGCTGAGGCTTCGCAAGATGGCCCGCCGCGTCAAGGCGGTCTCCCACGAAGATCGCCTCACCCTGGTCGAGCACCTCGACGAGCTGCGCTCGCGGATCATCGTCTGCGGCCTCGTCTTCGGCGTCGCCCTGGCGCTTTGTTTCTGGCAGAACCACCTGCTGCTCGAGATCGCTCAAGGCCCGCTGCCGAGCGACCATGACCAGCTGATCACCTTCGGGGTCACCGAGCCCTTCACGACGACGCTGACCGTCTCCGCCTACGGGGCGATCGTGCTTTCGCTGCCGATCGTCCTCTGGCAGCTCTACGCCTACGTCCTGCCGGCCTTCAGCGAGGCGGAGAGGCGGGTGATCCTGCCGATCCTGCTGCTGTTCCCGGTCCTCTTCCTCGCCGGGATCGCTTTCGCCTACTTCGTGGTGATGCCGGCGGCACTGCGCTTCCTGCTCGAGTTCAACGACGGCCAGTTCAACATCCAGGTCCGCGCCCGCGAGTACTACAGCTTCTTCTCGATGACCGAGATCGCCTGCGGCCTGATCTTCCAGCTGCCGCTGGCGATCATCGCGGTGACCCGGCTGGGAATCGTCAGCGTCGAGCAACTGAGCCGGAACCGCCGCTACGCCTATCTGGCGATCGCCGTTCTCGCCGCCGCGCTGCCCGGCGTCGACCCGATCACGATGCTGATTGAGATGGTTCCGCTGCTTGTTCTGTACGAGTTGAGTATCGTCCTCGCTCGGGTCCTGGGTCGGCCGGGACGGAGCGGGGGAGTGGCTGAGCCCTCCCCGCAGGAGTAGGGAGAGATGGCTTCAAGCGGCAGCGACAAGGAACACAGGATGCTCTTCGACATCCGCGGACGGCGCAAAAACGTCGTCAAGGTCATCTACGCGATCCTCGCGGTCCTGATGGGCGCGAGCCTCTTCCTCACCGTCGGCCCGGTCAACATCGGCGAACTCTTCAGCGACAACACCAGCAGCTCCGGCGAAGCCGCCAAGCCCTACGAAGAACAGGCCGAACGACTCGAAGCGAAACTGCGCAAAGACCCGAAGAACCCGCAGCTGCTGGTATCGCTGACCCGGGCTCGGGTGACCGCGGGCAACAGCCTGCTCTCGATCGAACCGGACGAAGAGGACCTGACCGACGCATTGCAGCAGTACCAGCAGGCCAGCTCTACCTGGTCCGACTACTTGGAGACGACGAAAGAACCGAGCGCCGGGGTCGCGCAGTTGATCGCGCCGGCGCTGGTGGCGCTGGCGGAACGCTCCCGCACCCTCCAGGAAGCCGAGTCGAACATCGAGGCGGCAAGCGAAGCGGCGCAGATCGTCGCCGAGCAACGCCCGACGCTGAACTCGCTCAGCACCCTCGCCCTCTACACCTACTTCACCGGTGACTTCGCCGCCGCCGAAAAAGCGCAGGCGGAAGCGAAGAAACTCACCAAAGCGAAAGCCGAAGAGGAACAGCTCGACAAACAGCTGAAAGAAATCAAGGAACGCGCCGAAAAATTCCAGCAGGAATTAAAGCGCGCGGAAGCGGCGACCAAAGCGGGCGCCGGCGGCAACGAAGGCAACCCCGAAAGCCTCGAAAACCCGTCGAACCCGCTTGGCGGCGCCTTCAGCGGCAGCAGCCAACCAGCGGAATAGGCCGAGCGGCGGCTGCCTTCACCCGAGCTGCCGACCTTCCTATACTTGCCCGTCCACGGGCCGTTAGCTCAGTTGGTAGAGCAGGAGACTCTTAATCTCAAGGTCGATGGTTCGAGCCCATCACGGCCCACTCAACCCGTCCCCCGCTACTTGTCGTTGCAGAACTTTTCGACCAGCCCGGAGACGACGACCCCGTCCTCGAAGCTGAAGCGCCCGTGGGTCTGCAGGACGTTGTCGCTGCAGCGGGCGGAGACGTAGCTGCGGGACCGGCCGGCGGCACGGTAGCGGCGACCGATCTTGACGTCGACGTGGGTGAGGGCGCCGAGGCCACCGGCCAGCGGCGGCAGGTCGATCCGGGCCCGGTAGCGGAAGCCGCCCGAAAGGCGTTCGATCGGGACGACGATCGCGTAGGTCTGGGTGGCGGGGACCGTGAGGCGGGCGTGCAGGATCGCGGTCGGGTTGCCGTCCAGGCGCGGGCCGTTGAAGATCGTCAAGGGCGAGCTGGCGCGGACCGGGCCGTCGGCGAGCGAGATCGACGCCGAGACATGGCCAGTGCCGACGAGAGCGCCGCGGCAGGTGCGCCGCGCTTCTTCGCTGCTCGCCTGCGCGACCGCCTCCGGCGCGCAGGTCGGCAGGCCGGCGACGCCGAGGCGGCCGTCGCGGTCGAAGTCGATCAGCGCCTGCCGCAGCGGCGAGGGCCTGCCGCCGCCTTTGGCGGCGACGTCGACGTGGCCCTGGAACTCGACCGGCGCGTAGCGCTGCCGCGGCAGCGACTGCGGCGTGAAGCCTCCGTCGGCGCGGAGGACGATGTCGTCGACTTCGACCAGCGCCCCGTCGCCCGCCGCCGAAGCCGCGGTGAGCACCGCGATCGCCAGCGCCAGCAGCGCGGCTCGGACTACCTTGGCAGGTGGCATGGCGAGGTCAGGGTGACGGGGAAGAAGTCGCCGTTGGCGAACCGCGCGCTGCCGGTGACCTGGAGGCGGCCGCCGGAGCAGTGGGCGTTGATGTAGCCGACCTTCTTGCCGCCGCGCTTGCGGACCGCGCCGATCGTCGCTTTGGCGAGAGTGGCGACGCCGTAGCCGCCGGCAAGCTCCGGCACCTCGACTTCGGCGCGGAAGCCGTAGCGCCCCTTCGTCACCCGTTCGATCGTGATCGGGACCAGCACCGTCTTCCGCGCCGGCACGGTCTCGTAGCCGTGGGCGATCAAGGTCGGCTGCCCGCCGGCAGGGGGGCCGTTGAAGAAGGAGAGGGGGGAGGTGATCGTGAACGGCGCCTTGCCGGGCAGCGTCACCAGCACCTTCGCGGTGCCCTTGCCGACGAGGGCCAGGCCGCAACGTTTGAGGGCCTGGGAAGTAGTGGTCCCTTCGAGCTTCGCCGTCGTGCAGGTCGGCAGCCCCTTCGTGTCGACGGTGCCGTTGCGATCGAGGAGGAAGAGCAGCGTCCGCAGGGTCGGCGGCGTCGAGCCGTCCCGGGTCCCCACCCGGGTGACGCTCTCGAGCTGGACCGGGGCGTTACCCCGTCGCGGCAGCTCTCGCGGCTGCAGGGTCGCGGTGGCGCTGACCCAGACCGACCCCACTTCGGCGGTGATCGCGTAGGCCGTCGCGCAGGCGCCGATCGCCACGAGCGCGGCGAGGATGGCGATTCTGCGAAACGGCGTTCTCAATCATCTCCCCTGACACCGTTTGAACACGGAACCCTGCAAGAAGGTGCCGTCTTTGAACTTGAACTGGCCTTTGGCCTGCAGTCGGCCGTCGGGGCAGCCGGCGTTGGCGTAGCTCAGGGTCTTGCCCTTGTACTTCCATTCGCGCCCGATGCTGAGCCGCGCGTAGAGCGGGATCCCGGAGCCGCCGGCGATCTTGGGGATCTCGGCCACGGTCTTGAAGCCGTAGCGGCCGTCGTGCACCCTTTGGATCTCGATCGGGACGACGAACGTGGTCGGCCCCGGCACCGTCAGGTGGGCGTGGGCGAGCAGGGCCGGGTTGCCGTGTTTGGGCTTGGCGTTGAAGAGCGTGATCGGCGAGGAGGCCGGGATCGGTCCCTGTTCGGGGAAGATGACCACGGCCTTGCCGAAGCCCTTGCCGACGATCGCGCCGGGGCAGAGCCTGCGCGCCTGGGCGGTCGTGGTCGCCTTCAATTTGCCGGGAGTGCAGACGGGCAGCCCGCGCGTCTCGACCTTGCCGTTCTTGTCGAACCAGAGGGTGACGGTTTTCAGGACCGGCGGGGGAGAGCCGTCTTCGGTCGCGATTTTCCCGAAGCCGTGCAGCCTGATCGGCGCGAAGCCCTTCTTGGGCAGCGTCGTCGGCGTGAAGCCGCCGTCGGTGGTGATCACCAGGTTGGAGGCGTGCAGCGTGATCGCCGCCGCCGTGGCGACCGCGACGAGCAGCAGGGCCCCCGCCAGCAACTGCGCCCTTAACAGAGTCTTCCGCATCCGATATCCCTCCCGTTGGCTTCTACCGCCAAACTACCAGCCGTGGGAAGGAGGATCGGCAGGGGACGGAAGCGTCCTCGAAGGCGTGGTTCGCAGCAGGGACAGCCCCTGCTGCTCCGCCATCCCTGGGCGGTGCTGGTGGTTGCGGCGATCTTCTTGGTCGCGCTCGGGGCGATCGGGACCGGCGTCCAGGACCGTCTCGACCCGACCACCCTCGACGTGCCCGGGACCGAATCGGCGCGCAGCAACGAGATCCTCCGCCAGCACTTCGGCGACTCGGCTCCCTTCGCGATCCTGCTGCAGGGGCCGGCGGCGGCGATCGACCGCCAGGGCCCGGAGCTGATCCGCGCCCTGCGCCGCGACCCCCGGGTGACGACTCTCTCGCCGTGGGACACCGGCGCCGTCAAGCGGCTGCGGCCGGACCCGAACCGGGCGCTGATCCTCGCCGACTTCCACGTCGACACCCGCACCGCGGTCAACGACACCGTGCCGCACCTCGACCGCGTGCTCGAGGAGACGATCCAGGCGCCGGTCCGCTCGACCCAGACCGGCTATGCCAGCCTCTCGCGGGCGATCCAGGAGGGAAACCTGGAGGCGAGCGAGCGCGGCGAGCTGATCGCCTTCCCCTTCCTGCTGGTCATCCTCCTGCTCGTCTTCCGCTCGCCGATCGCGGCGGCGATCCCGCTCGCCTTCGGCGCGGTCACGGTCGTCGCCTCGCGCGGGATCCTCTACTTCTTCACCGGCTGGTTCGAGATCGATGCCTTCGCCCTCACCGTCTGCTCGATGATGGGGCTGGCGCTGGGGGTCGACTACGCGCTGCTGATGGTCTCGCGCTTCCGCGAGGAGCTGGCCGAGGGCAACGACGCGGCCGAGGCGGCGCGGCTCACCCGCCGCCACGCGGGGCGGACCGTGGCCTTCGCCGGCAGCACCCTGCTGCTCTCGATGATCGTCTCGCTGTTCGTCCTGCCGGGGTCGCTGCTGGCCTCGCTGGCGGGGACGGTCTGCATGGTGGTGATCCTCAGCGTCGTCGTCGCCACCGTGGTCGGGCCGGCGATCCTCACCCTCGTCGGGCCGGCGGTCAACCGCTGGCGGATCGGCGGCGCACCGAGAGCCGGGCGCTCGCGCCTGATGGCGCTGGTCGGCGCGGCGCTGAAGAAGCCGGCGCTGGCGACGCTGCTGATCGGGGTGCTGCTGCTGGCCCTGGCCGGTCCGGCGATCGGACTGAAGACCGGCCCCCCGAGCCCCGAGCAGCTCTCCCAGGACGCCCCCGCCCGCCAGGACGCCGAACGGGTCGACCGGATGATCGGGCAGGGGTGGGACGCGCCCTTCCAGGTGGTCGCGGTCTCGCGGGAAGGGCCGATCACCGGCGCCAAGAACATGGCCGCGATCGCCACCTTCCAGCGCAAGCTGGCGGCGACGCCCGGGGTGCAGGCGGTGATCGGCCCCGGCAGGGCGACGAAGCGGGTCGAGCGCCTGCAGGACCTCGGCAACGCGATCCTCACCTCGAAAGGCAACTACGGCCCCGTCAAGCAGCTCGGCAGGCTGGGGCGCAGCCTTGCCGTCGCCGCCGGCGGGGTGGGGCAGCTGCGGGAAGGCATCAGCGAAGCGAGCAACGGCGCCGGGCTGCTGGCGCTGGGCGCCGGCCGCGCCGGCAAAGGAGCCGAGCTGATCGCCAACGGGCTGGGCCGGGCGACCAACGGCAGCGAGCGTGCGATCGAGGCGCTCGACCGCTTCGCCAAAGGCGCCGAACGGCTCGCCGAAGCGCAGCAGACGGCGGCGCTCGGTGCCCTGCAGATCAAACTGGGGCTGCGCGTCACCTTCGTCCCCGGGCTCCGCGCCAACGCCCTGCGGCGCTCCGAAATCCAGCAGAAGTCGCTGGAAAAAGACGCCGACGAAAAACTGCCGCAGCTGATCGAGCCGGCCAAAGTCGCCGACGAACAGCTGAAAGAAGCGCTGGCGAAGTTGAACGCGATGACGGTCGGCAAAGAGGATCCCAACTACGCGGCGACGCTGGAGGCGGTGCGGCGGGCAGAGGCGGCGGTGAGCGGCACCGACCCGGTCACCGGCGCGCCGTATGACCCGCTCCCGGGCACCCCCGAGGTCGAGCCCTATGCCGGCCTCCCTACCGAACTCGTCGCCCTCCAAGAACGCCTGCTCGAGGACGTCGACCAGGCCAACCATGTCTCCGACTGGCTGGCGTCGGCGATCAACGAACTGGAAAGGCTCGGCGACGGAGCCGAGAAGCTGACCGAAGGGCTGGAAAGGCTGAAGCGGGCCGACCTCCGCCTCGCCTCCGGGGCGAAGCGGCTGGCCGGTGCGGCGGAAGCGCTCGGCAACGGCCTCTCCCGCCTCAGCGGCGGCGCGGAAGCGCTGGTCGGCGGGCTCGACCGGCTCGGCGGCGGGGCGGAAGCGCTGGCGGACGGGCTGCTCGGCGGCGCCGAAGAAACCGCGCCGCTGGAAAGCGGTCTGGAAGAAGCGAGCGTGCAGGTGCTCGAAGGCAAGGCGCGGATCAACCGCCAGGCGACCCAAGTCGCCCGCACGACGCCGGGCCTCTTCAACTCGGGCTACTTCGTCCTCTCGGCCCTCGACGGCACGCCGCCGGCGACGCGCGAAGCGATCAGCGAAACGATCGACCTCCGCCACGGCGGCACCGCGGCAACGATGCTGGTCGTCTCCGACTACAGCTTCAACACCCCCGGCTCGATCCGGCTCAACGAGAAGCTCAACCGCAAGGCCGCCGACCTGGCCGAGGAAGCGGACCTGACGACGGGGGTCGCCGGCGGCGCCGCCCAGCTCAACGACTACAGCCGGGTGACGCGGGCGCGGATCCCCTGGGTGGTCTTCGCGATCACCCTCGCCACCTTTCTCGTCCTGATGGTCGTGCTGCGGGCGCTGCTGCTGGCGGCGATCGCCGTCCTCCTCAACCTGCTCACGGTTGCGGTCGCCTTCGGCGTCCTCACGGTCCTGTTCAACGTCCCCGACGACTGGCCGCTGGGCGGCCACAACTACGTCGACGCGGTCGGGGCGACGATGATCTTCGGCCTCGTCTTCGGCCTCTCGATCGACTACGCGGTCTTCCTCCTCAGCCGCATGCGCGAGCACTACGACCGCCACGGCGACAACGCGGCGGCGGTCGACTTCGGCCTCGAGCGCACCGCCGGCGTCATCACCGGCGCGGCGGCGATCATGATGGTCGTCTTCATCGCCTTCGCCGGCGCCTCGATTGCCACCGTCAGCCAGCTCGGCGTCGGCCTCACCGTCGCCGTCCTCCTCGACGCCACGGTCGTCCGCATCGTCCTCCTGCCGGCCCTGATGCTCCTCTTCGGCGATCGCATCTGGTGGCTGCCGAAGCCGCTGGCAAAGGCACTGCCGAAGTTCAGCGTCTAGGCGCGGTTTGCAGGCTGGAAGCGACGCGTTGACTTCCAGTTAAGTCCCTGCTCAGTCGGGGCTTGCCGGGGACCCCCTCGGATACGATCTTGCGGCCGTTCTGCCGGGTCGGAGGGACCGGAGAACCATGAAAGCAAGCGACGATCTGTGGCTGCCAAACCCGTAGGCGAGGAGAGTGGCCCGGCGGCTAGCCGGGGGACCACCCCAGCGCGCATCGCGGTGATCGCTGCTTTGGCCGTCGCGGTGATCGTCCTCGCGGCCATCTTCTTCAGCGGTGGCGGCGGGCACAAGTACACCTTGGTCTTCCAGAACGCCGGCCAGCTCGTCCCCGACAACCAGGTGCTGATCGGCGGCTCCCCGGTCGGCACGGTGGAAAGCATCGGCCTCACCGACGACAACCTCGCCGAGGTCCACGTCGAGGTCGACCAGGAGCTGCACGAAGGCACCACCGCGGTGATCCGCGCCACCTCCCTCTCCGGCGTCGCCAACCACTACGTCTCGATCAGCCCCGGGCCGAACAGCGAGCCGGCGCTCGACGACGGCGCCGAACTGGGCCTCGCCTCGACGACGACGCCGGTGGACATCGACCAGCTCTTCAACACCTTCCCGCCGCGGGTGCGCCAGGCGCTCGGCAACTTCATCAAGGGCAACGCGGCGATCTACTCCGGCCAAGGCAAGAACGGCAACCAGGCCTACAAATACTTCGGCGCCGCCCTCAACCGGACCGGCGCCTTCGCCCGCGAACTCAACGCCGACCAGGCGCTGCTGTCGCGCTTCATCGTCAGCTCCTCGCGGCTGACCACCGCCGTCGCCGGCCGCGGCGAGCAGCTCTCCAGCGCGGTCTCCAACGCGACCACCGCCTTCGACGCGATCGCCAGCCAGAACGAAGCCCTCGACGCCAGCCTGCGCGAGCTGCCGCCGGTGCTGCGGCAGTCGAACACGACCTTCGTCAACCTCCGCGCCGCGCTCGACGACCTCGAACCGCTGGTCGAAACGGCGAAGCCGGCGACGAAGGACCTGGCGCCGTTCCTGGCCGAACTGCGGCCGGTCTTCCAGAAGCTCGTCCCCTTCACCCGCAACCTGCGGCTCGTCGTCTCGCGGCCGGGCAAGGGCAACGACGCCGCCGACCTGCTGGCGACGCTGCCGAAGGTGGAGCAGCTCGCCTCGAGCGCCTTCCCGCACTCCGAACAGGCGATTGCCGACTTCCAGCCGAACCTCGAGTTCATCCGCGCCTACACGCCCGACTTCTTCAACGCGATCGGCAAGCTCGGCCAGGTGGCCGGCTACTACGACGGCAACGGCCACTACGTGCGGGCGGCGACCGCGGCGCAGAACCTCTTCCGCTACAACGCCTCCAGCTCGGAACTCGAACCGATCAGCAAAGGCGAGCAGTACGCGCCGTTCGAAAACGTCCACACCCATCGCCGCTGCCCCGGCGGCGCGACCCAGCCGGCCCCCGACGGTTCCAACCCGTGGGTCGGCGGCGAGAGCGTCAGCTCCGATGAATGCAACCCGGCCGACGTGCCCCCCGGACCATGATCAAACGACTGATACTTGCGGCGGCAGTGGTGGCGGCGATCGTCCTCGTCGTCCTGCTGGTCTCGGGCGACGACGACGCCGGCGGCTACAAAGTGCGGGCGGTCTTCGACAACGGCGCCTTCATGGTCGAGGGCGAGCAGGTGCGGATCGCCGGCTCCAACGTCGGCACGATCGAGTCGGTCGGGGTGACGATGCCGGGCGACACCGTCGCCTACGAGAACGGCAAGGCGGTCTCGAAACCGGGCAAGGCGATCATCGTCATGGACATCACCGACCCGGGCTTCCAGGACTTCCGCCAGGACGCCACCTGCCTGATCCGCCCGCAGTCGCTGATCGGCGAGAAGTTCGTCGACTGTCGGGCGACGCTGCCGCGGGCGCCCAACACCGAGCCGCCGCCGCCGTTGAAGCAGATCCCCGAGGGCGAGCCCGGCGAAGGCCAGTACCTGCTGCCGCTCGGCAACAACGGCACCAGCGTCGACCCGGACCTGATCAACGACATCCAGACGCTGCCCTACGCGCAGCGCTTCCGGCTGATCTTCAACGAACTCGGCGCCGGCCTCGCCGGCCGCGGCGAAGACATCGAGGTCCTGGTCAAGCGGGCGAACCCGGTGCTGCGCGATGTCGACCGGCTCTTCGGGATCCTCTCCGCGCAGCGCAACCAGCTGGCGCAGCTGGCGAGCAACTCGGAGGAAATCCTCGGCCCGCTCTCGCGCGAGCGCAGCCACGTCGCCGGCTTCTTCACCAACGCCGGCGCCGCCGCGGAGGCGAGCTCCGAACGGGGGCCGGAACTGGAAGAGGCGCTGCAGAAATTCCCCACCTTCCTGCGCGAGTTCCGCAAGACGATGGTCAGCCTGCAGACCTTCTCCGACGCGGGCACGCCGCTGTTCGAAGACTTCGGCACCGCGGCGCCGGCGCTGACCGACGCGACCCGCACCCTGACCCCCTTCTCCGAAGCACTGACGGTCTCGCTGAAGAGCCTCGGCAACGCCGGCGAAGCCTCCGGCCCCTACTTCGCCAAAGCCGACCCGGTCGTGCGCAAAGCGAGGGACCTGGCGAAGTCCGGCGTCGTGCCGACGGCAGAACTGGCGAAGCTGTTGGTGAACCTCGATCAGAGCGGCGGTTGGGACGGCCTCACCGAGTTGATCTACAACTCGACCGCCACGATCAACGGGTTCGACCAGTACGGCCACTTCGGGCGCACGCGGGTCACGCTTTCCAACTGCCTCGAATATTCGGCAAGCGCGAGTGGCGAATCGGGCTGCGTCGCCCGCTTCAACGGCAGCTTTGCCGCCGAAGCGGCGAGCACCAGCGCGGCAGAGCTGTACAGCCTCCTGCAGCACGATCTCGAAGAACGCAACGGTGGAACCGGCATCGAACCGGGGCCGGCGATCGGCATCGGCCAGGGCGATAGCACCGGCCCGGAATCGGCAGAACCGGAAGGCGAAGCCGGCGTCGCCGAAGCCTCTGAAACCGGCAGCGGCACCAAACCGCTCCTCGACTATCTCCTGGGACCATGAGGAACCGCAGCGGAATCAGCGGCGTCGCAAGCAACCCGATCCTGGTCGGGGCAGTGACCGTGCTGGTCATCATCGTCGCGGTCTTCCTCGCCTACAACGCCAACAACGGCCTCCCCTTCGTCTCCACCTACAGCCTCAAGGCACGGGTCCCGAACGCCGACGCGCTGGTCAAAGGCAACGAGGTCCGGATCGGCGGCGTCCGGGTCGGCATCGTCAAGAAGGTCGTCCCGGTCCAGCTCGAGGACGGCAAGGTCGCGGCCGAACTCTCGCTCAGCCTCGACAAGAGCGCCGAACCGCTGCCGGTCGACTCGACGATCACGGTCCGGCCCAAGTCCGCGCTCGGGCTCAAATTCCTCCAGATCACCCCCGGCGACTCTGCCAAGGGGTTCGAGGCGGGCGAAACGATCCCGGTCTCCGCCGCCCACCCCGAACCGGTCGACATCGACGAGTTCTTCGGCATGTTCGACAAGCCGACCCGGCAGGCGATCCGCCAGAACCTGGCCGGTTTCGGCAACGCGCTCGCCGGGCGGGGCCCGCAGCTGAACGAAGCCTTCGGCGCCCTGCGGCGCGCCGTCGTCAGCGGACAGCCGGTCCTGCGCAAGATCGTCGAACCGAGCTCGAACTTCGCCGGCTTCTGGAAAGCGCTCGCGGACCTCTCGGCGACGGTCGCCCCGGTCGCCGAGACGCAGGCGAGCATGTTCGTCGCGCTCGATCGCACCTTCGCCGCCTTCGCCCGGGTCTCCCGCCCCTACATCCAGGAAACGATCGAGAAGAGCCCGCCCACCCTCGACGAGGTCAACGCCGACCTGCCGGCGGTCCGCCCGTTCCTCCGCGACACGGCTCGCTTCTTCACGGCGCTGCGCCCGGGGGTGCGGGCGCTGGCGAAAACGTCGCCGGTGATCGCCGAATCGCTGCACGCGGGGATCCCCGTCCTCAACGCCTCGCCGGTGCTGAACGAGCAGCTGCCGCCGACGGCGGAAGCGCTGGTCGACTTCCAGGAATCCCCCGGTGTCATCAACGGGCTCGAACTCCTCACCGACACCAACCGCCTGTTGAAGCCCTCCCTCGCCTACATCACGCCGAGCCAGACGGTCTGCAACTACTGGACCCTCACCTTCAAGGAGATCGCGAGCGCGGGGGAGGAAGGGAACAGCAACGGCCACTGGCTCCAGTTCATCTCCTTCGCCCCGCCGGAAGGCCCGAACAGCGAGAGCACCTTCGCCAGTGCCCCTGCGAACGAGCCGGGCAATGCCGAAAACCACCTCCACTACAACCCCTACCCCCAGACGGCTGCGCCAGGTCAGAACGAAGTGTGCGAAGCGGGTAACGAGAAGTACGTGCCTGGTAAGACCGTGATCGGCCGCGCTCCTGCGCTTTGGGGTACGACGACGCGAGGGCAGGTGGAGAAGAAATGAGCCGGCTCCCGGAGCGAGACAGGCGCGCGGCGGCCTCCAAGAGCGGGCGCTTCGGCTGGCGGCCGAGCAACGTGACGATCGCGATCGTCTTCATCCTCATCTTCACGCTCGGCCCCTACCTGGCCTTCACCAAACACGTTCCGTTCACCAGCTACGGCTACGAGGTCAAGGCCGCCTTCTCGAACTCGGCCAACATCGCGACCAACTCGCCGGTGCGGATCGCCGGCGTCGACGTCGGCAAAGTGATCTCGACCAGCCGCGACGGCGATAACACCGAGGTCACCTTCACCGTCAAGGACTCCGGGCGGCCGATCCACGAGGACGCCTTCGCCGCGATCCGGCCGCGGATCTTCCTCGAGGGCAACTTCTTCATCGAACTCGACCCCGGCAGCCCCAGTGCGCCGGAGATGGAGAGCGGCGAGACGATCCCGGTCAGCCGCACCTCGACCGCGGTGCAGATCGACGAAATCCTCAGCGCCCTGCAGTCGCCCGTCCGCGCCGACCTCAGCCGGCTGCTCGAGGGCTACGGCACCGCGCTCACCCACGAACCGACCGCCGCCGAAGACGCGACGCAGCTGCCGGAGGTGAAAGGCAGGACGGGGGCGGAAGCGCTCAACGGGGCGCTCGAATACGGCGGCGACGCCGGCCGCTACGGCGCCCAGGTGACCAACGCGCTGCTGGGGACGCAGCAGCGCGACCTCGCGCGCCTCGTCTCCAGCGCCGGCAGGGCGTTCGGCGCCCTTTCCAGCCGCCAGCGCGACCTGCAGGGGCTGATCGAGAACTTCGACGTCTTCACCGGTGCCCTCGCCAACCAGTCGACCAACCTCTCGGCGACGGTCCGCCTCTTGGCACCGACGCTGCGCGTCACCCATACCTCGCTCGTCAGCCTCAACCGGACGCTGCCGCCGCTGCGTACCTACGCGATCGAGCTGCGGCCGGCGATCGCCGAGCTGCCGGGCCTGATCAGCGCCTCGAAACCGTTCCTCGCCCAGATCCGTCCGCTGCTCTCCGGCAGGGAGGCCGGCGGCACGGTGAAGCTGCTGCAGGAATCGACGCCGGGCCTCGCGGGCGCCGCCCTGGTGAGCAAGAAGACGACGCTGCCGCAGCTCAACCAGCTCAGCCTCTGCACCAGCAAGGTGATGGTCCCGACCGGCAACCAGGTGATCAACGATCGCTTCAGCACCGGCGGTCCCAACTATCGCGAGTTCCTCTACAACCTCGTCAACTTCGCCGGGATGGCGCAGAACTTCGACGGCAACGGCCCCTACGCCCGGGCGCAGGTGGGCGGTGGCCCGGTCCTGGTCGGGGAACCCAACCCCCAAGCCAACCAAGCGACCCTCAGCGACAAAATCAACTACGCGCACACGATCGAAGACCCACTGGGGACGCAACCGCGCCTAGGCGGAAAGCCGCCGCACCGGCCCGATGTCCGTTGCTACACGAGTCCGGTCCCAGACGTGAACGGGGGCCTTGGTCAAGTCGGTCCGGCTTCTCCGTCGGTTGCGGGGGCGCAGCCATGAGCGAGCCGACGAGGAAGACCAACCGCTTCACCCACTTCCGCGCCCTGCTGTCGCGGCAGGCGCGGGGGCACCGCAAAGACACGATCGCGATCGTCGTCCTCGCCATCGCCGGCATCGCGATGATGCTCGGGATCTTCACCCAGCAGAAGGCCTCGCTGCCTGCATGGCTGCCGGTCGTCGGCGAAGAGTTCGACCACATCTCGGCCCAGTTCTCGAGCGCGCAGGCGGTGACGCCCGGGCAGGGCCAGGCAGTCGACATCGCCGGGATCCAGATCGGCAAGGTCACCTCGGTCGACCTCGAGAACGGGCACGCCGTCGTCGGCATGGACATCGAGCCGAAGTACATGCAGCTGATCCATCCCGACGCCAGCTTCCTGCTGCGGCCGAAAACGAACCTCAACGACATGATCGTCGAGATCGAACCCGGCAAAGAGAAGGGGCATATCGAGGACGGAGCCGAATTCACCCTCGCCCAGACCGAACCGAACACCAACCTCGACGCCTTCCTCGCCACCCTCGACGCCGACACCCGGCAGTACATACAGCTGCTGGTCGCCGGTGGCGCGCAGGGGATAGGCGGCCGCGGCAAGCAGCTCTCCAACGCCCTCCGCCGCTTCCAGCCCTTCGTCCACTACACCGCGAAGCTGAACAAAGCAGTCGCGGCGCGGCACGTCGCGCTGGCGCGGGTGATCCACAACTTCAACCTCCTCACCACCGAACTCGCCCGCCACGACACCTCGGTCCAGCGCTTCGTCACCTCCTCCGAGGCCGCGCTGGGCAACTTCGCCAACCAGCAGGAGTCGGTCCAGGCGGCTTTCCAGGAATTCCCCTCGGCGTTGGAAGCCGCAAAAGCGGGCCTGGCCAGCTCCAACCGCTTCTCGCTGGCCGCCTACCCGAGCCTCGTCAAGCTGATCCCGCAGGCGCAGGCGCTGACGCCGGCCTTCAAGGCAACCGAGCGCCTCTTCAGCCAGACCACCGGGCCGATCCGCGACCAGATCCGGCCCTTCACCCGCGAAATCCGCCCGGTGCTGACCCATGGGGCCGAAGCCGCCGAACCGTTTGAAAAGACCGTGCGCAGCTTCGGCAACTCGCTGACCGGCTTCAACGCGTTCCTCAACCAGCTTGCCTACAAGCCGAAGGGCAAGCAGAGCTACCTCTTCTACCTGCCCTGGCTCAACCACGACTTCAACGCGACCTTCAACACCGAAGACGCCGGCGGTCCGATCCTCCATGGCTTGGTCGAGATCTCCTGCACCGGCGCGAGCCTCGGGTATGGGTTCGTCCAGGCCAAGACCGCGGAACAGCGGTACTTCCTGCAGACCCTGCTCGAAACGGTCGGGGTCCCGCGGAAAGAGGAAATCAAAGTCTCGTTCCCGACCAAAACCGGCACCTGCGAATACGTGGCGGGTTCATAGATGAGCAAGCGAGCCCCCAGCACCACGCAGCTCCTGATCATCACCGGCTTCGCGCTGTCCTGCTTCGGGATCCTGCTCTTCCTCTGGGTCACCTTCGGGGGCCCGACCCCGTTCCGGGCCAAGACCTACGAGGTCAAGATCCCGTTCGAGGAGGCGACCCAGCTGGCCGAACAGTCGGATGTGCGCATCTCCGGCGTCAACGTCGGCAAAGTGCAGAGGATCGAGCTGGCGCCCAACGGCAGGCAGGCCCTCGCCGTCACCGCGATCGACGACCGCTACGCGCCGCTGCCGGAGTCGACCCGCGCCATCCTGCGCACGAAAACGCTCCTCGGGGAGACCTACATCGAACTGACGCCGGGCTCGCGCGAGGGGGCCGAGCTCGAGGACGGCGGCACCCTCGACGAGGCCAACATCGCCCAGTCGGTCCAGCTCGACGAGATCTTCCGCACCTTCGACGCACCGACGCGGGCGGCGTTCCAGGAATGGATGAAGGAAGCGGCGGTGGCGATCAACGGCCAGGGCCAGAACCTCTCCTACGCGCTCGGCAGCCTCGAACCGACCTTCACCGAATTCGACAGGCTCTTCCGCGTCCTCGACAGCCAGCGGGTCGCCGTCGGGCAGCTCTTCCGCAACGGCGCCACCACCTTCCAGGCGCTGCGTGGCCGCCAGGGCGAGCTGGCGAACCTGATCCGCAGCTCGAACGCGGTCTTCTCGACGACGGCCCAGCGGGACCGCGACATCGAAGCGCTCTTCCGCGCCTTCCCCACCTTCCTCGACGAGTCGCGGCTGACGCTCAGCCGGCTCAAAGGCTTCTCGCTGGAGGCCGACCCGCTGATGCGCCAGCTGGTGCCGGCGGCGGAAGAACTCTCACCGACCCTGATCTCGCTGTCGAAGCTCGCGCCCGAATCCAAGCGCCTGTTCGAAGGCCTGGAACCGGTGATCAAGCGCGCCCCCGCGGGCTTCGCCGCCCTGCGCCAGCTCTTCCGCGACGAATTCCCGCCGCTGCTGCGAGCGCTCGACCCGTTCGTCCGCAACCTCAACCCGCTCCTCGTCGGCCTCAAGCTCTACAAGAGCGAGACCACCGCCTTCTTCGCGAACCTGGCCGCAACCTTCAGCGGCCAGCTCGTCAGCCCGACCGGAGAAGAAGAAGCAGAAGCGCCCCGCTACCTGCGCGTGATCGGGCCGATGAACCCCGAAACCCTGGCTGCTTATCCAAGGCGCCTGGCCATCAACCGCAACAGCCCTTATAGCCCGCCGAAGTGGGCAGAACAGCTGGCCACCGGAGCGCTTCCCAGCTTCGATACGCGCCAGTGCACCACCGGCATCGTCGCCACTCTCAATCCGGAAGCCGCCAAAGATCCAGCCTTCCAGGAACGAGCAGTCGCGTCTCAAACGAAAACCCAAGCTGAAAACGCCGAAGAACTGTTCAAACACATCCAGGAATACGCCTTCGCCGGTCAGACCAGCACCTCAACCATCAGCGCCCCGGCCTGCAAGCAGCAGCAGCCGTTCGAACCGATCTACGGAAGCGGCCCTGCCACGCAGTACCAGCACACGTTCGAACAGCCGCGGCCCTGAGCCACTTCCTCACTCGCTCTTGGTCCTCCCTACGTGGACTTGCCGGTGCTTATCGCAGGAAACTCGCGGCGGTCGTTGCTCAGCTTCATATGCTCACCCCCTTCGCGGGACGCTTGTCGATCGAGCCGACCGGAGCAGCGTACCCGCTGAGTTGATCAGGCTTCGCTGCGGGCAGCTTTCAAGCTGTTGATGTCGATCTCGTCCTGGGGGCGGCCTGCGCTGCGCTTCATCTTGACCAGATCTTCGTAGCTGCAGAAGCGGCAATCGTGGCCGAGGAAGGTGCGGGTTACGGTGTGAGGAGCCAGCTCCTTCCAGCCACCCCCGTCTTCACCTAGTCCCTCGAGGTGCTGCATCACGTCGAGGCCTCCGTACTTGGTACGGAGGGTCCAATTGCCTCCTGCCTGTAGGCCCTCGAAATCAGGGCCCAAATCGAACTCCCCAGCGAACTCATCTAAGCCGATGGGCTCCGCTTCGAGCTCAGTCAGCGCATCAGCCAGGCGGCGCAGGTTCTCCGGTGCCGGATCCGGGCAGACGTCGATGCCCTTCGTCGCCCGCACGTAGCCGTGAGCGGCAACGGCATAGCCCCCGACAACGATGAAGGCAACGTCGTGCTCGAGGAGGGCAGTGAGGAGCGACTCCGGTCGGAGCGGCTGGGTCGTCACGTTTCTGCTTCCGCGGCAAGCCCGGTTGCGATTTCACTCAGGTGAGCGGCTTGCGCCAAGCGCTCCCCGGGGGTGAGCTCTCGGTAATCGGCGCGCAACTCTGCAACCGATTGATTCCCGCCTCCAGGGGCCGGCGCATTCAGCTCCATGCTGCCGAGAAAGAGAGTCTCCCCCATCGCTTCGAGTAGGCGGTTCAGGGTCTCGACGCTTGGCGAGATGACGTCGCGCTCGATCCGGCTGATCGCCGGCTGGGCCGTCCCCACCCGTCGTGCCAGCTCGGCTTGGTCGAGGTTGTGCCGTTGCCGGACGCGACGGACGAGGGCACCGCATCGGATCGAAGTCTTCTCGCTCATGAAGAAATTATAGAACAGATATGTTCTACACATCCAATCTAGGGGCCCCCGAATTCTTGCTCAGGAGGGGTAGGCGGTTACCAACTTGAGATCCTCTTCAGCGACCTCGAAGAGATCCAATTCCTGCCCTCGGTCGTCGGAGATCTCGACCAGCTTCGAACGTCCGTGGTCGATGAGGGCGGTGCCGCAGGTTCCAGCAGGCCACCTACCGATGTCACGCCTGAGCTCGACCACGTCGTGTTCAGTGATTTTCGTTCGAGCAACTGCCATTTCAAACCACCTATACCTTCGGAAACGCATTGACAAGTCGAGGAGGAATAAAGGGAGTGGATAGCTCCCAAACCGTCCTCAGATTTGCTGTCCGCTCACTGTAGCTTCCGACTCCCTGAAGAGGAAATTCGACAACGCACTTCCACCCGTATGGCGGGTTGCTCTTTACTGCTTTGATCGGGTGCTGCTGGATCCCGCGCCGGATCTGGGCTTCTAGATACTCGATCTCGTCCAGGGTGATGCCGAGGATCACCGCAAATCCCCGGGCCTTGGGTCCACCTCTGCCGTGGTCTGCATTCAGGCAATAGGCAGCCAGCTTTTCCCTGACTCCGAATGCTTCCTCTGCCTGCGGCAGAAGCTCTCCAACTTGCGGCGGCCATCCCATTGCGGCGACGCTAGGCGCCGCCGCCGCACAGGTGGCGCGCAGAAAGTCAGAACCTTTCGCAGAGAGACGGACGCAGGAGTCAAATGAGGAAGCTACCCCCGCTCGTAGCGCACCAGCGAGATCCCGTCGCCGACGGTCTTCGCCTCGGCCAGCTTCAACCGGCGCTTCGTCTCGCCCTCGGGGAAGAGGCGCTTTCCTTGGCCGAGGAGGACGGGGAAGACCATCAGGCGGAGCTCGTCGACGAGGTCGTTCTCGATCAGGGACTGGACGAGGGTGGCGCTGCCGGCGACGAGGATGACGCCGTCGACTTTCTCCTTCAGGGTGGCGGCGGAGTCGGCGGGGTCGCCGCTGAGGATGGTGGTGTTCTGCCAGTCGGCGCGCTCGAGGGTGGAGGAGACGACGTACTTCGGCATCTCGTTCATCTTCGTGGCGAAGCCGGCCTCGTCTTCCATCTTCGGCCAGGCGGCGGCGAAGCCTTCGTAGGTGACGCGGCCGAGCAGCTGGGCCTCGGCCTCCTGCAGCTCCCCGAGCTTGAACTTGTCGCCCTCCTCGCCGCGCTCGATCTCGAACGTCCAGCCGCCGTGGCGGTAGTCCTCGCCTCCCCCCGGAGCCTCGATCACCCCGTCCAGCGAGATGAACTCGGTTACGACGATCTTGCCCATGGTCTTCCTCCTTGGTTGCGTTCGAGCGCGGCCGTTCCGTGCCCTTCTACCCGAACGACGAACGGGAGGGGGAGAAATCGACACCGCTCGCGACTTAGAGATGCGTGGCGGGTCCGAAAAGAAGAAAAGGCCGGATGCTTCGGGTCGCCGAGCCCGAATGGGAGCCGTTGCTCAACTTCGCGCCCGACCACGTCATCGACTTCATGTGGATGTATGCGGTCGAGCTGACTGATGGGACTCGCGTCCAGGCGTACAAGCACTACTGGACGCGGGACTATCTGCATCTCGATAACGAAGGGCGGACCTTCATCTACGTCGGCAAAGATCGCTACGAGGAGGTGAACCCGCCTTGGCTGCTTACGCAGGTCCTTGGCGAGGAGCTTGAGCGCCGCTATAGTGTCAGACAGAATGTTTGGCCCGAGAAACCCGTCATTTGCTTTGCCCGCTCAGCAACGAAGCACCGCATCTCCCGGGAGCGATCTCTTTTCGTCATTGAGCGGTGCGGGTTCCAGCTCGTCAAGCGCCGCCGGAGCGAAAGCTTGCACGGCCCCGACAAGCACGTTCTGTTCCTCGGAGATGACCTGGAGGGAGTCGCACTGGAGGTACTTGCGGCTGAAAACGTGGAAGAGGAATTCACGGTGATCCACGCGATGAATCTCAGAAACAAGTATCTGGGCCTTTACGAGGAGGCTAGGGAATGGCGAAAGTGAGAAAGACGAAGGTCGTGGACGACAAGAATTTCGGAGTGACCCACGGGGGCACGGTAATCACCGAGGAGCTTGCCGAACAGTGGGCGGAGGAATTCGAGAAAAATCCACCCGATCCGTCTGAGTTCGAGCGGCGCTATGTCGGCCGTCCCTCTCTCAGCGAGGCCGGCCGGTCGCCGCGCGTCAGCTTTCGCGCCCCCATGGACCTCTACAAAGCCGCTTGGAAACGGGCCGACAAAGAGGGTCGCTCGCTCAGCAGTCTCGCCCGCGAGGCGCTGGAGCGCTACCTCGATTCGTAGCGGGAGCGCCTGATCGGCGGTACGGTTCCCCGATGGAGAGGGACGCGGCGCTCGAAGCTGTGTTCATGCCGGTGCGGCCGGCGAGCACCTTCGAGGAGACGGTCGAGCGGCTGGGAAGTGCGATCCGGCTGGGGTTGCTGGCGCCGGGGAGCCAGTTGCCGCCGGAGCGGGAGCTGGCGCGGCGGTTGCGGATCTCGCGCTCGACGCTGCGGCAGGCGCTGACGGCGCTGGTGCAGAGCGGGCACCTCGTTTCGCAGCGGGGGCGGACGGGCGGCACCTTCGTCTCCGAGCAGCCGCCGCTCAGCGAGCAGGCCTGCGAACCACTCGACCAGGGGGCGTGGGAGGTGCTGGACTTCCGGGTGGCGATCGAGTCGGGCGCGGCGCTGCTCGCCGCCGAGCGGGGCAGCGCGGCGCAGTTCGACCGCCTTGACGAGCTGGTCGCGAAGATGGACGACGAGCTCGAGGACTTCGAGGAGTACCGGCTCACCGACATCCGCTTCCACATCGCCATCGCCGAGACCGCGCAGTCGCCGCGGCTGCTGAGCGCGATGACCGACGTGCAGTCCCAGATGAGCGACCTGATCGCGCTGATCGCCCATCCGCCCGAGGTCCTCGCGATCTCCAACGAGCAGCATGCCCGCATAGTCATGGCGCTGGGCAAGGGCGACGGCTCGCGGGCGGTGCGGCAGATGCGCGAGCACAGCGAGGGAACCGAGCACATCCTCGCCGGCCTGCTGCCGGCGCCGCTGCGGCTGGAGTCCGCGAGCGCCTAAGCGCGGACGCGCTCGCCCTTCGGGTCGAAGAGCGGCTCATCCGCGACCTCGCCCGCGACCCAGCGACCGAAGATCTCGACCTCGACCGCGGCGCCCGGATCGGCCTTGTCCGGCGGCAGGTAGGCGTAGGCGATCGAGCGCTCGACGGTGTAGCCGTAGCCGCCGGTGGTGACCCGGCCGACGACCTCGCCGCCGACGCGGACCGGCTCGTTGCCGAGGGCGATCGAGCGCGGGTCCTCCAGGGTCAGGCAGCGCAGCCGCGCGCGCGGCCCGCGCTCCTTCGCGGTCGCCACTGCGTCGCGGCCGATGAAGCGTGCGTCC